>Ga0335081_10014953_pt1 | contig 12558 bp, 9 predicted proteins | sample Lox_Sample_35_FD_206713 | JGI IMG/M metagenome (GOLD analysis project Ga0335081, IMG submission 206713) | Soil microbial communities from Loxahatchee National Wildlife Refuge, Florida, United States - Lox_Sample_3.5 | ecosystem: Environmental > Terrestrial > Soil > Wetlands | place: USA: Florida...
TTTGCCGCACGAATTTTGCGGAAATCAAACGCTGACCGCACGGGCACGTGTCTGCAATCAGCAACTTACAACTGGGCGTACCACCCGCATGTCTGGTTGCAATGTGTAACATCGCGTGTAAACAGATGTGTCACGGCGTGACAGTACAGACCGGAGGCAGAAGCCCAAAACGGAGAGGACTAAAGTATCCTGGTCGGACGCGGGGAAACGCAGGTCTATCTGGATTGAATGTTATAGCGGGCCATCTTGCGATACAGCGTCATTCTCGACCACTGAAGTTTGGAAGCGGCTTTGCTCTTGTTCCAGTTGGTGGCGGAGAGCGCGGACATGAGCTGGGCGCGCTCGTCCGGTGACGCACGCCTAAGCTGAGCACAGCGACTCCGGAACTGTGTAGGCAGTTCGGCAATTTCAAGACCGTCCGAGGCCGGAAGATCTACAAATATCGCTTCCAGCAGATTCCTGAGTTCCCGGACATTTCCGGGCCAATCGTATGTGAACAACAGTTCCATCGCTTCATCCGAAAGCGCACGAACAGATCTTCCGAACCTCTGGTTGAAATATCCGATGTAATAGGAGACCAGAGTGAGCAGGTCTTCTTTTCGTTCACGCAATGGCGGCAGGTGTAACGTGGTCACGGCGAGCCTGAAGAACAGATCTTTCCGGAAACCTCCCTGTTCCGCCATCTGCTCGAGGTTCCGGTTGGTCGCGGCTATGATTCTAACGTCCACGGGTATTCCGAAAGTTTTTCCAAGGCGCTGGATTTCATGGCTTTCTATCATCCTCAGCACCTTGGCTTGGCCATACATGCTCATGTCGCCGATTTCGTCGAAAAAAACCGTTCCGCCATCCGCGCCCTTCAACCTTCCTTCCTGGCATTTTTCGGCTCCGGTAAACGCCCCTCGCTCGTGGCCGAACAGTTCGCTCTCAAATATGGTGTCGGGAATGGCCGCGCAGTTGATGGTAGTTAGGGGCCTACAACTTCTGCGGCTCTGCCGATGTACCTGCTGAGCAACCAGTTCCTTTCCAGTCCCGGTTTCTCCAGTGATCAGGATGTTGCTGTCTGTTACAGCCACCTTGTCCAGTCGAGCGCGAACCTCTCGCATGGAAGCGCTATCGCCAACCAAACGGCCCATTGGCTCTTCGCGTAGCGTGGCATCCGGTTGTCCGCAATGCGTTCTACGCTGACCCAAGGGACGATTAAGGCGCACTACCAGATCTTCCACAGCGAATGGAGTCTTGATGTATTCATTAACTCCGGCACGCAGAGCGGCGATGGCGAGATCCTCTGAACTTTCCGCAACAACCAGCACGATTGGGATAGTTTCTGCCTCCTGGCGAATGCGTGTTGCCAGCTCCAGTGTGCGCTGCGCACTGATGGTGGAAGCGCCCAGGAGTACCAGGTCCGGGCGTTCCGCCCTGAGCACGGACAACAGGCGAACGGGCTCCTGAACACGCATCACCTCGAAGCCGGCGCGATTCAATGCGCCTGAAAGCGACTTGCTCAGGGTCGGCACCTGTTCGAACATCAGTGCTGTTGGCGGTTTCATCTTGCTATGCTGCCATGACAGCAACTACTGTAGAGTAAACTTCACGTTAATGGTGGTTTCGACCTCGACCGCTTGGCCGTCCAAAAGATAGGGTTGGTACCGCCACTGTCTAACAGCCGCCAGCGCAGAGTTAACCAACGTCGGCGGGCCGCTTTGCACTTGCACATTGTGAACCAGGCCATCTTTGCCGATCACCGCCTGCAGCACGACTGTCCCCTGTATGCCCGCTAGCCGTGCGCTCTCCGGATAAACTGGGGACACTTTGTGAACGAGGCGGCCCTCGGCAACGCCTTGGGAGACCCTTAGGCGCTGGGGCGCGCCATTGGGCATGAGTCTGAAGGAGCCGGAATCCTGCTTGCCGGAATCAGCATTGCTGGTAACGAATATCTGAACCATTGCGCCGCCAGGCGGGATTGTCGCGGGCGCAGTGTACAACCCGTTGGGCAGAAGTGTGCCGGGACCGGTAATGCTCCAGGTGACGCCAGTATTCTGTGTGCCGCTCACAGTAGCTGTGAACTGGTACTGCTGTGAATTGGTCATGGCACCGGGGTGAGGGTTGAAGGTAACGGTAATTTTGGGCTTGAGATGGATCACGAATCTGGAGAACCTGGTCGGGTCTGCTTGACTGGCCGCCGTGACCGTTACGTCGGTATCAGTAGGGAGATTCGTAGGTTCCGTGTAGATGCCCTCTGCTGAAATACCGCCGATTTGCGGGTTAATCGACCAGAGAAGGTTTGTATTCGATGCGTGCATCACTGTCGCATGTAATACGATTTGTTTGCCATTAACGGTCGCTGTAATAGGTGAGACAGCAATGGGCTGCAACGTGACATTTGCTATTCCGGCTACGTTGGAGTCGCTTGCCAGTGTGGCCATCACCTGTACTTGCCGAGCTGCGGTTATCAACGTGGGTGCAGCGTATAGCCCTTGCGGAGAGACGCTACCGATTGGCGGATTCACGGACCACAAAATGGCTTCTCCGGAGTTCGGGTTGAGGGTCGCGGTAAACTGGCGCCTTTCGGAAGCCCCCAACGAAGTACGTTTGGGCGATAGCGTCACCTGTATGGCGGTGGACTGCTTGAGAAAGACTTTGGCATGAGCGGAAATTGCCGGTGCGGTCTTACTCGTCGCAGTCACAGTCACATTTTGTGCGGCTGGAATAGAAGCCGGAGCAGTATAGACTCCTGCCGGCGTGATCGTTCCCACTGCAGGATCCACAGACCAGTCCACAGCCAATCCCAAATCTTCGGCCTCTTCGACCGAGAACGTAGCCGGCTCAGCCGAGAATTGAGTTGACTGGTTCGGCCCGAGAGCGGTCGTGGGAGGATCAATCTGGATGGGCATTGGGGCCAGAAGTACGGTGGCGGTCGCCGTTCTGCCGAGATCATCTTGGCTGCGCGCAATCACCTTCACCGTCTGGCCGGTCGATATGGAAGCCGGAGCTTTGTAGATGCCTTCTGAAGAGATGGAACCAATGGCGGGATCAAGTGACCAGATAACTGTGCTAGTCTTGCCGCGCTTTACGGTAGCAGTAAACGTCTGGGTTTGAAAGGGCAACAACGTAACTGGACCCTTTGGCTCTATGCTGACGGAAACGGAAAAGATTCCTCTGAAAATCAACACGGCTACCACGATCAGCGCCAGAGCGACGGCGACTTTCTTCCATTCTCTTTTGACTATTTCAACCAAGCCCGCCGGCTTGTGTTTTGTCCTCAGCAAGAGCCGCTGGCCTGTAACCATGCCGTTCTCGGCCAAGGTCCTGGCCGGATCGAGACTCCTGTTCCTGGTGGCGTCGAAGAGCTCCCAATTTGCAGTACGCGTAAGGGCAAACCTCTCGATGATATCTGCGATAAAGTCCTGAGCCCGGGTAGTACGGCGTGATGGATCTTGCCGTCTTGAGCAACAACCTCCAGCTTCAGGTCCGGAACTGCGCCCAGCGGTGCTCCGCAATGGCTGCAGAATGCCACTCCCGAAACAGTTTCTTTCTTGCACCTCGGACAAGGAGCGCTCGGCTGCGGAGCGTGACGCCGGCCCTCTGCGGTGCGGCTCCGGAGGACCAATCGCTGTCCGTCAGCGACGCTGTTTTCGGCCAAGGTCTTTTCAGGATCCAGTCTCCTGCCTGTCGCTTCCTCCAGCAGTTCCCAGTTCCCATCCATTGGGAGCCTGAATCTCTCGATGAGATCGGTGAGTAATTCCTGCGCGGACGTGTCCGATGGAAGTTCAGCACGGTGGCTTTTGGCATCTGGAGCGAACACTTCCAGCTTTATATCGGCAGGCTTATCAAGGGCGGCGCCGCAACTGATGCAAAAGGGGGCTCCACCCCAGTTTTCGTTGTTACATTTCGGGCAGCGGATACGGTGGTCAAGATGCTCGTCGAGAACCAGCACGAGGTTCAATGCCTGACCATTGTGGATCCCATTCTCCTCTATCGTCCTCTCCAGCTGCAGTACGGTTCCGCTTTCTCTGTCCTCAAGCCGCCAGGGCAATGGTTTTCCGTTTCCGTCAAAATAACGCTGGTCTCGACCCGTGAGGTATTCTTTCAGGAGTTCCCGAACACCAAAGTCGTCGGGCGCGTCAACCTGGTCAACACGTCCGTCCTGGTTATAAATCCTCAATTTAACCATTCCCATAGGTTCTCCAAGTACGCATCCCAAGCTACGCTTACAACTCCAAACCGCTGCCGGCGGTAGCAGGACATCGGCTGCCGAGCACCACTCCCAACACGTTGCTCGATGGGCTCCGAACCTAATCGCCGACCGTCACAGTGATGGAACCCAGCGCGGCTGCGGGCGTCGTGCTGATTGATCCGGCAGCCTTCAGCAATGACTGTTCAAATGTCTGCGCATAACCCTGAATAGTTGCCGCTTGGTCCAGCAGATTGATTATTCTGCGGGCATTAAAGTAGTCACAGTCGTGATTGATGTAGTCCGAAAGTTTTTTTCCGGTGAAAAGGCCGGTGCGCATGCCATAGGACATGATGGCATAGGCCGTCATGGGCTCAAGAGCGTGCTCGGGGTGGAGAATGAGGCCATTGCCCATGCCAAGAGCTCTGCCGACCCGATCATAATTCATTTTCCAGGTCAGCTGGACGAAGCCGCGTCCGTGATAGATATTCCTGTAGGTCGTTCCGTCGGAATCCCGGACCTGCACCGGAACGCCATACGGATGACCCTTGCCTTTGCCGAACTCCTCAACCGGCTGCCACAGGTCGGCACACTCGTGCTTGACAGTAGCCAGCATATAGGCGGCCCAGCGAATGTCTGAGATATCAGGATCGTTGGCCACCAGATTCGCGAGACGTTTGAAGCCGGAGTGCGCGCTCTTCGAGAGGGCAGGGTTGGAACTTATGTAATTGTCACAAAACGAAGTGACGTTAATCAATAACATAATGGCCCTCGGCGATTCCGTCTCAAGCCTTCCGACTGCCAATCGGCTGCTCGAAGGATGAACTCGCCTCCGACGCCGACGGGAGTTCTCGCTCGCAGATGGACAAAACCCAACTTTTAGGACATCAAGGGAGCGGATGTTACGGGAATGGGTCGGCATGGTAACCCATCGAAATCTGACCAGTCAATGGCACCAAAGTGGCTCAATCTCATGGTATCAGGCCTCGATTGAGGGCACGAGCAGCTGACCAGGAACTACGGGCAACACGGTCACCGCCGGATTTTGCCGGTGCAAGAAAAGCAGAGGCAGCAGATTACCGGGAACCCTGCTTCCAGGCAATCCATTGGCTTACCAAGCTCTTAGCGTCGGGCAGGCCGGCTGCCACGATGGCAATAGTAGTACGGAGCTTTAAGGCGAGAGACTCCAGGCTCGTCGAGTTCCTGAAGTCCTCCTGGGCAGCCTGGTCGAGGAACTCACGAATCCACCAGGCGATGAGCTCGGGAGGCTTTGTCGGTATGGTCGACAGGTCCTGAATCAGATATGGTCCAACAGGTCCCCGAGGCCGAGTTGCTGGTTTGAAGAACGATACGATGTAGGGACCATCCCTGTGGGTACCGGGGAGAACGTCAAGAATCGCCCTCGCCCTGGCATAGTCATAATGATCGAGAATCCATTGCGAAGCAGGAGCGGCTCCGGGATTGTTTGTAACCGGCAGATAGGTAATGTTTAACTTTAAGTGCTGGAAGTATTGGTCAAGCCTGGAAATTTCTTCTATATTCCTGAGATATGCGTCAATGGTGCTCAGGATCCGATCCCGATTAGAATCGGTAAGCGATCCTAGAAGCAAATAGCTATATAATCCATAGCCCGGTGCTTCATCGTTGCCGTTGATCAGGAATGCTCTGCCAGTCTCTATGACAGGAGGTATGTCTCTCGACCGGCTTTCGACATATACCTGTAGCGCACACTCCGCTGGCCCATGTACCCCATCACTAATCGTCACAGAGGCTTCATAAGTGGTGTCGGCTTTCACATCAGTAAGAGTCCACCGCGTGTTGGCTCCCTGACTGATCACCTCGCCGGCCGAAACCGACCATTTGTACTGGAGTTGCCTAGCCGGTCCCGCCCATGCCCACAATTGAACACTGTCACCGGGAGACGCAATCGGCCGCTCGGGGCTGCAGCTTACCGACAATTGGCCAGGGGAATTCTGCGATGCTGAAGCGTTAACGCCGTCCGCGAGCGCACACTGAGCAAGCGCGCAGCATATTGCCATAATCATGAGATAAGCCCTGGCGAACGAAAAACAGAAATTGCAAATGATGGTCATACTCAGCATCCAGTCCGGAACGTGATGTTCAGCCAGCACCCGTCACTTTTCTGGCGCGGGCTTACGAAAAGACCTGACCAGCCCGCGTACAGCGAGAACAACGGCCGACCAACCGGCAACAACCACACAGGTACCCGAAACATCCAGTGGAAACGTTTCGACATAAAAGAACCACCATGTGAGAAACGAAAGCAGAAGAACTATGACAGCGTTGATTACCGGCCGCGAATCGCGACCATTCTGATTGTCAGGCCCGTCTGCCGCAAGCCGTTTGGGAATCCTGAACCGGTAAAGGCCGGGGGAACTATCACCCGTGACGGTCGTATCCTTATGAAATCCCCGACCCATGTCGTACCGTCGGAGATAGATTTCGCCAGCTCCAGTAGTAAGGTCCAGATGAACAAAGTTATAACCGTTCGGATATTCCCGGCGATCATAGGATGCGCCAGCCGAGATTATTGCGCAATTCCCGGAAGTCCCTGAAGGCACTTCCAGATGGGCTTCGTGCTCATGGCCGCGAAGCATGAAATGAAATGCCTGGCGCAGAGATGCTTCAACGTAGGACCTCTGGACAACTTCACTCAGCCAGGAGCATGGGTGATGCAGCACGGCAATCTTCAGATCTGCCTTCTGGACACGGGGATCCCGAATGGGTTCGTAAAACTGTGGCTCTCCCAGCATCAGGTAGCCGTAATCGCGCACCTCTCCGTCCTCAACCTTCTGACCACACATCCACGCGGAATTCATGCCCACAATTGCGATTTTTGTCCCGCGTACATTGAGGAGCTTTGTAAACCCGTATGCCGGCTCAGGAGGAGCGTCAGGCCCCAGGAAACCCTGCACGAATTCCGCATACTGGCGCATGGGCTGCATTAGTTGCTGTCTACGTTCAGGATCCATCAGCCACTGACTGACGACGGCCCTGCCGGTCAGAGTCTTCAGTAATGGAGGCAGCAGTCCCAGAGCGTTGCGATCGAGATCGTGATTGCCGGGGACCAGAAAAACGCGGTCCTTAGGGACCCGGGTGGCTTCGAGCACTGGTGTCAGGAACTCCCGGGACGCAGCATCGAACTCTGGTTTGACGCCGGAGAAGGCGAGATCGCCGCTGAAGATGATGAAGTCGATGTTCTTCAGCGCGGGGGACAGGTCCGAGCGCTGGCGTAAGTCATCGATAAGAGCATCGCGTACAACGGACCGGTCAAAGTCCGGTCCGCGCTGATGCCAGTCAGACAGATGAAGCCACACAATCTGTTGTTTCGAATTTGGCATTGCTGCCAGCCAGCTGCCCCATTCTCTTCGGCGGTTGAACAATAATGCGTCCCTCATTTTCGAATAGCAAGCTATTTCTCTCTGGATATGGTTACGCCTCACATTTCAATGGGAGCTGTACTGCCTTTTGGCCATTTGCCTGGAAAAATAATGCAAGCAGGGTTCATTGTGTGGAGGTGCAAATTATGCCGGCGGACGGGGACATTAATGGGGGAGGGGACTCTGCGAGAGCGTCTGCAACGGTACCGCATCATCGGCTGGCAACGGAAATCGATAGTCCGTTTTTTTGCCGGAAGTGGTATCTATGCCCTGGTTCGTTCTTCTGCTCCAGAGCTAGGAAATCGTCCAGCTCCCTTGTCAAATCTTCACCTCGATTATCGAGCTGGCGGTTCGTCATGTATATGTCGATAGACTCCCCGGTTCTGGCTTGCGACAGCCAGTTGAGCGTCTCCGTATGGGGAATACCATGTTTCCCATTGCCGGAGATCACATAGGCCCTAGCCATCACACGGCAAAAAAATCCCTTGTCCACGCTATGCCTGCTGCCATGGTGCTGCAGTTTTAAAACATCGACGCCTATCCGCCCGTGGTCATCCAGAAAATTCGCGTCTTCCAGGCCTTTCAGGATCAGGTCACCGCCAGCGTCGCCGGTCATCAGAATTCTGACGGGGTCCGTGCCGGCGATTCTTTGTTCGGCGAGAAACACAATACTGGAGAGATTTGGTACGGTCCTGTTGAGATAATCCGCAGCGACTGCTGCTTCATTAGTGCCGTGGTCCGCTTTCGATTTTTGCCACTCCCGTTGCAGATCATCAAGCTGTTGCTGCCGGGGCCCCAGCACCGTAAACGTCAGATTGTCGGTAATTCTGATCTCATGTCGTCCACCCGTGGTAGCAACGATCAGTTTGCCTCTGGTTTCCGCGTTGATCGCAATCTTCAGCTTCTTCGCATAACTTCGAAGGTTCCTTCCCTGATTCACGCTGGCGATAACAGCGATTGCCTTTTCATTGGTGAGACCTTTTGTCACAAGCGCTCTCATATCGGCACGGCCCGCGCTTGCGGCTGCTATCGTCGCCGTCTGCGTCGAGGCTGAGTGAGTACCGATAACATCTTCAAAGGCATTGTGCCACAGCGAGGCTATCTTGAACGCAGGCTCCTGGTTGTCATCGCTGTTTTCACTCATCTGCCGGAACATGTCCAGGATGCCAGTGATGTGGTCGGCATCAATGTGGCTGACGATGACCATTCGCAAGTCCAGCTTGGGACGAGTTCCGCGAAGCTGGTCCAAGCGTTTCTGAAGCACGTTACGATACACGCCTGTCGAGCCGCCATCAACAAGAATCAGCACGGGCCTTGTGCCTCCATCACAATGGAGGAGGAAGCAATCTCCGTCGTTAGCCTGTAGAGCCTCAAGCGTCAGCATCTGTTTGCAGACTCCTTCTAGACAGATTGCAAAGCGCGCAATACATCAAGCATGCCTGCGCCTTGGAAGCGAGGTTCACGACCCAGATCAGTCGCACTCCTGCATAAAATATCTTTCACCTTTTTGGGCTGTCCAACCAGCTCGCGATGACGGGCAATGATCAGTGCCGCGGCCCCACTCACATGCGGAGCTGCCATGCTGGTACCATCCATGGTCTCGAAACTATTGCCCGGAGCGCAGGAATCGATCCTTTCTCCCGGCGCCACCAGATCGGGTTTAACCCGCCCATCGCCTGTGGGGCCGCGGCTGGAGAAGTACGAAACGCCATAGGTATGGGGCATGAAGCGGTGGGTCGAGCCCACGGTGATGACATTCTCCGCATTGCCGGGATCGGTGATGCTGATCACACGGTAGTCGCCCATTGCTCCGCTTTCCGGACTTGCCAGCTTATTAAAACCCCTGTTTCCGGCAGCCGTCACCACCACAACACCACTTGCCACTACGCGCTCGCATTCTTCGCATATCGGCGTTCGGCCGCAGGCGTAGTTCGCCACATCGTGGGTGACTGCCATGCTGAGATTCGCGCCCTGAATCGTCATCAGGTCCCGATGCGCATTCAGGTGACGGATAAACTGGAGTGCTGCGATTATCGTAAATTCGTCCGCATCATCGCCAAACTTATCTTTTCCCAGCACTCTGAAGTCAAACAACTCCAGATTCGGACAGATGCCGTAGAGTGGCGTTTTCAGGCAAGTCTCCTCGTCCGCCTCCGGCCAATTTGCGGCGATGATTCCTGCCACATGCGTTCCATGGCCAGCGTCTACAAGCTTCTGATAATCATCATAGAGTCCATCCACATGCGGTATGCGAATGAAAGGTTCAATCAGGTCCCAGTCGAGTCCGCGTCCCGATTCCAGAACGTATTGCAGATCATTGGCCAGTGTCTCGCGCTCCGCTTTCGCCAGGGTTTCTGCATAGGATCCCTCACTTACGATTGGCGTGTCCGGGTCCAGCAGGTCTTTTATGCGGAGGAAGTCATAAGTACGCACCACGCGACTGGAAAATTGTTCTTTACCGTTTTCATCCCGTTCGCGACTTACAGCCTCATTGGCGGCCGCGCCGTTGCCCCGCTTCCTGCGCGCGAACCCCTTGTGCCGCGCGTCGATGCCGACGTCGAGCACGGCCCATCGGATGCCAGCAGTGTCTACATCGAAGACCCGCGCCGCGGCGTCTGCCTTCACTGCCATGCGCGAGCGCCAGACACTCGTGCTTGCCGGACGGTTGCGGCTTATGCTGTACAAGAGACCGCATTTCTCCCCGGGAGCAGTGAGGCCGTCCAATAACTCGACAAATGCGTTCAACTGCGGCTGATCCAAGGATCTTTCGCCAGCGGCCTTGATTGAGTACGGCCGGTGGTAGCGATCACATTCGATCGTCCCGACGATAGCAACCAATTTCCATAGCATTCTGGGATCGCTTCTAACCAGCGTATTTCTGGGTGCCGTCTGCTGGCCTGCGTTGATGAGGGACTGAATATCCTCCTTCTCCCAGGCAATAGTGCTTTGCGCGACGCTGTTCTTCCACCAGCCGGTAAGCGGCATCGCCACGCGAATAAGTTCTTCGAGGTTGAAGTTAGCGAAAACAACTGATTCGTTGAACAGAATACGGGGGCGCGTTGGAGGAGTTGCATCTCTCTGGGAATGCATGGCCCTGTACCGATCCAGCCCTAGTTGCTCTTGCCTGAGGCGCTCGCGCAGTGCACGGTTCAGGGTGGCGGCAGGGGTGGGACTGTATGGGGTAAGTAGCAGTTCAATGCGCCGGTTTGGCTGCTCGGCGAAGGCGATCCAGACGTCTGGCAAGATGGGAAAATCCTGGGTAAAGCGGCGCTGTTGCTCCGGCTTTCCGTAGATCAGTTCTTCGATGTCCTGGCGGTTCATGGCTGCCAGCCCTGTCAAGCCTGTTATTTAAAGTTGCGAAATCGTAGTACCAAAAGTCGTTTGCGTCAATTGTCCCTCGTCAGCGAGATGTCTCATTAAGGACGTTGGCGGGCTCGCCTATAACAACTGTGTACGTAGTTACCTGACATGCTGAACGGCACGGCTATTTTCGGTCAGGGCACTGAGACGGTAAACTCACCGGGATTGATGATCTGAATGACGCCACCCCAAATGCACGAAAGCGTACATTGGTTGTCCAGCGTTGGTGTCTCGCCTAGCAGGACTGTCGGAGCGCCCGGCACCCATGGCGCAGGTGTCACAGGTATGCATGGCATGGGAGTCAGCACGCCGAGCGCGGCTGCAGTCGCAGCTGCCACTGCCGGGTTAGCCGGCGAAACACACATGCCAAAAGACATAATGTTAACCAGTGGCACGTTATCCATGATGGTCGCGTCCGGCTGCTCCGCGGTAGTGACACGCTTGACCGGCAACACCACCAAGGTGCTAGGGGTCAGACCTAAACTGCACTGAAGAGTCGCACCGTTGCAAACTTGCTGAGGCATGGGAACCCCGTCTTGTCGGCAGAGCCGGCCATTCATCTCAATGTTCGAAACAAGACGCTCGAAGGCGGAGATGCAGCCGCATTCCAAGACACCTTCCGCCTATCCTCCGCAATCCCCCGGAACCTGTACTCATCTCTGTTGCAGCGCCAAAATACCTGTGTTTCGGCAAATCTGCAATACAAATCCTGCTGGACTGCGTGCAGGCCGCTTCAACGCAAAGGTGAAAGCTTGAAAAGAGTGAGGCAGCGGAACATTCGCGGGGCGCTTTGCACTGCAAAAACGAGTTGACAATAATTGCGCCTGGCACCACAATGTCCGAAACATCGGGGCCCAAGGCACACCATCATGCTCGTCTTCTGTCTGGGAAGGGAGTGCTATACGCGCAGCTTCAGAGCTAAAACTGCCAATGGCCGACCCGTCCACAGGATTGATAAGAAGCGGCTCCTGCGTCAATGACGCTGGTGTACCGCCTTCTCAACGGTGCAGGAATTAAAAGAAGCGTGCCAGAGCATTGAACAGATCGCGATTCTGGAGATAATCCGGAGAAAGTTGCCTACGAAATAAAAGATTAACGGTGTTGTGCATTATTTTGACAACCCAACTGTCCTGTGACAACCGCGCTACCATGTGGTAGAGCTCCCCCGGCCTTAGTCACACTTGTAGAAAACACTACGAATACCACGTTACCCCATGGGAGACCCTTATGGGCATGAAAATCCAGACTTCCGTTCTGGCCATAGCGATCCTTGCCGGTGTCGGTTCGTCCCTCGAGAAGGCCGGCAAAAGTATGATCCTGCGTTCGGCCGCATCTAGGCAGCAAACTTCACGACCAACAGCAAAACAGACTACCGCCCCCAAGAAGCTGGCACTACTGATAGGCATTAATAATTACAAATACCATGATCGGGTTCCGCCCCTCGCAGGATCGATTAACGACGTCGAAGACATGCGCGCAGTTCTGATTGGCAAATTCGAATTCCCGCCCGAGAATATCCTGGTTCTGACAGATTCGCAAGCGACGCATGCTGGAATAATCAATGCCATTCAGACGCATCTTATAGCGAAAGCCGAACCCGGAGATATAGTGGTATTACATTATAGC
>Ga0335081_10014954_pt1 | contig 12557 bp, 19 predicted proteins | sample Lox_Sample_35_FD_206713 | JGI IMG/M metagenome (GOLD analysis project Ga0335081, IMG submission 206713) | Soil microbial communities from Loxahatchee National Wildlife Refuge, Florida, United States - Lox_Sample_3.5 | ecosystem: Environmental > Terrestrial > Soil > Wetlands | place: USA...
ACAGGGCAGGACAACAGGGAAGGACGACAGGGAAGGACGACATGGCAGGACAGGTCGACAGAGCAGGATGACGCGAAGGGATTGGCAACCAGAGTCATATCCGCATACATTACTACGGACATATCAAACTTTTAAAACAGTGAATTCCATCTTCAGATCCATATATTCAAACCCAACCTTCAATTCAATCGCAGCACCTGGCTCCATTTTCACCGTCAACTTGGCCTTGATCGGCCAGGTGGGCCAATTAGCGACATCTGCGATGTGCAAAACTCTGTATCCGCCGATACTATCAATCCCGATTTCCAGCTGGATCATGTTGTGCAGGCGGTTGTGCAGGACGTTGTGTGCAGGACGGGGGCAGGACGTGGGCAGGACGTTGTGTGCAGGACGTGAGCAGGACGTTGTGTGCAGGACGTTGTGTGCAGGACGTTGTGAGCAGGACGTTGTGTGCAGGACGGGGGCAGGACGTGGGCAGGACGTTGTGTGCAGGACGTTGTGTGCAGGATGTTGTGTGCAGGATGTTGTGTGCAGGACGTTGTGTGCAGGACGTTGTTTGCAGGACGTTGTGTGCAGGACGTTGTGTGCAGGACGTTGTGTGCAGGACGGGGGCAGGACGTGAGCAGGACGTTGTGTGCAGGACGTTTTGCTAGCGGTTGAGGAGGTTGATGATGTGGCAGGCGGCCGCCCAAGGCCAAAATTGTTGCCGTCGCTTAGTCGTCAAACTAGGACTTCTATCGCTTAGTCGTGCTGGTTCCAAATGCAACAAAATCAGACGATAGAGAGCGCTATAGGTTCTGTCCATTGTAACAGCAGTGTAAAACACAGATTTAAGGAGAAGTGTCCAAGAATTTGTGGATCTTTCCTGAAGGTGCGCCATTCCGGGCCTCTTTGACGGAGGATGAAGTCCACCGGGCAGCAAAGGTTCTCAACGCATTCGCGTCAGCAGCCTTCCACAGACCAATACCAGAGATGTAGTACATGAATATCATGGGCCTATGCCCCAGGAGTAAGCTTGTGGACGATGAACTCCGTTGCAACTATGTGTGCCCTGGTTCATCGCTTTTGCGCATGTTCGTGATACTCGCGAAGCAGTGCGTTTTAAAGGTCCCATGGGGCCAATTAGGGACAGTTAAGTAGAAGCCAATCAGATTGTTAATTTACCAGCCAACGGTAAACCTGTAAAAGATGCTGAGCGGTGTGACGAGCCACAAGCGACAGGACGAGGTTATATCGAAGGTACGGTGTCGAAGATACCGAAGTGATCGGCAGTGCAGGATAAGTCCCCCTGCCAGCTTTGGTGTGGTTGCTCTGTCTGCCATACGGACCCCTGATTTTATGCCGCCTTCATAAGATGGACCAGGTAATAAGAATGTCGAGGGTGAGTAGAGGTTCAGGATTGTGGCCCAGGATTAGATGTATCGCGCCAGACGTGACATGAAAAAAATGGAGGTTAGGGTTGTCCCAAAACATGGAGCCCTTGGGCTCCAGGTACGTCAAGCCGCGGATATCGTTGGGTTTAAAGAACCCTGGGAAGAGATGATGGTTTCAATATCATTTTCTCACAAGGTATAGCATCTCCCTTTGAATCATTTGGAAGAGACAATCGAGTTAGCCCCTTCGAATGCCCCCCCTCCCGATGCCGACAGAAAGACGAGTATGCCATACGGCATACCCGTCTCTCTAATTTATGTGTGAGAGACGAATATACCGAATGGTATATCTGTCTATCTCGAACATTTATCACCGGCGAAAATGAATGAAAACGCCAGAGGCGCACAATCTAAAGCCGCTCTTCACGCTCGACGATTCAGCTTCTCCGAAGCCACGGCGGATTGCATTCAAGGAGCCGAACCACTCTCAGCGCAAAGTTCGAACAACCTATTCATTTCAGCGCACAGTTCAACGACACCCTCATGATACGGCAAACTTGTTCCCCTCGTAAGACTGCGGGGCGACATCTCCCGGGTCGTACTCGGACGGTCGTCTCGCAGGGTCCCGGCAGCCGGAAAAGAAACTCAAGCGGTATCAGAACAGGAGGTAAAAAGACTACCATCCAAAGTTACAACAAAAGACGAGCCGCTGTGGAACAGCTCGCAGCAGCGTATGAGCGAAACAGAAGCAGAAGGGAAGAGCCCCAAAGTTCCTACAGCAATGACGATGGAGGATTTGATACCGGTCACTTCGGCGACTGTGAATTTATGGAAGTCAGTGAAGATTCGTCCGACTCTTCCTCCCAAAGCGAATCCGACAATGAAGCTTATAACGACGACTCTCTTGAGACTACGAGGGCAGATGCCTATCAGAAGGTCGGGTTGGGGAGAACAGAACGAAAGCAGTCTCAACATGTTCATGATGCGGTTGCTCAGGACGCAAATTGGAAGTTATTCATTGAGTTGAATACTGGAAGAGAAGCTCTCCAACGGGTGGTTACCAGCATCTATCGGTGCAATTGTCAGCAAACCCGCCTCAAATTGAATGTCCTTCGTTTGAATTGTATCTTCCAACAAAATGGTTGCACTGATGCTAGCTTGCAATGAGGAGGAGTTCCCAATGTGTGATTCCGACTGTCCTCAGGCCAAAGGATTCTTCGGTATAACGAGTCGCAATTGCTATCCGTCTTCACCAGTTTATCCGCGCTTTGCTATATCCTTTGAGGTCTTCGAGCTTTTTCACGGTATTCATATGAAAGGAAGTTCATCGAAGCAGGTCTACTGCGATTCGCTCATGTCCTTGTTGAGAAAATTTGGCTTCGTATACCAAAACGAGACGACTTCTCTAACACTTCAGAACCCCCCTAATATGTACAAAAATTTCCTTTGGGCATATTTTGCTTTTCTTGAAATCGAGTCGGTCGCCAGGACAAAGGTCGATCAACAATTGTGGAGCCGATGCGAGACCCAAAACGGGAGTGAGCAAACGCCAGATCTGTGGGAGAACAATCCAACGGACGCTTTAAAGGATCCGATCCCTTTGAGCTCGTTATGTACAGCCTGCTTTGGGTCAAACCCTCCAGCCGAATTTGCTGTTGTCAGCTTTGACGCCTGCATGCAACAAAAGTCCTTTGGCCGCACACAATTCAACCCTGCTGATGAATTCAAAGACAAGAGACTCTTTGTTAATTCACAGCTTTATGAAATGGAAAATTTGGATGATGTTGAGGTAACAGCAGATAGAGCGTCGTGGCTGATGATTAGACCCGCTCTACAACATGTTCATCTCATTTCAAAGCGGCTTCCAATCCACAAAGCATGGATCAAGTGCTTGATACCGGACTGGTCGCAGCATGTTGCCGTCATGACGTTCCATTACGATTACACAATATTCGGGGGACTGGTGAACGAATGGCGTACGCTTTCCGCTGTCTTCTGAGTATCCTACGAGACCCTGCCTGTCCGAAGATGGTGTATGTAATGTATGATATTTCATGTAGATTCGAAGGCTTTGTAAGGGTTCGTTTCGTAAAATTCCAAATTCTAATTATAGGCAAGAGTTACGAAAGAGACAGGGGAACGTTTGCAATTCCGGACAGGAATTTTCCACACTTTCGCACACCAATATTCATGCCAGGTCCTGTATTCACCGCGATTTTCGCTAGGCATAGGATTAAGTGATGGAGAAGGCAATGAAAGGATTTGGAGTCTTATCCGGCATGTTATCCCCGCCCTCCGTGTCACTTCGCCAAGCAGAAGGATACAGACCCTCAGTATCTTGCTTCTGTTCATCGGCGAAGAAAAGCATATGGGTCTCGCAGTCTCGTTCAATGCGTTGTTTAAGTCGGCATTTGAGAAAATCAAAGAATCTCGAAAGGAATTGGACACCTTCTATTCTAGGACTAACATCAGCAGTGAGGAGCTTCTTCATGAGGGCTACCTCATGCTCTCGTATTTTCGAAATCCAAAAGAAATCGCATCATCTGATGTGGCCGATGACATCTGTGAGCTTATTTGTGCCATAATGGAGATGGAAAATTTCGATGCAAGGTATAAGGGGATACCTCCTAGCAGTATCAAAACGCATGAGTATATGGAATTGAAACGGCGGATTGCGAGGCGAACGGCGGGAAGGATAGCTCAGGGGATCGATATCACTAAAGACGTGATCAACGCAAAGCTTGTGGGGTTGCTGGCTTCCTGCAATCAAACTCTGGATCTTTGGATTGATCCAAACTCCAAGATTCCGACGCAAAAATTCACGGAAACATTCCAAACGATTCACTTGACGCATGTTCGAAGAATGCGGAACAACATTTTCACAGAAATTGCGCAAAGGAGATTAGAATATACGGGATTGCACTCATCTTTCCATGGTATCGTCATATGATTTTGTCTGGCTGACTGACTCTTCGCAAGGTACAACAATGTCCGGTCAAATACTTCGCTCAATTCGTGATAGAAACGCCAAAATCAACAAATTGATTGACGAATACAATGCCGCACTATCTGAGTTTCCACCAGATCCATGCAATCCTCCCCCATTGAGCAAAAAAATTACGAAACAGCTCTTGGCATTTGACTCGGATTTGTTCGAGACGGATCGCTTTCTCTGCAATCAACGATGGGCAAGGGAAAAAGGAATGAGAAGGGCCATCATTGTGGCGAATACTTTGGAACGAGCAAAGGAAGAACTGGTGATTCTTAGTCGAGAAATGGAGCGATTCGTTAACTCGCTATGTCACAGCCTATTCACGATCCAGGCAAATTTGCAAGGATTTAAAAACCGGTCATGTAAGATTTCAGAGATTCTGGCGGAGAAAGGAGGAAGAATTGCGCAGGCTTTGCGAGAGCTCGGGTCGAAGCGGACGTCCCAAACGCTCCATAGGTTGAGCCGCTATGGCGAGGCAGCCATTGCGAGTGAACTCCAGAGTAGTCCTCTTTATGTGGATATCTAATTCATAGACGTTCTGTTGAGCAGCAAGAAGAGGCTGCAGGCTTGGGAGCGAGCTACAGAAGGAATTAATCCTAACCGTTTCCAGTTGACGAATCAATTGGAGTTCGTCGAGACTTGGGCGGCTTGTGAAGAAGCGATGGATGCCGAGAATACACTTGAGAGATTGATAGAGGATTTGGATATGGAGGGAAACAGGGAGGGATACGAGTAGAATAAATGCAATTAAAATTATAAAAGAAATATCTGAGAGTTTCGTTAGACATATAGTTCAAAAATGGCAACTTTTAATACTGAACAAGGTCAACATGGAAACAGTCAATGAATTTTATTGATAATTAACTATTGGTTCTAGGTAGTTATGTTTTTGTAAAATATATATGTGCAAAGAATCCACTTTAGTTTGTGGTCGTTCAGATTTATGGAAGTGGTCAGTGTTTGTGTTGTAGAACATATTAAGATTGGGAAAGGCATTACACACCTGAAGGAAAGAGGTTATCATTTTGGAGTTGTTATATATCTCTGTGCAACAAGAAGTAAATAAAATATGATGCCTTCTGCATAAGATACATTGAGCTACTCAGTTACTATGCCTTTTATGTAAATACTATTATCAAGAAAAGAAACTACAGACTCATTTTCAATCTGTTTAGCAGCTCCTAACATGTTGATGCAGTAAAAGCTATAACTATAATACTCTCTACATGATTTCACCCATCCTTTTATAAATTCTTTGGCTTCTTTTACAAAATTATGATAGAAATATATTTCACATCATATTTCATGATTTAATCTTTACAAATATATTCTATATGATAAATATAAATCTCCAACAAATACTCATTATATATTATGCTTTAGAGAATCTGAAGAATAGAACATTAGTTAAGGTCTCTTATGGTACTTTTATAGTAAAAAAACTTTGATTGATTTATTCATAAATTGGTTACAGCTTTCTTAAGTTTTGTTATATAAGAAAGATCTATTTATTCTTTTCTATCTATTTTATTGTTTGATTTATGTCTCCTTTATATATTTCAGGCTTTGATTAGTCTCAAAAAACTGAAATCTGTATCATATATTATCTTATTTATGAACTCTCAGTATAAGCAATTTATTATAGCTTTAACGTATAAATCTATCATTAATATAATCATAATCTATTATTAATAATAGTTTTATCACTGATAAAGTACTGATTCATTAAATAAAGACATTAATATGCTATATATGAACTTTAATAATCAACAACCTAAAAAATAATTTATAGTACATAATATTTATCAATATCAATGGAGAGTTCTTCACTTCTTGGTCTTTTATAATCAGTAATATCAGTTAGTTAAGTCAGATTCCAGTTTTAAGATTCATTTAGCTTGATCAATAAACTGCATTATTATTTAATAACTTTACTGACTTTGAAAACTCTATTAAATGCTTTAAACCCGACTTAGCTGGCTAGATATCGAGTTTTCAGACTTGTTTAACTGATTAAACTGGTTAAAGACCGGGTTTTCAAATTCTCTGATATAAGTTCGACCTAATATGTTATTGAAACAGGCTCAATCGATCTATTAAGCTTGAAAAGCCCGACTCGAGTAATAAGAAATCTGACTCGATCCGGGAGCCCAAAAAAGCACATCAGTTCCCGGTCGATCTTCGACCGGCTGACATTACCGTTCTTGGCCTTCTTCGAAAACGTCAATACTTCAGCAAACAGCCTACTAGCGTGCTGGATCTCAATATGTTTTGGAGAAATGAACGGAGATTTAAAAGGGAAATTCCATTTTACTCTCTTATTCAGGCTACCAATCGATACAAAACGGATAAATAATGAAAAGAAGTTCAAACCTCAAAAACTCGAACATATTCAAGTCAATATCCTTCCAATAAAAGATCTCACTCTATCAACAAACCCACCTGCTTCACCCATAGGAATCGGCAATTGAGTGAGGAAGCCCCGAGGGAGACAAAGGCTTTCTTCCATGAAACGGGGATGATACTCCGCCTACTGATGAGAGGGCCAAAAAGGAGGGAATACGTGATCAAAAGTGAAGGCTTGGGAGATCAAATGAAAGGGAGCGAAGACGTTTGGAACAGTCCCAGCTTGAGAAACGTACACTTTCAAGGCCCCCACCTCCCAAATGCCACACCGTTTCTTCAAACTCTCAACATACTCTTCCTTACGATCTCCCAGAGCCATTCCCAATCTCTCGAAAAACCATGCTCTGCTTTTCACACCCAATCCTCCGGCAGTGGCAAAGACCCCCAACTGATCCATCTCACAGAATTGTGAGTACATGTCAGCAGAGACCAAGGTGCACAAGTGTAGCTCTTCCGCAGTTGGCGCATCTGGGTCGGTGCAAAGGCTCCTGAGTATATGACAGATGAAATCCACAAGAATGTCAAAAGAACGCTAGTAATTAGACTCAGAGAATGAGCGAGTTTAGACCTTGTAACCCCGCAACCGATTCCTGTTGGCCTCTTTGGCCGGACCAACAGCGGCATCAATCAAGCTGGCTAAGTCCTTGTTGACGGCACGGTGGACTTGCCAGTCGGAATCACGGGGGGGTTCCATTCCCATTTCCGTTTTGTGTTTGAGAGCACACTTTTCCCAAACGACTTGCGTCAGACATGCGAAAGCCCAACCAAAGTTTGCAGGGGCAGCGATCTCTTCGTCAGCGAATTCTTTCAAGGCCATGAAGCGAGCTGCAAGATTCGCGGAGACTTTGTGATGGGAGGATGGGACATAATCAGTAAGGAAGCGGCGGAGAGAAGCGGAAACATCGCGGCTCACCCTGGAGATATCGCTGCAGATTAATAAAGGCTCCTTATGAGGGAGGGGGATTACCCATCTCTCTGTGCAAACAAAAGAAACATCATTTGGGCCCTCCGATCGAAGTGAGTTTCAGAGTTGGGGATACGCATTGTTATGATGGCAGCCACTTGTCGAATTCGAGCGACATGGTCATTCGCATCCTTGTCCTTCGTACACTTGATTTTCATATCCCCAGACTCGGCAACACTTTCTGCCGGCCCTGTGTCTTGACTCCTGAGCCAAGCCTTGTATTCCTGGAACAAAACAGCTTGTGTAAGTTCAGGGCTGTCCTGCAAAGTGGAGCCGCTCCATTCAATGGCTAGAGTGGTGGCGGTGCGACTTGCACAGCGCCATTGCATGAGCCGCCCAATTGAAGTGGGAGTTCCTGACGTGGCACAAGCATTGCGGGAGATGGGGGTATTCGCTCGGCTTTCCGGGGGAGTGAGAATGGTGTTTCTGCTGATTCTAGGTGGCGTGATGAAAGGAAGCATGGTGAATGGGTGAGGGGGGGGTTGGATGGCTGGGGGCCCAGTCCTTGCGCTGGTCGTCAGAGCCTTGGGGGTGTTGGGGGTGTCGGGGACACGAGCGAGAGGCGGAGGGGACTGTCCTTTCGTTTGCATGGGCGCAGGGGTTGGACACGCCAAAATTTCTGCAGCAGGGAGAAGGGAGGGACAGAAGGCCGATTGAGATTGGACAGGGTGGAGGACAGGGGCACAAGAACGAAGGAGAGGAAGGCTGAAGGAAGTAGACGAAGGCGTCTTATCCATGGCTAACAATGGTTAGCGCAGACTCCGTTATGATGATACCGTCAGCCAAATCTAAATCCATTTCTTCGTTGTCACTTTCCACATAATCCGAATCTCCACTATCATCCTCAAATTCTTCAGAATCAGAATCGTTGGATTCATCTCCAAACACCCCGTCAAAGCCATCGTCATCTCCATAGCCCCCAGCGTCTCCAAACCCCCCGTCGTCAATTTCCATAGAGTGCCCGTTATCGATTTCGAGACCGCCATTGTCCTGTGTTCCAGAGATGAGTAGGTCGAGCGAGTTGAGGTGAGGATCTGGGTGGACTTCTTTCATGGGATCCTCAGGGGCAGTAGACGCGGGAGTCATTTGATGACTTGCTTGAACATTCGAAGGAATTCCCACAACGTGAGGAGAGCCGGTAGCACCGGTTTCAGGAAGGGGAGCTGCATCAACCTGAGGCACGATTGGGTTGATAGTTGAGGTAGAGGGGCCGGCAACAGGAACTTGACGGCCGGCTGCTAGAGGGGGGAGGGGAAGTGCCAGGGACGCGGCTACAGGAACGTTGGATTGTGGGGCAACCGGTGGAGGGGAGAAAGGAGGCACAAGGACAGCGGCAACGGGAAGGACGAGTTGTTGAGGGGTAAGTGCTGGAGCGGGGAGAGGACATGGGGCCGCAGAGGCTCGTTGAGTTTGAGTCATCCGGGAGCCTTTGTCGCTCCTGAGGTTCCGCAAAATTTGCTCAAGAGTTTGAGAAGACCAAGCTCGAGCAGCATCCTGTTTCTTCATCACAGTGATCGTGCGTCTCTCAGTGACAATCCAACGTCCGAGAGACCTTTCAACTTTATCCTGGTCCTTTAGCGCATTGATTTAGGGTTCCAACCATCGCTTTCAAATGTTTGAAATGGCACGATCGGATGGTATTATGACCATACCAAACAGCATAGACCTTTTCATCTCTCAAAGAGCGGTAAAAAGCGGCAGTATTGGTAGTGGTCTTTGTGCTGCACAGGTATCAATGACCGGCTTCATGAGGGGATTACCAGGAGCCAGTCATTTCTTTCGGCAACGGTGAACACGATTGGAAAATGATGTTGGCAAGCGGGAAAGGTTATATTTCGTGGGAGACAAAAAAAGGGGGACGGGGCTGGCCGGTCAAAAGTCATGCGACCCAGCATCATGTGACCAAGAATGTCCCGTAATCAAAACGAAGAAAACTTTTGTATGGACTTTCCACACAAAATATTTTTCCGGTGATGTTGCGTGGGCGGCGTCGAGAAAAGCTGGAGCCCCGGGGCTCCGTGCGTCGGCGGCATATCCAAACCAATCACAACCTGCGGCCCAGGGGCTCCAGGTTTTGTGGTGCGTGTAGGCGGCGTTTCTTGAGCCAATCACAGAAGCCTGAGAGATTGCCTCATTTAAAAAAAACAAAACTTTAATATTTATGGGACATATCCACTCGTCACGCAAAACAAAGCCTCAAAGTATCATGTTTTTGGTTGAGCTTCGAAAATGCCCTTTTTGTCCGTTTAATAGCAAGGCCAAGTCCAATCCTCAGTGCATGGTCTATCGCCATATTAAAGTGGAGGCCGAAAAGGACCCAGAAGATCGAGCTGGACACCCCGCCAAAGACTCAGCCGAATTCACGCAAATCATGATAAAATTTGGATGTTTCCGTCACGCAAAGACAACTGAAGAGAAGGAAGAGCGACGCGCTAACGTTCAACGCAAGTACAGAAGGAAAGCCAAGCTACTGGCCGAGAAAAATTTGTACTTAAAAGTGCAAGATGCATTTCGTGCTTTAGAGTATGTTTCTTTGGGCTTAATAAGCTGATTTCAAGGTGCATCCAGGAGCCCCGCCCTTTGGGGGATGACCCCAGCTTTCCGGAGTTGGTCTGCTTCTACCTGCCTTCGGCTGAATGGATTCACGGTGACACCCTTAACAACTCCGCACACAAGCGTCACGAGCATGGCCCCGAAACGAGTATATTCGATCGTTATCATTACCGCCTTCTCCAAACGTACCCCAACTGCGACTCGGTGCAACTAGAGCATGCCTTTGAGGAATGGTTAAGGATTGGGGAATACGAAAATGGCGAATCGCAGCGCAAATACCTTGCTACTTACTTCATGAGATGGGGACGCCAACGTGAGTTGTTTTTCGCCATTCAGAAAGGATTGAATGGAAACCAAGAAGAACGAGATGCGTTCACCAAAGAACGAGAGGCGGAAGCGAAGGTGGAAGCCAAAGAGGACAAGACTTGGAAAATGTGGCTGGATGTATCGGATCTCTTTGAAGAATCAGATGAAATCCCGTATCCGCCGGCCCGCGATCCACGGCTGTATATGCAACCTGCTCTGACCGCCGATGATCTACTGGGAAGACATTTATGGCCACGACGCATGCTGGAGCGGAATGGAAAGGTTGCAAGAGATAGCAAATGTAGCGCTATAAGACGATCTCAAAGACAACGAAAACATTGAATGTAGGTTTTGGCTTAGAGCTGTTCAGTCCCTCACAATGGCTTTTCCTCGAACCGAATGGTCTTATCCTCAAGTCCTCGGATATAATCATCCAATCTATCCGTCTTAATCGATTTGATGCTTTTAATCCCCTCCATGCCCCTCAGAACCCATGTCTTGCTTTCGTCTATAAAAAAGTTTTTCCTCAACCTCTTTTTCAGAGTCGGCCTGTCGGTACTGACAGCAAATTCATCTAACGTTAGCAGGAATGAATCAAGTAGAGGCAAACTCCAAGCTGCTATGACCAAGAGTTGAAGTTTTTTCCGCTGTTTATCGATCTCTCTGTTCTTCGAGGTTGATATCCGGTAGGTATCTTCACCTATTAATGCTGCAATAATGTGGTTATACTTGCGCCCTGAAGCCAGTCAAGCTTGGCGGCGAATATTATATCTTTCATAGTATTCACCGATAGTTGTTGCTCTAAAATTAGAGAATAAGATCTGTGGAGGCGATACCATCAAGCTTGTGGAGATATATCTCAATGGGGTTAATTGATCGATCAAGACCCTCATTCGCATGTGGGAAATAAAACGTACCGTCCTTCCCACGCACTTCCTTATCAACCCAGAAAACAAGTGTTGCCATATCGTGAGCTTTGTCCAAGACGTTCACCTATATTTATAGTAAGTGTGGGTTTAAGGAAGTCCGAAACAGCATGCTTTATGTTCTCCATGAGTCTTTTTTTTCCCCGTCTCTTGGTTTGCTCGTCGCTGCTGATAACATTTCCCAGTCTTGGCGCAGGCGATTTGGAAGAATGGTAGTTCCTTTTGGCCTCTGCATCAAGCATTTGCCATGCCGGCTTGCAGTGATGTTTCACCACCTCTGCGTACGGCACCACTGTAAGTTAGTGAGCGCGTTAAATCGGGGTACATCACCCGGACGCTGATTCTTCTCCGATTCGGCCTTCATTTCATTGTACATGTCCTTGCAAAAGTCATTCCAATTAGTTGAGCCACGCATGATTGATCGCAACATCGATGCCACAGGGCTGCCGAAGTTATCTGCGACGGCTTTCCTTAAGTTCGCCTTAACCTCCCTTATTTGTTCGACGATAATTTCATTGCTTCCGATAGGGATTGCGTCGAGACGCGCCGAGGTCCTCGACCAGAATTCGCCGAGTTCCTCGCGTATCGCCTTTGCAATTTCGTTTTGCCCATGCATTTCATCGACGAAGGGGGCAAATGTGCCATCCGAATAACGTTCTAGCTCTTCCATCGGAATTAGGTTCAGCTAGGCGGCGTGGACTTGGGCTCAGAGAAGCAGGAATATTTTTAATCGGGTTACGTAAATTAAGGCCAATCCTTTAATGCCACATAATTCCGCATGAGAATAGCATAGTTATGCGCGGGGGATGTCCTTGGATTTTGGCTTTGATTATAGGGCGGAGTTACCTGCATGAGGTGAGATACATGGGCCGCCAGTCCAGATCAGTATCCACTCGCTCGGGCGGTGAAATTCTGATTTTGACCGGTTTTGAATTGATAAGAATCCCGGTCGGGGGTGAAATTTCAGCGCCGACCGGCATTACCAAGGATGTAAAGTCATGTGATAAACCCTTGACAGTGAAAAACGGGTCCTTGAT
>Ga0335081_10014955_pt1 | contig 12557 bp, 10 predicted proteins | sample Lox_Sample_35_FD_206713 | JGI IMG/M metagenome (GOLD analysis project Ga0335081, IMG submission 206713) | Soil microbial communities from Loxahatchee National Wildlife Refuge, Florida, United States - Lox_Sample_3.5 | ecosystem: Environmental > Terrestrial > Soil > Wetlands | place: USA...
AAATAGTACCAGGCTGAGGTGCAATCCCGGTACTCGCCGGAGCTTTCGGGCCATTTACAGGTTGCTCCGGTCCGCCGGGGAGTGGTATCCTAGAGCTGACGTAGATTTACGAGTCGGTCTGTTCGAGAACATCTCAACCCTGGCGTCATCTTGGCACCAGGGTTTTTTATTACCCGCACTTTTCACCTGAAAATTCCGCGACAACCTGCCAGTACGCAGTACCCCGACACTAACCCTCGAATGTACAATTCATCCTTTGCAGACATCCTGAATTGCGCCATAATACCTTAACAAGTTCGGCGGACGGAGCCACGATGGGATACGAATCGGGTTCGGGAGCAGCGGTGATCTCAAGATCGCGTGGACGCTTCGGACGGAAGCGGATCGCAAGTTACGGATTCAGTCTGCTGCTGGCATCGGCGGCGGGCGCGCAGACGATTATCTCGCCGGCGGTTCCGGGCGGTTCGGTTCAGTTGATCACATCGGATCTGGCGCTCCTCGAGGCGCAGGAGAATCGTAAAGATCTGCCCTGCACGGTGACCCCTTCCAAGGCGAATCTTGGATTCGACCTGAAATTCCACGCCGGATATGAAGTCAGCCTCAATCTGAAAGACCTGGCGGGCGCCGACAATTTGCTCAGCATGGTCTTTCGGGTGACGCCGGATGGCCATTCCGACCAGGCGGTTCATTTCTCGCAGCACGTCAGTGTGCCGATGATCGATGAAGACGATCGTGGCCCGGCGTATGTCAACGGCTTATTCGATGTCGGGGAAGGGAAGTACCACGTCGACTGGCTTCTGCGCGACCGCAGCGAGCGGGTCTGCTCCTTCCACTGGGATACCGAAGCCGTTGTGCCGCTCAAGGATAAGCCGATGCCGCTGGAAATCGCCGCCGGCGCCGTCCAAGCCGCCGATTCCGAACTGTTCCGGCAAGAGCCTCCCGTGCTGCGCAATGCCAAGGAAGAGCCGCTGCGCGTGAAGGTGATCGTCAATTTCGCCCCGCAGGATTCCGGCGCTTCCACCATCCAGCCGCCCGACGCCAACGCACTGGTGGCTATCCTGCGCAACATCTCGCGCGACCCGCGCATTGGCAGTTTCTCGGTGGTCGCCTATAACATGCAGGAGCAGAAAGTACTATATCGCCAGGATCCGGCTTCGCAAATCGATTTTCCCGCGCTGGGCAAGTCGGTGAACAAACTGAATCTGGGCACCGTCGATTTGAAGCATCTCCTGCAGAAGCATGGCGAATCGGAATTCCTGAGCAATCTGCTGACATCCGAGGTGAAAGACGCCAAGGATGCCAACCAGGAGCCCGACGCGGTCATTTTCACCGGGCCCAAGGTCATGCTCGATGATGGCCTGCCGCCGGAGACTCTTAAGCAGCTCTCGGAAGTAAAATTCCCGATGTTCTACATGAATTACAATTTGTATCCCCAAACCAACCCCTGGCGCGATGCCATCGGCAACGCCGTGCGGGCGGTGAAGGGGGTCGAATATACGATTTCCCGTCCCCGTGACATGTTTTTTGCCTGGAGCGAAATCATGGGCCATATTGTAAAATTAAAACTCGGGAGATCGGGAAGCGGGAATACTTCCCAATGAGTGCATGCGGGTCTTCGCCATTACGTGGCTAGCGCTGTCTAGCACGTTGCCCGGCCTCGCCCAGCAGTTCGGGCCGGGTGAGAACCTCGCTCCATACATCCCAACCCCACAAGCCGTCGTCGAAAAGATGCTCGAATCCGGTCATATCAAGCCGGGCGACCTCGTCTACGATCTCGGCGCCGGCGATGGCCGCGTCATCATCACCGCGGCCAAGGAATTCGGCGCCCACGCGGTCGGAATCGAGATTCAGAAAGATCTTGTGGAAAAAACCCGCGAGCGCATCAAAGAGCTGGGGCTGGAGGACAAGGTCTCGGTAGTCCTCGACAGCGCCCTACATGCCGATCTCAGCCCCGCCAACGTCGTCACCATGTACTTCCTCACCAGTTCCAATGACCGGTTGCGTCCGGTCCTGGAGAAGAAGCTGAAGCCCGGCACTCGAGTGGTGTCGAACCAGTTTCCGATAAAGGGCTGGCGTCCCAGCGCCGTCTACCATCTCAAACCCGGCACCATGGAATACACCATCTACGTCTACATAATCGGCCAGACCAAGTAGGACGTAGGGCAGGCGATCGTTTTCTGCCGCCTGTCGCGTGATCTTGTATCTTGCCGCCGGTCAGCGTTCCTGCGCGCGTGGTGTGCCCATCCGCTGCGTCAGGAATCCGATGATCGCCCCAACCACGAATCCCGGCATCATGATTTCCAGGTACGGGTGCCGGCCATTCAGCGTGTCCGTGGCGGCGACGATATACGCGAACAACAGGCCGAACGCCGACCCCACCGCGATCCCCCATGGCGTCGATTGCACCTTACGCGCAAACCATCCGCTTAACAGGCCGACCACCATCCCCTTGATCGACGACCCGACCAGGATTCCGCCGATCAGCGGGCGCGCCTCCGGATAGAACCACGCCGTGGCGCCGTCCAGTGCCCCCAAAAGCAATCCAAATACAATCCCGACCACGATCTTGTTCATGTCCACCTCACACCCACGTATTCCGTGTTCCTGGCCATTCCTTTAAAGAGTCATCGGTTGTCACGTATCAGTCATCAGATCGAGGATTGCGCCGTCGGCGCAAATTCCTCCTCGACGCGGGCGGGCCGGTGAAAGACGCCGCGAAGCGGCGCTCCTGTTGCTGACGACTGAAAACTGACAACTGAAAACCACCTTAAATCCCCCGCAAAAAGTACAACAGAAACTTCACTGACGCATACGCCGCCAGCAGCAACAGCAGGACCGCGTTGCGCGAGGCGAAGCGCCGCGTGCGGTGCCACATCGGCTCGCGCCACGCCTCCACCGCCAATCCGTCTTGAAAACGGTCGATATCGGCCAGCAATGCCGGCACATCCGCGTATCGCGCGGCCGGCTCCGGTTGCATGGCTTTGCCGGCGATGGCCCGCAGCGCCGGCGGCACCGACCCGGGCAGCAGAAATCGCAGCAAGGCGCCCAGCGAGTAGATATCCGACCGCTGGTCGAGCACTGGCTCCGGCGCGCGGAATGCCGGCGTTCCGGCGATGGCGTCGATACCCCAATCCATCACGTATGCCTCGCCGAATTCGCCCACCATGATGTTCTGCGGCTTGAGGTCGCGATGGATGACGCCGCGCGAATGGGCGACGGCGACGGCCTCGGAGATGCGCCGCAAGATGCGCAGACGCTCCGACAGCGCCGGATTGTGGCCGAGGTAATCGTCCAGGTGCGCCCCGGTCACCAGCTTCATGGCGTAAAAGACCCGGCCGTCGGGCAGCGTGCCCGTTTCGTAGATCGGCACGATGGCGGGATGCTCCAGCCGCGCGATGATCCGCGCTTCGTCCTGGAAGGAGGCGTCGAGTACTTTGAGCGCCACCCGACGGTCGAGTTCGCGGTCGCGCGCCGCATAGACCACGCCCATGCCGCCGCGTCCGATTTCGCGTTCCAGTCCGTAGCGCGTCGCCGTCAGGTCGGGCAGCGCGGCCACGCGGCGCAGGTGATCGACTACACCATCGCCTATTTCCATACGCGCCCGATTTCTTTCCGCAGCTCCGGCTCGCCCGACGTCACGCCCCGCAGGCGCTCGGCGACGAATTCCCGCAGCAGCCGCCGAGCCCACGCCAGGTGGTTGGTTACCGTGGTCTCGGCGACCCCATACTCGGCCGCCAGCGCGGCATAGGAAGGCCGTCCGCCATCGGTGAGATCGTAGGCTTCGAAAATGCGGAATTGCAACTGCTTCTCGCGGTCTTCGCAGAACGCGCGCAGATCGTCGACCGCGAGCGCGAACAACTGGCGCCGCCATTCCCGCTCGAAAACCTCCTCGGGCGATTCCACCGCGGCCGCCTGCTCCTCCACCGGTTCGAATTCGATATCGCCGCCGCGCTTTTGCCGGTTGCCTGCCGCGTACTGGTTGGCGGCGAAACGGTCGACGGCCATGCGCAGATACGTCCGGAACGATGCCTTCGCCGGATCGAAGCGCGCAAAGAAATCGCGCTCCAGGGCCGTGGCGAAGAAGCTCTGAGTCAGATCCTTGGCGTCTTCGTTGTCGCTGCGGAAGCGAAAGCGGATATACCGGTACACCGGCTTCCAGTAAATAGCAATCACGCGATCCAGGGCTTCGCCCGGCAATCCAGCGGCGGCGGATTCGAGCAGCGATACCTGGGTGGACGGGAACCGGCCCCCAGGTCCGCCGATCGCCGTATCCCTGTCCATGCGGACTCCCGCTATTTCGCTTTGGCGCTGTCCACCACGCTCTGCGCCAGGTAATTGGTGATCTTGCTGCTGTTGCGGGCGACTTCGATGTAGGCGGCCTTCAGCAACTGGTCTTTCTGATTGCGCAGCTCGTCGCGGATCTGCTGCTGCGTGCGCGGATCGTTGAGATCCCGCTGTCCGGCCGGATCCTTGGAGATCATCTTGAAAATGCGGTATCCGTCCGCCATGGTCACGATGTTGGACGTGGAGCCGGCGGGCATTTCGCGAATCAGTTTCAGGAATTCCGGGTTCTTGGAGAAATCCGATTCCGGATGGAAACCGAGATCGCCGCCATTGAGGGCGCTGGGCGCCAGCAGCGCGAAATCCTCGCCGGCCTTGATGCGCCGCTCGATGTCGTCGATCTTGGTACGGGCTTCTTTGTCGTTCTGCGCTTTGCTCTTTTTGAGGTTTCTTACATTGGGATCGGGAGTAGGCGTGACCAGGATTTGCGCCAGGTGCACGCGCGGCTCCGGGAAATTGAACTCGGACTTGTTGGCGTTGTAGTAGTTGGTGACGTCGGCGTCGGTGATCACGATGTGCGACGTGATTTCCTTGTTGATCAGCTTGTTGATGGTAAGGTCCAGCCGCAGCTCCTTCTTCAGGTCCTCCGCCGACATGTGCTTATCCGCCAGCAGCTTTTCGAATTCTTCCTTGGTATAGGGCGCCTTCTTGTTGTTGAAGTCGGCTTCCACGTCGGCGTCCACGGCCGTCAGTCCCAGCCGCTCGGCCCGTTGCATCATGATTTCGCTGTTGATCATGGTGCCCAGTAAATCCAGCTTCTGCGCCATGATGATGTCGGGATTGGATGTCGGCGGTTGCTGCGCGGCCTGCATGGAGTAGATCTTCTCCAGTTCCGCCATGGTGATGGCGTGGCCATTGACGTCGGCGGCAATGCCTGTCGGCGGAGCCTTTTTGCAGGCTCCCAGCGCCAGGGCGGCAAACGCCGCCGCAAAAACAGTGAAATCACGAAACATGGGAACTCCTCATTGTAACCGAGCTTTCAGCTTTCAGCCGTCAGCTTGTCGCGGGCCTCGAAACAAGCGAGATTCGCCGAAGCGGCGGTCCTTCAGCTGACAGTTGACCGCTGATGGCTGACAGCTACTCAATCCCCGTCGTCAGCCAGAGCCGATTAGTTCCGCGGCTTTCCGCTAGAATAGGGACTCCATGCGAGTCGGCATCATCGGAACTGGCGCGATCTCCCACAAACACGCCGAGGTGTACCGCAAAATCGGCTTTCGTCTGACCGTCTGCACCGACATCTACGAACCTTCCGGCCGGAAGTTCGCCGCGCAGTACGGCTGCGAATTCGTCCCCTCTTACGAAACGCTCTGCCGCCATCCGCAAGTGGATTACGTGGACGTCTGTACCTTCCCCGATTTCCGCCTGCAGCCCATCGAAATCTGCGCACAAAGCGGCAAGCACGTGCAGGTGCAGAAGCCGGTATCGACCGATCTGGAGACCGCGCGGAAGATGATCGAGACCGCCCGCAAGGGAGGAATTCTGCTGGGCGTGGTCAGCCAGCATCGTTTCGATGACGCCAGCCTGTTCCTGGCGAAAGCGCTGGCGGCGGGCCGGCTCGGTAAGCTCCTGCAATGCGACTGCTACGTCAAGTGGTACCGCTCGCCGGAATATTATTCCCGGCCCATCAAGGGAAGCTGGAAAACCGAAGGCGGCGGCGCGCTGATGAACCAGGCTATCCACCAGGTGGATCTGCTGCGCTGGCTGGCCGGACCCGTGCAGTCGGTCACCGGCGAGTGGCAGCTCGGAGCGCGGCACAGGATCGAATCGGAAGACGTCATCAGCGCCGTGCTGCGGTACGCCAGCGGGGCCACGGGTGTGATCCAGGCGTCCACGGCGATGTGGCCCGGATATCCCGAGCGCACGGAGTTTCACGGGACCAAGGGGACGGCGGTGATCGCCGGCGACAAGCTGACGGCGTGGGATGTCGACAACGACTCGGGCGACCCGGCGCCGGTGGCGCGCGAGGTGGCCTCCGGCGCGTCCGATCCAATGGCGATATCGCTGGAGCCGTTCGAGCGCCAATTCCGCGATTTCGGCGAGGCGATCGCGCAGGGCCGGCGGCCGGCGGTGAGCGGCGAGGAAGGCTACCAGGCGCTGGAAGTGGTCGACGCCATTTACCGGTCCTGCCGGTCGGGCCAGAAGGTGGTTTTGTAGGGCAGGCTGGCAGCCGGCGGCGGGTTGGCAACCCGCCTCTCCGGCCGAGGGGACGGACGGGTATTTTCGGAGAATTCTCTCGCTCGAAGAGGCGGACTGCCGGTCCGGCCCAAGCTGCCAGCCTGCCCTACAGAATTGGTCCCGACGCATCGTGCGCCAGTTTGCGGCGCTTCTGCTGCTGAATCTAAACCACTTAAGGTACGCTCCCGACGCATCGTGCGTCGGGAGTTGCTCCAAGAACCTACTCGTTCCGCAGCGCCACCATGGGATCGACGCGCGCGCTGCGCACCGCCGGCGCCATCGATGCCGCCACCGCCGCCGCTCCTAATAATCCGACGCAGATCGCATACGTAAGTGGATCCGTGCTCCGCATCTGAAACAGCAGAGACGCTAGATAGCGGGTCAATAAGAGCGCGCCGCCCAGGCCGATCGCCAGTCCGGCCGCGATCAGTCCGCCGGCTTGCCGCATCACCATCGCCACGATTCCGCCTGGATGCGCCCCCAGCGCAATGCGAATTCCCAATTCACCGGTCCGCTGCGCCACCGAATACGACAGCACGCCGTAGATTCCAATCACCGCCAGCGCCACCGCCACCGCCGCGAACACCGCCAGCAGCAACACCTCGAACCGCCGCTCGGCCACCGAGAGATCGATGACCTCGCGCATGGTCCGGACGTTGGTAATCGGCTGGTCCTTATCGAGCGCGAGCACCTCCTGGCGCACGGCATTCACAACGCGCGACGGATCGCCCGCGGTGCGCACCGCGAAATCGGCAATGCGCGTCGGGTAAAGCGTGGTCTGGCCAGCCGCAAGGTAGACTTCCGGCAGCACGTCGGCTTCCTTGCCACCCCGCCGGATATCGGATACGACACCCACAATCGTGACGCGCCGGTTGTTCGCGTAAAGGAATCCGTGCCCTAACGGGTCGCCGCCCTTGTAGTAGGACCGCGCGAATGCCTGATTCACCATCGCTACCGGCGGCGAGCCCTCGCGATCGTGCGCCGTGAAGCGGCGGCCCCGGATCAGCGACATGCCGAGGGTCTCGAAGTAGCCCGGGCTGACCGCCTGAAAGTCCGCCACCTGCTGGTCCTGCGGCGGCTCTTCCAGCGTGAACCCGGATCGCCAACTGCCGCGCATGGGTAGTCGATTCGCATACCCGACGGACCGCACGCCGGCCAGCGCGTTCACGCGTGGTTCCAGGGCTTCGAAAAATCGCAGGCGGTCATCGGCAGTCTTATATCGTGCCGCCGGCAGGTTGATATTCAACGCCAGGACGCGGTCCGGCTGGAATCCGAGATCGATGTTCATTACCAGCGCGAAACTGCGCAAGAGCAGTCCAGCTCCGGTCAGAAGAACCATCGAAAGGGCGACTTCAGCGACCGTCAGGGAACCCAGCCAGCGAACCTGCGAACGCCCGGCCGAAGTCCGCGCCGAAGTCTTCAGCGAATCGACTGCCTGGACACGCGTCGCATGCCACGCCGGCGCGATTCCGAATACCAGTCCGGTGAGCGTCGCAATTCCGGCGGCAAAGGCAAACACCGTCCAATCCATCGATGTGGATTCCAGCCGCGGGATGTCGGTCGGAGCCAGCGCGAGCAAGCCGCGTGTGATGGCCAGGCCCATGCCAATTCCAGCCGCGCACCCGCCTGCCGCCAGGAGAAGGCTCTCGGTAATGAAAAGCCGGACGAGCCGCGACCGGCTGGCGCCCACCGCCAGGCGGACGCTCAGCTCGCGCGTGCGGCCGGTGGCGCGCACCAGTAGCAGGTTCGCCACGTTGACGCACGTGATCAACACCAACAACCCGGAGGCCGCCAGCAAGCACCATAAGGCCGTGCTGGTGCTTCGCACAATGTCGTCACCCAGCGGCGCGATGGCCGGGAACATCTCTTTGTTGGTATCGGGGAATTGACGGGCCAGGCGTGCCTGCACGACATCCAGTTTGCCCTGCGCCGTCCGCACCGGAACGTCCGGCCGCAGGCGCGCGATCACATCCACGTCATGATTGCCGCGCTGCTGGACCTGGTCGCTGGGATAGGCGGCCGGCACGAAAAACTCGCGCGCCGTCCCATCGGCCATTTCCGAGGGACTCTGAAAGCTCTTCGGCAGCACGCCGATCACCCGCCGCTTCACGCCATCCAGCGTCACCGTCTGACCCAGGACGTTGGTGTCGCCGCCCAGTCGCTGCTGCCAGAAGCCATAGCTGAGGACCACCGTGGGCTCGGCCGAAGGGCTGTCATCTCCACCGCGAAAATCGCGGCCCATCACCGGTGTGACGCCCAGCACCGAAAAGAATCGCCACGATACCAGGTCTCCATCGACTCGCTCCGGGATGCCCACACCCGTGAGGTTCATGGCGTTGTTGTCGAAGCTGGCCATGGCGGTGAACGCGCCGCTCCCTTCGTAGTCGGCGATGTTGGCGACGGATACCGTGGTGCGCAACATTCCAGTCTTAGGCTGGGTCCAGCCGAAACTGCCGCCGCCGTGGCTGCTGAAATTGGTGTTGGTTCGCGGGTGCTGTTCCCACATCGAGACCAGTTGTTCCGGATGCGGATACGGCAGCTTGCGCAGCATCACCGCATTCACCACGCTGTAAACAGCCGTATTCATTCCGAGGCCGATGGCCAGCGTTAGCACCGCCACCGCAGTGAAGCCCGGGCTCTTCGAAAGGCTGCGAATTCCCATTCGGACGTCTTGCACAACGCGTTCCCACACAGTCCACCCCCAAATCTCCGAGCTGCGATCTTGATACTGAGTGCGATTCCCGAATTGCCGCCGCGCGGCGTATTCGGCATCGGCAACGCCCTGCTCGCTAAATCTCCGCGCCCGTAATTCGATGTGCAGATGCATTTCTTCGCGAAGATCCGCGGCGTACCGGCCGCGCCGGAAGAGAAACGCGAGACGCCGCGACAATTCGCGCATTTACGAAGCCGCCTCCAGAACCCGGGCGATGGCGTTCGAGACGCGGCCATAGCGGTCCATCTCGTTCTGTAGCTGTTTACGGCCATCCGAAGTTAGTGTGTAATATCGTGCGCGCCGATTTTCCTGGGTCTTCCCCCATTCGCCTTTCAACCAGCCTTTGAGCAGCATGCGCTGAAGGGCTGGATAGAGCGAACCTTCCTCAACCTGCAAAATGTCCTCGGACGTGGACTGAATAGAATCGGCGATTTCGAATCCGTGCAGTTCGCCGTGGCGCGCAAGGGTCTTCAGAATGAGCAGATCGAGCGTGCCGGAAGGGATTTCGTCGCGTTGGCTGCGAGACACATAGATATTCTATGTCAAGGGCCCGCTGGGATCAAGAGTTTCCTGAGCTGTATGGAATTGCCCATTAGCAAGCGGCCCTGGTATTACGGTTGCTTTCAGTGCATACGAGGAGGAAGAAACTACATGTTTCCGAAACTGCGCATAGCTGCTCTGGCAGCGGCCATTCTCTGGACAGCCGCTTGCACCCGGCACAGCCAGACGGCGAATGCCGCTTCTCCCGATTTGGCGGATTCGCGCAATCCCGCGGAGCTATCCACCCCGGCACCGCCGCCAGCCTCCGTGCTTCCCTCCGGGACGCCGATCCGCGTTCGTCTCTCGGAAACGCTGGACACCAAGTATTGCCGGGCGGGCCAGGCGTTTACGGCGGTGCTGGATCAGCCGATCGTCCTCGGAAGGCGTGTCGTGGTTCCGGCCGGCGCGGCTATTCGCGGACACATCACGGAGTCGAAGCAGTCCGGACGGCTGAAGGGCCGGGCCGTGCTTGGACTGTCGCTCGACAGCATGACCGTGGATGGAGCCACCTACGCCATCGCAACCAATATGGACGCGCGTGTCAGCGGCGCGCACAAGAACCGGAACTTCGAAATCATTGGCGGAAGCGCCGGCGGCGGAGCCGCCATCGGGGGCGCCGCGGCGGGCGGAGTTGGCGCGGCCATCGGTGTGGCGGCGGGCGCCGGAGCCGGCACCGTCGGCGCATTGCTGACCGGCCGCAAGCAGGTGGTGCTGCCCGCGGAAACGCGGATGACCTTCTCCCTGCGTGAGCCGTTGAGCGTGCGCGGTTAGACTCGCCTCCACGGCGTCACTCCCGCCCGCTGAGCCGCCAGCGCCGGGAGTGAACGGCCGTTGCACTCCTACCTAAGTTGGATGGCACCCCCCGGAGCCGCTGCTAGACTCGGGTTTGTCCGTCATGATCCGCCGCGCCGTGCCGTTCGCGATCGCCGTTCTCCTTCCGCTTGCAAGCGCTTACGGCGCGATCGTCGTCGATGCCAGCCGTGCGGCTGCGCCGCCCCCGCCGCTGCCTTTTGCCGCCGGTGGCCGCTCTCCCGACGGCCACGTGCTCGCCGTAAACAGCCGCTACCTGATGTTGGATGGCAAGCCGTGGTTCCCCGTGATGGGCGAGTTCCAGTATTCGCGCTATCCCGCCGAGCATTGGGAAGAGGAAATCCTCAAGATGAAAGCCGGCGGCCTGCGCATCATCTCGACTTACATCTTCTGGATCCACCACGAGGAAATTGAGGGCCAGTTCGATTGGTCGGGCCGCCGCGGCCTGCGCCGTTTCGTTCAGTTGGCGGCGAAGCACGGGATGTATGTGTGGGTGCGCATCGGACCGTGGGATCACGGCGAGGTCCGAAACGGCGGCCTGCCCGATTGGGTCCTGCAAACGAGCAAATCCCGTAGCAACGATCCGCAATATCTGAAATATGTCGCCCGCTTCTACGGCGAGATCGGGCGGCAACTGGCCGGGCTGTTCTGGAAAGACGGCGGCCCCATCATCGGCGTGCAGATCGAAAACGAATACCACTCGCGAGGTCCGGGCCAAGGCGAAGAGCACATCTTCGCCCTGAAGAAAATGGCGCACGAGTCCGGCATCGACGCGCCGCTCTACTCCATCACGGGATGGGACGATGCGGTCATTCCTTCGCACGGTTTGCTCCCGGTCTTTGGCGGTTACCCCGACGGATTCTGGTACCGGCCACTGGCGCCGCTACCTCCCAGCCCGATGTACTTTTTCTCTGCTCTTCGCGCCGACGAAATCGTGGGTGAGGACCTCTGCTCCACCCGGCCCGATATCGATGCGCGTTTCGCATCGTATCCTTTCTTCACCGCCGAAATGGCGGGCGGCATGGAACTCGCCTACCACCGCCGCCCACTGATGTCCACTGATGACATTACGGCGCTCGATATCGTCAAACTCGGCTCCGGCGTCACGCTGTACGGCTACTACATGTTCCACGGCGGCACCAATCCGGACGGAAAAGCCACAACGCTGCAGGAGACGCAGGCCACCGGCTATCCGCAAGACCTGCCCGTCAAGTCCTACGATTTTCAAGCGCCGCTTGGCGAATACGGCCAGATGCATCCGCAGTTTCGCGATCTTAAGAGCATTCACCTGTTCCTGCACGATTTCGGCCCCGAACTCGCTCCCATGGGCGCCTACTTGCCGTCGGCAATGCCGACCGGTAAGCAGGATCTCCACACGCCCCGCATCGGAGTGCGTTCCGACTCCCAGGCCGGCTATATTTTCCTGAACAACTACCAGAAGGATCATCCGCTCCCCGTCCAGCCCGCGGTGCAGGTGCAACTCAAATTGGCATCCGGGACGCTGTCCGTGCCGCGTCATCCCGTTGACATTCCGCCGGGAGCCTACACCTTCTGGCCGGTGAATCTGCCGGTCGGCGATGCCGTCCTGGAGCAGGCCACAGCCCAGCCTTTGTGCCGCCTTGACGATCCCGAGACGTTGGTTTTCTTCGCGTGGCCGGGAATCGCGCCGGAATTTGTCTTCCGCGACTCCTCCGAGCTATCGATCGATTCCCCCGGCGGACACATCTCCCGGGCCGATGGCCGTGTCGTGATTGACAAGCTCGCCACCGGACTCTCCAGCGCCATCGAAATCCATGGAAAAGCCGGTCGCCGCACGCGCATCCTGCTGCTTTCGCGAGAGGAAGCCCGCAACCTCTGGAAAGCGCCGGTGGCCGGCCGCGACCGGCTAATCTACTCGACGTCCGACGTCTACTTCGATGGGAACCGTGTCAACCTGAATTCCACCGATCCCGTCCGCCTCAATTTCGGAGTCTACCCC
>Ga0335081_10014957_pt1 | contig 12556 bp, 17 predicted proteins | sample Lox_Sample_35_FD_206713 | JGI IMG/M metagenome (GOLD analysis project Ga0335081, IMG submission 206713) | Soil microbial communities from Loxahatchee National Wildlife Refuge, Florida, United States - Lox_Sample_3.5 | ecosystem: Environmental > Terrestrial > Soil > Wetlands | place: USA...
TATTGCTCAATAAGTTTACCGCAGGAAGCCCAAACATCCGGGTTTGTGAGATTGACAACGAGGGTGGTCAATCGGGTCGTCCGAATTTCAAAAAGGGTGAAAATATGTCGTTTATTCCCACATCAATAAGTGGTGCGTGACCTCGGCCGCCAACTTAGCCGAGGACCATTTCGACTTGACGCGATGTAACATTCCCTGCGGCGACACAGATTCTCCGAAGGCTCGAACGGACAAGCGAAAGGGGGAATATGGCGATCTATTGCAATCTTCGAAAAACGCAAAGTTGACATTATCCGTCGGGTTGGGTTGGCCTAGCAGAAACCGGATGATGTGAACGAGGACGTCTAGCGGAGGATTTAGCAGTTCCATAGCTGAAGAGGTCGCCGAAATAGTTGTGAAAGTTCCGTCGCAGCACCTAAAGTAGTTGCCGCCGCGTTTTCGTGATTTTGCCAGCCGAGTTGTTTGATCGCGGATGATCAATGGCACAAAGGATCCATACTCACATTCAGCTCCGAGGAGCCTGCATCCCAGAACGAAGCGATGGAGTGACGGGTCAGTGGACATGGGGCGAAAGCATCGTCGTCGAGGAGCACAGCAACCTCTGTTCGTCTCCAAGGCAAATTGGCAACAAGTGCTGGGTTTGCGGAGCTCATCGAATTCCCTTAGCGAGCGGGGTTGCAACGCCGGGTTATCGCTTCGTAACTTTCATCTCGGAGGATTGCATCATGTTCCAAATTCGTAAGTCCGGTTTCTTCATTGTCGATGCCAGGAAGTCGAGCGGATATCGTTGCATTATAAGTAAAGAGACTCGGCGCGTGGAACAAAAAAGCTGTCGAGGTTACACTTTCTACGGTGTCTCCTTGAGGGCTGTCTCCTATCAAGGCTGAAATGGGGCCAGTTAGCGTCGGGATCGATTTGCTATTCGACAAATCAGCGATTGTAACAAAAGCCGAATGTTTAAAGTTTCGAGACTAAGGACAAATTGTTGCGTTGAGGTTAATACATACCATCTCCTGACAGATAGAGGACGGATTCATCCATTGTCCAAAGGGTTGGAAGGAGTGTTTCCTATTGCTAAAGCGGCGACAAACTGGCCTTCGAGCACAGGTCTTAAAATTTGCATCCGAAAAGTTTCCTGCAATTAGCATGCGCTTGAAAATTCAGTAAGAAAGAAAGCTAAAGATTTAAATATTCAGACAGAAATCTCAAAATTCTGTTCCGCATGAGATTCTCAGAACAGGTCTGTAAAAGTTTCACATCATAAAAGAAGGGAGAAAGCGGTAACGTGGGCGAGCATACCTTTATTTCTTGTGCGGACTCTGACTAAAGAAGAGATCAATTGTCTTCTGGGATTCATCGAATTTGGAGCTGCCGACGCCGCCCTTTTGACGTTGGAGGTTCGTGAGGTGGCCAGATTCGTTGATGCGATCAAATACCAAGATCGGAGCTCTACCGGAGATAACACTGAGGCGAAGGTAAGAAGTGTTTCCCCAGGAAACATTCGCAGGTCGTGGGGTATCGTAATACAGGCAAATGCTGGTCAAAAGGGACGTCAGAAGTCGACCATGGGAGACGATTATGACGAACTGAGGTTCGCGTATCGAAGAGACTTGCCGCAAGACCAAATCCCAAGCAAGGGCAGCTCGTTCCGCCAAGGCGACGTTAGACTCACCGAAGGAGGCAATTGCACGGGCTCTCGAGGAGGAATCGGCAGTCCAGGTTTCACGCCAGCATTTGCCCTCTAGTCTGCCGAAATCTTGTTCGCGGAAGAGTTGGTCAGGAACGACAACGATTTGTGAGTGATGTTCGGCAATGGCAGTAGCAGTGCGAGACGCACGTTTCAAGTCTGAGCAAAAAATGTGGGAAACGGGCTCGTGCTTGAGAGAATCGGCAAGGGCCTTGGCCTGCGCCATGCCATGGATGGTGAGTCTTGTGCAAAGAGGGTCAGCTTTGGAACACAAAAGGGGCGGCAGCGTACTCGGAGTCTGTCGTGCCGGCGTAGATTTGCCTGATATTGTCGACTGTCTCGCCATGGCGAACAAGCAGAACAGTGAGGGTCATATTGACATCCAGGGCACAGTGCTTTGAGTGGGGGAAGAAGGAAGCGAGAAGAAAAAAAAGTTGGTCCTGTAAATAAATATTTAAGGGATTGTTTGCAATCTGTAAAACCGGTCGCCTTTGCAAATCCCCAGGAACTCCCACCGCTTGGTGCCGGCAGGCTCCATGGGATATTCGTTCCAACGCAAACGGCACAGCCAGTCGCCGCTTGCACTGTGGTATCAAGCAAAACTTAGGCGGAGCCCCTTCCTCTTCTTTGGCTTCCCGTTTCTCGCCATCATGGTCATCGGCTCGTTTGCGCTCTCAAGCTTTGCGTCCGTCCGTTACGAGCGGCACGACAGGAAAGTCAAGATCGCCACGGAGGAGGAACTGCTGGGTCTGCAAAAAGAACGGCGGAGACCCGATATCCGAGAGGAATACTACGTATGTAAACACCAAATGCGAAGCTGATGCCAGCGACTTTTGGAGAAAGATCTTGACAACTGGGAGCAGAAACGCGTTAAACGGCGCAGGGGTTGAAGAACGGCTTTCACCTGGCTAACGTTCTAGGGGAGCCCGAGAATGTCATGGAGCCGGATAAAGGGAGCAAATGATTGTCATGGCATGGGGATACCGGATCGCGAAATCAAAAGGATGCATTAGAATGAAACTGTGAACATATATTGAAACTCATTTAGACGAGAAGCAACTGTGTATACCAAAGAAGACATCACCGCCTGCGTCGCAAATCCAAGACATGCGACTCGACAACATCTGTCACACCCCAAACGTATTTTCTCCGGCATAGCTGCAAGGCGTTAGCAGAGGCGGATTTGAGGAGACATGCGTAATGTAGAGAAATCCGTCTTCATCCTTGTGTTCTTCATAGATGCTGCTCATAAGAGCAGCCGTCGGGGGCAAGACTTCGTTCACAAAGATGAAAATTGCCTTTTCAGGAGCAAGCTTGATGCGTTTGCGAATGACATAGCAGAACTGGCCGACCGTCAAGTCCGAAGGCACGAGATACTTCTTCTTGTCTATGGCCGGAATATCGGATTTTTCCACCTTTTCGCAGATCACCTGGCGAGTCAGCGCCTTCACGAGACCGGCCTGGATGGGGACATACCGGGATTCTGTCGGAGTACTTTTGCCTGATGCGTTCGGCTTCGGCCTTGCGCTTCTCAAACGTGTGTTCGTCTTTGAACTTGGAGCGCATGTTGGTTGAAGGGTGAGTCAGGATCCGGGATGATCTGTCAAATCACGCCGCGTGTCATATTATTGCCTGTTGCGCACGTTACACTATTTCGCCTGCAACACGACGAACGGCCCAACCGGGTCCCAGATAAAGCTGACTCCCGCAACGGCTACCAAGACGCATGGCGTGTGAATGTTGATATCCCATCAACACAACCCAGCAGCTTACCGCCCCGCGCTCCGGCAGCGGTAAATCCACCGATTGGAAGACCAGAGATTACCAGGCAGCCGTTGACTGATTGGCTGGTTGCGATCTCGACGGTCTAGGGCTAGCCCTAGAGTGTGCTTACTTCAGTATCAACAGGCGAATTTCTCTTTGTGCCCCTCCGTTCTTACATACTCAAGACTGAGTAAGCAGGCAGCTCATTTACCCCACAGCCCATCCATCAAAAACTCGGCGGCCGGCCGATCAGCTGCCCAGGTACAGACACCCCAACACCAGTAACAACATCCCCCTGGCACAATGTAACGCCTGCTAATTGCCCACAGAAATACTCCCCGCAGGCTCCGCCAAGGCAACACCTCGTTACTTCCTTCTCAAAGTCGCGATTCTCTCGTCGCATTTCACGCACGCTTCACGTAAGCACGTTTCATCTCAGCCTCAGCGATCTCACCGGTCGTCCATTCACGAGCGGCTTTCAGTCACGCTGTCCTCTGCGCCAGCCCCTGCGTATTATCCCGCGAGAACGATGGAACGACACAAGCTGCACGACGCAGCCACAAATGCGGCCGGCCCACCCACCAGCTCGCATTCATATAGCGCCTGGCGCACCTCGCAGCAAACACAGCCTCGCATCTTCCAATACACTCCTCCCAACGCGCAACAGCCCGGCCAGTCTCAATCGCCGCAAACCCCACAGGCGTCCCTCTTGGCCCAGTCTGGATCGAACCCTTCGACCTCCGCAAATATCCCGCCTAACATTGACAAAAACATTGTCTTTGCCAATAACGATCGTCTTGCGCAACAGTACGGCTTACAGAATGCTGGAAATCAGAGCGAAGGAGCTTTCGCCTCGATGCAGGTAGATGCCTCTGGGTCTACCGAAAACACCGCCGAACCCAAAACCGGGCCAAATACGACCGACCAGCCCCTCGAAAACCCCACTGCCGGTATGGCTGCCCAATCAAATGCTCCAACCCGGGTACTGGCTCAAAGCAAGCGAGCCGCTCAAAACAGAGCTGCACAGAGAGCTTTTCGGCAAAGAAAAGAAAGATACATCAAAACTCTCGAACAAAAAGCCACTGAATTTGATCTCGCTCAAGGCATCATTCAGGATCTACGGAAAGAAAACGTCTATCTTCGAGATTATGTCGTCCGACTTCAAGCCGAAGTAGACGGTCTCAACGCCGAGCTGGGACGGGCCCCAATGTTTGGTTCAGGCCCTCTGCCATCGCAGAATCTCGCTCCTCCACCCCCCTTACAACGCCAACAGGGTGGTGCCAATCAGTCCGCTCCCATCCCCGTAGGCGTTGCTCAAGCCTACCCCCTTCAAATTGATCCACAAACTGCTGCTGCTGCTGCCGCTGCCAATGTACAACCTGCGACAGAAGGACAGAGCACTCTTGCCCGTATCGCCCCTGCCGAAGTGACTGTCATTAGCGATGCCCAGATGACAGATCCCCGTGCAGAAGAGGCCGCGACAACCACAATCAAAAAATCCTCGAGAGGTCGGAAGAGAAAGAATGAGCCAGCTGACGAAAGCCACTAAAATTTGGATTCATTGATAATGTTCGGGGTTTGTTCAAGTAACGGGCTATTGGCAGGCAGGGCGGGAGAGTGCAAGGGTGATTTATTTGGGCGTTCTTTTCTTTTACCCTTGATTCTCACTCGTTTCAAGGGGATTTCATGTCATTTCGGGGACGTCTTCGAATTGAGGAGTATATGCGTGAATGACCTCGGGAACTTCGAGGCGTCGTGCTGGGATTTCGTGCTGTATCTCAATATTGGTATTTGTATATCTTATTTCTTTCACTACCTTTTTGTTCATTTTCTTATTTAATCAGTTTGAACCCCGACATTGCGCACAGAAACCAAATCCACTATGAATTTTTTCCCGCCGTCCAAAAATGCGTGAGTCTTCAAAGGTGCTTCAAGAGACAAAAAATCCAATAAGAGAGGCTCCGATGGGGCCGGACCGGTTGTCGCTTTGCACACGGTTTTGGAAGCTCTGTCATGATAATTGTGTTTCGAATCGACTTCTTGATGCACGCCGCCCCGGAGGACATCGTCTTCAGCATTCTCGATTCCTCTTTGTTCGACATAAATACCCTTTACATCCCTGTGACACTTTTGGGAACCTTTGAGTGGGGTCTCGAAGCGATAGCGGAGGATCTGAGGATCAATAGAAACCATTTCCACAAGCCCTGATTGGAGTAATTGAACAACGGCACGTTCTTCGATTCTATAGGCTTTGTTCGGTGGGACTGTAGGGATAGGCAGCGAGATCGTCCAGCACTTTTCAAGATACTTTCGAACGATGTATTCATCCCTGAGATGAGAAGACGCCAAATGAACATGTATTACGTGGGAAGCATAGCACACCAAAACCGATCTGAAGAAATGTCCCAGAACCTCTTGCGCTCCATTTGGTTCGCCGGATAGGAGAAGGCCCAGAATCTATTTGTCAAGTACGTCTATAAATGCGATACCTTTGGCTCGTGTAATTCCCCCATCTCGCGCATCTGAGAATATCATCGTGGGTCCAGTAATGGGTATCCCAATTCACGCACAACACTAACGTCAGATTGATGGGCTGGAGGCCATCACCTCTTGACATGGTTGCTGGGAATTTAGTTTGATGAATTCTGGCGCAGCTTGTATCGATTAGCGCGACTTTTCTCAAGCTCATACCTGGAACAGAGAAAAACTCCAAGGGCGGTATTCGCCCACAAAACTTGACAGCCGATATCCTTCACATTTTTTTGAGGATTGTAATCGTACAACCAGCCAGCTCCACAATCGACGCAAATTCTGCGGGTCAGATCTGAATAAGAACGCCTCTGATATCACCGATTATGTGGAATTGAACGGAGAACCTGATTTTCAGCAAATTTAAAGGCGGACGTTACGTTCAACATGGTTCTCACATTCTTGCAATAATTGCGGACCTGCTCCACATCTTCGTTGACCGACGGACGTGAAGTAAGCCTCCACAGCCAGGGAACTTTGAGGAGTGATGGATGAAGGAAGGCTTTTGCTCCATCCATTGAGCGAAGGAGGGAACGTGGGACGCCATTAAGTGAAGGTTCATCTGACTCAAGGGAAGTTGGCCTCATGGTTGCCGGACGACCAATTGTGTGATGGTGGATAACTCCTTTATGAAGTGGGATCGGCGCGTGAGATGATTTTACGAACACAGCAGCAAGTTGTTTGACGGAAAGTGTCTATGAATATGTTATGAAGATATGCTAAAACTACTGAAACACAAAGCTCGGGAAGGCAAAAACTAGCAAATTTATCATGATCAACTCCTACGACTAATCCCACTCATCCCAAACGACCCCTGTGTGGTCAGATTGAACTGGAGACCATTTGCTGCTTGTGAGAGACTTCGCCGACATCATTTGCTGGTGACCCCAGGACAACTCCAATGTAACCTTATCACCTCCGTCGTTCCGCTTGGCGGGCTTTACGTTGTCAGATGAGACTGATTCCATGATTCTGAATGAGAATGCTGAACCACTTTGGTTATTTGTTGTCTCAGCACCAGCTTTCTTGTCGGCCTGACGTTAGATACGAACGATCTAACGATGTACAAAATCCGCTGATTCTCCCAATGCCGCGGAGATTTCCTCATCTGAACTCCAATTTTCGTCCTTGTCATCTTGGACCGAGGGCACCCGCGGGGAGGCGCACAGCTCGGTGTCTGTTCCTTGCTTGAGACGGTGTGCTCGTTCAACAGCTGGATCTACCGCAAACGGATTTCGGGGCTTATGGAGGAGCGGAGTCCCAAAAAGGAACGGAGTGACAGTCAGTTTCCTGTCGACAACATACGGGTCATTGATGAGCGCAGGTGGCGTGAACGATCGATTGAATTGCGATAAAAATGCTCTCGTCGGCGGTGGCATCTCTGCCGAAGGATTTGGACGACTGATAGGTTGGTCATCCCACATATTGAACGCTGTTGATGGAAGTTGAAAAAAGTTGAAGATGAGGTGGAATGGCGACGGCGGACCCAGGCGATCGACACGGAGTGCGCTCAGGCCCAGCTGCAGTGGGGTCAGATAAATTACGGAACTCCAGATTGAGACAACTATGGTAGCTTCGACACGAGATCATCCAAATCCTTATCATCGAAATAAAAGGCGTCTTCTACAGCTTTCTCCTTTCCGTTTACAACGTCAACATTTGGTGCAATCAAAGCGTCCCCATTCAATGGCTTCGACTCCTTCACCGTCGCGCTGGCGACCTCTGCAGACACCTTGCCCTCTTCACTTTTCGACGGAAGCCCCTTGCCCTGTTTTCCATCGGCCAGACAATCCCATTCAACTTCGCCTTCAACCCCATATCTATCTCTCAACCATTGATTCGCTTTGACGAAATGTTTGCAGTCAAAAAAGCCCCTCGCCGCACTCAAAGGACTAGGATGAACAGATCGTAGGATACAATGCTTGGATTTGTCCACTCCAATTGAATCGATTCGTTTTTGTGCGGGCGTCCCCCAGGCAAGGAAGACGATGCCCCTGCTCGAGCTTGACACAGCCCGAAGGACTTCCGACGTAAAGTGTTCCCATCCTTGATTTGCGTGCGAATTGGCGCTGTGAGCGCGTACAGTGAGGCATGCGTTGAGAAGGAGAACGCCACGATCCGCCCACGGCGTCAGGAGACTGGGAAGTCAACGGTTGTAATGATGAAAGCAATACCCATTCTTTGGCTCGGTGAAATTAGGATAATCCTTTTTCAAACACAGAAATATGTTTTTCAAACTGGGCGGCGCGGGCGTTGGCGGACGAACAGAAAAAGCAAGGCCATGGGCCTGGTTGACGTTGTGATATGGATCTTGCCCAAGAATGACAACTTTGACCCGATCCAGAGGAGTATGTCGAGACCAAGAATAAATTTCCTTCTCTATTCGATTAGCCGAGAAAGCACATCGTTCGAGTTACCCGGCGGAAAGACCTTTTGAGTTTTCATTTCATTTCTCAGGAATTCTTTCAACTAATGTTAAGTCTAGTCAAGGACGGGCGTGAAATTACCTTCAAGAAGTACGGCTTCGTCAATTCGTCCTTTAGGACTGCCAGCCAGCTGTCATCCAAAGTCTCGATTTCCAGTCTTCCAATCAGCCCCGAGCCATATGGGCCATATATGACGGGGGGGATACTTGAGCAGGTCTCGCTGGGCCGGTGTGAGAGTATTGATCCATGCGCCCTTATCGAAGACAATTTTCGGAGAGGTGGACAGATTTTTGCTCCCCGGAGGCGCGCCAAAGAACGCGGTAAGAGAACCCTGCTTGAGCTTCTTTGGGGCCGAGGGCGAGCCAACGGCTGCAGAAATCGAGGAAGCCGCCTTTCGCTTCACGTTCATGTTGTCCGCTTCAAGGGACGACCGACGCGTAGAGTTAATCAACAGTCGTTCGTCGTTCGCTGGGAGAGCGCGGGGCCTACAGAAAGTGGCCTGATTGGCGTCCGGGCGAGATTGTGGAAATGATATCCAATTTCACTTGCATGCAATGTGTACAAGGATTAACTCTCCTGAAATTGTGGAAGCCAGTCCCTTTCTGCATACCTACACAGTTACCCAGTAAACTACACGAAAGCTATGTAATACTCAATCCTTTTACGCTTGAGACACTCTGACTTCCAGAAACTTAGGTAGATCCATCATTAAGGCGCGTCTGACGAGGGTTGGACTGGTCAGGATTAAAGTGAGGCCGCGATTGGATTTCGGCATATAGTCCATCCGTTGTTTGCATCGAAGTGCATTGGGCGACATTTCGGATAATGTGCCTGGAAAACTACGTAATTCTCTGTAATTCAGCACATGACGTTCAATGACCTTACCTACCATGGATTTGAATGTTGGTATGCAAACACTCATGATCCATTGACTCATCCATGCATGATTCCCAAAACACGACATTCTGCGAGGCCCACACATCTTCACTAGCATCGATCACCATCTCTCGAGATGAGCCTTCACAATACGTGTGATGCCCAATTATTTCCACCCGCTTCAGATTCAACATCCCGACTCCTTTGGACTTGAAATTTCCCGGCGCTCGAAACAGTTGATGGCATACACTCGCCCGAGGAGCGTCATCAATTTTATCTGGAGGTGGAAAGCAGAGAGTAAGGTATTCGAGACTTTGGCAATTGTCTCGAATGGCGGCACAAAGGTGGAGATTTTCCGGATTGAGATCGTCGGCGAAATGATATGCGAACTCAAGTCGCAATGAGGTGAGATTTGATCCCACTTCGGCAATAATTGTGTTCATATCTGACATTAGAAGTTGAGGGAATCCGGACTTTACCATCCATGGACATTCTTCTCGGAACCTTTCGCAGCACGCGTAGGTCGGAAAGAGGGATCCCGACGACGAGGTTGTACAGAATAATGTCGTGCCCCATGGGGCACCATTTTTCAAGCATGATCATTTTCATCCTCGGGAGGTTGTGCTTGGCGGGTTGTTGATCCGACGGGAAAGCCATCAGTCGGTCTAATTGAATCATTCCCTCCGACTCGCTGATGATCAGGTCACGCAATTTCACGAATCCCGAAAGACTTGCGCGGGCCTCGGGCACGGACCTGACGGGTTGATAGCAGTGGCTGTTGTTGACATCGTCGTAGAGGCTTAGACAAGTGATGGTTTGGAGGGCGGGAGATGAGATGGTGCCGCTCTGGATGAAAGAGGACGAGAAGATCTGGGAATGAATACCGGGAAGATGGATGTGCAACGACTTGAGCTGGCTCATCAGAGTCAACAAGCCTGCCAAGATGCGCCATTCAACCCAATATCGACCAGACTCCGATGTAACCCATGTGTAACTGGGAGCATTCTCGACGTGGTACCGTCCAAGCCGATCTCCCACAAAGAGGTGACTAACGAGTTCCCCAGGCAAACGGCGATCACCTGTGGCGGAAAGAAGTTCTAATGCACGGGAATGCGATGTGATATGGACGTATTTGAAGGAGAGTCGCCAGAGAATGGGGTCGACAAATTTGGCTATGACCCGCAGGGCACGGAGGGTTTGGTTGCGTTCGTGGACACGAGCGATGCATTCCGACGCTTTGTTGAGGCTTTCAACACATTCAGGGCTAAAGTCATCCCAGACGACAGCGCCGAAGATGAGCTCGACGACTTCGACGGGGAGGGTGCACAGCATGGTTGCTAGAGGAGGCGTGCACCGAACAAAGGGAAAGAAAGGGTGGGCGGGGGGTGGGTGCCCGGACTGGATGCACACACACAGCACACGTCCGTACGTGTGAATAGTCTTTTCTGCATAGAACGAGCAAAGTGGCAGCTTCCCGAACTCCATCTCGTGATCCCCCGAGGCTTCGATTCCTCTCATTGGTCAATCAACCTTAACACACGGGTTGCATCGATGCAAGGTCCGCGGAGGATGCATTCACCCGCTCCACACGTATCAATAGAACAAGCGATTGCCTATTATTTGTTACTTCCACTATCTTCCAGCGGTATGCCGCGCTACCAAGAACCCCTTTTAGTTTCGGCATACCGGTGGGAAATATGGCACAATGCGCCAGAAAACCTTAATTGCCATTGCCTACATGAAGAGCGTGCCCCGCCCAATGCAATAGTAACGTACTAATCCAAAGCCTTCCGTAAGTCATTCCATTTCCTTGTAAGTGCCTCGTGATTTTGATGAACCTTTTCCAAATTAGCTTTCCGCACGGACAGGCACCGGCAGTTACCTGAGCGAACTGAAGTTTGGTTTCCACCAACTGCTTTTCCAACTCGCCGACCTGCTCCTCGAGCTCTCGATTCATGCTCATAACCTCCAAGTTGCGTTCCATAATTCTATCCATTTCGTCTTTTAATTTCGCCTCCACCTCCGCAGGCTGACCATCGATGACCTGTTTTAATTGAACCACTTCCTCACGCAACGCTTCATTCTCATCTGCTAACTTGGCATTTTCCATTTTGCCCTGAACCATTGCGTTTGCGAGCTCGATATGTTCTCGATTTAACTCTGCCAGGGATTGCTCGAGCCTCTTGATTTGTGCCGCAAGAGAAGCATTCCCAGATTTCAAATTTTCGAGCTCGGAGACCCTCAGCATCTCGGCGCGGTTGACTTCGGCGTAATCGGCTGCATATTTTTGTAACTGGTTCGGGGTCAGCTTAATTCCGTACGCGTCATTGACAAAGTCGTTTGCTCGATAAGCGGGTTCCGATCCACGGCTGAGGATGGACGGGGAACTGGAGCGGCCGTTGGTCATCTTTGCAAAGTTAGAGGAGAATGCCTAGCGTCCATACTTTGTAAACATCGAAGATGCCGGTCTGTAAAAACTCTAAACATTTCTCAAACTCCAATTCTAATATTGTTTCAGCATTTTTCTTAATGACGGCGACCCCAAAGCGGAGAATGGCCTCAAGTCCTTCCGCAACGACGACATCGACAATTCGGAGAACCATAGGCATAGGGAATTTGTATGCGAAGAACGTCAGGAACCACTGTGATGCATACATATGGCTACGAACACCCTGACGTACCAAATGCACGTGCACAGCTGGGAGGTGCTCCTCAACAAGACGATCATACTGATATAAATGCAGGTGGAGCCCGGGCATTTCAGGGAGAAACAGCTGTCGAAGTTGGTATCCTTTCATCAACCGAACAAGCAGACAAAATGCTTCCGGTTCCGGCATCTAGAGTTAGTCGGGGACTCGGGGCGGCATACGTTCAGCAGCAATGGACCAGCCACAAATGCCATGCCTTGCACATAATTGACTTCGGGGTCATACAAGCTGTACGCTTTGCAGACATTGAACAGACTCTCTTGTCCATTGGGTCCTTCTCGGGTGCGGAAGTAGTCTTGTTTTGGAAAGGTTCGGGAGATGTCTTTGCGAATGAGTTTCTCGTGGGGTGATGATGTCGCTAATAACACATTGGTGTAAACTTGTTCCAAGTCGGGATTCTTAGAAGCCGATAGGATCTGCCAAATAGTTCCTCGCAAGGGGCACGGAATTCCAGATAATAACGCTCGCTGAAGGTCTAATGGTGAAGCTGCGGCTAGCGCCTGAGGAGAGTTGACCAACTTATTCCAGAGTTCTAGATGAAAATCAGCGAAAGTAAGAAAAGAGTT
>Ga0335081_10014958_pt1 | contig 12556 bp, 6 predicted proteins | sample Lox_Sample_35_FD_206713 | JGI IMG/M metagenome (GOLD analysis project Ga0335081, IMG submission 206713) | Soil microbial communities from Loxahatchee National Wildlife Refuge, Florida, United States - Lox_Sample_3.5 | ecosystem: Environmental > Terrestrial > Soil > Wetlands | place: USA: Florida...
AAGCGGCCTCCTCTGGCATTTCTTTTGCAAGCTCCAGCCACTATACGTTCGATCCAATCAGTATTCTAATCCTTTAGAAAGCCCCGTGGGATACGTTGTTGCGTTTCGCTATTGAAGGTGGGCAAGGTAGGAGTCCATTTCAAGCAGTCGGTTTGAGACAACGAACATACGTGAGATTTGATTGTGCGAGTTGTTGAGGTGTCTGAGTTTCTTTGAATTCTTGCACAGGTAACAATCCGGCTTCACTCAATTCACAAGTTCATCAAAATAACATCGGAGGAACAATGAAAAAAGCATTACTGCTAGTCGCGGTGGCGCTTTTTGCTGCCTCATTTACGAGTGCTCAGATATTGCAGAATTTCAACGGCAACATCACCGGAGTGGAGAAGTCCACTGACAGCGGCAAAGGGTTGGATTCACTCTACAAAGCCGCAGATCCTTCAAACAGTGCGAATGGCGTTCTTGCCATGCACTTCACGTTTGGTACGCCAAACGACACTGTCGCGAACCTCCATGGCCGTATGGAGTTGGGGAGTGCCGGCAACGCGACGTACGTCGCGCCGGGGCTGGCCCAGAACATCACGTTCTGGGTCTACCTTGACAGCACCCAGCATATTCCGGACAGCCTTGAGATTGACACGTACGGAATGGACAACACGAACTGGGATTGGACGGAGAACAGCAACGCTTTCCAGGCAAAGTTGAACGTCCATTATGCCGTGGATATTCCGAAGAACGTCTGGTATCCACTGACGTTTAGGATGGCGGAACTCTACGCTGTGGATCACAACTTTGCGTACAACGCCAGTGGAGCCGGGAAAGGCTTCATGACGGGCTTGCAGTTCTTCCCGCCAAGTCAGCACACGTGGAACGGCGTCATTTACGTCGACAACATTACGCTCCTCGATACTGTCGTGGCGGTACCCCCCGCATCGTGGAATGCGGCCGACTTTGAGGCGTCGACCCAAGGATTCTACGTTCCAAGTTACGGCGCGACAGGCACGCTCTCCAGGGTTGCAGACCTGACGACGTCCAATGGGACCTGGGTGCTGCAGGGAGCTGTAGATCTCTCCAGTTCTCCGCACAGGTTCGCCGTTGTGCATGACAACGTTCCGATGCAAACGGCCGCCGGCGACTCGGTCGCGACGTCATTGTCCATTGATGTCTATTTGCAAAACAAAATGCCGACAGGCGGAATCATAAACTTCTTCTTGTCTGGAGGGACAAACGACAGCGTTGCAGTAGTGGACACGTTCAAGACGGTCAACAGATGGGTGACCGAGACGATCGCCAAACTTGATTCCCTCAAGACGGCGGGCAAGTTTGATCCTACAAAGAAGGCCACGATCGGTGTGGTGGTATCCTATCCTCAGGATACCTCGACGTGGAAAGGTAACTTGTGGTTTGATAACCTGATCATCAAAGGAGAATGGTGGCCCTCTGGTCTAGCAACGAAGGTTGAGCAGACATCCTCCATCGCGAAGTCCTATCAACTGTATCAGAACTACCCAAATCCGTTCAACCCTGCAACAGTGATAGAGTATGATCTTCCGAAGCAGTCAAAGGTCACTATCACGGTTTACGACCTCTTGGGGAGGGAAGTCGCCACGCTTCTTGACGAGAGGCAGTCTGCCGGCAGCTACAAAGTGACATTCGATGGCTCCAAACTCGCGAGTGGGTTCTATGTCGTGCGAATGATTGCCGGGAGTTACACGAAGTCACAAAAGATGTTGTTGATGAAGTAGCAAAACTCAAGTGGAGGCGGGATCAAAGACGATCCCGCCTTCTGTTTTAGAGGACCAGGTTGTCCGACCGATGCTTGAAGTTTCCGCTCGATGGCGGCGATCCGTGTTGAGGCACACTTACGTGGGAGGGAAAGTGAAACAGTAGGTCAAGTGGCAGGGAGGATAGACGTATAGGCTCGTGTGCCGGACTGTTTTTCTCCACTGTACGTTATGATTACGAGGTTTCGTATGTTGAAGATTTGCCAAAGCCTAGCTTCGCGCCTTTTGGGTTTGTTCAGCCTTGTTCTGATCGTTACAATTCCAATGTTCGCTCTAGTCGGATCCGGCACGATCCGTGGAAAAGTGATCGACAGCGCCACCAAAGATGTGCTGCCGGGTGCAAGCGTGGTTGTGGCAGGAACCAGTCTGGGAGCAGCCGCAGACCTGTCCGGCAACTTCATCATTCACAATATCCCGGCAGGGACCTACACCATCAAGGTTTCCTATGTCGGTTATGCGACGCTGTCGGTCCAAGTCACCGTCCCTGAAGACGGAGAAGTCATGCAGGATTTTTCCTTGGTGACACAGGCGGTCGAGGGACAGCCAGTGGTCATCACGGCGCAAGCTGTCGGGCAAATTGAGGCCATCAATCAGCAGTTGTCCTCAAATACCATTGTCAATGTAGTCTCACAGGCGAAAATTCAGGAATTGCCCGATTTTAATGCGGCGGAAGCGATTGGTCGGTTACCGGGAGTTTCCACACTCCGAAGCTCTGGTGAAGCGAACAAGGTTGTCATCAGAGGGATGGCTCCACAGTTCAACATTGTGTATGTCGATAACATCGCCCTTGCGTCGACAGGCAAAGATGACAAGAGCGTTGATCTGACGATGATCACTCCGTACATGCTTCAGTCGATTGACGTCTACAAATCTCTCACTCCGGATATGGAGGCGAATGCGATCGGTGGTGCCGTGAATATGCAGCTGCGTGAGGCGCCCTCGGGCCTCCACTCAGATCTGATGTGGCAATCGGGCTACACTGCAAAAGATTCGAAATATAACAACTACAAGGCCCTCGGGGCTGTCAGTGATCGATTCTTTGATGACGATTTCGGCGCGTATCTTCTTCTGAATGCTGAGCAGTACGACCGAGGGGCGGATAATTTCAATGCTTCGTACAGGATCGTATCTGATCCGACCGCCGGGCAAACCTATGGACCTGTTTCGGTCGCCAATATGACCCTTGATAGGCATTTTGAAACAAGGAGTCGCTACGGCGCGAATCTGATTCTCGACTACAGGCTGAAGAACGGCGGAGTTTCGATGATCAATATGGCCAGCAGGCTGCGCTCTAACTACCAGGATTACAACACTTCGTACGATTTCATCGGCAAGAATCTTGGCTTCACGTATGGAAGTGGCCTGGCGACCACTGACTTGGCAGTGAATGCTGTACAGACGAAATATGATTTTGATGTCTTCTCATTGGATGCAAGTGTGTCAAACTCGTATTCCAGAAACTACAACCCGAAAATAGCGAATTTTGTTTTCGCGCAGGGGGCAGGAATAGCCAGCACACCGATCCCACAGAATACGCCACCGGAAGATCTTGTCGCCTTGGCACAGTTTGACACGAGTAAGAATTTCCTGCAGCAGGTCGGATACAATTTCGCCAGCTACAAAGAAAATGACCAAACAGCCAAGGCAAATGTCAAGGTGCCTTTTAGCTTTGCGTCGATGTTCTCAGGTTTCCTCAAATTTGGCGGCGTCTACAGACACTACAACAGGGATAACGACGAGAACGCTCCCTACGCACAACTTCGATACCAGGGGAATGAGCTCGTTGGATACGTGAGAGCCGAAAACTTCCCGTTTCTGGAGTACGATCCCGGGGCACAACAATTTCGGTCGACTCTCCTTTCAAACTACGACCCCACACTCATGTCGAGTTTCTTGGATAACAAGTATGGCAACTTGATTTGGGCCTCGCAAGTCTCTCCATTGAACACCCTGACTGACTGGATCATCGCGAACCACAGCAACAGCCTCAGGTACTACGCGGGGGAATACGCAAACAAGATTAATGACTATGAGTACATAGAAAAGTACGAAGCAGGCTATGGCATGATGCAGCTCAATGTGGGACCGGATCTTCTGATCGTGGGTGGGGTCCGTTATGAAGCCGACTTTACGCACTTTGTCGCCTACCGCGTTCAGCAGCAGAACACTTGGGCGCTTGAGAAAGCGTACCCTGACACAGCCACTCCAAGCAATCACTTTTTGCTCCCGATGGTACAAGCCCGCTACAGCATCTTTGATTGGTCCGACATTCGTTATGCTTACACGCAAACACTTGCCCGGCCGTCGTACACACAACTTTCGCCCTACGTGAATATGGATCAGAATGGGCAGGGTGTCAATGCAGGCAATCCCGAACTGAAGCCTGCTCAAGCATATAATCACGATCTGATGCTTACCTTGCATAGTAATGAGTTGGGCCTGTTCTCGGTCGGCGCCTTCTACAAGACGATCTACGACTTCTCCTATTTCATTCAGTACGAATTGCTACCTCAAAGCACGCTTCCCGGGTATGATACGGCTGCTCGGTATCCTGGCGCACAACCAGGTGCGACGCTCAGCACATTCTACAATAATCCCTACAAGGCAATCGTAAAGGGTCTGGAAGTCGACCTTCAAACGCGATTCTGGTATTTACCTTTTCCATTTGATGGAGTTGTGCTGGGAATCAACTATACGCACATTAAGTCTGAGACATCGTATCCCTTGCTGAAGACTCGCGTGGTTCCGCCCGTTCCGCCTGCAAGGGTGCCCACAACAGTCTTGGTGGATTCTTCTCGCTCGGGACGAATGATTTTCCAGCCGAACGATATTGCGAATGTCTCTCTCGGGTATGACTACGACGGTTTCTCCGGAAGGCTGTCCTTCCTCTTTCAAGGAAACATGGTGAGTGGAATTGGCACGAGGGAAGAACAAGACGGCTTCACAAAAGACTATTTCAAGATTGATGCTTCGTTGCGCCAGAAACTCCCGTGGGAGGGCCTGCAAATATTTCTCGATGTCAATAACATAAATCAACGCGCTGATATTTCCGTCCAGAAGACCATAGGAGGTTCCACATCCGAGGCCTATTATGGCCTTACTGCGGAGCTTGGCCTTCGCTATACGTACTAATTACGCTTGTCCAATTTGTGTGGACTGTCGCAGAGGCGCCTGATTTGTGAGCCCGGCGGCTTGCGAGATCCACAAACCACTAACTCTAAAAGGAGAACGACAATGGGCAAAGTCTCTACCAGTCTATTGCTGGGGTTGATCCTGACCGCGTACACCACGCGCGCGCAGGTCTTCGATACGGTGACAGTCCCAAACGATTTCCAGGTTGGGACCATCAACAATGTCATTCAGGGAGATACGACCCCATCCGGAAATCGGGTCAACCCAAACAGGGTCTACAAACTGTTGAGAGGAGGGTATTACATCCTCAACGGAAATATCACGACCCAACCAGGCACTCACATCTATATTGAAGGAGAGCTGGCACCCGCAACGGGTACCGATCCCGGAATGGCTGTCATTGTCGAGGGCTCCGTGACCGGCGTTTACTACTATTTCACGATCGATTGCTACGGCGACTTGACGATGAAAAACGTGTGGATGATCTACGCAACACAGGTCGGAACGCAGAATTGGACCACCCTCCAGTTTGAACAGGACAATACAAAACCGAAAGCGCGCGGTGTGTTTGACAATTGTATCTTTGACTATGTCAATGCCATCGCGGTCATGGCGCACGATACAGGGTTTACCGGTATTTTTACAAATTGCATTTTCAGAAATGGTGTTGATCCTGGTCAATGGTGGGCGGGCAGAATGTTCGCCACGTACGACAATTCGGCTCGCGTGGACACGATTTGGTCTGAGAACTGCACTTATGAAAACGAGGGATTCTCCTTCCAGACGGACTATGTGCCCCCGAAGTACGTATTCTATAATCACAACACCTTCCTGAACATTGCAAAATTCGCGTTCAAGTTCTACTGGATGACGCATCTCATCTGCACCAATAATGTCTTCGTGAATTGCCACTTTACGGGCGAGCGATACGTCGATCGCGTCGGTCAAGATCCTGATATTCTGCTCTATGGTGCGGTGCTTGACGTGGATACAATTCCGGAAGGCACAAACTACAACGGTGTTTCTGAATCGGATCGAATTGTCTACTTCTATAACAACAGCAACTTCACCCAGCCGGATTTCCAGACATTCTATGACACGTACAATGACACGGTCCAAAGCGTGCGGGGGAGAATACTGGCTGAGCCGATGATGAACGATCGCACCCTTGATATGTTCACTTGGCACCCGAAAATGAAGATGGGGAATGTCTACGATGGAGTGGACCCCGGCTTTACCAAGCCCGCTACCAACATGGACAGCATCATGGCGTTCATGCAAGCACGGTACGCAAGTGGGGGAACTGTCTTTTGGGCATACAATCCCGACGTGAACGGCACGTGGCCCCTCCAGGAGAATCTCACGTACACGAATACCACGTTGCTCAGTGCTGGGATGGGAGGATTCCCGTTGGGCGACCTCTACCACTGGTTCCCGACGCAATACGCTTCCTGGAACCTGCAGCAGGCGACAGAGGATCAATCCATCGACAGAGCGACCTCGGTGGAGAGGATTTCGAACACGATTCCAAGTTCATTCTCACTGAAGCAAAACTATCCAAACCCATTCAACCCAGCTACTAAGATCCAATATGAAGTTCCGAAGAGCGGCCAAGTAATGTTGAAAGTGTTCAACATTCTCGGCCAAGAAGTGACGACACTTTTCTCGGGAGTCCAACAAGCCGGGAGATACGAGACCACGTTTGAAGGTGCCAGCCTGCCCAGCGGCGTCTACTTCTACCGACTCGAGGCGGACGGCGTATCCTTGACGAAAAAGATGATTCTTGCAAAATAGTCACGGAAATAGCGTAAGTTGCGAATGTGTTGGCAACTTGCGCTTGGAGGGAATGGAAAATGAAATCTGGGCCGGACGAGTTCTTTTTCGTCCGGCCTTTATGTTTTAGCCAAAACCAGCGGCTCGAGGTGGCTCTGTATGCGGCATATGCATTTTTTCAATCAGCGGGAACGATCTCGCTATCGGAGGTTTCGACAAAGAGAAATCAAGGGGTGGCAATAAGGGACAAGTCAATTTACTATTGCCTCGGTAACAATTACTCCTGAAATTCAAACTGACCATAAGAGGAGCCTCTACAATGAAGATGGCAAGATGGACTTTTAGTGCGCTTGTCCTTTCCCAGTTGTTTGGCAACTGGGGTCTTGGGCAATATGTGTACGTAAATCAGGCTGGATATCTCACTGATCAACCAAAATATGCCTACACCCGCTTCTCGGATGACAGTATGTTCGTTGTCGACAAAGGTACCGGCGCCATCGTGTATCGCACCGCATTCGTTCTGACATCGGCGCAGGATCCGTCGACAGGGTTCAAGACATTGAAGGGCGACTTTTCGTCGTTTGCACGTGAAGGGACGTATCAGATTCTGACGCCAAGCACCGATACGTCCTATGTGTTTACAATATCGAAGACTGTCTATGAAGATGTGTACAAGAAGTCCCTGAAAGGTTTTTACTTTCAAAGGTGTGGCGCAGCCCTCTTGTCACAGAACGCAGGTGTCTATGCCAGAACGATCTGTCACGTCAACGATGCGGTGTTCCACTCGTCAACCGACCATGCCGGATCCAAGGTTACGACGCTTGGTTGGCACGACGCGGGCGACTATGGAAAGTACGTTGTCAACGCTGGAATCTCGGTGGGAACGCTGCTCCTTGCATATGAGTTGTTCCCTTCGAAGGTGCGCTATGACGATTTGAACATCCCGGAGAGCGGCAATGGTGTGCCGGATCTTCTTGATGAAGTGCGATTCGAATTGGAGTGGTTTTTGGAAATGCAGGATACGGCCGATGGAGGAGTATACTTCAAAGTAACGACTGCGAATTTCGATGCTTTTGAAATGCCAAGCCAGGATGTCGCAACGCGGTATATCTATCAGAAATCGACCACCGCGACCGGTGATTTTGCCGCGGTCATGGCACAGGCTGCTCGGATCTACTCGCCTTTTGATGCGGTATTTTCCTCGCAATGTCTCGCGGCTGCACAGAAGGCATGGCAGTACCTTCAATCGAATCCATCAATCGTTCCGACCGGAGGATTCCACAACCCCTCAGGCACGGGGACGGGAGAATATAGTGACGGAAATGACGCGGATGAACGACTGTGGGCCGCGGCAGAATTGTTCGTTACGACAGGAGCGGACACGTATCATAACTACTTCAAAAGCCATTACGACGCAAACGGGATCTTTTCATCGACGATGGGGTGGCAAAATGTGAATTCAATGGCTCAGCTTGCTTATCTCACCGGAAAACAATTGCTGGCGGATAGCGCTGTGAAATCGCAGCTGCAAAGCGGCCTAACGACCTACTGCAACAATCTACTTGCAATCGTTTCCAGTGACGGGTTGAATGTGAGCCTTCTGCCTGCGGATTATGGATGGGGCAGCAATGGATACTGTCTCAACAACGCCGTATTGTTGATTGCAGGTTTTCTCACTACATCAAACCACGATTTCTATGTTGCCGCTCTTGAACAATTGAACTACATCCTTGGCTGTAACCGACACAACATGACGTTTGTGACTGGAGTGGGGAGTGCGCGTCCGATGCACCCGCATCATCGGCCATCAGCCTCAGATGGCATCGTCGAGCCAGTGCCGGGTCTGATGGCGGGAGGGCCCGACCGGTATCTTGATGACTCAGTTCTAAGCTCGCTATTTACGAGCTCGACCCCCCCCGCAGCATGCTACGTGGACGACCAGGGGAGCTATGCTTCCAATGAAATCGCCATCAACTGGAATGCACCACTCGTTTTCGTGTCTGGGTTCTTCAACGAATCACCAGCGGTTTCGGTGGCAAAGAGTACCCCTAAGATTCCGTTTCAGTGCTCTCTGGAACAGAATTTTCCTAACCCTTTCAATCCGGTGACGAGGTTCAGGTATTCTTTGTCAAATTCTTCGCACGTCACGCTGAAGGTTTTTGATATGCTTGGTCGAGAAATGGCGACGATTGTGGACGCAACAAAACCAGCAGGCATCTATACCGTTTCTTGGGATGCAAGCTCGCTCCCGAGCGCCGTGTATTTTTACAGGATGCAAGCCGGCAACACGACTGTCACGAAGAAAATGGTTCTCCTGAAATGAAGAAGAGGCGACAATCCTCCTCGTACGGTTCACGCTGGAAATCATTCCAAGTGGCCGGCGTGATCTGTTTGATAGCGTTTCTACTCAGTTGTGCCCCGCAAATATTGGCGCAAATAATTGTGAAGGGAAGAGTTCTTGGTGCCGATGCGCAGCCAATGCGCATGGCCAGTGTCTCTCTGACGTTGCCGGAGGAGATACATGCACAAAGAACGGTCCAAGCCCACGAATCAGGAGAGTTTTCGATCACAATTGATTCAGCGGGTCTATGGATTCTCCATTTCACGGGCGTAGGGTTCCGTGATCACAGGGTTGCGGTATACGTCGACAAACCCCAGACAATAGAAATCAATGTCAGATTGGGGGGTTATAGGTATTTGAGCGATTTCGGTCGCGTAACGGTCGTCGGGGACTTCAATCGATGGTTTGTCCTTTCGGCGGTGCCAATGAAAAAGAGAACGGATGGTACATATACGGCGATGGTTAAAACTGCCGTTGACACCCTTGCATATCAGTTGAACCAAGTTCGTGATGGATACGCAGTCGAAGGGACCCAGGCAGATCGATATGTTTTTGATGCGTCGCGTGGTTACATCTCGGTGATGGATGTGAAGCCGGGGATCGTCAAGATCATATTTGATCCCCGGAAATTGTTCCGTCACAGCACGTGGGCCACAGTCCATTTTGAGCACGCCACAAGCATCGTTCCACAGTTTGCATCGATTTATGATGAGTTGCAGCGCGATCAAGAAGAATTCGTCACTTCGCAACGCAATTTTCTGCGATCGGGCAGGTCACACCAGGATTTCAAGTATGACTGGTCCGGTCCTTTGTCGTCGTTTGAGAAACAGATCAAGGAGACGAAGGTCCGAGTCCTCCGGGAGGAGTTGTGGTTGAGTCGTGTCATGATTGCCATGACTGCCGGACGAATGAACGATTCGTTGTGTGACGCAACCCTCCACGAGATTGCTCCATCCTCAAGTGTCTGGTCATTGAATGCACACTCCCTCTTCTTTCTGCTTGCCCACTCGGGATGGACGGAAGCTCAATGTGACGAATTTGTGCAGCAGACTCTCCGCACGAATCGAGATGAAGGAGTGAAAGTGGCCTTGGTCTATGACCTCTACATGGCGGCGAAGCTTTCGTCACAGGGTCAGAAAGCAAAGAGGTACAAGGATTTACTCCTGACCAGGTACGGTCGCACACCGGAGGCAGCACAGGTCAAGCAACAAGGCTATTGATCCGACTCAATCACGACAACCCGAGTCTGTTTCTGGAACTGTTCTCCTGATAGAGAATCTTGGGCTTACCCTTGTTGCCGATTGACATGACTGGTCCCCACGAACCGCATAACCATTGAATCAGACAAGATGACGAAGTAAGGTAGATTGCTTGGACTGGGAGCAAACGTCCTTTGAATTCCGCGATGTTTCGTTGATTGTGTGGAGGTGGTGAAGAGGCATTTCGTGCGGGCCGAAACGCAATAGCCGCCGGGGGATAGAGAAGACAAGGATTCGGAAAAGAAGAGCCAAAGTGATGAGAATATGCCTAGGCGCGCTCTTGTTGTTCGTCCTCAGCGCCACCAACCAAAGGATTGTTGCACAAATCAGATCGGATGAATCTAAAATGAAAAAGGATTCGATACGCAAAGAAATGCAAAGAATCCTCGATAACGAATTCAAACGGTGGTATCCTCTTTCCATCGATACGGTCGACGGTGGATTTTTCAGTGACATTAACTACAAGTGGGAAATCGAGGGTGTTCAAAACAAGATGATTGTCACCCAATCCCGACACGTGTGGGCGACCTCCAATGCAGCACAATTCTATGGAGATGGCGACAAGTTTCTTACGATTGCGCGTCACGGCGTGGATTTTCTGAGGGACAAAATGTGGGACAGGCGCTATGGAGGTTTCTTCAACTTGGTGTCAAAGAACGGTGACCCGATGAACGAGTCTGGACGCATCGTGAAACAGGCGTACGGAAATGCCTTCGCCATTTATGGGCTCGCTGCTTATTTCAAAGCTTCGGGAGATTCAGCCGCCCTGAACCTGGCAAAGGAAACGTTCCATTGGCTCGAGCAACACAGCTACGACTCGGAATACGGAGGTTATTCCCAATTCATTTCCAGAGAGGGAAACGCATTCCTCGACGGATACATGGGCGTTCCGCCAAAAGATCAGAATTCCACGATTCATCTCCTCGAAGCACTGACCGAATTGTATCGCGTGTGGCCGGATTCGCTGCTCAAAGAACGGCTTCATTCCCTCCTCGTATTGGTGCGTGATACCATTACCACGGACAAGGGGTACATGGTACTTTTCTTCAAGCGCGACTGGACTCCTGTTTCGTTCAGACAGTCGAGCGAAGCGGAACGAGAGAAGAATTACGAATTCGACCACGTTTCATTCGGCCACGATATTGAGACGGCTTATTTGATGCTGGATGCTTCCGAGGCACTTGGCATCAAGAATGACTTCAGGACACTTGCGGTTGCCAAGAAAATGATCGATCACGGGTTGACGTACGGATGGGACAAGGGTCGTGGAGGGATCTTCGATGGCGGCTACTACTTGCCAGGTGAAAACAAACCCGCGATCGTGCGAAGGACCAAGGAATGGTGGTCCCAGGTCGAGGCACTGAATTCCTTCCTCATGATATCACAGTTGTACCCGAATGACGACCATCGATACTTCGAAAAGTTCTGCGAACAGTGGGAATACTGCAAGCAATACGTCATCGATAACGAACACGGTGGCTGGTACTGGGGCGGGATCGACATTGTCCCGGATAACAAGATGTCTCCAAAGTCGACGATCTGGAAATGCGATTACCATACGTCGCGAGGTCTCATCAACTGCATAAGACGTTTGAAGTGAAGGAAGAAGTCTATGCAACGATTCATCCTCATTCTCTGCCTTTGGATCTGTTTCGTGACCGCGAATTGCGTCGGACATTCACGCACGTATGTGAACCTCGATTCCGGTTGGAAATTCAAGTTGGGCGATTACGCAGGTGCTGAACGATCCGACTTTGATGATCACGATTGGAAGCAAGTTACGCTTCCTCACAACTGGGGGTGGGAAGACGCTCAACGAGGGAAAGACTACTATCGTGGTCCCGGTTGGTACCGTTGTGATCTGCCAATTCAGAAGCCGGATTCCGGGAAACGATACTTCATTCGCTTCGAGGCAGCTGGCTCTGTGGCTGATGTCTACGTCAACGGTAAGATGGTGGGCGAGCATCGTGGTGCATTTGGCGCGTTCTGCTTTGACATCACGAGTATGCTTTCACCCGGTGTGAAGAACACGCTCGCCGTTCGCGTCAGCAATGCCCCGGAGCCCGACCTCGCACCGTTGAGCGGCGATTTCAATGTCTTCGGCGGACTGTATCGACACGTGCAATTAATCGAAACGAGCGATATCTGTTTCACTCTCACCGACCACGGATCACCGGGTATCGCCTGGCATCAAACAAGTGTCACCAGCGAACGTGCTTCCTTGGAAGTCAAAGCCTGGATCTCGAATGGAACAAAGCAATTCGATA
>Ga0335081_10014959_pt1 | contig 12556 bp, 7 predicted proteins | sample Lox_Sample_35_FD_206713 | JGI IMG/M metagenome (GOLD analysis project Ga0335081, IMG submission 206713) | Soil microbial communities from Loxahatchee National Wildlife Refuge, Florida, United States - Lox_Sample_3.5 | ecosystem: Environmental > Terrestrial > Soil > Wetlands | place: USA: Florida...
GCGTCACCGGCTCGCCCGGCCTGCGAACGGCGCAGGACTTCGCCGTAGGTCAGATGGTGAAATGGGGCTTCTCGAATGTCCACCTCGAAGCCTGGAACTTCAACCATCCCGGCTGGCAGAACTGGGAGCTGCAAGCCAACACGATCTCGCCGTTCCAACAACCGCTGAACGTGCGGGCAGTCGCCTGGACGCCGGGCACCAACGGCCCGGTCCAGGGTTCGGTGTTGGTGGTCGAACCTCCCCAGCCTCCGGCGGGCGGCGGGCGCGGCGGCGGCGGTTTCGGCGGGCGCGGCGGCGGCGGCCTGACGCCCGAGCAGTTGGCGGCCATCCAGAACCCCGGCGCCGCGCCGCCACCAATGCCGCCGGCCACGCCGAGCGAGAGGAAGCCCGTGTCCCAAGCCGACCTCGATGCCTACCTGGCGTCGATCAAGGACCAGGTTCGCGGCGCCATCGTCTTCTATGGCCCGCACACGCAGGTGGCGGAGAACTTCGTGCCGGCGCCATTGCGCCGCACCGAAGATTCCTGGTCGCAGCCCGGCGGTCGCGGAGGCCGTGGCGGTCCGGCCCCCACCGGCACCCCGGCAGCCGGCACTCCGGCCGCAGCCGGCGGGGGACGCGGTGGCCGCGGCGGAGCGGCCGCAGCAGGCGATGCCGCTCCCGCAGGCCTCACCGCGGCCGAGATTACCGCGCAGGTGAATAAGTTCCTGATCGCCAACGGCGCCCTGGCCAAAGTGACCGATGCCGGGGAGGCCTACGGCACCATCAGGCAGCAGAGCAACGCGGGGTACAACGAGAACCCCGATAACCCCAACCTGCCCACACTACTCATGGGCAATGAGGACTACGGGCGCATCTACCGCACCTCGACCATCGACCACATCCCGGTGGTTTTGCGGATCAACATCCACAACGAGTTCTATCCCACCGGGCGCACCGTCTATAACGTGGTGGGCGAGCTGCCCGGCACCGACAAGGCCGACGAAGTGGTCATGAATGGCGGTCACTTCGACTCCTGGAACGCTGCCACCGGCGCGACCGACAACGCGGCCGGCGGCTCGGTAGCGGTCGAAGCCGTGCGGCTGATCAAAGCGCTCAACCTGCCCCATCGCCGCACCATCCGCGTCGCGCTGTGGAGCGGCGAAGAGGAAGGCCTGTACGGTTCGATCGCTTATGTGGCGCAGCACTTCGGCAGCGCCGAGAACCCCAAGCCGGAATGGTTCAAGCTCGACGCCTACCTGAATCTCGACGCCGGCACCAGCAAGCCGCGCGGCGCCAGCGTCTTCGGGCCGCCCGAGGCCGCTGCCATGGTGCAGACTGCCATGGACAATTTCAAGGACTGGGGCTTCTATCACGTCAACCCCACCCTCGGCCGTAATACCGGCGGCACCGATAGCACCTCGTTCAACAATGCCGGGCTGCCGGGTGTGGGCTACAGTCAGGATCCGTTCGACTACAACACGTTCACGCACCACACCAGCTACGACACCTACGAGCGCATCTACGAGCCCGACATGCGCGAGGCGGCGGTGGAAGAGGCGCTGACCCTCTATGCCCTGGCCAATGCCGACCACATGGTGCCGCGCTGCTCGGCTGCCACCATGCCTCCGCCTCCGGCAGGTCGGGGCGGTGCGGGCAGGGGCGCCGCCAACGTGCCGGTGACTCCGGTTGCGCCGTTCAGTTTCCCGGCGGGGGTGACCGCGCCCGAGCGTCCCAACCCCTGCACCGCGGCGCCGCCGGCCCAGGCCGCACCGGTTTCCTGGCCGGCGGAGAACGCACCCGGCAGGTAGCGCTGGAGAGTGCTCTCGGCCTGCAGCAGCAGCGATCCGATGCCATGAGGCTTTAACAGCCTCGCGAGCACGGCGCGGAGATCGGAATGCGACGATAGCTCCCGAGAGTGCCGCACAACGCCGCTCGTTTGCGGGTCGGGTTGGATTGGCAGCCGGAGCCACCGATTGGACGTGTGCGCATTAGGCGTTTTACGTCAGGTCGACGGGACGCAAAATCATTGGGCTACACTACAGAGAGGCCGTTTCGGCCAACCAGAGTTATGCGAATCGGGGTCTTGGGTAAGCCCGTGGACATGCATCACAACCTGTTCTACTGCTATCGCGGTCCCAACGCGGACAGTGATCGTGACCGCCAGCTCGAGAACAATCTGACGAAAGCGCTGATCAACACGTTATCCCTCGGTGGAGATGCTGTATGGCGGCCATTTCTGGCCGACCTCGGCCTTCCGGCGGCGACGCACGCTGGGTTTCTGTTGCAGCGTCGCGATCTTCCGTCAGGGGGTGCGCGCCTAAAGCGGGATCGTGTCCTTCTTGGCATCTCCAATGCGAAATCGGACTGGGCACCTGATTCAGGCTCAGACCGGGAATATGAGTGTATTCCTGATGCATGGATATTTGGTGATGGTTTTGCCGTCCTGATAGAAAGCAAGCTGCGTGGTGACTTCTCGTCCGACCAAATGAGTGCTCACCTCGCCCGTCTTGGCGCCAGCCCACCACCAAGGTTTGTAAGGAGAACTTGGCGGGAGATTCATTCTTTCTTCCGCACGCTATTGCCCCAGACGACCGACTCCACATCGTTGCTGGTTGGGCAGTTCGTCCAGTTCTTGGAGTACAGCGGCATGACTGAGTTTACAGGTTTCAAACTCGACCATTTCAACTACTTCCTCACGCATGACGATGACGATGCCCGGCGATGGGTTCGGGAGCAGGTTCAAAGTTTTGCCTCGCAGCTGCAGACCAGACTTCGTGTGTTCGCGCCCTTCTATGAGGATTTCGAGGTGGGCAACCTCACGCTGAACGATGTTTCCTGCTGGGTGGCCTTCGGCCCACGAGATCGACAGTACCGAAAAGTGACACACCAGTCGGTGTCGCTTCGCGCTGACGGTCTTCGGGTGTTCGTGAACGCAGAGTTGAAAAGCGCCACCGATTGCCTCAAGAGCGTCCTCCTGCACTCCGAATCCGAGTTCCGGGAAGCGCTGCAGAGATTGCATGAATTCTGTCCATTCGAGTTAGTGCTGCAGGAGCGAATCCAGGTTCAAGGAGCGCTCTATAAGTACACCCCGAAAATGCAATTGCATTCCTCAATGCTGATTGAGGACACCGGTGATGTGGCGTGGAGGGCGTTCGCCCAAACGGTAAACCGACTGCCGTTGCTCGAGCTGCAAATCGAAAGGGATGTGCCAGCGGCAACGCTGATTGAACTGTCGAAGGACGATAAGGCCGTCAAACATATTGAAGACATCCTTAAGAAGAATGACGCGGTAGTAAGCCTGCTCAACGAATCGCGGAGATAGTCCAGAGGACCAGACGCTCACCCCTTTGTCGAATATCGATCAACGTTTCATCACACGGGAGTTCGCCACTTGGGTGGAACGTCCCCATGTCGCGGATTGGGGGCGCGTCATGGGGGATGTCGCTGTCGGTTCACGCCCCCGCAGAGATGGCTACCGATAATGGTTGACAATGCCAGCCACGATGCGCCTCAATGGTGTGGCCCAGGCGCAACGATCTCGATTGTTTCTGACGACAACACGAGCTCTTCCATCGCCGTTGAACCGCCCTTTCCTCCTAGAACGGGGCCTGTGTACTTCTTCGGAACCGCGTGGCGCAGCTTCCACGACTGCACCGGCTGGTTCGACCGATCGCGGAGTGTGATGATCGCATCGCACAACGGAATAGCACCTTGATGCCGGGCTTGCGAGATCCAGCCCCAAAGGTTCAAAGAATCGACCAGCCCTCGTTTCAACGTGACGTCGCCGACTTTGTGTGCACCAGACAACTTTTGCGGGTTGGTTGGTACGGTGATCCCGGATACGTCGGAGAAACCACCCACCAACTTCGCCTGCCCAGATGTTCCGGACACGCTGACGAGATATCTATAGGAGAAGAATGGATCGGCTGTGTTCCCCACTTGTCGCCCTCCGCTCTCAATAATCTAAGCCATCGCTGCCTTGCAGGGGCTGGCGGGTCTGCCCTACCGCGCCCAGGGAATGCTACCGATATTGCCGCTTAACGTCCTGTGGGCACCACTACCGTGGGCAAGAAACCCGCTTTTGGCCTAAAGCAACATCATCACCGTTCGAGTACAATCTCGACCCGACGGTTGATGGACCTGCCCTCTTCCGCATCATTAGTCGCCAGCGGTTGCTCGGCGCCGTAGCCCTTTGCGGTAAGGCGGCTGGCATCAACACCATAGCGGTCCGTCAGCGCCTTCTTCACGGTCTCTGCGCGCCGACTGGAAAGATCCTGGTTAGCATCAGGATTGCCTGTCGTGTCGGTGTGGCCTGCGACTTCGACTTTCAACGCTGCATCTTTCTTGAGTAGGCCAGCCACCACTTCTAGAATTGGCCAGTCTGTGCCCTTCAGCTTGTCGGAGTTGGTGTCGAAGGCGAGGTCGTACGTGAATAACTGGCCGCAGTTCTTCAGCTCTGCCTCATACGGATACTCAACCGATGGACCAGGGCTCGGGGATGTCCGCCTCATGTTGCCTGTGTAACTCGCGTTGTTGACGAAGTCGAGCACATAAGGTTCCAGCAGTGTGGCGGTACCTTTCGTCGTGATCACGGCAATCTTGCGCGGCTCACAGGGGCCGCCAACCTGGGCAGTCGTCGGAGTCAGAATCAGAATGAGGCGCCCCTCGTTCCAGCTCCCGCGGGCGAATCCGTCCCCGTTGCCGTACGTGAATTTGCCCCAAATCCGGTCGCCATCTTGAAAGAGTTGGAAACCCGCGCCACCCAAGAACGATCCCTCCCATGTACCGGTCAGGTTGATTCGCGCCGGGGAGGTTCTGGCCTGCGGCGCTACCAGCAACGGGCACATCATGAGCACCGCCGCCGCCCGAATGACCAGCCCTTTCATTGACTTCGCCCTCCTTCACGTCATGAACTGGATCGCGGTTTTACACCCTGGATTTCGCAATTGTACACCCGCCGCAACGGCGGCGGCGTTTTCGATGGTACTGGGTTCTGCGTTCATGCTGGTAAGTCCTTTCTGCGCCGGCTTGGCGCATGACGATTCATCACTCTGGTGGCTCGAAGAATCAAGGCAAAAGGTGGCCGGGCCAGCCATTGTTTGGGGAGGGCGAAGGGAAATAGATGGTCCTGGGGCTCCCTGTTTCCAAACCCGTTAGCCGTAGCCGTTGCCACAAGCCTGCTGCAACAATATGGCTGTGCCCCGTCAAAGAATCTCCCGGCGGAACCTGCTTGCTATGATGACGGGCGTGCCGATCGCCGCTGCTGCCGCCAAGAAACCAGGCGATGCTGGCTACGTCGATATTCTGAGGCCACCCGATTCCGTGACTGCTTTCCTGGAAGATGGGATCCTGCCTCTGGCGCGCAACGCCACGCGGTGGACGGCGAAAGGAGTCGCGGTCCAGGTGGAACTGAGTGGTGCACGCCTGCCGGTGCAGATCGAAGCGGCCGCGGCGGAGCTCCTGCGTGTACACTTGCGCTGGACGGCGCCGGTGCCCGAACATTGGCGCATCCTCGGCGACCAGTGGGAGCGCAGCTACGGCGATCTGGAGTGGCGGGGCATAGTCGGAGACCGTATCCTGCCCTGGTACTTCCTGGCATTTGACGGCCATGCCGCACATGGATATGGCGTTGCCACCGAGTGCGCAGGCTTCGCATTCTGGCAGGTGGATCGGGCCGGCATTTCGCTATGGCTGGATGTGCGCAACGGCGGTGGGCCAGTGCGGCTCGGCGAGCGCGTGTTCAATGCTGCCACGGTGGTCTCGCGCCGCGGCGCCGTGGGCGAGACCGCCTTTGAATCGGCGCGCCACTTCTGCCGTGCACTGTGCCCGAACCCGCGCCTTCCGGCGGCGCCGGTCTACGGCGGCAACAATTGGTATTACGCCTACGGCCAGAACTGCTCGGCGGCGGACATCAAGCGGGATTCGGCGCTGATGGCGGAACTCGCACCCGCCAATGGCAACCCACCGTTCATGGTGATCGATGATGGCTGGTCGCCGGTGAAGACGGCCGGTCCCTGGAACCGCGGCAATGATCGTTTCCCGGACATGGGCGCGTTGGCTGCTGTCATGAAGAAGCAAGGTGTGCGGCCCGGCATCTGGCTCCGCCCTCTCTGCACTGCTGATCCCGTCCCGGAGAGTGCCAAGCTGCCCGCGCTTACTGGATCGCGGCAGAATGTGATGGACCCCAGCATCCCAGAAATGTTGGATGCCGTGCGGCAGGACATCAGCCGCCTGGTGTCGTGGGGCTACGAGCTCATCAAGCACGATTACACCAGTTTCGACCTGACGGGCCGCTGGGGAATGGCGATGGGTGCCGAACTGACTAACGGCGGCTGGCATTTCGCAGACCGCAGCCGTACGACTGCCGAGGTGGCCCTGGCGCTGTACCGCGCAATTCGCGAGGCCGCGGGCGGTGCATTGATCATTGGGTGCAACACGTTCGGGCACCTGGCGGCGGGACTGGTGGAACTGCAGCGGACCGGCGACGATACCAGCGGCCGCGATTTTGGCCGCACTCGCCGGATGGGTCTCAACACGCTCGCATTCCGCGCGCCGCAACACGGCACGTTTTTCGCTGTCGATGCGGACTGCGCGCCCGTCACGCCCGAAGTTCCGTGGAGCCTCGCCTCGCGCTGGTTGGACCTGGTGGCCCACAGCGGGACGGCTCTGTTCGTCTCTCCCGACCCGAGAGCGGTGAATGCCGAAACGAAGCAAGCGATGCGTCGCGCTTTCTTGGCGGCCTCGAAACCCCAAGAGATCGCCGAGCCGCTGGACTGGATGGATACCACGACTCCGGCGCGCTGGCGCATGCAGGGCAAGACTGTCAAGTACGATTGGTACGGTCCCGAAGGCGGAACGCCGTTCCCGCTCTAGAGGCTCCCGTCGTCTCGCCCCGCCACGGGCCGCCTGACCTCCGGCTTTGTACGCCATGTGTGCCGGGTGCATACTGTACTCGGAGGTTCGTATGAGACTTCCTTTGGCGTTACTGGCTCGCGCGCTGGCGTTGTTGTGGGCCGGATTTTGGATGTTCTTCTTTGTAGTGGAGTCGGCGGTATGGCACACGCCTCTGTCCTTGGCATTGCCCTGGGTGGGCGTGGGCCTGTTCTTTCTTCTTTCGGCCCTCGTACCGTGGCGCTCGGAGATGATCGGCGGCATTCTGCTTATCGTTGTCGGATTGTTAGCTGGAGCAGCTCACGCGATCTGGTGGCCGTCGCGGCTGCTCACGAACGTCCTCTTCAGTGCCCCGCCCGTCGCGTCGGGCATTCTTTTCCTGACCCATGGTCGCTCCGTGACAGCCAACGCCTGAGATTCCACGAGCTCCGTTCGGCATCGGCACATGTCCGTGTAGTCCCGTGGATGTCGAGCTGGACTTCCCTGGCGGCGTCCTCCGTGGTACTGGCTTCTGCGATCATGCGGTGAATCCTTTCTGCGCCGGCTTGGCGCATGACGATTCATCACTCTGGTCGCCCACAGAAGCAAGGCAAGTCTGGCCGTCCCGGCCCGTGAATCTGGAAGAAGGCGAAGGCTAGGCGATGGCTCACTTCCAGGAGGCTGAATCAGGGGACTGGAACCAAGAGCGCCTTGCCGGCGAAGGTGGTGAGGCCGTCGAGGTTGTTTACGAATCCTGCAGAAAGCGCTGGATCCGACCGGAGATGCCAGAGGATCTCGGCGTTATTCCACGCGGCCTCGCGAGCGGCACTGACGCTCCAGGCTGCAACGGTATCCTCCAGGTGGGAGATCTCCGGCAGGGCATCGCCGAGAAGACGGACGTGCAGGGTGTGCTTGGCGGACTCGATGAGGCTGTCCAAGGTCGGATTGACGGCGATGTAATCACTGTATTGTGTGCATCCGTGTTGTGGTGTCGTGTTGGTTACTTCGCACGTGGCGACGATTGCCTCAGGCAGGTCGTGGTTGATGTGGGCACTGATGCCGGCCAAAGCGAATTGAAGACGGGCGATCGCAACCTGGCTCCGACGTTGGAACATGGTCTGCCAGCAGCCGGGGGTTGATTGACCAGCGAGCCACGATTCCAGGGCGCCGAAGTACAGACGCGCGAATTGCACGTCGAGTTGTGCCAACCATGCAGAATTGGTGAAGCCGCCGGAGTCGACGCGTGTTTCGACAGCCTCGGTTACCTGGAGGTACAGCCAGTTGAACCACTTCAGGCCATCACCATCGGCACAGGTACGCTCGATAGTCTGCAAACGATCGAGGACGTCGGGGACGGTTTGCGGGGTAGTCCGAATGGCGGCGAGAAGAGTCGAGTCGTAGGGGAACACTGATGGCATTATAGTTGGGGCGCAACCCGAGCGTACCTATGGAGCCGGAGGCCGCCGGCCAATCGGCACGCCAGGTGAATGCGCTTGCCGACTTACCTGCCGATATTCACTCATAACGGGCCGCAGCGCGGCGTTGCTGCGCCTCGGGGCCCCGACGTTCTCCCACGCTTTTCTTCGAACGTCGTTCGGACCGGGATGGCACAAGTCAAGGCTGGCGACAACCCAGCCAAGTGATCTCAGGACGCGAGCGGGCTGCTGAGTCTGTCTCTGCTGCGCGACACTGGGCCGATTAATTTTAGGAATCACTTCTTCGCTGGCGGCGTCGGGAGGGGAACATCGTGCATGGCTTCGCGCAAGCCATGCATTAACCGCTCCGCCGTTTTCTTTGCCACGTCTCGGGAGATGCCGAAGCGGACAAGCGCAAGAACATCACCTGTTTTGGCGTCCACGAAAGTGACCTCCGCCCGGAACGGCATCATCCTCAGCGAACCCATTGGAACCCTGTTCGCCCCGTCCCCACGAACAAACACAAGCGCGTCCGACCCAGCGCCGGGTGCGAACTTGGCGACCCGGTCGTCGAGCGTGATTCGCTCATGCTCGACCCATCCCGGATTCTTGCGCATTTGCGCTCCTACGGTGTCGTACCTGGTTTGCAGGTCCGCAATAGCGTATCTCTCCGTGTCGGTCTTCGCTGACTCCAGAGGATTTGAAAAGACTTCAACACCGCGCGCGGCGAGTTCCTTGATGACCACGGAATACAGCGTGCTGGCGATCTGATCACTCTCCTCCGTTCCACCCTCGACGCCTTTGAAGCTGACTTTCTTGTACGAAACCTGGGCTGGCAATATGACGACTTTACGAATCGTGACTTGCTTCGACTTCAGCTTGGGATTAATGCGAGGCCACTCCGCGCGTGCCTCGCGGGCAGAAATGCTGCACAACAGCGCGGCGCACGAGAACCACAGCATCCACCTCATCTCACTTATCCCCCGATCTCTTCGTAAGTTCTTCAAGGCGACGCTGCGCCCGTTCCTTATCGGCGGGTTGCTGACACAAATCGATGTATCTCCGATAAGCTTCGGCCGCTTGTTCTTTCTTTCCTTGTTGCTCGAATAGCGACCCAAGCCCAAAATACGGTTCAGGCAGCTTGGGATCAATGCTCGCTGCCTTCCGGAACAGTTCCTCCGATTTCTTCTGGTTCGCTTCGAGAACCGCTTTACCTTCGGGTGTGCTCGCCAGCCAATTCGCTTCATCTTGTTCGGTACGGTGGGTGGTCTGCTTGTAGCTGGTCCGCATCCCTTCGCGGGTCAACTCCCGGTCGGTTAGGCGCTCTTGTCGGGGCCCGAGCAAGCGGTACGATTCACCCAGCCAGAACACGCCGGCCGCGTCATTCGGATAACCAGCTACCAGGCGCTGTGCGCCCGCAACAGCAGTCCGAAACCGCCGGGTATCCAGATCGAGTTGGACATTTTGCAGGATCACAACTCTCATTCGGTCGAGGTAACCGCCGCCATCACTACCGGCGCCAGGATCTTTGTCTAAGCCGACCAGCGCCTTCTGGTAGGCGATTCGATCCTTCATTGTGGGTTGGTCCTTCCAGAAAGACACCGGTTCGGGTTCGAGCTTGTCGTCAATGAGCAGAGAAAGACGAACAAGCTGAGCAGGATCGCGACCTGCCTGCTTCAGCCGCTGAACCGCGCTTTCGTCGGCTTCCTGCTCGAAGCTTCGTGGATATCCGGCGACGGCAGCTATGATGCCGATTTCGCCCGGTTTACCAGCCGCGGACTCGAGCAGATAAGTTGTCCCGATACCGCCGAAAAAACCAGAGGCCGCTATGCCAAGCGTCTCGGTCACCACGGTCTTCTTTCGCAGTGATCGCTTAAACAGGTAAGCGTGTCGGTTCGTCACATGCGCAACTTCGTGAGCAAGTCTGCCGAACAGTTGGTCATCGTTCTCGGCGCGCGCGAGAAGCCCTGTATCGATGTAGATCGACCCATTGGGGAGACCGAAGGCATTCACTGTCGGATCGCGGAGAATGTGAAGTTTCCACTGGACATGCTCCAGCGACGCGGCCGGCAGAAGCAGTGTAGCAAGGCCGGTCAAGTACTTTTCCAACGCCGCGTCGTGGTAAACAAGCGCTCGTTTTTCAAACTGTTGGTCGAGGGCTTCGCATTCTTCCAGCAGTTTGAGATCGACTTTATTGAAAGTGAAAGGAGGTTGCGACTGCCCCTGAGCAGGGACTAGGGCGGCAGTCGCAAGGGCGGCCACTGCCGCGGCAAGGATCGCGCGCATTCGGAGAGGTCATTGTATCTGGCGGCGGGGCCCCGAGCAATACCCTGAATCCTAAGTCTTGAACATCGGCCACTATCTCACGATCATGGTCAATTCGGTGGTAGCCCAACGAAACTCCCAAACCGCGCGAGTCTCGCAGCCAGCAACCAAACTGCGTCGCGCTGCTAACCCCGGCCAAGTTGACGGAAAACGCCCGACGATGAGATTGGCGTAACAACCAAAGCTGCTCACCGACGCCGGGCATTACGGACGTCCCGGTGAGTCGGCGAAGCCGAAAAGCCCTGCAGTCGCGATCCCACCGACCTGTCGGCCGCACTACCCGGCTAGTCCCAAATGCCCGTACCTCGGCGTGGCTTTAACCGAGCGCGCGGTATCGGCACCGAGAGTTCAAAGGGGAGTTTGCCATGTTGTGCATGGCGACTTGACACCTGTGCCACCCTGAAAGCATGGGCTTTCGATTGGCGGTCAACTACCGGCCGCGGGGCGATCAGGAAAATGCGATCGCCGAACTGGTGCGCGGAGTGCGCGACGGGGAGCAGCACCAGGTGCTGCTGGGCGTCACCGGATCGGGCAAGACCTTCACCATGGCCAAGGTGATTGAGGCCATGGCCAGACCGGCGCTGATCCTGGCGCACAACAAGACTCTGGCGGCGCAACTCTATCACGAATTCAAGACGTTCTTCCCGGAGAACGCCGTCGAGTACTTCGTCAGCTACTACGACTACTACCAGCCGGAGGCTTACATTCCGGCGAGCGACGTGTACATCGAAAAAGAGGCCACCATCAACGATGAGCTCGACAAACTGCGGCTCTCGGCCACGAAATCGCTGTTCGAGCGGCGCGACTGCGTCATCGTCGCAAGCGTGAGCTGCATCTACGGGCTGGGTTCGCCGGAGGCTTACTACGGCATGCTCCTGATGCTGGAGAGGGGACAGAAAATCTCCCGCAACCAGATCGTCTCCAAACTGGTGGACATCCTGTACGACCGCAACGAGACCGATTTCCGGCGCGGCACGTTTCGCGTGCGGGGAGACGTGATCGAGATCTATCCCACCTACGACGACCACGCCTACCGGATCGAGCTGTGGGGCGACGAAGTGGAGAGCCTTGCGCAAATCGACCCGCTGTTGGGGCAGGTGAAGCAGACCTATCAGCGCCTGCCGATCTATCCCAAGACCCACTACGTGATGAGCGAGGAAACCAAGCTCAGCGCCATGGACAGCATCCGCACGGAACTGGAGTGGTGGCACAAGGAGCTGGAGAAGCAAGGGAAGCTGGTCGAGGCGCAGCGCCTGTACCAGCGCACTATGTTCGACCTGGAGATGATGAAGGAGATCGGGTATTGTCACGGGATCGAGAACTACTCGCGGCACTTTTCGGGACGGCTGCCGGGGGAAGCGCCGCCGACGCTGCTGGATTACCTGCCGAGCGATTCGCTGATCTTCATCGATGAAAGCCACCAGACCGTTCCGCAGTTGCACGGGATGTATCACGGGGACCGCTCGCGGAAGGAGGTGCTGGTATCGCATGGCTTCCGCCTGCCGAGCGCCCTGGACAACCGGCCGCTGACGTTCGAGGAGTTCGAGCACCGGGTGAATCAATTGATCTACGTGTCGGCGACCCCCGGGCCGTACGAACTGACCAGATCGGCGGGCGTGGTGGTGGAGCAGATCATCCGTCCCACCGGCCTGGTGGACCCAGGCGTGGAGACGCGGCCGGTGAAGGGCCAGGTGGACGACCTGCTGGGCGAAATCCGCAAACGCGTGGCGGCGAATCAGCGCGTGCTGGTGACCACCCTGACCAAGCGCATGGCGGAGGACCTGGCGGAGTATTACTCCGAAGTCGGCGTGCGCTGCCGGTACCTGCACTCGGAGGTGGAAACGCTCGAGCGGATCCGCATCCTGCGCGATCTGCGCCGCGGGGAGTTCGACGTACTGATCGGGATCAATCTGTTGCGCGAGGGACTGGACCTTCCCGAGGTTTCGCTGGTGGCCATTCTGGACGCC
>Ga0335081_10014962_pt1 | contig 12555 bp, 9 predicted proteins | sample Lox_Sample_35_FD_206713 | JGI IMG/M metagenome (GOLD analysis project Ga0335081, IMG submission 206713) | Soil microbial communities from Loxahatchee National Wildlife Refuge, Florida, United States - Lox_Sample_3.5 | ecosystem: Environmental > Terrestrial > Soil > Wetlands | place: USA: Florida...
GAGCGGCCCGGAAATGCCAGGTGTGTTTCAAGCCCTGATCCAGGGAACCGGCGAAATCGCGGTCTATACAACATATGTTTTGTTAGGCAGCCTAAAGCAAGACTCGCTTGTAAAACGGCAGCAGAGGGTATTTCAGTCTGGCCCAGTCCATTCGAAGTTGATGGAATCGATTAAGAAATTTCAACGGCGTGTACGAAATGAGGTTGGAAGCTCCCTATTCGACGAAAGGGGACACTGGAACGACAGTCTCGAAGCAAACTGGATCTCAGCCCTTTGCAGAATTCTCATTGGCATCCACAAATATGAGCACGGCGGGGCGGTGCTCATTTCCGAAAGCAGCACGGGATTGAACCCAAAATACGCGCTACGCTACGACCGGCTGGCAGATGCTCTTTTTCGCGCTAGTGTTCTGTCGATCAAACACACCTACTACAGCGATCTCATCCATTCAGACTATCTCGACGGAGAAGTCGAGGGAATCCCTACAGGCCTCTATCTCGATGAATCCGTGACTGGCACAGAATTGAATGACACTAACGATGAGCTCACCGGCTGTGTGCGTTTCTTGGCCTCGCTCTCTCGCGTGGACGGGCTCATTTGGCTTGATTCTCAATTGCGGTTGAAAGCCTTCGGAGTAGAAATAACCGTCCACGACGATCCGCACAAAGTAGTCATAGCCCAAGATTCCCACGCTACCAAAACCAAGAAGCTCAGACTCAATCAGTACGGAACAAGACATCGTTCCATGCTTCGCTATTGCGCCGCCAATCCCAATAGCGTTGGCTTTGTGGTTTCGCAGGATGGTGATATTCGCGCCATCACTCGAACGGAGAATCGTGTAGTGCTTTGGGACAACGTTCGGGTTCAATCGCTCCACAACGCACGCGTCCTCTCGTCTGAGTAAACACCGCGAAGTTGCTTAGAGTCAGCGGACACATCGCACAGCGACGATGCTGCCAGAGGTCACAGCCAATAGGCGGTCTACGGAGGTCTCATGCCACTGGAGTACGACTCGAACACTTCTGAAATTCTCTACGAAGGCAAAGTCGTGGGTTGCTATGACCACAAGGATGGCACTTCACGAGTCAGTGTGAACCTCACTTATGAGTGTGCTCCAGAGGAATGAGTAGTGCCCATCTTTCACTTCACAGGTCATCTTCTTTGCTCACTTCCCGCTATTCGGAGAGCGCCGCTTGCCGCATCCTGAACAACCTCAGCTGCGGCCTCCACCTAACACGCTTCTCCCACCTAAGAGCAGTGTTACTCAATCCGGGAATCCGCCCTTCCTAGCTAAAACCTGCGCCTAACCGCCCGCTTGTTCTGTCAAGGGTCTCCCGCTTCGCTCCGATGAACGCGAAAACCACACGCCCTTGACAGCGCGGACGGCTAAGCGCCTTTCCCCGCCACGAAGGGCATTTGCTTTTTATGCGCCGCCCTGTGCGTCGCCCCTGAGAAGCAAAGACCAAATCTACCGAAAGGAGTTTTTCATGCAGCAAATCAGCAAACAACCTGCTTTCGAGCTAGGCCAGATCGTCGCAACACCGGGCGCTTTGGCCGCGCTCAAGAAGGCAGGACAGCAACCGGGCGAGTTCCTCACACGCCACGTTCACCGCGAGTGGGGCGACTTGGACGACGACGACCGCAGAGAAAACGAATACAGCCTTGAGCACGGATTCCGGCTCTTGAGCGCGTACAAAACAAACGCTGGCGACCGACTCTGGATCATCACTGAATCGGACCGCTCAGCGACCACAATTCTGCTTCCCGAAGAGTACTAAGTCGAAAAAACTCAGAGAAAAGGAGACGAATAGAAATGAACGCAACGATGGTAGTAACTGGAACGAAAGCAGTCCCGCCTGTGGTTTCCTCGATTCAGGACATTCCGCTGGCGAAAATCCGCGAGTCGAAGACCAACCCGCGCCGCATGTTTGACGAGGCGAAGCTGGCCGAACTTGCGGATTTTGTTCCCAGGAACAAAATCCGCATTATGTGGCAAAACGCGTTATGTGGCGCTCGGACGCGCGGACTTTGGCTTTTGCTCCTTTTTTCGTTGGCTGACTGGAGGCTACGCCGGACTATAGGAAATATGGAAATATGAGGGCTCATTGCTCATTGCAACCTCATGTTTGGATATAACCTTGTTCGTATGCAGCGCTCACTTGGCCTTTGGATTTTCCGAAATCGTCCTCAGCCGGAGGCGGTGGTGCTGACGCCTGCCGCTAATCCGCCTGAAACCGTAACTTCGGTCGTGGGAAATGCTATGGCATCGGCGGTCACGATGACTGTGGTGTCGGCTGCTTGCCGGAGCGTCCCTGAATCCAACCGGCGAGTGCCCCTCCAATCGAGCTAGGAACACTCAGAATTAGCGCGCCTACTAAAATCGCGGGACTTTCAAAGCCTGCTGTGATGAGATAGAGGAAGAATCCCCCAACCATAGGTAGCGCAAATCCCAGACCCAGACCATATAGCAAGTTTCGCCATACACTTTTCAGGGTACCAACCCAAAAAAACAACAAGATCGTGCCCAGTAAAGGCAGCAAGAAAAGGAGAAATAGGACAAGCAACTGATCTCCATTGACCCTCCCACTCCTGCTCGAAAGGACCATTACGAGAACAGGAACGCATGTGAAAAGAGCCCAAACGCCCAAACTCTTCAAAAAAGTGATCGTCATGAGATCATCAGCCGAACAGACCGTATCCTACTCACAATTAAGGTGCATTCCGGTCATTATTTCGAAAGCGGACCGAATGAGACTATTGGCTTTCGCTTGTATCTCTGGGTGCTTACTAAGATACGCGGATGTTTCTCCGCTTATATCGAAGGCGGAATGCCCGAGGTTGTTCCACGATCCTTTGCAGCCCGCAGTTCCGCACCAGGGAATGGGATTCCCCTGGGCGTCCGTGTGCCAGGGGCTTGTTGAGTCCATGACCGGATGTATTGCTTCACCAAAATCAGCTAGGGCATTGTTCGTTTGCCCTCTCCTCCACGCGGTTTGCGCGGCGGTGATATGATCGACAATGAATTGATTCCTCTTGGTAAGAGCTTCCCCGGCAGACTGTCCGACAGTTCCATTCGGGTTGACTTGCTTTCCATTAGACATTGAGTGGGCGTATGACATAGACGGGTCCTGGCTACTCTCATCAAAGTCCCTGCTTGCTTTCTGAATTTTCGCAATGTATTCCTGTGACACTGCGCAGGGTCCTAAGGCATTTTGAATCATTTGATCGTGCGCAGCTGGGCTCCAATCATTGATAACGAAGCGTGATGGATCCTGAGGATGATTGATGCTGTTTATAATGGCTGAGGTGTCTGATAGCGGACCGTTGTCAACGATGGGAGGTGTGGCTATGCCCGTGTTGAGATTTAGGAACGGCCCCGTCCCCGTCAGATACGCGAACAGTTTGATGAAAAACATGACGAACGCCGAGAAAAAGTCCTGGCCTGAAGGATCTACATTGTCAACCGGGTCATTCCTTGCATAGGCATAGCGGTTCCACGTTTGTGGGTCGCCAAGCTGCCCACCAAGAGGGTCTGCGGAGCAGAAGCGTGCCGCCGTGCTGTCGTAATATCGGGCCATAGCGTAGTCCAGCCCGCTCTCCGAATCCCGCTGATAGCTTGTAAACATAAATTCATTACCGTTCGATGAATACCAGGATTCTCCGTACGGATAATGCCCCTGCTGACCGTTCACTTGGCCGTAGGTCGAGCTACCCGTGGTCCCGTCGGTGCTGATCCGCCACGACAAATGGTCGCTGTGGAAATACGTGGTCGTGGGACTCGAACCTCCTGAGATGGCGGCCAACAGTCCCGCGCCCGGCACGCCGCCCGAGTAAATGAACTCCCGCGAGGGAGCCGTCGGTGCCGCGCCGTTGTCGTATTCCGCCACGTCATGCGATCCCGCATAAACGTACACGGTGGAAGAGGTCGGGCTGGTGCAATTCGGCATGCACTTCTGCACTCGCACCCCGTTGCCGTCATACGTGAAGCTCGCGCCAGAATCGCTCACCATGCGATTCTCTCCGTCATATACGAAATTAGGGAAAGAAGGCGGACACGCCCCACTCTTGGCCAGCAGGTTTCCGCTGGCGTCGAAGCACCAGCCGTCAGGATGGTTCGTCTGTGCACCGCCCGGATTCGCAAAGGACAGGCACCCTTGATACCCGCTTCCTGCCGTCAGAGTTTGACACAGGCGATTTGCGTAGCGGTCATAGCTCCAGGAAAGGCCCCACTTCGCGAAGCCCGTCGAGCCGTTCGTTGTTGCCGTACTTAACCGCCCCAGGGCGTCAAACGTATAATTCGCCGTGCGGCCAGAGTCCACGCTATCGTTGATGCACTGCGCCTGCCCGTCATTTCCCAAATTGTTTCCGCTCAGACAATTCGTCGAATCTAATTGGTAGAAGTAACTGAGGCCGAACTTCGAGGTTGAATCGTGGATGCAATTTCCATTTCGATTGGTCGTCGAGTAATCCACACAGTTAAGCTGCGACCGATTTGCGTAGTAGCCAAAGGAACCGTAAACACCATTCCCGTACTTGAGACCTAGCACATGACCTGCCGCGTCATAGCTGTAAGCCGTCGCAAAGGGGCTTGCGGCGGAGGCGCAGGCTGAGGTCGACGGGGCAATTTCACAAAGCCAGCCGACTGAGTTGTAGCTCTGCTGAACCGCGCGTCCTGATGGATAGCCTATCTGCGTAATTTCGTCGCCGGCATTATACTGGTAGCCGATAGTGTAGGTTTTCGTGCCAATGACTTTTGTGACCTGAGTCACTCGGCCTGCCCGGTCGTAGGCGAACGTTTCGGAGCCAGACGGATCGATCATTTGTGTGCGTCGTCCAAGGGCAAACACACCCGCTCCGCCCTGGTCGTAGGAGTAACACACGTTCGCAGACGCGCCCGTCGAAGTGGTGCAGACGTTTGGCATTGCAGCTACGTTGCTTCCCTGAGGGATCGAGTAGCTCTTTCCGACTAAGCGATTCAGCGTGTCATAAAAATACGTCGCCGTCACGCCACGCGCGTCGGTCCTCTGACAAACATTTGTAGGATCACCGCTACAAACCACGCCTGCCACAGCGTAGGAGTAAGTGTCGTTTCCGGCTTCAGGAGTGGTGCGCGACGTCAATCTGCCAAGGCCGTCGTAAGCAAATGTGCGCGTCTGAACACCCTGAATAACTTGAGTCACTCGATCGGCGGCGTCGAAAGCGTATAGAGTCACCGTGGGCGTCGCCAGCGAGGTCCCGTTGTTTGAGCCTCCCGTCAGGGTCGACCCTGAAGAAGTCGGATTGAAGGAGCAGCCGGTGAATAGACCGCCCGAAGTATTCTGGCAGGAGCTGGAGAGCGAGTAGTTCGTCGAGGAGCCAGTTGCTTTGCTGGTCAGGTCAACGGTGCTCCCGTTCAAAGTTGCGCTAACCGGCGCGCCGGAATCTCCGTTGATCGCGCTAACCAGGTAGGACGCGACTGACGTGGAATCGTCGCCATCCCCATAACTTGCGGAGTCGGAGTGACCGTTAACCGTTATGTATAGAGTTCCGGAGTCATAAAGCGTAATGCAACGGAGCGGGCAATGGATTTGTTTGCTTCGCTCGCTTCCGGAAATCGTCACACTCCCGATGCCCGGAGTACTCGCCGTGACCGGCTCGTCAACTTCAATTACTCTGCCGAATCCGTCGATCCATTCCTGCTTTTCCTTTCCGCTCGCGTCGACGGTGTATATGGGATAGCCATAGCCATACGTCGCTGGAGACCCCTGCTGGGAACTAAGCCCATTGGCGCCAAACCCGGTTACAGAAGGTCCATAAAAGGTCTTCAAAGCCTGGCTATCGGGGTGTGTGTTCTGAATTGCCCGGTCGAGCCCATCGTAACTATAGGTTTCAAAGACGTGATTTGGGTCAGACAATCCTATATAAGGATGACTTATTTGCGAGACTCTGCTACTTGAGTCGTAAACGGTATCTACGCTGATGGCTCCGCTTGGGTTGTTCACGAGTTTTTCGGACGTCTTGCGCCCCAGAGCGTCGAGAATGATCTGCCTATGCTGGCAACTAGTGCAACTCGTGGAAGCGGTGGTGTCGCCAACGCCGACATAAATATCGCCCTGAGTCTCCGAGGTGTAAACCGTCTTATTCCAGCCGATGGGATAGTCGGTTTCCGTTGGCCGGTCGAACGGATCGACGTAGTGAGAATACGCTGTCGCGCCGTTCTCGTCCGTAAGGAAAGCCATGTTCCCACTGCCGTAATAATAGCCAACGGTCGCCGTCCCAATAATTGGCTCCGTGACGCTTGTGACGTAGGCATTCGTAGGACTCGGCGGGGTGAAAGTTTGAAGCGAGTTCGTCCCGTTCTCAGTGTAAAACTTGTCGCTGTATCCGTAGCTCGTAACATTCCCCTTCGCGTCGATTTCTTCCGTGACTTGACCTGTTGTGTCGTAGCAAAGCTGAGTGGTGAGATACGTTGATCCGCTCACCCAACGCTGAATACTTGTGGGGTTACCACGCTGCGTGTTAGAGGAACCAAAGTTTGTGTCGTCATGGTGGCTCACACCGGTGACGGGGGCAAGTCCGCCGGAGGGACAGTTCGAGCCGTATGAATCGTAGACGTAGAGGGTTTGGCTGATTCTGCTTCCGCCTCCGGGGCATGCGGAATCAGACCCGGAATTGTTGCAGACGGTCACGCTGAGCGGGCGATTGATATTGTTTGTACCGGTCGTCAAATAGGAAGTGTATGTGGCCCGGTCGGGGGTTGCAGAAAAAGTGGGCGAGGTGCCTGGCTGGTATTTCCATTCTTTGAGGGCGGTGACGTTTCCGGTCTGAGGACTATCGTACGTATATTGCGTCTGCTTCGTGATACTTCCGGTTGAGCCAGGCACCGGGACGATGGTCTGTGTCGTGACCAAGCGAACATAAGCAGCACCATGGCAATTCTGGAAAGGGCATGAATTCGAGAAGTCAAAGGCATTTGTCACCGTTGAGAGCAAGTTTCCGGAGCTGTCGTAGGCTTGGACCTTAACTGGCCATGCGCCATTGTTCAGGGTAAAGGTTGTAATGGTGTATGCACCGCTCGGTTTTGTTACCGTGACCTGCTGTTGACAGCCGACTTGTCCACTGCTACAGGTCGAGAGCACTTGTGGGAAATAGGACCAGGAACCGGCTCCAGAAACCCATTTTCCAGTCAGCCAGCGCGAGTAATTCCCATAAGAATCTTTGAAGTTCGCATAGGTATAGTTAATTGTCGCACCCGTCGGCATGGTCGTATTGACGAGCAGACCGTAATACCCGGTCTGCCCAGACGGTGAGCCACAAGCGGAGTTTCCCGTGCTCGAATCGCAATCGTACTTGAAACTGTAGCTGGTCCCGTCGGGCAAAGTGATGCTCTGCACCACGGTCATGCTTCCGGAGTATTCTGTTACCCCGGACTGGCCGAACTTTGTTTGCACGTTTATGGTCGCAGGCGTAACAGTATAGGTCGACGTCCCGCCCTGTGAATTGGGTACGGCAAACTGACAAGTCCCTAGAGTGCAGCTCTCCCAGTTTGGCAGCGCCCGACCCAACGTATCGGTCGTTTGATTGGAATACTGTGGAGCACCGGTCAAATAATTCCCGTTGGCATCTTCCGCATTTGCGTTCGTGTTGTAAGGAACACTTTGGGCTACACCGTAGTGGCCCGCCATAGTTCCATCGGGTGCGTAGACAGCGCCAATGTTGTAAAGAAGTTTGTAGCCGGATGAATCCGTTGCCCAACCACTGCCAGTGCAGTTTTGTCCAGTCACGGGATCGGTTCCAGTGAAAGTAAAATATCGATTAGTTCCCGCCGCGTCTGTCCAAATTGCCTGGCAATTGCTGGGACCTCCGAATGCCGAGAGTCCTCCTGAAACTACGACGCGCCATGTCCAAGCGTTTGTAAACGAGGAAGGCTGCCAGGAACAACTGAGACCGCATGAAATGGTCCACATTGTGTTGCTGTCATGCAAAAACTTTACGGTGAGCGGTTGTTTGCTGCCCCTTTGGGGCAGTGACCCTGACGAAATTTCCAGATGCAAGTTTCCGTTGGCGGTGTCGGTGAAGCCCAGCTCAATAGGCGCGGGAGCTGAGAAAGTGGGCGCACCACCAGCCGTCAAGTAATTCTGAGCCTTGGCCACTTGGCTTCCCACGTTCACTGCGCAGATCATCCCAAAGACCAGGATGCAGAGCCGCCATCGAGACGGCGAAATCACTGAGTTTCTGAAATACCTAGAGCCATGGACAGCTAACGGCCTCCCGCTCTTCATCCGTCCTCTCCTCCGAAGTCCGAATAAAAATCCATTTCCTGGGACACGCTAAATTCAAAATGTGAAATCGGCGTCGGTCAGACCTGAATTGAAAGTGATCTGGCTCAATTGAATCGATACTGTTTCCTGCCCACCAACGAGTTCTTTGATGGCAAGAGGCACAAGGACTCCATTTGTCGGCTGATAGCCCGAGAATTGCATTTCATGCGGACTCTCTCCTGGCTCGTTATCCCTGCGGTAAGCCATGTCTTGCACGCTCACGATCAAGAATGTATTTGGATCGATCAGAAAGTCGGCTCTTGTTATCCTGCTTTGGACTCCAAGCGGATCAGTGCTGGCGGGAAAGATCTTCTGTACACGAAGGTCATGTACCTGATGACCACCATGGGTCACAAGGCCAACGTAAGAAATGCTCGTGGAGGTGTCCGCGATAGCCCCCACTAGCTGCATCAATGGAAAGGTAACGCTTGCAGGTTTGAGCGTGTTCTGAAAGGGCACTGGCGTCGTCGTGCCGTCAGGTTGTTTCTCTAAGGCGTTACCCTTGCTTACCATCCATGAATGAACCCCGTCCACGAGTGTAGCGTCCAGCCGCAATTCGGAGAGACCTCGCCCTTTGATAGAAACGGAGCCCTGTACCGGCTGGTCAGACCAATTGTAGGTAATCATGCCCGTGGCGGCGAAATCCTGAATCGCAGAGACGGCTTGCGCGCCACCCACCGCATTTAGGCATTGATTTAGGACCGCGATTGCTTGAGGGTCGCGCTGTACAGTTGTTGGTACTTGTTGGGAATCAACTTGAGCAGAAGCTAGGAAAGCCAAACTACCGAAGAAGCCAATCCATGCCACCCGCATCGGGGACCTCCACGCGGCAAGAATGCCGCCCATTATATGTTTGAGATACGTGTTGTCAACACCAAGCCCTAGGGTAAAACGAAATCGTTTGCCCCATCAAGCAGCCACATCTATTCCCCACCGAAAACGCGGCGAAGGGCGACGCAGCGTCGTTTCAGAGTTTAGGCCTTCTGAATCCCCCCTTGGCGACGATCAGGCGCGAGACTTCCTCTCGGCTCAACACCGGTGGCAGCCGGCGCCGGTCTTTGGGGATAGGGCAAGAAATCGTGGAACTGGCGGTGCCTGAGGGTCTTCACGATGTGAATCGCGCGCAGGCCATATGGGTGATCACGGTGCCAGGTGTCAGCTTGCAGTTGGTCACCACCTTCGGCCCAGGACTCTACGTTGTCAGCTATCGTCTGCCGATTAGCCCGCACGCTTGAGCCAACATTGTGGTCGGACAACCTGGTGTTGGCTCCTCCGCTTGGATGTCTGACGGCCTCCGATCTCGTTCAGCGAGCGTTTATCTACCGAATTCAGCCTCGGGCGAATCTTGTTTAGGGCACATAATGAGTCGCAATCAGGCGCATGATTGCCTCTGTTCCGAATCTCTGAATGGAGGTTATCATGCTGGAACAATACTTCCTTAGGCCTACAACCGTCGATCGAATCCGCTCGAATTGGTTAGCTCCACAGATCGAACAGTACGTGGAGTGGATGCATGCCCAAAAGTACGCCGGGCGCAACATTACTCGTCGAATTGCCCTCCTCTGCCACTTCGCAGATTTTGCCAGAACAAATGGTGCCACCGATCTTGCTTCCGCGACTTCTCTGGTGGAAAAGTTTGGGGACCATTGGATGGCCGGTAACAGGTGTTGGAATCTCGAAACTCGTCCCAAGCTCCGCAGGGACATCTGCAGCGTTATTCGCCAGATGCTGCTGCTGATCCTTGAGGGCCGGGTCACTCGGGAGCGGGGCCATCCACCGTTTCAGTTTCAGTCGGAAGCGCCTGGATTCTTCAAGTACTTACTTGAAGAGCGGGGGATGAAGAAGCTTACAGTAGCTCGCTATGTTCGGGAACTGAATCGGCTCGCCGACTTCCTAAAGCGAGTTGGAGTTACGTCGCTCAGCGAGCTGTCCCCTCAACTGCTCTCATCCTTCGTCGTCGAAACCGCCCCAAAATTCGCACGGAACACACGCCGCGACTTGTGCGGGGTTATTCGCACCTTCCTACGCTTTCTGTACAGGGAGCGGACTGTGGCCGAGGATCTAAGTGTCACATTCGAAGTTCCCAAGCTGTTCCGCCTCAGCAACGTTCCACGTTCAATCACGTGGGGAGAAGTGCGACGCGTGCTACAGACGGTCGATCGGCGCACGGTGCGTGGCCGTCGAGATTACGCCATCCTACTCATGTTGGTGACCTACGGATTGCGGGCCGGCGAAGTTGCCAAGCTGACCCTCGACGATATTGACTGGAAGCATGAACGGCTGCAGATCCCGGATCGAAAGGCAGGCAACTGTACTGCCTATCCGCTTGCGGGGGTCGTGGCGGATGCACTAATCGATTATCTCAAGAACGGGCGGCCAGAAACTTCCGAAAGACGGCTCTTTCTTCGCGTCGTCGCACCTGCGGGTCCCTTTGGAAATGGCGGCGTGGCCGCATCCGTAGCCCTCTACCTTCAGAAAGCCGGCATTAAAGTGCATCGGGCAGGGTCACACACGCTTCGCCACACGTGCGTTCAAAGGCTGATCGACGCCGAATTCCCGCTAAAAACCATTGGCGACTACGTAGGACACCGTCGCTCTCAGTCAACCGAGGTGTATGCGAAAGTCGCGATTGAAACTCTGCGTGAAGTCGCTATAGGCGACGGGGAGGCACTATGACCATTTTCGATTTCAAAAGCCCCTTGGCCGTATGTCTGAACAGTTTCATCGGATATAAGCACGCCCTGAATTGCAAGTACCGCACCGAGGCTAACGTCCTGCAGATGTTTGACCGGTATCTTTGCGACCGTGGAATTCCAGATTGCGAATCAATCGACACCGCCGTAATCGAAGGCTTTCTGAAGTCACGACCGCGCCGGACGGCCGGCAGCTACAACCATCTTTTAGGCACGATGCTCGTATTTTTCGAATGGGCTCGCGTGCAGAAGTTCATCAAACACAACCCTGTCAGAGTGGCGCCCCGCCGTGAAACGGCCAAGCGGATCCCTTACGTGTTTAACCTTGACGATGCGAGGCGGCTTCTTAAGCTCGCGCGTAAGCTCCCTGATAGCTCGCGAGCACGGAACCGGGCACTGATTTATGAAACTGTGTTCGCAATACTCTATGGGTTGGGGTTACGCGTTGGCGAGGTTGTGCGCCTGAATCTGGGCGACGTCGATTTCGCTCGCGGCACACTCTTCATCCGGGAAACCAAATTCGGGAAGAGTCGGATCGTTCCTTTTGGGCCAAAACTCGGGCAACGCCTTCGCACTTATGTCCAACAAATCCACGGCGACGCATCCAACCCTGATGTCCCTCTGTTCTCCTTCAGGAAAACGTGCCGCATCCGCGAAGGAACTATCAGCATCAACTTTCATGATCTCGTCCCCAAGCTGGCTCTCAACATCCCTCCCGGTATCGCTAGGCCCCGACTCCATGATCTCCGACGTGCGTTTGCCGTTCGAACGCTGCTTCGATGGTATCGCGAGGGAATTGATCCGAATCGTCGCCTGATTCACCTTTCCACTTTCCTCGGGCACGTCGATCCCGATTCGACCGCGGTGTATTTGACTATTACTGAAGACCTACTCCAAGAAGCCGATAAGCGGTCTCGCGCTTTAATTCCGCGCGAGGTGCCCCATGACTAGCGTTGGGCAGGTGCTCCTTTCCTTTTTCGAAGATCATCTCAAAGTCCAAAAGGGGCTTCGACCTGGATCGGTGAAAAGCTACCGGGACACTTTGAAGCTCTTCCTTATTTATGTCGCGGGCGCCTGTCGTCGGCCGGTGACCCGCCTAAAACTAGCCGACCTTGCGTCGGAACGAGTTCTGGAGTTCTTGCGCATAATCGAAACCGAGCGACGAAACCATGTCGCTACGCGAAACCAGCGGCTTGCCGCCCTCCACACGTTCTACAGATACCTCGCAGTTCACCATCCTGAAATGCTAGCTGAAGCTGAACGAGTGGAGGCCATTCCTTCCAAACGCTGTCCAGCGCCCAGGACGATATTTCTGGAGCGCGAGGAGATTGATGCGCTCTTCAAAGCTCTGCCCAAGGACAGCGTACACGCTCTCCGTGATCGGGCAATTCTCATGATCCTTTATAACAGTGGGGCTCGTGTCCAGGAGGTGGCAGACTTGTGCGTCCGTGATGTTGATCTCGGCGGGCCTTTTCGCGTGAGACTGCACGGTAAGGGCGACAAGTGGCGAAGCTGCCCTCTATGGCCTGAGACTGTCAATCTCTTGAAGCAGTTGGAGACTG
>Ga0335081_10014963_pt1 | contig 12555 bp, 14 predicted proteins | sample Lox_Sample_35_FD_206713 | JGI IMG/M metagenome (GOLD analysis project Ga0335081, IMG submission 206713) | Soil microbial communities from Loxahatchee National Wildlife Refuge, Florida, United States - Lox_Sample_3.5 | ecosystem: Environmental > Terrestrial > Soil > Wetlands | place: USA...
CACGCCCTGCGGGCCGCCGCCGGGATCGGGCTCCTTCCCACCTTCGTGGCCGAGCCCGACGTCGCCGCCGGGACCCTCGTCCGCGTGCTCCCCCACCTCGAGCGCAAGGGGGGCTATCTCCACTTCGTCACCCCGGGCAGGCGCCACGTTCCCCCCAAGGTGACGGCCTTTCGCGACCTTATCCTGGAGGTCGTGAAGGCGCGCCAGCTCGGGGTGGAGCGGAGCTGAGGGCCTCGTCCCACGTTCCGGGGCCGGACCCGGCCATGACCCGGAGGCGGGAGCCCTATACCATGGGTGCGGGAGTGCCGGCCGCCGGACGCCAGCGTAGCTTCCTCTTCGTACCCGCAGGAAGGGTGCGGGAGGAAGGGGCGGCGCGAGGACAGGGGATTCCCGTGCTCGGGTGCGCGGCGACCTCCTCGACCGTCCCTCGGGCCCTCCTCCCTGCGCTCGGCCGAGCCGGCGGGGCGGGCGTTTTCCGGCCAGGGGGTGAGAGGCCCCCACCATCTCCTTCGCCCTGGGCGGCCGTGCGGGCGTCCTCCCGCGACGCCCCCAGTTGAGGGGCGAGCGCGGCCGCGCTAGGCTTCGCGCCGTGAGCTCCTTCAGCTGCCCGCACCAGGTGAACGAGATATGCCTCAGGGTGGACGGTGCCTACTGCCGCCCAGGTATGCGCGGCTGCGTGCTGTGCGGCAAGGTCGTGTTCGAGGACGGGGTCATCCCGGCCCCGCGCTGGCCCTCCGACGAGGAGGGGGATGAGGTGGTCCCCTCTGGCCCCGGCTCAGAGGGTTCGCCGCCCACCCCGAGGCTCCGGTCCCGAAGGGGGGCGTGAGGGTCGCGCCGTCCGGGCGAGGCGCCCTCTTTCGCCGCGAGCTTCTCCGCCCCGGCGCGGCGAGCGCGGGCAGCCTCCGTCCGCCCCGACCGTAACCGCCCGCCCCGACCGGTGGGGCCGTACAATGGCGGCGAGCGCGCTCCCGTCGGAGAGCCAAGTCCCAAGGACGCCATGCCCCACCTCCATTTCGAGCTCAACTTCGCGCCGACCAGGGAAGAGAAGGCTCTCTTCACGAAGGCGGTGGTGCAAGGCTTCGCCGAGATCATGGACACTGGCACGGATCACATCGCCGTCACCCTGCGGAGCTCTGAGCGCGAGGACCTCGCGTTCGGGCGGGCGCAGGGCGATGGCCGGGCCGTGGTCCTCGACGCCGACATCCGCTACGGCCGCTCGACCGATCAGAAGCGCCGCTTGGCGCTCAGGGTGATGGAGGAGGTCGAGCGCTCTTTCGGGGTTCCGCAGCGGAGCGTCTACGTGGTCTACACGGAGCACGACGGGGCGAACTTTCAGCTCTCCGACCGGGTCCTGCCGAGCTGGTCGCCGGGCGAGAAGCCGCTCGAGGACTGAGGCCGCGAGGCCGACCACGGCCAGGGAGGTCGCATGACGAGGATGGCCACGCTTTGGATCGCGCTCCTCGCCGCAGCCCCGGCCGGGGGACGCGAGGTCTCGGGGGTCGAGGTGCCGGGGAGCTACGCGGTGGGCGGCGAGTCGCTCGAGCTGAACGGGGCCGGGCTGCGCAAGAAGTTCATCTTCAAGGTCTACGTGGGGGCCCTCTACCTCAAGGAGCGCTCGAGCGACGCCGCCTCGATCCTGGCCGCCGATGCGCCCTGGGCCGTCCGCATGACCTTCTTGCGCGACGTCACCCGCTCGCAGTTGATGGGGGCCTTCCGGGAGGGTTTCGAGAACAACTCCAAGGAGGGCCTCGAGGGGCTCCTGATGCAGCTCGCCGGGGTGGAGGGGTCGCTCGGCGACGTGAAGAGCGGCGAGGTCCTGGTGGTGGCCTACCAGCCGGGCGAGGGCAGCACCATCGGTGTAGAGGGTCAGAAGGCGGTCACCGTCCCGGGCAAGGAGTTCTCCGACGCCCTCCTGAGGAACTGGCTCGGCCTGCGCCCGGCCGACGACGGCCTCAAACGGGCGATGCTGGGCGGGTAGCCGGTCTGGTCCGCGGAGAGCCGATCCCGTCTTTCACCAGTGGGAGAGGCACCCACAGAGTTGCGATCCCGCGCTTTACTTCCGGCGCCACCTTGCGTAGACAGGCCACGCGCTCTCCAGCCGACCGGCCCCTAGCGGCGCCGACCAGGGGTAGAGCGCGGACGGGAGGAAGCATGGACAAGCGGATCGTGGTAGCGCTCCTCGGTGGGCTTCTGACCACGACGGCCAGCGCGGCGACTGGGCGCGCTGGCGACTACAGCATCCTGGGCGCCGAGACCGTGGCCCCCGGCAACGACGTCCTGTCGGGCCAGGCCGGGTGGCCCGACACGTCGTTCATGTTCACGCACGGCGTGCGCAACAACTTCGACCTCGGCGTGCGGCTCTCCTTCATCTACGGCGTGGAGAACCGGACCGACGTGAACTCCCAGTTCGGGCTGGGCCTGGCCGTGCCGCTGCGCTGGGCCCTCGCGCCGGCCGGCACCGTCAAGTTCCTCTTCCACGTGGACCCGGGCCTAAAGCTCTACACCACCAACCCGGCCGCCTTCGGTTTCCAGGCCCCCTTCGGGCTCAACCTCGAGTTCCCGGCCACCCCGCCGCTCAGGATCGGGGTGGGCGCCGACTTCGACCTCACCCTGGGCGTCACCGGCCCCACCGTCCCCATCTTCTTCTTCGGTCCCCTCATCGGCCCCTGGCTCGAGTACAAGGTCGATCCGCGCGTCACCATCGGCATCGACACGCGCTTCGGGGCCATCATCGCCGCCGGGAACGGCAACACCGACACCGGGTTCGGCCTGCGGGTCGAGGGCGTCGTCGCATACCGGATGTAGCCGGAGCGCGGCCCAGCGAGTCCGCTCGAGGCGCTCCGCCTGCCTTCCGCCACCGAGACGGGGCCCTCGGCCGGCCGCAGGCCGACGTGGGACCCCCGTCAGGCGGCCGGGGCAGGGCGCGAGGCCGAGGCGGGCGCGTCGAGTTCGTCGAGGAGCCTCACGCCCGCCTCCCAGGCCAGGACCTCGGCCGCGTAGACCCTCGACGGCGAGAGGCCGTCCACGCTCGTGGCCCAGCCCTGGCGGACGCCACACCCGCAAGAGGTGCCCGCCCACCTCGTAGCCAAGACCGGCGGGGCAGTAGACCGGGCGCAAGGCGGTGGCCTCGACTTTCCACAGTCTACGCACGCACCTCGAGGACGCCATCGGCCCCCTTCGCGCGAACCGCGCCGGAGGCGACCGTCGGGGGGCGAGGGGAGGAGAGGAGGGGCTGGCTCAGCCCGGCCGGACGGGCCTGCCCGGCCGCTCGGCGACGCCGAAGTACTCGAGGATGCGCCGCTGGTGCGAGCCGATCCCGAGGAGGGAGACGTCGCCCGCGGCCTTCGACATGCTCTGGGCCAGCATGGCGACGGCGGAGTCGGGGAACCCGCCGGCCGCGCTGAAGTCCAGGATGACGTGCGAGTCGGGCTCGGCCGCCGCCAGCATGTCTCCGACCCGCCACGCCAGGGCGGCGTCGAAGGCGCCCTTGACGCGCATGACGACCGCCCCGTCCGACGATTCCTCCTGGGTGACGAGTGCATCCATGAAAGTGATTTCCCTTCGTAGCTCGACGATAGCGAGAGAGTTCCTGGGCCCGGGGCCATGAGATCTTCGAGGAGGAAGTCCTGCTCGCCCTTCGAAGGCCCCCGGCGAGGCGTGCGCGAGGGCACGCATCCTACGGAGGTGAGCGTGCGAAGCCAAGGAGGGCTCGCCGAATTCGCACGTTCGTGTCCCGGGACCGCCCTTATCCCCCGGGAGGGGCATCTCGCCTGCTAGCCGTTTCCCCGGCCGAGCCCCAGAACAGGCCGTAGAGAAGGCTGGCGGGCGCTCCTCGAGCAAGCTAACGAGGTCGGTCATGACGAACGCCATCCTCTCCTTCATCCTCGGCGCCTCTGCCGTCCTCCACGTCGGAGACAAGGCCCCCGACTTCACGCTGCCCGATTCGGACGGAAAGCCGGTCACGCTCTCGAAGCTACTCGAGCAGGGCCCAGTGGTGGTCTTCTTCTTCCCGAAGGCGTTCACGCCGGGGTGCTCCAGACAGACCGCCAACTTCCGCGACAAGTACGCAGAGATTCAGAAGAAGGGGGCTCAGGTCGTGGCCATCTCCGCCGACGACGTGGAGACGCTCCGCAAGTTCAAGCTCGACCGCAAGGCGCAGTACACCTTCCTCTCCGACTCCCAGAAGAAGGTGATCCCGCTCTACTCGGGCACCATGCCCGTGGTCGGCCTCGCGAACCGCACCAACTTCGTCATCGGAAAGGATGGCGTGGTGGTGTCGGTCGTCGAGGGCTCGGACGCCATCGATCCCACTGCCACCGTGGGCGCCTGTCCGGGGCTCCGCTGAGGGCCTCGCCGGGGCTGTGAGCGCGTCCAAAGGCCGCGAGCGGCCTCGCGGCGCGCTTCCGCCGGCCGGGAGCAGGCCCCCGGCCAGGCAGCACCGCAAGGTCCTCGGGCGCCGCCGAGGCTTCGATCGGCGCGAGCGCGAAGGCCAGGGAGGCTCGAGGGCGCCGGAGGACAGACGGGGAGCGCGACCCCGTAGCCCGGGGCGCCTCGCACCGAGGTCGTGCCCTTACCGAGAGCTACTGGTCCTCTTCGAGGTCGACGACGCGTTCGGAGGCCGTCGACATCTCGGATGCGCTCGAGCCCGCCGGGAGTTCGACGACCGCGTTGCCGGGGCGGTGGATCGACGCGCGGTGGACCTTCTCCTCGACCATCTCGACCGGGTGGTAGTCGGTCGGGGTGAGGTCGTCGGCGCTCGATCCGGGCGGCAGGTCGATGCCCACGTCGCTCGGGCGATGCACGGCCGCCATCTGGGTAGGGGTGCTCATTCATGGATCTTAAGGCGCCGCGCCGATCTGCTGGGCCGCGGCAAAACGCCACGCCGGCCCTCCTATGGGGGTGAGGCTCGCGGGGCCGCCCGGCCAGGCCTTCAGGGCCTCGGCGGCTTCTCGAGGTGGCCGCCGAAGCCGTGGCGCATGGCGGAGAGCACCTTGTTCGCGAAGTCCGCCTCGCCGCGGGAGGAGAAGCGGGCGTGGAGGGCGGCCGAGAGCACCGGGGTGGGCACGCCCTCGTCGATGGAGGCGTGGAGGGTCCAGCGCCCCTCGCCGGAGTCCGAGACCCGTCCCCCGAAGTGCGAGAGGTCGGGATCGGCGAGGAGGGCCTGGGCGGTGAGGTCGAGGAGCCAGGAGGCGATCACGCTGCCCCGCCGCCACAGCTCGGCGACGTCGTCGAGGGCGAACCGGTAGCGGTACAGCTCGGGGTCGCGCAGCGGGGTGGTCTCGGCGTCGACGACGTGCTCCGACTCCCCCACCTCGGCGTGGCGCAGGATGTTGAGCCCCTCGGCGTAGGCGGCCATGATCCCGTACTCGATCCCGTTGTGGACCATCTTGACGAAGTGCCCGGCGCCGCTCGGCCCGCAGTGGAGGTAGCCCTGCTCGGCGGTGCCGCCTCGCCCGTCGCGGCCGGGGGTGGGGGGCGCCGCCGATCGGCCCGGCGCCAGGGCGGCGAACAAGGGGTCGAGCCGCCCCACCGCCTCCGCCTCGCCTCCGACCATCAGGCAGTAGCCGCGCTCGAGCCCGAAAACCCCGCCGCTCGTGCCCACGTCGAGGTAGTGGAGGCCGCGCGCCTTGAGCTCGCGGGCGCGGCGGATGTCGTCGGCGTAATAGGAGTTGCCGCCGTCGACCACCGCGTCGCCCGCCGCGAGGCGCGGTGCCAGGTCGGCGAGGGCGCGGTCCACCGCAGCGGCTGGGACCATGAGCCAGACGGTGCGCGGCCGCTCGAGCTTCGCCACCAGGTCGTCGAGCGACGAGGCCCCGCTGGCTCCCTCGGTGGTGAGCGCGGCCACCGCCGGTTGCGAGCGGTCGAAGACCACGCAGGTGTGCCCGGCGCGCAAGAGGCGCCGCACCATGTTGGCACCCATCCGGCCGAGTCCGATCATCCCGAGCTGCATGTGCTCTCCCTTCCTTCGGGGTCAGGCGCGGGCCGAGGCCCTCGCGAAGTGCGCGGCGCCGAGGAGCGCAGCCCGGTCGTTGAGGATGAGCCGCACCGGCACCGCCTCCAGCATGGCGGCGAAGCGGCCCTTCTGCACGAAGGCGTCCCGGAAGGACCCGAGGAAGCGCTTGGCCCGCGCCGGCGCCGCCTTCTCCAGGCCGGCGTAGACCTTGGGCGCGATGCCACCGCCGACGAAGATCCCCCCGGTCGCCATGGTGCGCAGGGCGAGGTTCCCAGCCTCGGCGCCGTAGACCTGCAGGAAGATCTCGAGGGCCAGCTCGCACAGGGGGGAGCGCTCCTCGAGGGCGGCGCGGCTGATGGCGGGGGCGGGGTCGCCCTTTCCGAGCTCCTCCCTGAGCCAGGCCGGCTCCTCGCCCCGCCCGCTGTCGCGCAGGAACTGGTAGACGTTGACGAGCCCCGGGCCGGAGAGGATGCGCTCGTAGCTCACGTGCCCAAAGCGCTGGCCGAGGTAGCGGAGCAGCTCGATCTCCGCCTCGGTCCGCGGGGCGAAGTCAGCGTGGCCGGCCTCGGTGGCGAGGGCGGCGGTGGCCCCGCCGGCCGCCCCGCCGCGGACGAGGCCAGCCTCGCCCAGCCCGGTCCCGGCGGAGATGACCGCCACGTTGCCGCCCGGCGCGGGGGTGCCCGGCTTCAGGACCGCCAGGTCCTCGGTGCCGAGGTGATCGACCGCCCAGGCGTTCGCCACGAGGTCGTTCACCAGGGCCACCGAGGGCAGGTGGAGCTCGGCGGCGAGGCGCACCGCGTCCACCCCCCAGGCGAGGTTCGTGACCTGGGCGCGCCCGGCGATGACGGCCCCTGCCACCCCGAAGCCGGCGCACTCGGGCTCGATCGAGCCGGCGGCGGCCAGGAAGCGCTTCAGGATGGCCTCGAGCGAGGGGTGCCCCCGGCTCGGGTAACTCTCCAGTCGAGACAGCGCCAGCGCCTCGCCGCGCGGCTCGAAGAGCGCGACCAGCGTCTTCGTTCCGCCCACGTCGCACGCCAGAATCATGCGCTCCTCCGATGTTGCGCTCTCCTAACACTCCTCGTTGCACCACTCCATGCCCCGAGGGGTCCGCGCCGGATGGCGGGCCGACGGGAGCGCCCCGAGGGCCCGGCCTGGAAGTGGTCCGCCTCGGATCGCCGGGAGCGGGGACGCGCCCGGCCCTCGTCCGCCCTCGCCCTCGCCACATGTACCACGCCCGGCGCTGCTGGTATCCTCTCGTTCGGATGAGGCGTATCCTTCTCGTCGACGACAGCCGGGGCGTGCGGCGCATGCTGGAGGCGAGCCTGCAGCCCTGGGGCTTCGAGGTCCGGCACGCCGAGAACGGGGCCCAGGCCCTCACCCTCCTCAAGACCACCAAGGTCGACCTCGTCTTCCTCGACATCAACATGCCGGTCCTGGACGGGCCGAGCCTGCTCCGCATCATGCGCAGCCAGGGCATCGAGGCCCCGGTGGTGCTCGTCACCTCCGGGGCGGCCTCGCCGGTGGTGGTCTCGACCGTCAAGCTGGGCGCGAGCGAGTTCGTCTCCAAGCCCTTCACGCCGCAGAAGATCCGCGAGGTGGTGGCGCGCGTGCTCGGCCTCGACCTCGCCCGGCTCCCCCAGTACAAGCCTCTCATCCTCCTGCAGTGTGCGGACGACGGGTTCGGCCAGCAGCTGCGGGGCCTCATCCCGGCCCACGCGCAGATCGACGCCGCTCCCCAGCTGGCCGAGGCGCTCGACCTCGCCGACCGCAAGCGCTACGACGCGGTGATCCTCGACGTCGAGGTCCTGGAGGCGGCCCCGCTGTTCCGGGCCCGCCAGCCGCTCGCCGGCGTCTTCGCGGTGGCCCCGGACTCGAAGACCCCGGCGCGCCTCGACGCCCCGGACGGCCCGCTCGACGGGCTCCTGCCGCGCGAGATGACCGACGCCGTCGTGAAGGACCTGCTCTACGCCAACTTCCTGCGGCCGCTGGTCTTCGTCGAGGCGAGCGTGCTGCGCGTCTCCGGCTTCGAGGGCCCGCCGCAGTACCTCGCCACCTACTTCCGCCAGCTCGGCCGCATCATCAAGGACCGCGCCGAGCGCGAGGTGAGCGTGACCCCCGACGTCACCCTCGACCTCTCCAGGGTCCCGACCGAGCCGGACCACCTCGCCCCGCTCATCCAGGGCGTCGCGGCCCACCTCGAGTCGCTCGGGGCCGCGGCGGCCTTCCTGCTCTCGCGCGAGCAGCGCGGGCGCCTCGCCCAGCGCCCGGAGCTCGCGCGGGTGGTGCTCCTCGATCCGGAGTGAGAGCCGGCGTCGCTCTAGCGCGCCGGGAGCCTGAGCCCGAGGTCGATCATGGCGAGCAGGGCCTCGGCGTTGGCCCGCGCGTCGTGCACCGGGTCGTGGTCGTGGGCCGTCTTGCGCAGGTGCTTGAAGCTCGCGAAGCCGTCGCGCTGCATCCCGCAGTAGAGGTCGCCGATGCGGCGCCCGCTCCAGCCGAAGGGGTTCCGACCCAGGTAGGCGTGGAAGTACCAGTTGATGAACTGCCAGTCGAAGGCGAGGTTGTCGGAGGCGAAGACCGGTTTGCCCCTGGAGTTCTCGAGAAGCCAGCGCTCGAAGCGCGCCATCACCGGACCGGGTTCCTCGTACCGATCGTGCTCGGCGCGGGTGACCCCGCTCACCGCCAGCGCCTCCGGCAAGAAGCGCGTCGACACTGGCCGCACCTCCCCCTTGAAGGTTCGCGCCAGCGAGGGTTCCACCACCACCGCACCGAAGGAGACCATGGAGTAGAGCTGCGGCGCCGGGCCATCGGCCTCGACGTCCACCACGACGATCGACATGCCGAAGACTATGGCACGGCCGCTCGCGCCTCGTCCGGGGGAACGGCAGGCCGGTCCGGGGAGCGACCGGCGGTCGCGCGCGGGGAGGGCTCCTCGCTCGCCCCGGCGCGAGGCCGCCAGGCTCCGCGAGGGGCGCCCGGCGGGAGAAGGACGGCCGGCGAGCGCTCAGTGGCTCATCTTGAGGAAGTTCACCTCGATGCTCACCGAGACGCAGACGGTCAGGTTGGCCTGCCAGTCCACGGTGGGCGGGCTGCCGGTGAAGGTGAGGCTGTAGGGCAGGATGCCGCCGTTCGTGAGGGCCGGGAGGAGGTTCACGTTCTGGGTCGGGGTCATGAGGATGGTGTTGGGGTCCTTCACCGGGGGCGTCTGCGTGTAGTCGATGTAGTCGCCGGAGGCGACGCTCGGCAGCTGCACCGCCACCTGGGAGATGCCGCTCATGTCGGTGGTGCTGTCGATCTGGAAGGACAGCATGCTGATGGCGCCGGTGGTCCCGCTCTGGTCGAGCCCGGGGATCTGCGAACCGAGGTCGAACTGGCCCTGCCAGGTGACCGAGCCGGCCACGCCGGCCGGGGCCGCCGGGATGGTCTCGTTGGCCACCTGCACGCAGACCTGGGGGTCCTGGATCTGCGCGAAGAACAGGGGGTCGCCGCAGGCCGAGGCGAGGAGCGCGAGGGGGACGAGGAGGTGGGAGCGCACGGGGGCACCTCGAGGGCTAGTAGACGTAGAACATGAAGCCGGCCTTCACCGAAGGTATGCCAAGCCGGACGTTCGGGTCCGCCACGTAGGTGAGGCGGGAGCCGCCGCTCGCGGAGGCGGCCTGCGCGGCCTGGTTGGCGTTATTCACCGAGAGCCACACGCGCGAGAGCCCGCCGCGGATGAAGAAGACGAAGGTGCTGGGGGCGCCGAGCTCGAAGCCCGCCTGGGCGTTCACGAAGGAGTAGCCGACCTGCTCGAGCAGCGGCCGGATGCTGTCGTCCACCGTCGCGAAGTGGGCCACCTTGTCGAGGGCGTTGGCGTCGAAGTAGTGGCCGGCCTCGATCGCCAGCGAGGGCGCGATCCAGTAGTGCGGCTGGATGGAGACGCTCGCCAGGGCCCCGTACCCGATGTAGTTGTAGAGCAGGCCTCCGCCCAGGCGGAGGAACTTCAACGGACGGTAGAGCAGGGTGGCCGAGGCGCCGTTCGGCACCCCCACGTCGAGCGAGAGCCCGAAGCGGCGGTACCCGCGGGTCCGGGCGGCGACGGCCGGGGCCGGCGCCGCCAGCGTGGCCGGGATGGCGGTCGTGCCGGACGGCGGGGGAGGCAGCGGCACCGCCGCGTAGAGGGAGGGGCCGGCCGAGGCCAGAAGGGGCGCGGCGGCGGGCTCATCGCCGCGCACGGCGGCGGGGAAGGCGGCGAGGAGGAGGAGCCAGCGCCAGCTCGGGTGCCTCGGTCGCACGGGATTCGCCATCGGGGACTCCCTCGAGGACGGGACAGGCCGCCCTCGCGTCCCCTGTCTTGCAAGCAGCGTTCTTGGAGGCGGTCGCCCGGAGCGCCGCCGCAAGGCCGGCAAACCAAAGGGGAGGCGGCGCGGCCGCCAGGGCCGGCCGCCGTGGGTCGAAGGGCACATAGGTCGCGGGCCTTGGCCCAAAAACGGCGCACCGGGCCGGTGGGGGCGGGGTGGGGCGGCTGTTCACCCGCGAGGCAAAACGTGGTTCCCTGACGACCTCTCCACACCTGCGAGGCGACGTGACGACCCCGCTTCGACCCCGCCGCAGCGTGCTCTACGTCCCCGGCTCGAATGCGCGCGCGCTCGAGAAGGCGCGCTCCATCCCGGCCGACGCCCTCATCCTCGACCTGGAGGACGCAGTCGCCCCCTCCGCCAAGGACGAGGCGCGGGCCCGGGTCGGGGAAGCCCTGGCCGCCGGCGGCTACGGCGACCGGGAGATGCTGGTGCGGGTGAACGGCGAGGGCACGCCCTGGGCCGAGGCGGACCTGCGGGCCCTCGCGGCCGCCGGCGCCGACGGCGTGCTGCTCCCCAAGGTCGAGGGGGCCGCGCAGGTCCGTGCGGCCGAGGATCGGCTCCTCCGGGCGGGGGCTAGGGCGGACCTCGCCCTGTGGTGCATGATCGAGACGCCGCGGGGCGTCCTCGCCGCCGAGGCCATCGCCGGCGCCTCGCCCCGCCTGGCGGGGCTCGTGGCCGGCACCTCCGACCTCGTGAAGGACCTCGGGGCCCGCGCCTCGCCCGGGCGCCTGGAGGTCCTGACGAGCCTCGGGCTCATCCTCCTCGCCGCGCGCGCGCACGGCCTGTGCGCCCTCGACGGCGTCCACCTCGACCTCGCCGACGAGGAGGGCTTCCGGGCCGCCTGCCGCCAGGGACGGGACCTCGGTTTCGACGGCAAGACCCTCATCCACCCGCGCACCGTCCCGGACGCGAACCTCGCCTTCTCGCCCGGCGAGGAGGAGCTCCGCCTGGCGCGCCGCATCGCCGAGGCCCACGCGCAGGCGCTCGCGAGGGGCGAGGCCGTCGTGCTCGTCGACGGGCGGCTGGTGGAGGCCCTGCACGTCGAGAGCGCCCGCAGGCTGCTCGCCCTGTCGGAAGCGATCGCCAAGCGTGACGCAGCGCGCTAAGCTAGCCTCCGAGGGAGGACGAGCATGCCCAGCGAGACCGCGAGCGTAGGCTGCGAGGTCCTCGACGCGCAGCACGGCGCCATCGCGACGTTGCTCGAGCGGGTCCGGCAGCGAGTGGAGGCGAACGACCCGGACGGTACGGCCCGCACCGTGAACGCGCTCTGGGACGAGGTGGTCAACCACTTCACGACCGAGGAGGCGCTCATGGAGAGGTTCGCCTACCCCGAGCTCCCCGCCCACCGGGCGGCGCACCAGCTGTTCCTCGAGGACCTGAGGAGCCTCTCGGCCGATCTCCGCGCCGAGGGGCTCACCGCCGAGGTGGCGACCTGGGCCTGCCGGCGGCTCCCGGACTGGGTCACCTTCCACGTCGAGACGAACGACGTCCCGCTCGGGCGCTTCCTCGCCCGGCGAATGGGGGCGCGCCCCACGCCGAGCGGGCCTCCGGGGGGCCCTCCCGGGCGTCCGAAGCGCTCCGACGCTTGAGCCTCGCCCGTCAGCGCCTGCGCCGGGCGTAGGCCGCCCGCGCTGCCACGCTCACGATCTCCTCGGAGGGGAGGATGAGCGCGCTCAGGTGGCCTCCGTAGCAGCACCCGGTGTCGAGGCCCACGCAGCGCACCCCGGGGCAGGGCTCGTCGACCCGCGGCACGGTGAGCCCGTGCACGTGGTGGCCGTAGATGACGCTCTGCGGGCCGGACCAGCGCGTCGCCCAGGGGGCCGCCCCCGGCGGGAGCTGGTCCTCGTTGCGCGGATGCGCCAACGGCCGGCCGTCGTGGCCGATGAGCCGCATCCGGATCACCTCCTGGTGGATCTGCTCGTCGAGGGAAAGGTGGGGCGCGAGGCCGCCGTGGACCACCGCCCAGTGCTCGTCGAGCCGGAGGAGCGGCGGGAGGGCCACGAGCCAGGCGAGGTCGCGCTCGGAGAGCCTGCGGTGCTGGGCGAGCCGCTCCGCCGAGAGCGGCCGCAGGGGGTTGCGGTGACTCGGATCGGCCCGGTGCCAGGCCTCGTGACGCGCCCAGCGCAGGTGCCGGTCCTCGTGGTTGCCGAGCACCGAAGCGGCGCGCAGCTCGCGGGCCCGCCGCACGACGCCGACCGGGTCGGGGCCGCGGTCGAGCAGGTCGCCCACGAAGACCAGCCGGTCGAACCCCGCGCGATACTCGAC
>Ga0335081_10014964_pt1 | contig 12555 bp, 10 predicted proteins | sample Lox_Sample_35_FD_206713 | JGI IMG/M metagenome (GOLD analysis project Ga0335081, IMG submission 206713) | Soil microbial communities from Loxahatchee National Wildlife Refuge, Florida, United States - Lox_Sample_3.5 | ecosystem: Environmental > Terrestrial > Soil > Wetlands | place: USA...
CGAGCTGGACCGCGCCCGCGTCGGTCTTGTGCAGCAGGCCGGGAACGTCGGCCTTCAGCACGACCGGGCCGCCGACGGCCGCGGCGGCCTTCACCGCCTCGTCGGCGCTGCCGGCCGGCGTCAGCTCGGTCAGCGGGATGCCGTAGCACTGTAGCAGCTCGGCCACCTTGTCCGGCGGCAGCCAGCCGCCGGTGGGGAAGCGGTGCAGGTAGCCCTGGATCAGGGCCCGGGCGTCGTCCGGCGTGACGTCGCTGAACTCGTGGATGCGCCCGGACGGCCGCGCCCGCCACCCGCCGTAGCCTGCCGCGCGCGCCATGGCCTGGGCGGCGGTCTCCGGGTCGGCGTAGCACGGGATGGACGGCGCCTGGGCCCCGGCCCCGCCGCGGATGATCCGCGGCATCAGCTGGACGGTCTCGGCCTGGTCGAGCACGGCCGCCGCGAGCGGCACGCTGACGTCGGCCGAGCGGATCGCCGAGACGAGGTCGCCGGTGGCCGCGGTCGACAGGACCAGGGCGATGACCGCGTCCACGCCCTTGTCCGCGGCGACCATCTCCAGGCAGCGGCGGAACGAGTCCTCGGACACGGTCGCGGTGGTGTCCACCGGGCCGGTGACCGCGCCGCCGGCCGGCACCAGCGCGTGCAGCCGCCGCCGGGTCTCGCCGCTCAGCCGGTGCACGATCAGGCCGTGCTCGGTGCACGAGTCGGCGGCCAGCACGCCGGCCCCGCCGATGTTGGACACGATCGCCACGTGCGAGCCGGCCGGGACCGGCTGGGTGGCCAGCAGCGCGGCGACGTCGAGCAGTTCACCGAGGCTGTCCGTCGCGATGACGCCGGCCTGCCGGAACAGCGCCTCCCGGTTCACCAGCGGCGAGGCGATCGCCGCGGTGTGCGGGGCGGCGGCCTGCTGGCCGGGCGCCGGCCGGCCCGCCAGCACCGTCAGCACGGGCATGGACCGGCCGACGTGCCGGGCGGTGCGGGCGAACTTGCGCGGGTTGCCGAACGACTCGATGTACAGCACCGCGAGCTTGGTGATGCCGTCCTGCGCCCACCACATCAGCATGTCGTTGCTGGAGATGTCGTACTTGTTCCCGATGGAGGCGAACGAGGAGACCCCGATGCCCAGCCGTGACAGCCGGTCGGCCAGCGCGAACCCGAGACCGCCGGACTGCATGACCAGGCCCGCCGTGCCGGGTGCGGGGTGCCGCGCGGCGAACGTCGCGTCCAGGCCGATACCGGGCACGGCGACGCCGAAGCAGTTGGGGCCGACCAGCCGCATGCCGTAGCGGCGGCAGATGGCCAGCAGGTCCGCGCCCTGCGGGGTGTCCAGCCCCGCGGTGATGACCACCAGGGCCTTGACGCCGCGGCGGCCGCATTCGTCGGCCACCGCCGACACCCGGGCCGCCGGCACCGCGATCACCGCGAGATCGACCGGCTCGGGCAGCGCCGCGACCGACGGCACGCAGGTGACCGCCTCCATGTGGGCCGCGTGCGGGTTCACCGCGTACACCCGGCCCTGGTAGCCGTCGGTGACGATGTTGTGCAGGATAGCGCGGCCCACCGTGCCCATCCGGCGGCTGGCGCCGACCACGGCCACCGAGGCGGGCTGGAACACGTGCCGCAGGCTCGCCACGTCGGCCTGGCTCTCCCGGGCCGCCGCCGCGTCCAGGTACGGGTCCCAGCGCGGGTCGGCATCATCGCCGGGCAGCTCGCACATGAACTCGATCACGCTCTTGTCGAGCTGGCGCCGGACGGTCAGCCCGGCGTCCCGGAAGACGCGCAGCATCTCGGCGTTCTGCGACAGCACCGCGGCGGTGAAGATGGTGATGCCACGCTGGCCGGCCTCGGACACCAGGTGCTCCAGCAGCAGCGTGCCGATGCCGCGGCCGTGCATGGTGTCCGGTACGGCCATGGCGACCTCCGCCGTGCCGTCGCCGGTGACCTCGTAGCGGGCTACGCCGATGACCTGCTCGCCGCACAGTGCCAGCAGCGCGGCGTGGTCGGCCCCGGGCGGCCGGCAGACCTGCCCGGCCTCCTCCGCGGCCGATTGCCGGCTGAAGTTGAAGAACCGCAGGTACAGGTTGTCGCCGGACATGCCGTCGTGCATGGCCTGGACCGCCGGCGCGTCGTCCGGCCTGGCCGCCCGGATCTCGACCGTTGTCCCGTCGGTCAGCAGCGCGTACACGCTGGCGCTGGCGGTCACGGGTGTGATGCTCATCCTGCCTCCCCAGATCGTGCCGCGCGAGATCGTGCCGCGCGGCCGGTCAGAACAACGGCCCGGACACGGGGGTGTAGCTGGCCGGGACGGGGTAATCGAACCGGTCGCGCACGGCGACCACGCCCTCCAGGTGCCTGACCGCCGCGACGATGTCGCGGCCGAGGGCCGCGGTCTCGGGGCTGCCTTCCAGTGTCACGATGCCATCCTTCACGGTGACCGTGAAGGCGCCCGGATCGGTCAGGAACCGTTCCAGCAGGATATGCTGGGTGATCTCGCGGTAAATGTCTTTGTCCGTGCGGCTGAATACGCTCAGCACGTCGGTGCGGCTGATGATCCCGACCAGCTTGCCGTCCGCGTTGACCACGGGCAGCCGCTTGACCCGCCGGTCGTGCATCAGGTGCGCCGCGTGGCTGACCAGGTCCTCGGGGGCAACCGTGACCGGCGGCCGGCTCATCAGCTCGCCCGCCGTCGCGCCCCTGGCCTTCTCCAGGTCGTGGCGGTGCAGCAGCCCGGACAGCGGCCCGGCGTGGCTCTCGTACCCGCCTTCGAGGGCCTCCTTGGCGATCAGGTCGGCTTCGGACACGACCCCGATGACCCGACCCTGGTCGTCGACGACGGGAAAGGCGCTCACCCGGCGGTCGCGCAGCGTGGCGGCGATCTCCTTGAACGATGCGCCGGTGTGTACCGCCACCACGTTCCTCGTCATGACATCCATCACCTTGGCGCTCATCGCGCTCGCCTTCTTTCGTCCAAGCGTTCCTTGCCCCAGTACACGGGATCCCGGGCCGGGCAGGTACCGGTAAACGGCCAGAATGGTGCGGGGCGTCCGGCCCGCACCACGGGGCCGAAGGTCCCGGGTGCCGCTTCGCTACCGTTATCGGGTGCCCGACTGCCGCCTGGTGCTGCTGCGTCACGGTGAGAGCGCGTGGAACGCGCGGGATTTGTTCACCGGCTGGGTGAACGTCCCGCTGTCCGCCCACGGCGAGCAGCAGGCGACCCGGGCCGGTGACCTGCTCAGCGCGCATGACCTGCGCCCGGACGTCGTGCACACCTCGGTGCAGCGGCGCGCGATCCGCACCGCCGAGCTGGCTCTGGCCGCCTGTGACCGGGACTGGATCCCGGTGCGCCGGTCCTGGCGGCTGAACTCCAACCACTACGGCGCGCTGCAGGGCCGCAGCAAGGCTGAGGTGCGCGCGGCGTACGGCGAGGAGCAGTACATGTCCTGGCGGCGCGGGTACGACGTCCGGCCGCCGCTGCTGGCGGCCGGCGCGGAGCATTCGCAGTTCGCCGACCCGCGCTACGCGGGGCTGCCGCCGGAGGCCCGGCCGCGCGGGGAATCGCTGCGCGACGTCACCGCGCGGCTGCTGCCGTACTGGTACGACGGAATCGTCCCCGACCTGCGGCAGGGCTCGCTGGTCCTGGTGGCCTCGCACGGCAACACGCTGCGCGCCCTGATCAAGCACCTGGAGTCGGTCAGCGACGACGCCAGCGCGGGGCTGAGCGTGCCCAACGGCGTCCCGCTGCTGTATGAACTGGACGCCGATCTGCGCCCGGCCGCATGCCGTCATATCAGCTCGTAGCCCGGGTTGATCATGGCCCGCGGCCTTTCCTGGTGCAGGAGCGAAGGCCGCTGCGGCGGGGCCCTGAGCTTTCAGGCAACCAGGTCCGGACGGCCGCCATCAGGGTCGGCGGCCAGGAACGAACGGGACTTAGGTCAAGCCGGGCGGGGCCTTCGTTACCGGGCCCTCGGCGGCCACCGTGCTGCCGGGAGGCTAGAGGAAGGTCTGGTCCTCGGGGTCGTGCTCGCCGAACACGTGCGCAGCGTACGCGGCCGCCTGGGTGCGCCGTTCCATGCCCAGCTTCTGGAACAGGGCCGAGACGTAGTTCTTGACCGTCTTCTCGGCGAGGAACATCCGCTCGCCGATCTGCCGGTTGGTCAGCCCCTCGCCGATCAGCTCCAGGATCCGCCGCTCCTGGCCGGTCAGGCCCGCCAGCGGATCCCGCTTCTGCGAGGTGTCCCGGAGCCGGGCCATCAGCTTGCTGGCCGCCCGCGGATCGAGCATCGACTGGCCGGACGCGACCGTCCGCACCGCCCCGACCAGGTCCGTGCCGTGGATCTGCTTGAGCACGTAGCCGGCCGCCCCCGCCATCACCGCGTCGAACAGCGCCTGGTCATCTTCGAAGGAGGTGAGCATCAGGCACGCGACACGGGGCATCCGGGACCGGATCTCGCGGCAGACGCTGATGCCGTCCCCGTCGGGCAGCCGGACGTCCAGAATCGCCACGTCGGGCTGCAGCGCCGGGATCCTGGCCAGGGCGGACGCGGCGGTGCCCGCCTCGCCGACCACGCGGATGTCCGGCTGGGCCTCCAGGAGATCGCGGACCCCGATACGCACCAGCTCGTGGTCATCCAGCAAGAACACCCGGATGGCCGGACTCTCCGGCTCGTTGTCCGTCATCAGCCAGCCACGCTTTCTCAACGCATATCCGCCCCGTTGGGGCGGTCCAGTGTTTGCCTCACGGTATGCACAGCGGGCGACCTTGGTCAGGGACCAAGGTCCCCGGAGCAGGCGATACTTGGTCCCGGCGAACCGGGAATTGGTCCCCCCGGGCAGGGGGAAAAGGGCCCGCATCCCCGGTGAATTGTGCCTCTGACCAGCGCACGGGAAAGCCCTCAGGATCGGGGGCATCGGCATTCACCCGGCAACATGGGAGCGAAAATGTCCGGCATCATCGTGGGAATCGACGGTTCGCCCCATTCGCAGCCGGTGCTGGAATGGGCCATGCGGGAAGCCGCGGCGCATGGCGTGCCGCTCACGGTGCTGACCGTTGAGCAGGTCGCCGCCAGCGGATGGCACGGGACGGTCGTGTTCCCTGCCGACGAGAAGTATCTGGCCGCGGCGCGGAAGGCGGCGGCGGAACTCATCGCCAAGGTGGCCGAGCAGCTGGGCCAGGCCTCGCCGTCCGCGGTGACGCTGCGGGCCGTCTTCGGGCTGCCTGCGGAGGAGCTGGTCGAGGCGTCCCGTGGCGCCGATCTCGTGGTCGTCGGGTCCCGCGGCGCCGGGGGCTTCTCCCGGGTGGTGCTCGGCTCGGTCAGCAACCACCTGATGCACCACGCGCACTGCCCGGTCGCCATCGTCCCGGCCGGGCGCGCCTAGCCTCCGGCTCGCCCGGGCCCGCTCGCCCGGCGCAGCGCTCACTGCGGAGCCCGCACCCACGGTGCGGGCTCCGTGCCATGCGCGGGCGCGTGTTACATGCGCCGCATGCGCTGGAACCGGCGGATGTCGTCCTTGCCCGCGAGCACGGCCAGGAATATGAAAGCCGCGAGCGCAGCCAGGATGATGAACTTCATGATCGGCCCCCTTCTTTGCCGCTGGCACGGGCCGGTGCGAGGCGGGCCCGCCCAGAGCCTGCGCGCCCGGGTACCCCGGGCGCTTTCACCGGCTCTGACGGTTATGTTCTCTCGCCGGGTAACGTAGGGCCAGAGGCCGGCCATCCGGCGGGGCATACGGCCCGCCAGGCCCGGCCGATCCGCAACGCCGCGTAAACGATAGGCAAACTCCAGGTAACGGGACTTTAGCCCCTGGAGGTCAGCGCCGGGAACTGCATCGAATGGGAACGCACTGAGCTAGGGGCGGTCCACCATGACGACGCAAGATACGGTTCACTACCACCGGCAGCGGTGTGCGCCGCATCTGGCCCGGCTGCGGATGCTCGCGGTCGGCCCGGGCGGCGCGCCACTGCGGCCGTGCGCCGTGCAGCAGATCAGCGAGGCCGCCGACGCCATCCTGGCCGAGGTCAGATCGGCCACGACTGACCGGGCCGGCTCGCCGGCCGCCGCATCCCTGCTGGCCACCCGGCTGACCCGGCTGGAGAACGCCGCACACCAGATGATCGGCTCGGTGCAGGCCGGCAACGCCGCTGCGCTGCGCGAGCAGATTTACCGGTTCGACGTGCTGACCGATGCGATCTGGACCGTGCATCTTTCGGAGTGTGAGCGAGGCCGCCGTGCTGTGCTGGCCGGCCGCCCCGCCTCCCGGTAATGGGCCTCAGCCGGCCGGGGCCCCGGCGAGCGCCGCGACCACGCCCAGCGCCGCGGCGCCCACGAGGGCGCTGACCACCCCGCGGCGCAGCGCGATCAGCCAGGCCGCGGCCAGGGTGAGGACGGCCAGCTGCCACAGGTGCGCCAGCGCGAGGGCCAGCGGGACGGTGGCCCCGGCGATGGCGCCGATCGCGGCGGGCCCGGCGCCGGACAGGAACGCCTGGATCGCCTGGTTGCGGCGGAGCTGATCGAAGCGCGGACCGCCCGCGAGCACGAAGACGAACGACGGCGTGAACGCGACCAGCGACGCGAGCAGGCCGCCGCCGATCCCGGCAGCGGCGTAGCCGACCACCGCCACGGTCTGCACCACGGGCCCCGGGGTGATCTGGCCGAGCGCGACCGCGCTGAGGAACTGCGCGCTGGTCATCCAGTGGTACGTGTGCACCGCGTCGCGCTGCATCAGCGGGATGATGACGAAGCCGCCGCCGTAGGATAGCGCGCCGACCTTGACCGCCACCCACGCCACGGACAGCAGGCCGCCCGCGGGCACGGCGGTGGCCGCGAGCAGCGGCAGCAGCGCCGGCGGCGGGCCGGGGGCCGCCCGCCGCCACGGCCGCCGGGTCACCAGCAGCTCCGTCAGCCCGCATCCGGCCAGCACCAGGACGAGGAACGGGCCGACGAGCGCCGCCGCCGCGCCGCCGGCGATCAGGTAACCGGCCCACCGCAGCCGCGCGGCCCGGCCCGTGCCGGCGCGCCGCCAGCTCGCCGGCGCGAGCCCGATCGCCGCGGCGAGCGCGACCGCCGGGACCGCTGCGCCCGCCCCGCCCGCGGCGCCGACGGCCCACCGGGGCGGATGAGACGCCAGGAACAGCGCGGACAGGGCCAGGATCACGATCAGCCCGGGAACGATGAAGCACACCCCGCCGACCACCGCTCCCCGCGCCCCCCGCAGCCGCCACGCGCAGTAGATCGCGAGCTGCGTCGATGCCGGGCCGGGCAGCAGGTTGGTGGTCGCCACGCCATCCTCGAACTCCTGCGCGGACAGCCACTGCCGCTTCACCACGCACAGCGCCCGGAGCAGCGCGATATGCGCAGGCGGCCCGCCGAACCCGATGCACCCGATCCGCCCCCACTCTCGCGCGATCGTGGTCAGCGACTCCCGGCGCGCCTGCGGCTGGTTCACATACCCAGTATCGGGCCGGTCAGCCGGGGCGAAGCGGGTGTCCGGGGCGGGTCACGACCCGGGCGGGTGAGCTGGACGGTCACGGACCGGACGGTGGGTGCCAGGGTGACCGTCCCGGTCGTGTTGTCCACCGTAGGCCAGGTAGATCGCCCGCCGCACGTCTCCTTCCGGGGTGCCGGTGGTGCCGCGGAAGCTGGGGTGGAATCCGCATGGTCTGGCTCCGGCGGGAATCGGTGACCAGCGCCCGGTTGATCCTGCTCACCAGGGCCGCGAACCGGTCGTACTGCGCGGCGCACGGTGACCACCTCCACGGACCGGCGGCGCGAGGCGGGCCGCCTCAGCTCACCATCCTCCCGGCGCCTCCGGGCGACAAGGAAGCGCCTCGGGAAAGAGGACAAAATGCACGTTGGTGACGTGCGCGTTACCAAATCGTGACTTGCGGGCGCGATCGCAGGAGTTTGATAGCCTGGTGACTCTTCTTCAGGTGGTGCCCGTCCCGCCCCGTCCCGCCGCGGCGATGAAGGCGGTAATCGGCGCGGAGCGGTATGCGGGCCTGCTGGCCGCCGCGGCGCGGTTCCAGGACCAGCTCGGTGACCGGACGATCTGGAACGTCAACTCCACGGCCGTCGGCGGCGGCGTCGCGGAGATGCTGGCCGCCCTGCTCGGCTACGTCGAAGACCTCGGGATGCCGACCCAGTGGCTGGTGCTCGGCGGCGACCCGGCGTTCTTCGCGCTGACCAAGCGGCTGCACAACAAGCTGCACGGCGCTGCGGGCCAGGGCGCCTTCACGGCCGAGGACGCGCGGCACTACGAGAAGATCTCGGCCGCGAACGCGCGGGGGCTGCTGGACCTGGCGCGGCCCGGCGACATCGTGCTGCTGCACGACCCGCAGACCACGGGCCTGACGGCGCCGATGGTCCGGGCCGGGATGAACGTGGTGTGGCGCTGCCACGTGGGGGTCGACTGGGAGAACGAGGCCACCCGCGAGGCGTGGAGCTTCCTGCGCGGCTACCTCCAGCCCGCGCATGGGTTCGTGTTCAGCCGGCAGGCCTACGTCCCGTCCTGGGTACCCGCGGCGCGCAGCGCGATCATCCCGCCGTCGATCGACCCGTTCTCGGCCAAGAACCAGGACCTCGACGCCCCGGCCGTGCAGGCCATCCTGGCCACCATCGGCGTCCTCGACGCCCCGGCCCGGCCGGGGCACTTCATCCGGGCCGACGGGACGGTCGGCAAGGTGACCCGCGACGCGGTGGTGATCGCCGACCGGCTGCCCGGCCCAGAGGAGCCGGTCGTCATCCAGGTGTCGCGATGGGACCACCTCAAGGACATGGCCGGCGTCATGCGCGGGTTCGCGGCCCACACCGCGCCGGGCGGCCCAGGCTGCCTGATGCTGGTCGGCCCGTCCGTCGCGAACGTGGCCGACGACCCGGAGGGGGCCGTCGTCTACGCCGAGTGCCTGGAGCAATGGCGGGACCTGCCGCCGGACATCCGGGCCCGGGTGCTGCTGGTCACGCTGCCGCTGGACGACGTGGACGAGAACGCGGCCATGGTCAACGCGCTGCAGCGGCACGCGACGGTCATCACGCAGAAGAGCCTGGCCGAGGGGTTCGGCCTGACGGTCGCCGAGGGCATGTGGAAGGGGCGCCCGGTCGTCGGCACCGCGGTCGGCGGCATCCAGGACCAGATCGCCCCGGGCACCGGCGTCCTGCTGGACGACGCGGCCGACCTGGAGTCGTTCGGGCGGCAGATGCGCGGCCTGATCGATGATCCCGGCGAGGCCGGCCGGATGGGGATGGCCGCCCGCGCCTACATCCGGGAGAACTATCTGGGTGACATCCACCTGCTCCGCTACGCCCGGCTGTTCGGCGACATCGTCGCAGCGCGGTGACAGCCCGCTTCACTCGCGCCGATGCGGCCGGACGGGCCCGGCGCGCACGGGGACCTTCGGCGGACCCTGATGGGGACCTTTGCCGCTGTGCCGTTATTAGCGGGCCGATCAAAGCTGACCGGCAATTGCCCGATCACTTTGTGAGGGGGGTCTTCAATGGCCACCGTAGACCTGCACCCATCCGACAGCGTTCCCGCGCCCAAAGAGGCTGTTCCCGCCGCAGGAGCGGCGGCGTGGGGCAACTCCGCGCCGCTCGCCCTGGCCGCGTTCGCGGTCACCACGTTCATACTCAGCATGGTCAACAGCGGACTCGTCAACATCGCCGTCCTGCCCGTCGTCTTCGGGGTCGCCCTGATGTTCGGCGGCCTGACCCAGCTGGTCGCCGCGTTCTTCCAGTTCCGCACCGGGAACACGTTCGGCGGCGTCCTGTTCGGCTCGTTCGGCGCGTTCTGGCTGTCCCTGTTTGCGATCGCCCAGTTCTTCCTGAAGGACATCCCGGCCGCTCAGCAGGGCCACGCGCTTGGGCTGTTCCTGTACGCTTTCGGCATCTTCACCGTGTGGATCCTCGCCGCGTCGTTCCGGACCAACGCGCTGGTCGTCCTCGCGCTCGCCGACCTGGTCGCCACGTTCTTCGTGCTGGGTGCGGGCAACTGGGGCGGCAACCTGACGGTCGTGCACGCCGGCGGGTACCTGGGCCTGGTCGCCGCCGCGCTGGCCGCCTACCTGTCCTGCGCCGAGGTCTGCGAAGCGACCTACAAGCGCTCGGTGCTGCCCGTCTGGCCGCTGGCCAAGCACTGATCACCGCCGATCACAGCAGAAAGTGAATGGAGCGCCTTATGGGCCGCTACGCAGAACAGTTCCAGCGCAGCATCACCGACCCGGATTCCTTCTGGGGTGAGGCCGCCGGCGCCATCGACTGGTACCGCCCGCCGTCGGTCATCCTCGACTCGTCGAATCCCCCCTTCTACCGCTGGTTCAGCGATGGCGAGCTGAATACCTGCTTCAACGCCCTGGACCGGCACATCCGTGACGGCCGCGGCGAGCAGGCCGCGCTCATCTACGACAGCCCGGTGACCGGCACCATCCGCACTTACACCTACGACGAGCTGCTGGACCAGGTGGCCCGGGTCGCGGGCGTGCTGCAGGAGATCGGCGTGACCAAGGGTGACCGGGTGGTCGTGTACATGCCGATGATCCCCGAGGCCGCCATCAGCATGCTCGCGTGCGCGCGGATCGGCGCCATCCATTCGGTCGTATTCGGCGGGTTCGCCGCGCCGGAGCTGGCGGCGCGGATCGACGACGCCGCGCCCAAGGCCGTCCTGACGGCCTCGTGCGGCATCGAGGGCAGCCGGATCGTGGAGTACAAGCCGATGCTGGACCAGGCCATCGAGCTGGCCGGCACCAAGCCGGAGCGGTGCGTGATCCTGCAGCGGCCGCAGGCGCAGGCGCCGATGACCGAGGGACGTGACCTGGACTGGGCGGAGGCCGTCGAGAAGGCCAAGCCGGCCGACTGCGTGCCGGTCCGCGCCACCGACCCGCTCTACATCCTGTACACCTCCGGCACCACGGCCAAGCCCAAGGGGGTGGTCCGCGACAACGGCGGCCACGCGGTCGCGCTCCGCTGGACGATGGACAACCTGTACGACGTCAGGCCGGGGGAGGTCTTCTGGGCCGCCTCCGACGTCGGCTGGGTCGTCGGGCACTCCTACATCGTGTACGCGCCGCTGCTGGCCGGGTGCACCACCGTCCTGTACGAGGGCAAGCCGGTCGGCACCCCCGACGCCGGCGCCTTCTGGCGGGTGATCTCCCAGCACGGCGTGAAGGCGCTGTTCACCGCGCCGACCGCGTTCCGGGTGATCAAGAAGGAGGACCCCAGCGGCGAGCTGGCCCGCAAGCAGGACCTGTCCGGCATGCGGTACCTGTTCCTGGCGGGCGAGCGGCTGGACCCGGAGACCTACCGGTGGGCCAAGGAACTGCTCGGGCTGCCCGTCATCGACCACTGGTGGCAGACCGAGACCGGCTGGGCCATCGCCGGCGACCCGATGGGCCTGGAGGCGCTGCCGACCAAGCCCGGTTCCCCGACCGTCCCGATGCCCGGTTACGACCTGCACGTCCTCGACGCGGACGGCGCCGAGGTCGCGCCGGGGGTCACCGGCGAGATCGTGATGAAGCTGCCGCTGCCACCCGGCTGCCTGCCGACGCTGTGGCAGGACGACGACCGCTACGTCGACTCCTACCTGTCCCGGCACGACGGCTACTACGTCACCGGCGACGGCGGCTACCGTGACCAGGACGGTTACCTGTACGTGATGGGCCGTATCGACGACGTCATCAACGTCGCCGGGCACCGGCTGTCGACCGGCGAGATGGAGGAGGTCCTGGCCAGCCACCCGGCCGTCGCCGAGTGCGCGGTGATCGGCGTGCACGACCCGGTCAAGGGCGAGATCCCGCGCGGCTTCGTGACGCTCAAGGCGGGCGTCGACACCGATACCTCGGTGCTGCAGACCGAGCTGGTCAAGATCATCCGGGACCGGATCGGCCCGGTGGCGGCGCTGCGCCGGGTCGACGTGGTGGAAGCCCTGCCCAAGACCCGGTCCGGGAAGATCCTGCGCAAGACGATGCGCGGCATCGCCAACGGCCAGGACGAGCCCGTCCCGTCCACGATCGACAACGTTGCGGCGCTCAACGCGCTCCGGCCGGTGCTGATCAGCGGCGATTAGGCCGGCCGGCGCGCCTTACCCGGGCGGGCGCAACGGTGCCCCGCCCGGGTAAGGCATTGTTCACCCCCCAAACTTGGATGGGAGCGGGCCGGCCGGGTACTCCTTGGCTTATGCCAAAATCACTGAGCAACAAAGCCCGCCTGCCGGCGTACCGGGAGCGCGCCGGCTGCTATAACCAGGACACCGGCGCCTTCCGCTCCTACCGCCGGGCCGTGGTGGAGGCGCTCCCGGTCAGCCCGGGAGATGTCGTCCTCGACGTGGGATGCGGGACCGGCCTGTGCTGCGGCATGCTGCGCGACAAGGTCGGCACGCACGGCAACATAGTCGGCATCGAGGAGTCGTCCGAGATGCTGGCCGTGGCCCGGCAGGAGGCCCGGCGCAGCGGCTGGCACAACGTCTCGCTCGTCCGCGTGGCGGCCGAGAACGCCGAGATCACCGAGCCCGCGGACGCGGCGCTGTTCTGCGCGGTGCACGACATCCTGCAATCCCCGGACGCGGTGCGGAACA
>Ga0335081_10014965_pt1 | contig 12554 bp, 11 predicted proteins | sample Lox_Sample_35_FD_206713 | JGI IMG/M metagenome (GOLD analysis project Ga0335081, IMG submission 206713) | Soil microbial communities from Loxahatchee National Wildlife Refuge, Florida, United States - Lox_Sample_3.5 | ecosystem: Environmental > Terrestrial > Soil > Wetlands | place: USA...
GCCCCTCGACGTCTTCTTCGTCGTGGACGGTGTTCCACGGGACCCGGTGCTTGCCGTGATGGCCGAACTCCGCCGGCGGGGGCTCGCCTGCGATACCGACTACGCCGGGCGCTCGCTCAGGGGGCAGATGACCCAGGCCGGCCGGACAGGCGCCCGGGCCCTCGTGATCGCCGGGCCCGACGGGGTGTATCTGCGCCGTGAGGGCGAGGAGCAGCCGGTGGTGCTCGAAGATCTCGTGGCTACGCTCACGCCATGAGCCGCTGGCGCGACCTTCGAGGCAGCTCTCTCCGGATCGGCGACGTGGGGAGGACGGTGAGGGTCGCCGGATGGGTGGCGACCCGCCGCGACCACGGTGGGCTCGTCTTCGTCGACGTCCGCGACGAGGAAGGCGTCGTCCAGGTGGTGGTCAATCCCGAGCACGCGCCGAATGCGGCCGCGACCGCCCACCAGCTGCGCAACGAATTCGTCGTCCAGGCATGCGGCTCGGTCGTCGAACGGTCGCCCGAGACGCTGAACCCGGCGATGGCGACGGGGGCGATCGAGATCCAGGCGGAGGAGCTCGAGATCCTCTCGCGCTCGACGACGCTTCCGTTCCAGCTCGACGACGAAGGCGTCGACGAGGCCATCCGCCTGCGCTACCGCTGGCTCGACCTCCGCCGCACGAAGATGCAGGCGAACATCCGCACCCGCGCGAGGCTCGTCTCGATCATCCGCGCCGAGATGGAGGCCGACGGGTTCGTCGACATCGAGACGCCGATCATGGGCAAGCCGACTCCGGAGGGCGCCCGCGACTTCCTCGTGCCGACGCGCCTGCAGCCGGGGCGGTTCTTCGCCCTGCCACAGAGCCCGCAGATCTACAAGCAGCTGCTCGTGATCTCCGGTTTCGAGCGCTACTACCAGATCGCGCGCTGCTTCCGCGACGAGGATCTCCGCGCCGACCGGCTACAGGAGATCACGCAGCTCGACGTGGAGACGGCCTTCCCCGACCTGGAGTACCTGTTCGCCCTGATCGAGCGGATCATGTGCCGGATCTGGCGAGAGCTCCGCGGTGTCGAGCTGGAATCGCCGTTCCCACGCCTCACCTGGGAGGAGGCCGACCTTCGGTACGGCTCCGACAAGCCCGACCTGCGCTTCGGGCTCGAGATCGAGGAGGCGACCGAGGTCGCGAGAGGCTCCGGGTTCAAGGTGTTCGCGGACGCGCCGGCCGTCCGGTTCCTGCGGATCCCGCGGGAGCTCTCGCGGGGCGACCTCGCGAAGCTGGAGGAGGTGGCGAAGCAATGGGGCGCGAAGGGGCTCGCCTACCTCGTCTACGGCGATGACGGCGAGGTCCGCTCGCCGATCGCGAAATTCCTCGGCGCTGCCGAGCTCGAGCATTTTCGCTCCGAACCGGGGTACACCGTCGTGTTCGGCGCCGACGAGCCCGCGATGGTGTCACGGGTGCTCGGGGCGCTCCGGCTCCACCTGGGCCGCGAGCTCGACCTGATCGACCAGGAGGCCCAGCGATTCCTCTGGGTGACCGACTTTCCGATGTTCGAATGGGACCCGGAGCTCCAGCGCTGGGACGCCGTCCACCACCCGTTCACGCGGCCGAACGCAGAGGGCGAGGCGCTGCTCGACACCGACCCCGGCGCCGCCAGGGCGATCGCCTACGACCTGGTCGCGAACGGGATCGAGATCGCCGGCGGCTCGTTCAGAATCCACGAGGCCGAGCTCCAGGCCAAGGTGTTCGGGCTCCTGAACATCACCCCCGAGGACCAGCGCTCGAAGTTCGGCTTCCTGCTCGATGCCCTTGCGATGGGCGCACCGCCCCACGGCGGCATCGCCTCGGGCATCGACCGGTTGTGCATGGCGCTCCTCGACGAGCCTTTCATCCGTGAGCTGGTCGCGTTCCCGAAGAACCAGGCGGGCATCGATCCGATGTCGGGCGCTCCCACGCCGGTAGAGAAGCGGCAGCTCGAGGAGCTGGGGATCGCCGTGACCGTCGAGGAGCCGTAGCGCCCGATGCCGAGGCACAGCGCGCGCCGGTTTCTCCTCGAGGTGATCTTCCTCGCCGGTGTCGCCGCCGCCCTGACCATCGCCGAGCTGCGCCCGGCGGTCGTGATCGTGCTGATGATCCTCGCCTGGGTCGTCGTGGCGTTGCTCGAATGGACGGCGTGGCTCGACGAGCCGCACTACGGGCGCGGCCTGCCGCCGCGCTACTACGTGCCACAGGTTGCCCTGCCGCCGCCGCACGCAGTCGAGCAGCGCGCCGGCGCCTACCAGGGAACGGCGGCTCCGTTCGCCGACGAGCGGACATTCGTGGCCTCCACCACCCAGTGGGCAGAGGGCGCCCAGGACTGGCCCGTGCTCGACTCCGCCGTCGGCGAGGACATCGCGATCGGGCTCCCTCCCGAGCTCGAGGACGAGACCGTTGTTGTCGTGCCGCTCCCGCCGCGTCTGCCGGGGTCGGACGAAGCCGACGACTCCGACGAGGAGACCACGGAAGATCCCATCCGCGGAGAGCACGTCGCGGTCGAGGCAGCTGAGGCGCTCGCCGCCTCGGCCCTCGTCGGGCGCGAGCCCGTCGAGAGGCGGACGGTCCGCGAGCCGCCGGCCGAGCCGCTCGTGATGCCCGCGCGCGTCTCGGGGCGGGCACAGCACCACATCGATCCGCTGGCCGTCTCCGGCCGCAGCCGGTTCGGCTTCCGCCGGCGCGTCGACGACTCGGCGGCGGTCGGAGTTCCCGACGGTCCGCCGCCCGACCGAGTGCTTCCGATGAGGATCGCCGAGGAGAACGGAGGGGCGCTCGGATGAGGCGACCGCTGGCGATGCGCCAGGTGGTGCTGGCCGGGATGACGCTCCTGGGCGTGGTCGTGTCGCTCGCGTACTCGACCCGGCACGGTCACCACGCCGCCGCCGCCGCGCTTCCGCCCGCGAGTGGGTCGTACACGGCCCTCGTCGCAGCGACCGGCCCGGCCGCGATCGGGAAGAAGACCACCTGCGGCGTCGTGATCGAGGGGTCGACGGTGGGGATCTCGAGCCCCGTGCTGCCGTGCGGCATCCGGCTGTACCTCACCTATCAGGGCCGTCACGTGCTTGCGTCGGTGATCGACCGTGCCTCCGTCCCCGGCGCCGAGCTGCTGCTCACGCCTGCGCTCGCGCGACACCTCGGGGTGACGGGTATCCGCAGAGTCCAGTGGAGCTACGCCGGGGCATCGTGAGCGGCTACAGTGGCGCGCTCGGAGTGCCCGATCTCGTTCGCGAAGCCGCGCTTCCATGTAGAACCAACACCATGTGAAAGGGAGCTCGTGTCGGGTGGGGGAACCCATCCGCTCGGCACCCACCTGGCTTGCCAGGTTCACACGGGCGCGGTTAGTCGGCGGGATCGGGGCACTCCGTCTTCGGTCGCCACCACTACGCTGGTGGGCATGACCGATCTGATCGGAGACTCCTGGCGCGGAGCCGAGTGGGCGGCCGTGCGGCTCGAAGTGGAAGGGCAGAGGATCGCCCGCGCCGACGCGCCCGGCCTCGACCGCGATCTGGCGGGGTTGACCCTGCTCGAGGCGGCTGCGGTCGGTGGAGAGACGCTTGCGGTCGACGCGCTCGCGAACGCGATCGGGCCTGCAATCGCGGCTGAGCCCAGTCCCGGTCGGACGGCGGTCGCGATGAGCGGCGGCGTCGACAGCGCCGTCGCGTTGCTCGCGGCCGGCCGCGCCGCCGTCGGTGTCACGCTGCGCCTCTGGGTCGATCCGGACGCGAGGGCGAGCGAGCGGGTCTGCTGCTCGCCCGCGGCCGTGATCGCCGCCCGCGAGACCTGCCACCGCCTCGGACTCCCTCACGTTACGCTCGACCTGCGCGAGCGCTTCCGGAGCGCCGTGGTCGAGCCGTTCGAGCGAGGCTACATGCGAGGCAAGACGCCGAACCCCTGCGTCCTCTGCAACGGCGGCTTCCGATTCGAGGAGCTGATCTCGTTCGCCGACCGCATCGGTGCTGACCGGCTGGCGACCGGACACTACGCGCGCATCGTCGAGCACGGCGGCGGCCTCGCGATCGCCCGCGCCGCTGACCCGGTCAAGGATCAGAGCTACATGCTGGCGACACTCGCCCTGGCCTCGCTCGCGCGCCTGTGGTTCCCGCTCGGCGGGCAGACGAAGAAGGAGACCCGGGCCCAGGCCGAGGCTGCAGGGCTTGCCGTCGCCGGGCGTCCCGAGAGCCAGGAGGCTTGCTTTCTCGGCGGCGACGACTACCGCGCGTTCCTGAGCCGCCGGGGTGTTCGGGCTGCTTCGGGACCGCTCGTCGACGAGGAAGGTCGGCAGATCGGCAGGCACGACGGATACTGGCGCTTCACCCCGGGCCAGAGGCGCGGCCTCGGGGTCTCGGCCGCCCGGCCGCTCTACGCGCTCGAGACTCGGCCGCAGTCGAACACCGTCGTCGTCGGGCCCCGCGAGGCGCTTGCGCGCCGGCGGGTCAGCGTTCGAGGTCGCCTCGACCGTGGCGCAGGCCGCGTCGAGGCGAAGCTCCGGCATCGCTCGCCAGCGGTGGGGGCGACCGTGACCGCGGCGGCACGGGGATTCGAGCTGTTGCTCGACGAGCCGGCCTACGGCGTCGCGCCGGGGCAGACGGCCGTTCTCTACGACGAGGGCGCGGTCGTGGGCGCCGGGACGATCGTGTCGGCCTCGGCCGACTAGGATCCTGCGCATGCTGGCCTCGACCTCGAGCGACGACTGGGTCAACTACGCCCTCGCCGTCTTCCTGATCGTCACCGGCCTTCTGCTCGGCTACGCCCTCTTCAGGCTGGCAGGAGTCTTCGGCCGCCTCGCCTCGTTCGTCCGCAGCTCCGAGCGCGAGATGATGCCGGTGATCAACAAGGTGGGCGGGTCGGTCGACCGGGTCAACCACCAGCTCGACAAGATCGACCCGGCGACCGACAGCGCAGTGGATGCCGTCGTGGCAGTCGACCAGACGGTGCGTACCGTCAGCTTCGCCGTCAGGCGGCCGATCGAGAAGCTCGTCGGGTTAACCACCGGCGCTTCCCACGGCTGGGCGACCCTCCGGGCGCGGCGCAACCTCAAGGCTGCCGTGCAGAGCGGGAAGGAGGCGGCGGCGCGCCGCGAGGCCGACTTCGAGGAGGAGATCAGCCAGGCTCACGGCTGAGCGCAGCGAGGCCCGACCTACACTGTCAGCGTGCTCACGACGGCAGAGCTCCGTGAAGCCTTCCAGCGCTTCTACGAGGAGCGCGGGCATCTGCGCATCCCTTCCCACTCGCTGATCCCGCCGGCCGACGACCCGTCGACGCTGTTCATCGTCGCCGGCATGCAGCCGTTCAAGCCGTATTTCCTGCGGACCAAGGAGCCGCCCGGGCCTCGCGCGGTCAGCGTCCAGAAGTGCCTGCGGGCCGGAGGGAAGGACACCGATCTCGAGGACGTCGGGCGCACCGACCGCCATAACTCCTTCTTCGAGATGATGGGCAACTTCTCGTTCGGCGACTACTTCAAGGACGAGGCGGTCGACTACGCCTGGGAGTTCGTCACCGGTCGACTGGAGCTCGATCCGGAGCGGCTGTGGGTCACGGTCCACGAAGGAAACGCGACGCTCGAGCTGGATGAGGACTCGGTTGCGATCGAGGCCTGGCAGCGAGTCGGCGTGCCGCCGGAGCGTATCGTCAGGCTCGGCGACGACAACTTCTGGAAGGCGGCGGAGACCGGCCCGTGCGGGCCCTGCTCGGAGATCTTCTTCGACCGCGGGCCCGAGCACGGCTGCGGCGAACCGGGCTGCCTCCCCGGTCACTGCGACCGCTTCTACGAATTCTACAACCTCGTCTTCATGCAGTACGAGCTGCGGCCGGGCAACGAGCTCGTGCCGCTCCCCGCTCAGAACGTCGACACCGGCATGGGGGTCGAGCGAACGGCTTGCGTCATCCAGGGCGTGGCGTCGAACTACGACACCGACGGCTTCCGGATCATCATGGACTGGATCGAGCGGGAGGCGGCCGTCGGCTACGGCGAGAGCGAGGCCACGCGCAAGGCCTACCGGGTGCTTGCCGACCACGGTCGCGCCGTCACCTTCCTGATCGCCGACGGTGTCACTCCCTCGAACGAGGGACGCGGCTACATCTGTCGCCGGCTCCTGCGCCGGGCGATCCAGCACGGGCAGCGGGTCGGGCTCGAAGGCGTCTTCCGGTTGCCGGCGGTCGTGATCGAGCAGATGGGCGACGCCTACCCCGAGCTGCGCGCGCAGGGCGCCGAGATCGAGCGGGTGGTGCGCGCCGAGGAGGAGCGCTTCCGCGAGACGCTCGCCCGCGGGATGAAGGAGTTCGACGAGCTGGCCGGCAAGGAGGGGATCACCGGCGAGGAGGCGTTCACGCTCGCGGCAACGTACGGCTTCCCGATCGAACTCACCCAGGAGCTCGCCGAGGAGCGCGGTCAGTCGGTCGCCGTCGACCGCTTCCGCGAGCTTATGGAAGGCCACAAGGAGATCTCGCGCGCGGGCGGCGGGAGCACGACCGAGCAGGCTGCCGAGATCGTCGGCCCCGGCTTTCCGGCGAGCGAGTTCGTCGGCTACGAGAAGACCGATGTGCTCACTGCGGTCGTCGGCGTCGGGCCGGCGGCCGGGACACGGCAGCTCGTGAAGCTCGAGCTCTCGCCCTTCTACGCGGCGAGCGGCGGGCAGGTGAGCGACGCGGGCTATCTCGAGATCGACGGCACCGACCGGCGGCTCGAGGTGGCAGACGTGATCAAGTTCGGCGACGACCAGGTACTCGCAGTCGAGACCGGCGGCGAGGCGCTGCTCGCGGTCGGGACGCGGATGCACGCCGTGGTCGACTGGTCGGCGCGCTTCCCGACGATGGCCAACCACACGGCGACGCATCTGCTCCACGCCGCGCTGCGCGAGGTGCTCGGCGACCACGTCAAGCAGGCGGGCTCCGCGGTGCGGCCGGACAAGCTTCGGTTCGACTTCAGCCACACCGAGCCGCTCTCGGCCGAGGAACGCGAGCGCGTCGAGCGGCTGGTGAACGAGAAGGTCTTCGAGGCGATCCCGGTGCGGACATTCGTGACCCCGATCGAGGAGGCCCGCAAGCTCGGCGCGATGATGCTCTTCGGGGAGAAGTACGGCGACGAGGTGCGCGTGGTGGAGATCGACGGCTTCTCCCGCGAGCTCTGCGGTGGGACGCATGTGCGCTCGACGGCCGAGATCGGCCCGTTCGTGATCCTCTCCGAGAGCTCGGTCGGCTCCGGCGCGCGGCGGATCGAGGCCGTTACGGCCGGCGAGGCCTGGGCGGTGCTCCACGGCCGCTCGCGGGAGCTGGAAGCGACGCGCGGCCAGCTCGAGCAGGCCCGCCGCGAGGCGAGGAAGCCGCGCCAGGCCGAGCAGGCGACCGAGGTCGAGCCCGAGATCGTGGTCGTCGACGGGAACAACATGATCGTGATGGAGGTGGCGAGCCTCGGTGCCGACGCGCTCCTCGACCTGTCCGACCGCTTCAAGCAGCGCAGCGCGCCCGCGGCGGTCGTCCTGGGCTCGCGCGAGGATGGGACGGTGCATCTGGTGGCGAACTTCGACGACGGCGTCGCAAGCCGCATCTCGGCCGGGGACGTCGTGAAGGAGATCGCCGCGATTGTCGGCGGCGGGGGCGGGGGGAGGCCGACGATGGCGCGTGCGGGCGGCAAGAACCCCGAACGCCTCGGTGATGCGCTCGACCGGGCCCGCGAGCTGATCGCTGCCGCCCTTTCGTAACGCCGTGAAGGTGCTCGCCCTGGACTACGGCTCGGCCCGGACCGGGATCGCCGTCTCCGACCCGACCGGGGTGCTGGCGAGGCCTGTCGGGGTCGCCACGCGGGTCGGCACCGAGGTGGGTTTCGGGGAGCTCCTCCGGGCGATCGGAGAGGAGCAACCCGACCGGATCGTCGTCGGGCTTCCGCTCACCCTGCGCGGCGAGCACGGCGAGCAGGCGCGCGAGACCCTCGCCTTCGTCGAGACCCTCCGCGAGGCCGTCGAGATACCCGTCGAGACCTGGGACGAGCGCTTCACCTCGTCGCTTGCGGGCGGCGACGACGCCCGCGCCGCCGCTCACCTGCTCTCGAGCTACCTGGAATGGCTCGGCGCGACGGCGTAGACCGCGGCACCCGGCGCCGGCGCGTGGCGGCGGCGGTGCTGTTCCTGGTGGCCGTCACCGTGGCAGCCGGCGTGTCGGTCGCAGCGGTCCGGCACCACACGACACGCCCCGCCCCGACGACCACCGTGGTCCAGGTTCGCTACCCGAATCCCTTCCGCATCGTCTTCCCGGAGGGATTCACGCGGGCGCAGATGGCGGTGCGCGTCCGTGATGTGGCGCGGATCGCCGACCGCGAGCACCGAGGCCGCGTCCGCCTGAACGAGCGAGCCTACTTGGCCGGATCGGCCAAGGCCGTCGTGCCGTGCTTCGGTCGCGAGAAGCGCACGAAGCTCGAGGGCTTCCTCTTCCCCGCGACCTACCAGTTCCTGACCTCGACGACCTCGCGTCAGCTCGTCCTCGACCAGGTCCAGGCCTTCTGTCACAAGTGGAGCCGTGTGAACCTGGCCTACGCCCGCTCGAAGAACCTGACGCCCTACGACGTGCTCACGATCGCCTCGATGGTCGAGCGGGAGGCTTCGGTTCCCTCGGAACGGCCGCTGATCGCCGCCGTGATCTACAACCGGCTGCGCGACCGGATGCAGCTCGGGATCGACGCGACCCTCCGTTACGGCCTGCACATCCCGCCGACGAAGTCGATCACCGAAGCCGAGCTGCGAAGCTCGAACCCGTACAACACGCGACGCTTCTTCGGCCTGCCCCCGACGCCGATCGCCAATCCGGGCCTTGCTTCGATCGAGGCGGCTGCCCACCCGGCGCACGTCGACTACCTCTACTACGTGCGCAAGCCCGATCACAGGCACCACTTCTTCACCGACAGCGCCGCTGCCTTCGACGCCTATCTCGCCGCTCACGGGTACAAGTGACGACTCACGTCGCCCTGCTCGGCCACCCGGTCGCGCACTCGCTCTCACCGAGGATGCAGAACTCCGCCTTCGCAGCCACGCGGCTCGACTGGCACTACTCGGCGTTCGACGTCGTGGATCCGGTCGAGGCGGTGCACGCGCTGCGGGCACTGGGGTTCGCCGGTGCCAACGTGACGATCCCGCACAAGCAGGCGGTCATCCCGGCGTGCGACGAGACCGACGGGGAGGCCGTGAACACGCTGATCTTCGGCGACCGCGTGATCGGCGTGAACACGGACCGGGAGATCCTCGCCGGGATCAGAGCGGCTCGCGCCTGCCTGATCGGTGCGGGCGGAGCGGCGCTCACGCTTGCGCCCGCCCTCCCGGCCGACACCCGGACCTTCAGCCGTAGCGGGGAGTGGCCTCCCGACTGCTCCGGCTGCGACCTGATCGTGAACGCGACGCCCGTTCGAGACGAGCTCCTCGTCGAGCCTCGCGCTGGGCAGATCGTCGTCGATCTCGCGTACTCGGCTGACGGGGCCGAGACGGCGCTCGTCGCGGCGGCGCGTGCGGCCGGCTGCGAGGTGATCGACGGCCTCGAAGCGCTCGTCCGGCAGGGGGCGAGGAGCTTCGAGCTCTGGACCGGCGTCGCAGCCCCGGTTGACACGATGCGCTCCGCCGTTCGGACTGCCGGGCATCCGCCCGGGACGGACTGAAGTCTGTCCCGCCTCCCGGTTGGCGCTCTAGTCTCTTGAGGCGATGCCGCTCCGTCTTGCCACTGCGGGGGAGTCGCACGGGCCGGCGCTCGTGGCGATCCTCACCGGGTTGCCCGCCGGGCTCGTGCTCGACCGCGAGGCGATCGACGCCGACCTCAGGCGCCGCCAGGAGGGCTACGGCCGCTCGCCGCGCCAGCAGATCGAGCAAGACCGCGTCGAGGTCCTGTCGGGACTGCGCCACGGCACGACGCTCGGCACGCCGCTCGCGCTCGTGGTCCGCAACGTCGACCACAAGAACTGGACCTGGGGAATGAGTCCCTGGCCACCCGAGGGTGAGCCGCACGGTAAGGGCACGAAGCCGGTCACGCTCCCTCGACCGGGCCACGCCGATCTGGCAGGCGTCCAGAAGTACGGGCTCGACGACGTGCGCAACGCGCTCGAGCGTGCCTCGGCGAGGCATACCGCCGTCCACGTCGCAGCCGGCGCGGTCGCGAAGGCGCTGCTCGCCGAGATCGGGATCGAGGTCGCGGGTGCGGCGGTCGACGAGGAGCTCTTAAGGGCCCGAATCGACGCGGCGCGTGCCGAGCGGGACACCGTCGGCGGGCTCGTCGAGCTTCACGCGCGCGGTGTCCCTCCGGGGCTCGGGAGCTATGCGGCGAAGGAGGACCGCCTCGACGCGCGTCTCGCCGCCGCCGTCATGGGGATCCAGGCGGTCAAGGGTGTCGAGATCGGCGAAGGGTTCGCGCTCGCCGGCAAGTTCGGCTCGGAGGCCCACGACGAGATCGGCGTCGACCGGCGCCGGACGACCAACCGTGCGGGGGGGATCGAAGCCGGTGTCTCGAACGGCGAGGAGATCGTGGTACGCGCAGCGATGAAGCCGCTGCCGACCCTGATGAGGCCTCTCGGCTCGGTCGACCTCGCGACCGGCGAGGCCGCGCAGGCCCTGGTCGAGCGCTCGGACGTCGCGGCGCTCGAGGCGCTCGCCGTCGTCGCCGAGGCCGCTGTCGCCTGGGAGCTCGCCAGAGCGGCACACGAAAAGTTCGGGGGCGACACGGTCGGTGACTTCGTCGCGGCATGGCGCGCCTATCTCGACCGGCTCGCCTGAGCGCATGGCCGGCAGGCTGAACGCCCTCGGCCGCCACGTCGCGCTCGTCGGCTTCATGGGTGCGGGGAAGACGACCCACGGCCGCGACGCGGCGCTCCGGCTCGGTCGCGAGTTCCTCGATCTCGACGTGGCGATCGAGGAGCGAGCCGGGAAGACGATCTCCGAGCTCTTCGCCGAGCGGGGCGAGAGCGCTTTCCGGGAGATCGAGGCCCACGTCGCGCGGGTGGCTCTCTCGTCCGCCGAGCCGCTCGTGGTCGCGTTCGGCGGCGGCGCACTCGGAGACGCCGGGACCCGCAGGCTCCTCGAGGAGGCGTTCGTCGTCCTGCTCGAGGTCGACGCCGACTCGGCCTGGGAGCGGGTGAAGCGCTCGAACCGGCCGCTCGCCCGGGACGAGTCGGAGTTCAGGCGCATCTACGCGGAGCGGGCCCCGGCGTATCGGGAGGCCGCGGACGCCGTCGCGACCGATACGACCGGGATCGTGCTCGCGGCGGGCGGCGTCCACTTCGAGCGTGGTGGGCTCGACCGGCTGGGAGAGCTGATTCCCGGGGACGGCCCGGTCGCACTGGTCGCCGACAGCACCGTGATGGGCATCCACGGCGCGCGGGCGCAGGAGGCGCTCGGAGCACGCCTTGCAAGCGAGCATGAGGTGCCGGTCGGCGAGGAGGCGAAAACCGTTGCCGTCGTCACGCGGCTATGGCGGGAGCTCCGCCTCGATCGGCGAGGCACCGTGGTCGCCTTCGGCGGTGGATGCACCACCGACGTCGCCGGGTTCGCGGCCGCCTCCTACCTGCGCGGCGTGCCGTGGGTCTCAGTGCCGACGACCCTTGTCGGCCAGGTCGACGCGGGGATCGGCGGCAAGACGGCAATCGACATCCCGGAGGGCAAGAACCTCGTCGGGGCGTTCCACTGGCCCGCGCGGGTGGTGATCGACGAGGGTCTGCTCGAGACGCTGCCCGAGCGCGAGCGGCGGCAGGGGATGGCCGAGCTCGTGAAGACGAGGCTGCTCGCCGGGCGGCGGCTCGACGTGCGCGGGGCCGCAGCGTACAAGGCCGGGATCTGCGTCCAGGATCCACACGACCACGGCCCGCGGCGCTGGCTGAACCTGGGCCACACGTTCGCTCACGGGCTCGAGGCCGCCGCCGACTACGACCTGCCGCACGGCGAGGCGGTCGCGCTAGGCCTCCTCGCCGCGCTCCGGCTCTCCGGACGCGACACGGCCGAGGTCGAACGGGAGCTCGCGCCGGAGCCCGTTCCTGTTGATCCGGAGCGAGCGTGGCTAGCCCTCCTGCGGGACAAGAAGCGCTCGGGTGAGGCGATCAACCTCGTGCTGCTGGGCGACGAAGGACCCTATGTCGAGGCGCGTCCGGCCGACGAGGTGCGCCGCGAGCTCGAGCGGCTGATCGCGTAGATTCCGTCCTGTGCACGTGTCCGTACTGAACGGCGTCAACCTCGACATGCTCGGGTTTCGCGACCCGGCGGTGTACGGCGGGATCTCGATCGGGGAGCTCGAGACGCAGATCTATTCCTGGGCGAACGAGCTCTCGATCAACGCGCGCTGCCAGCACACGAATCACGAGGGCGTTTACGTCGAGTGGATCCACGACGCCTACGGCCACGCCGACGCGGTGATCGTCAACCCGGGCGCGTGGTCCCACTACAGCTACGCGATCCACGACGCCCTCGGCATCCTCGAGGTGCCGATCGTCGAGGTGCACGTGTCGAACATCGAGGAGCGCGACGAATGGAGACGACACTCGGTGGTCGCCGAGCTCGCCGCGCATCGCGTGATCGGCAAGGGGCCC
>Ga0335081_10014966_pt1 | contig 12554 bp, 10 predicted proteins | sample Lox_Sample_35_FD_206713 | JGI IMG/M metagenome (GOLD analysis project Ga0335081, IMG submission 206713) | Soil microbial communities from Loxahatchee National Wildlife Refuge, Florida, United States - Lox_Sample_3.5 | ecosystem: Environmental > Terrestrial > Soil > Wetlands | place: USA...
ATGATGATCTTGCGGCCGGTCAGGCCCGCGTCGCCCATCGGGCCGCCGATCTCGAATCTGCCGGTGGGATTGACCAGCAGCCGGTGATTGGCGGTGTCGATTTCCAGGCCGGCCAGCACTGGCTCGACGACATGCTCGCGGATATCCGGCTCGAGCAGCTGCTTCAGATCGATCGCGGGCGCGTGCTGGGTGGAGACCACGATCGTGTCCAGGCGCACCGCCTCCGCGCCCGCGTACTCGATGGTGACCTGCGTCTTGCCGTCGGGGCGAATGTAGGGGATCGTACCGTCTCGGCGCACCCGGGAGAGCCTGCGGGCAAGCCGGTGCGCCAGGGTGATCGGCAGCGGCATGAGCTCGGGAGTGTCACGGCAGGCATAGCCGAACATCAGCCCCTGGTCCCCCGCGCCCTGGCGGTCCAGCTCGTCGGCGCCCTCGCCCTCCCGGTGCTCGAAAGCCTCGTGCACCCCCTGGGCGATATCGGGCGACTGCGAGCCGATCGACACCGACACTCCGCACGATGATCCGTCGAAGCCCTTGGCCGACGAGTCATAGCCGATCTCCAGGATCTTCTCCCTGATCAGCCCGGGTATGTCGACGTAGGTGTCCGTGGTCACCTCCCCGGCGACGTGTACCTGGCCAGTCGTGATCAGTGTCTCCACCGCCACCCTGCTGCGCGCGTCGCCCTTCAGCATCCCGTCGAGGATGGAGTCGCTGATCTGATCGGCCATCTTGTCGGGATGGCCTTCGGTGACCGATTCCGAGGTAAACAGACGACGAGCCACCCTGACAGCCCCCTTTTCCCTAGCGGCAAGATCTATCCGGCCGCACTGTTTCCGGCCGCACTGTTTCCGACCGTCCGGCCGCACTGTTTCCGGCCGCACTGCTTCCGGCCGCACTGCTTCCGGCCGCACTGCTTCCGGCCTGGCTGTGACCGGCCGGCGCGGCCGCCGGCGCGTGACCTACCGTACTGGCTCCCCGGCGCTGACAGCGACCCACATGAGCAAAGCGACGACGAGACCTACTTGAGCAAGGCTGCGACGAGATCCCAGACCACATCGGCAAGCGCTTCCTTGGGGCCGCGCGGAACCCTCGTCTGCGACCCGTCGGCCGCCAGCACGACAGCCTCGTTGTCGCTGGTGCCGAAGGCCTTGCCGTTGCCTACCTGGTTCACTACCAGCAGGTCGCAGCCCTTGGCGGCGAGCTTGGCCTGGCCAGCCGCCAGCACGTCAGCAGTCTCCGCGCCGAATCCCACGATAACCTGCCCGGGCCGCGGTCTCGTCGTCACCAGCTCCCGCAGGATGTCAGGGTTCTCGACCAGGCGGATGGGCTCGGGTGCCGTGGCCGTCTTCTTGATCTTCCCGTCACTTCTGACCGCGGGCCGGTAGTCGGCAACCGCCGCGGCCATCACCGCGGCATCGGCGCCTGCAGCCGCGGCGAGCACCGCCTCGCGCAGTTGCAGGGCGGACGTCACCCGGACCACCCGGGCGCCTGCCGGATCGTCGAGCTCGGTGTTGGCCGCCACCAGGGTCACCTCGGCACCCCGGGCGGCCGCCGCCCTCGCTAGCGCGTAGCCTTGCCGGCCCGATGACCAGTTGCCGAGAAAGCGGACCGGATCAAGTTCCTCTCGGGTACCGCCCGCGGAAACGACCACGCGCCGTCCGGCCAGGTCAGCCGCCAGTCCCGCGGTCCCCCGCGCGAGCACCCGCAGCGCGACGGCGAAGAGCTCGGCGGGCTCGCTCAGGCGCCCTGAACCGCTGTCCGCGCCAGTCAGGCGCCCCACGGCGGGCTCAAGCACGAGTCCGCCGCGGCCACGCAGGATAGCCACATTTGCCTGGGTCGCCGGGTGCTCCCACATCTCGGTGTGCATGGCCGGGGCGAAAATGACCGGGCACCGGGCAGTCAGCAGGATGGCGGTCAGCAGATCGGCTGACATCCCCGCGGCGGCCCGCGCCAGCAGGTTCGCTGTGGCCGGCGCGACGATGATCAGGTCGGCCTGCTGGCCAAGCCGCACATGCCGGACCTCATGCACCTCATCCCACGCGCTCGGACCAGCAGGCTGGCCGGACAGCGCGGCCCAGGTGGCCTCGCCGACAAAGCGCAGCGAATCCGGTGTCGGGACGACCCGGATGTCATGGCCGGACTCGGTTAGCAGCCGGAGCAGCTCGCATGCCTTGTAGGCAGCTATGCCCGCGCCCACCCCGAGAATGATGCGCATCACTGCGCCCGGCGACTGTCAGCCGGCTCAGGCCGACGGGGGCTCCGTCGTCTCCGTTGCGTCCGCGGTGATCAGCCGCTCGCTGATCTCGCGCAGCGCGATGGACAGCGGCTTCTCCTGGATGCGCGTCTCGACGAGCGGGCCGACGTACTCGAGCAGGCCCTCGCCAAGCTGGGCGTAGTAGGCGTTGATCTGACGAGCCCGCTTCGACGCCATGATCACGAGGCCGTACTTGCTGTCGACAACCTTGAGCAGATCGTCGATCGGCGGGTTGATGATGCCTGCTACGGCCGAAGTCCCTGCCACCTTGTGCCTTCCGGGTAGAGCGCGCATGTCAATTGGCCGGCTCGGCCGCCATCAAGGCTACCAGCTGGCGGCATACATCCTCGACGGACGTATTGACAAGCGTAATGTCGAACTCGCTGCCCGCCGCCAGCTCCGCCCTGGCCGCCGCCAGCCGCCGGGCGATCATCGCGGGCGGCTCGGTCTCCCGGCCGGTCAGCCGCCGCACTAGCTCCTGCCACGACGGCGGGGCCAGGAAAATCAGCAGCGCGCCGGGTACCGCACGGCGGATCTGGCGGGCGCCCTGGACATCGATCTCGAGCAGCGCTGGCACCCCCGCGCTGAGCTTGCCCGCCACCGGCGAGCGCGGGGTCCCGTATTTATTCCCGGCGAACCGCGCCCACTCCAGCAACTCGCCGGAGGAAATCATATTGTCGAAATCGGGTTCGCTGACGAAATGGTATTCGCGGCCGTCTGCTTCCCCCGGCCGCGGCGCCCGGGTGGTCACCGAGACCGACTGCCAGATCTGCGGACACGCACGGCGCAAACTCGCGACGACCGTGCTCTTGCCCACACCTGACGGGCCCGAAAGCACCGTCAGGCGCGCAGGGACAGGGGCTCCGTCGGCCTGTCTGCGATGAGCTGGGGGATCTGCCACGGACACCGATTCCCCGCCCCCGCCCCTGGTATCTGTCGCGTCAGTCAGATTTCGCTGGCGAATTCGTTCTCCAGAGCGGTCCGCTGGTTGGCACCGAGACCGCGGACGCGCCGCGACTCCGCAATGCCCAGGCGCTCCATAATCTGCTTGGCCCGTACCTTGCCGACGCCTGGCATGGACTCCAGGAGGGCCGAGACCTTCATCTTTCCGACGACGTCGTCGGTCTGGCCCTCCTTGAGGACCTGGGGCAGGGTCGTCGAACCGTGCTTCAGCCGGTTCTTGACCTCTGCACGGTCTTTGCGCGCCTTGGCCGCCTTCTCAAGCGCCGCAGCCCGCTGATCGGGGGTGAGTGGGGGAAGAGCCACGCGAAGTCACCTCGGGTTTCGTATCGAAAAAGTCGCTCCGCGAGGGGAAACTAGCGAGTTCGGCTCGCAACGGCAATGCGAACCGGCGTTTGATGCAGCATAAATTATCCACTATTACCTAGCGAACATTTACGCCTACTCAGCGTAGCCAGTTCACGGTAACTCCAGGCTGCGCAGGCCGGAGCCGCCTGATCGCAATCCCGCTGCGGACGGATGCTCGTAGCCGTCAGGACATGGCCCGCCGGCAGATTGTCACGCTGCCACACTAACTGAGGGCACTGCGGCCAGCTGCGCCAGCCTCGGCGCGGCCGCTACCGGGGTACCGCCTCAGCGCGGCGCAGCGACGCGGCAACCGCGGCAGCGGCAGCGCCGGGGTCAGCCGCGCCGGTGATCGGGCGGCCGATGACCAGCAGGTCGGCACCGGCCCGCAGCGCTTCCTCGGGCGTGGCGATCCTGGCCTGGTCGTGGGCCTCGGCGCCGACCGGGCGCACGCCCGGCGTGATCAGGGTGATATCCGGACCCACCTCGCCCCGGACCTCGGCGACTTCCCGCGGCGAGCAGACCACGCCGCGCGCGCCAGCCGCCACCGACAGCGCCGCCAGCCGCCGGACAGCGGCGCTGACCGGGCCGGCCAGCCCGATACTGTCCAGATCCTCTTCGCCCAGCGACGTGAGCACCGTAACCGCGACGATCTTGGCGGTCGGGGCCGCCTCCGCGGCGGCGCTGATGGCCGCCCGGCCGGCGGCGGCATGGACGGTCAGCATGCTGGGCCGCAGGCGCGCGACCGCGCGGGCGGCGCCCGCCACGGTTGCGGGTATGTCGTGCAGCTTCAGGTCGAGGAATACCTGGACGCCGCTGGCGCCCCGGATCGAGGCGATAGCCTCCGGCCCGTACCGCAAGTACAGTTCCAGCCCGATTTTCACGGTGCTGACATGGGGTGTCACCAGGGCAGCCCAGCGCGCAGCGGTGTCCAGGTCGGGCGCATCGAGCGCCACAGCGATTGGCGCTGGCATGGTCATCATCCTCATTTCATTCCCGCGTTGCCGGTGAAACCGCGGCGGATGGCCGAGCGCGGCTCGTGCGCCAGCCCGACAGCTTCGCCGAGGCGCTCGAGGCCGCGGCTGGCCAGCTCCTCGTCCAGCTCGCGCAGGATGCGCATGCACGCGGACGGGTCATGAAAGATCGTGGTGCCGACGCTGACCATCGAGGCACCTGCGAGGATCAGCTCCAGGGCATCCTGGCCGGTCTTGACCCCGCCCATCCCGATGATCGGCACACCAGGCAGTGCCTCGCGCACCTGCCAGATGCAGCGCACCGCGACCGGCCGGATGGCCGGCCCGGACAGCCCGCCGGTCAGTCCGGCCAGTACCGGACGCAGCGTGTCCATGTCGATGGTCATGCCGAGCAGCGTGTTGATCATCGAGAGCCCGTCGGCGCCCGCGATGACGCACGCCTTGGCGATCGCGACGATATCGGTCACATCGGGCGAGAGCTTGGCGAGCACCGGGATGTCGTAGCGAGCCCGGCCGCGGACGGCTTCGATCACCGCGGCCGCCGCGCCAGGATCGCAGGCGAACACCTGGCCGCGGTGCTCCACGTTCGGGCACGAGATGTTGACCTCGATGGCGGTCACCCCGGCAGCGTCGGACAGGCGCCCGGCGAGCTCGGCGAACTCCTCGACGGTCCCGCCGGCGATCGAGACGACGACGCGCGCACCGCGGGCCAGCAGCCAGGGCAGGTCCCGCTGCAGGAACGCGTCCACGCCCGGGCCCTGCAGGCCGATCGAATTCAGCATGCCGCTGGGCGTCTCGGCCATCCGCGGCGTCGGCCGGCCCGCCCGCGGCGCGAGCATGACCGACTTGGTGACGACCGCGCCGATCTTCGAGATGTCGAAGAACTGCGCCAGCTCGCGGCCGGCGCCCGCGCAGCCGGAGGCGGTGAGAATCGGGTTCGGCAGCTCGATGTGGCCGAGCCGGGTCCGCAGGTCAGCCACCGTGACCCTGGCTCCTGGCAGCCGGCGGCGGCTGCGGTCCCGCCGCCGGTCCGCGCAGCCCGCTGCCGTCCGCCGGCGCGGTATCCGCCGCCGCCCCGGCCCGGCTGCGGACTGCCGCGGCACCGCGCCGCGGCCGCGGCTCCCAGCCGGGCGCGCCGAGGGCGTCGAACGGGATGGTGCCCACATCGTCCCAGCGGACCCGGTCACCTCGGAATACCGGCCCGTCGACGCAGGACCGGACCATCCGGGTGATCCCGTCGTTGCCCACCACTGGCAGCACGCAGGTCATGCACACCCCGATACCGCAGGCCATGGCTTCTTCCACGGCCGCCTGCACCGGAATGTCGTAGCGGGACGCAAGCGCCGTCACCTGGCGCAGCATTGGCATCGGGCCGCAGGCGTAAATGACATCGGCCCGCGCCTCAAGGATGATCTGGCCGAGCATGTCGGTGACCATGCCCCGCGCCCCGAGCGAGCCGTCCTCGGTCATGATGGTCGCCGTCCGTCCCAGCCGCCGCGCGGTCAGCGCACCGAAGACCCGGTCGCCGCTGGCACCGCCCAGCAGGAAGTGCACCGTGCAGCGGCGCTCGCGGAGCCGGTCGGCCAGCGCGAACAGCGGCGCACTGCCATAGCCGCCGCCGACCAGCAGGCAGCTGGCCGGCTGGCTGGGCACCGGGAACGGCCGGCCGAAGGGTCCGGCGACGTCGACCACGTCCCGGGCCCGGCGCTCGGCGAGCCAGCGCGTCCCCGGCCCGCGGGCCGCGAACACGAACTCCACGGTGCCGCCGAGGTCGGGGCGCACGCCGTGGATCGAGAAGGCCCGGCGCAGCAGCATCGAGGTGTCCGGGCCGCCGACCGCCAGCGCCACGAACTGGCCGGGCCGAAATCGCGCGGCGACAGCGGGCGCCACGACCGTCATCGCGTGGTAGGCATCCACCCGCCGGACTGTCAGCACGGTCGCGCGCACCTGCACGGGGCCGGCCGCCGGCTCAGTCTCGCTGCGCGTCATGACATGCCCGTCCCGCGCAGCCGCGCCGCGTGCTCCTGCAGTGACCGCACGCCCACCTCGTCCCTGTTGATAGCCTCAATGCCCTGCACAGCGGCCGCAAGCCCCTGCACCGTGGTCACGCACGGGATGCCGCGCCGGACGGCCGCGGTGCGGATCTCGTAGCCATCCCGCCGCGGCCCGGCCTGCCCGGCGCCGCCGAACGGCGTGTTCACAATCAGGTCCACCTGACCGGCCAGGATCCGGTCCACGATCGTCGGCTCGCCGTCCGGGCCCCTGCCGTCGCTGTGCTTACGCACGATCGTGGCACGAACACCATTTCGGCGCAGTACCTCCCCGGTTCCCCTGGTGGCCCAGATCTCGAAACCCAGGTCAGCGAGGCGCTTGACCGGAAAGATCATCGAGCGCTTGTCCTTGCTGGTCACCGAGACGAACGCCCGGCCCTTGACCGGCAGCGAGCCGTAGGCGGCGGACTGCGACTTAGCGTAGGCCGTGCCGAACACCTCGTCGATGCCCATCACCTCGCCCGTCGAGCGCATCTCCGGGCCAAGCACGGTGTCCACTCCCTCGCCGCGGGAGTCGGCGAACTTGCTGAACGGGAGCACGGCCTCCTTGACCGCGATCGGCGCGTCGAGCGGCAGCGTGCCGCCGTCGCCGGAAGCCGGCAGCATGCCCTCGTCGCGCAGCTGCGCGACCGTAGCGCCCAGCATGATCCGGGCCGCCGCCTTGGCCAGCGGGACGGCAGTTGCCTTGGACGCGAACGGCACGGTCCGGGACGCCCGCGGATTGGCCTCCAGCACGTAAAGGACGCCGGCGGCCAGGGCGTACTGGACGTTCAGCAGGCCCTGCACCCCCACGCCTCGGGCGATCGCCTCGGTGGATGAGCGGATCACGTCCATGTAATCGTGGCCGAGGGTTATCGGCGGCAGCGCACAGGCGGAGTCGCCAGAGTGGATGCCCGCCTCCTCGATGTGCTCCATCACCCCGCCGAGGTAGAGCTCCGCGCCGTCGTAGAGCGCGTCCACGTCGATCTCGATCGCGTCATCGAGGAACCTGTCGATGAGCACCGGGTGCCCGGCGCCTGCCTGCACGGCCCGCCGGACGTAGGCCGCCAGCGTCGCGTCGTCGTAGACGATCTCCATGCCGCGCCCGCCCAGCACGTAGGAGGGCCGGACGAGCACCGGGTAGCCGAGTGCCTCGGCCACCGCCGCGGCCTGCTCCGGCGAGTCCGCCGTGCCGTGCCGCGGCGACGGGAGCCCGGCAGCGTCGAGGACGGCGCCGAACTCGCCGCGGTCTTCGGCCAGGTGGATGGCCTCGGGGGAGGTGCCGACGACGGGCACGCCCGCTGCCGCCAGGGCCCTGGCAAGGCCAAGCGGCGTCTGCCCGCCGAGCTGGACGATAACCCCGGCGACCGTGCCGCTGGCCTGCTCGGCTGCCACCACCTCCAGTACGTCTTCCAGGGTGAGCGGCTCGAAGTACAGCCGGGCGGAGGTGTCATAGTCGGTCGAGACCGTCTCCGGGTTGCAGTTGATCATCACGGTCTCGTAGCCGGCCTGCGTCAGCGCGAACGAGGCATGCACGCAGGCGTAATCGAACTCAATCCCCTGGCCGATCCGGTTCGGCCCGCTGCCGAGGATGATCACCTTCGGCCGGTCGCCAGCCGGGACCTCGCTCTCGAGGTCGTAGGTGGAGTAGAAGTACGGCGTGCGGGCGGCGAACTCCGCGGCGCAGGTGTCCACCGTGTGGTAGACGGGCGCGATGCCGAGGTCCCGGCGCAGCCGCCGGACGTGCGTCTCGCTCAGCCCGGTGAGCTGGCCAAGCTGGGCGTCGGAGAATCCGGCGGCCTTCGCGGACCTGATCGAGGCTGCGGATGGCGGCCCGCCCGCGGCAATCCGTTTCGCCTGTTCTTCTATGGCAGCCAGCTGGTCGATGAACCACGGGTCGATCCCTGTCACCCCGGCGAGCTCGGCCGTGCTCGCGCCCGCGCGGATCGCCTGGTGCATGGCAGCGAGCCGCCCGTCGTGCGGCAGCGCGCAGCGGGCCAGCAGCTCGGCCGCATTGCCGGCCGGCCCGGCCCAGCTGAGCGGCGCTGCGCGGTTCTCCAGCGAGCGGAGCGCCTTCTGCAGGGCCTCGGGGAAGCTGCGGCCGATGGCCATCGCCTCGCCCACCGACTTCATGTGCGTGGTCAGGACCGCGTCGGCGCCGGGGAACTTCTCGAACGCGAACCGCGGCACCTTGACCACGACGTAGTCGAGCGCGGGCTCGAAGCTGGCCGGGGTCTCGCCGGTGATGTCGTTGCGGATCTCGTCCAGGGTGTAGCCGATGGCCAGCCGTGCCGCGATCTTCGCGATCGGGAACCCGGTGGCCTTCGAGGCAAGCGCCGAGGACCGGGAGACCCGCGGGTTCATCTCGATCACGACCATCCGGCCGGTGCGCGGGTGCACGGCGAACTGGATGTTGCAGCCGCCGGTGTCCACCCCGACCGCGCGCAGCACGGCGATCGCGGTGTCGCGCATCTGCTGGTACTCCCGGTCAGTCAGGGTCATGGCCGGCGCGACAGTGACCGAGTCGCCCGTATGCACGCCCATCGGGTCGACGTTCTCGATCGAGCAGACCACGACGACGTTGTCGTTCTTGTCCCGCATCAGCTCGAGCTCGAACTCCTTCCAGCCGAGGATTGACTGCTCCAGCAGTACCTCGGTAACGGGACTGGCATCCAGGCCGGCCCCGGCCATCCTGCGCAGGTCCTCCTCGTCGCGGGCCATCCCGGAGCCGGATCCGCCGAGGGTGAACGACGGCCGCACCACCAGCGGGTAGCCAAGGCGGGCCGCTGCCTGCTCGCACTCTGCCATCGTGTGGCAGATCAGGCTGTCGGGCACCTGGGCGCCCAGGCCGGTGACGATCTGCTTGAACTGGCTCCGGTCCTCCCCGGCCCGGATCGCGTCGATGCTGGCGCCGATGAGCTCCACCCCGTACCGGGCCAGGACGCCGGCGTCGTGCAGCGCGACGGCCGCGTTCAGCGCGGTCTGGCCGCCCAGCGTCGGCAGGACCGCGTCCGGGCGCTCCCTGGCGATGACCTTCTCCAGCACGTCCACGGTGATCGGCTCCACGTAGGTGGCGTCCGCGAACTCGGGATCGGTCATGATCGTCGCAGGGTTGGAGTTGACCAGGCTGATCCGGATGCCCTCCTGCCGGAGGACTCGGCAGGCCTGGGTGCCGGAGTAGTCGAACTCGCAGGCCTGGCCGATGATGATCGGGCCAGACCCGATGACCAGGACTGATCTCAGGTCAGCGCGCTTCGGCATGGCTCTCGCCCCCTCCCGCCGACGCGCGCTGCCTGCTTCCCGCCGCACCTGCGCTGCTTCCCTGATCACGGCAGGTCATCCGCGATGGGAGCCGAGGATCCCCCGTGATCATGAAGCTGGCACCGGGCGTCATCGAGCGCGCTCCATCAGGTCGCGGAACTCGCCGAACAGCCCGGCCGCATCATGCGGGCCCGGCGCCGCCTCCGGGTGATACTGGACGGTGAAGGCGGGCGCATCCAGCAGCCGAAGTCCTTCGACGACGCCGTCGTTGAGGTTCAGGTGAGTGACCTGCGCCAGGCCATAGGCCGTCTCGAACGGCGCGGGCCGCCTGTCGCTGCCCGATCCCGGTCCCGATCCGGGCGGCGCCGGGCCCGGCATCGCGACCGCGAAACCGTGGTTGTGGCTGGTGATCTGGATCCGGCCGGTGCGCAGGTCCTGCACCGGCTGGTTCACGCCCCGGTGCCCGAACCGCAGTTTGTAGGTGCCCAGGCCGAGTGCGCGGCCCATGATCTGGCTGCCCAGGCAGATGCCGAACACCGGCAGGCCAGAGCGCAGGACTGCCTCCATCGCCTCGACCGCATAGCCGGCCGCTGCCGGATCGCCCGGTCCGTTGGAGAAGAACACTCCGTCCGGGCTGAGCGCGAGGATCTGCGCCGCCGTCGAGGTCGCCGGCAGTACGTGCACTTCGCAGCCGAGCCTGGCCAGGGACCTGGGCGTTGCCGCCTTGATGCCCAGATCGACGGCGGCCACCCGGTACCTGACCGGCGCGCCGTCCGGCGGTGCCACGACGTACCTGACCGGCGTGGACACCTCGCGGGCCAGGTCCGCGCCCGTCATCGGCGGGCTGGCAAGCACCCGCTCAAGCAGAACGGCCGGATCGGCCTCGGCAGTGCTGATGGCCGCGCGCATCGCGCCGCGGTCACGCAGGTGCCGGGTCAGCGCCCGGGTGCCGGTGATCGAGATCCCGGTTACGCCCTGGGTGCGCAGTTCATCCGCCAGGCTGCGCTGCGCCCGCCAGCTGGAGGCGATCCTGGCCGGCTCGCGGACGACATAACCGCTCACCCAGATCTGCCGGGACTCCGGGTCGGTGTCGTTGACCCCCGTGTTTCCGATGTGCGGGGCCGTCATGGCGACGATCTGACGGCGGTAGGACGGGTCGGTCAGCGTCTCCTGGTAACCGGTCATGGCGGTGTTGAATACCATCTCGCCGAAAGTCTCGCCCTCGGCCCCGAAGGCGGTCCCGCGAAACACCGTGCCGTCCTCGAGCATCAGCATCGCGCGCGCCGCGCCGGCCAGCTGCCCGGTCACCGCGCCGGCTCCCGTCCGGCCCCCACCGCGCCGGCCACCTGCCCGGTCACCGCGCCAGCTTCCCGTCGAGCACCGTCGGGGTGCCGCGCAGGAAGGTCGCCACTACCTGTCCGGGCAGCACCAGGCCGGCGAACGGCGTGTTACGGCTCCTGGAGGCGTGCGCCGCCGGATCGACTGCCTCCGCCGCGGCCGGGTCGTAGAGCACCAGGTTCGCCGGGGATCCGGCCGCGAGCGGCGCGCCATGCCGCGGGGCGCCGTAGCCGTCGAGGCGGCCGATGGCCGCCGGCCTCGCCGACATCCGGTCCGCGACCCCGGCCCAGCTGAGCAGGCCGGTCTCCACCATCGCGGCATGCACCACCCGTAGCGCCGTCTCTAGCCCCGTCATCCCGAACGCCGCGACCGTCCATTCCGTTTCCTTGTCCTCCAGCGGATGCGGTGCGTGGTCGGTGGCGACGCTGTCAATGGTCCCGTCCGCCAGTCCTTCCCGCAGCGCCGCAACGTCGCTTGCCGTCCGCAGCGGCGGGTTGACCTTGTAGACGGGGTCGTAGCCGGCCGCGAGCTCCTCAGTCAGCAGCAGGTGGTGCGGGGTGACCTCGGCGCTCACCCGCCAGCCCTTCGCCTTGGCCCAGCGGATGATCTCCACTGAGCCCGCCGTCGAGACATGGCAGACGTGCAGGGCCGAGCCTACGTGCGCCGCGAGCAGGCAGTCGCGGGCGATGATCGCCTCCTCGGCAACCGCGGGCCAGCCGGGCAGGCCGAGCTGTCCGGACATCACGCCCTCGTTCACCTGGGCACCATCGGTCAGCCTCGGCTCCTGCGCATGCTGGGCGATCACTCCGTCGAATGCCTTGACGTACTCCAGCGCCCGGCGCATCAGCACGGCGTCGGAGACGCATCGGCCGTCGTCGGAGAATACCCGGACCCGAGCGACCGAGTCGGCCATCGCGCCCAGCTCGGCGAGCTGGCAGCCGGCCAGCTCCGCGGTCACGGCGCCGACCGGCCGGACGTCGCAGTGGCCAGCCTGCCTGCCGAGCCGCCAGATCTGCTCGACGACACCCGCGGTGTCCGCGACCGGGTCGGTGTTGGCCATGGCATGCACCGCGGTGAACCCGCCCAGGGCGGCCGCTGCCGTTCCGGTCTGCACGGTCTCGGCATCTTCCCGCCCCGGCTCCCGCAGGTGGGCGTGCAGGTCCACCAGGCCGGGCAGGGCGATGAGGCCATCGGCATCCAGCACGTGCGCGCCCCGGACGCCGCCGGGCACGGCTGGCTCAGCGATGATCCCGTTGGTGACCATGATGTCGCCGCGCTCGCCGCCCAGCAGGCTGGCGCCCCTGATCAGCCAGGACGGGCCCTGGCGGGCGCCTCGGCCGGCCCGGCTGCCGGTGCCCCCGGTCATTGCCAGCCTCCGCTCATCGCCGCGCC
>Ga0335081_10014967_pt1 | contig 12554 bp, 7 predicted proteins | sample Lox_Sample_35_FD_206713 | JGI IMG/M metagenome (GOLD analysis project Ga0335081, IMG submission 206713) | Soil microbial communities from Loxahatchee National Wildlife Refuge, Florida, United States - Lox_Sample_3.5 | ecosystem: Environmental > Terrestrial > Soil > Wetlands | place: USA: Florida...
TTCCCCTCGGAATTTCGATATATCGGGTGGAAAGGGACGACGCGGGCGAATTGGTTGACAGCAAAAATAGACAGCAAACATGCGGGTTCGACGCTAACCGCATGAAAAGCAAGTGGGGACGTAGTTCAGTTGGTTAGAACGCTGCCCTGTCACGGCAGAGGCCGCGGGTTCGAGTCCCGTCGTCCCCGCCATTCCTTCTGAAGCAGTTAGTGAATGGTGATTCACTTAAGCCTACCCACAATTCCACCCACAGCTGTCATTGAACGATCTCAGACTCGATTCCAACCGCGTCAACAAACTTATCCTGTGCCGCGATCATCTCGTCGAGGTCTTCATCCGTGTAGAGGTCGCCTTGTTCACGAGCCAGTTCGCTAGACTGTGCCGCAGGTTGTGCAAGCCCCAGCGATGCCCGTCAGGGATGAGAACCCGGCTTTCATCGCTGCTGGTCGCAAGTGAACGCGGCAAAATACGGAGGCGCAGATCCGAAATCGCCGTCGAGATGGCGGATCACGCTGACGATTCGTTGACGGAGCGCGCAATCGAAGTCTTGCGGCAGGTAGCCGCTGGCAACGCAAATAAGATAATCGCCGACAAACCCGAAATCTCTGAGGAGACGGTCAAGGCACATATGCGTAAGATTCTGTCCAAGCTTGGAGCAAACGATCGCACCCATGCCGTGGCAATGGCGCTGAGACGCGGCATCATCGAGATATACGCTAACTCGGGGCCGTTTCTTCGCTTGGTGGGCCTCGCGGTGGCAGCGTTGGAAGTGGATCGGTGCTTTCCATCGCACCGTGAAGTCGTACCAATAGAACTTCTAGTTTGGTTTTCGAAAGAGCTTCACGAGTCTCCTCCTTGCTGCCCGCACGGAAGCAACTCGTATGTTCTGCACGCAATTTGTGAGAACGACTACATGATAGCTCACTAGCTGCGAATGGACGATGAGCAAAAGGTTTGCTTGTTAACCGCATGGCAGGGCAGATTTCTCAAGCACCCACATCGAAGACTGGAAGAACTTCAAGGTTTAAAACACAAGCCCTTTTCGCAGGTAGTCCAGATAAACAGTCGGCGTTGTCCGTTACAAGGTTTCGGACAAGGCCAACCATAGAGTCCAGGTGTGACGGGTACACGTGTTCAAGAATCGAGAGGGAATTCCGTGACGGCTTAAGAGTATCATGTCTTCCTACTGATCTAGGGCCTTGTCTGATCGAATCCTGGGGAGCGGTTCGATGAGTTTGCGTCCGATATCGCTATCGCTTCTTGTTGGAATCTTTCTCACTACGTTCTTTCTAAATGGGCTGAGTGCTCAAACGACTACTTCGGGCGCAGTGACCGGCGTCGTTACTGATCCGAGTGACGCGGTTCTACCGAACGCAGATGTCGAGATCAGGGACATCAACAAGGGCACGACAGAATCAACCGAAACAGACCGCGATGGCGTGTACCGCTTTTTCTTTGTTTCTCCCAGCCAGTACACGCTAACCGTAGCCCACGACGGCTTTCGCAAGGAAAGCCGGAGTGTGACTGTATTGTTAGGGACACCAGTTACAGTCAACATCACGCTGGAGATTGCGAATGCAAACACGGAACTGGTCGTGACTGCAGAAGCTCCGCTTGTTCAGGCAGACAACGGCGACGTTTCGATTACCATGAGCCAGAGGCAGATCTCGGAACTACCCAATCCCGGTAACGACCTCACCTACATCGCCCAGACCGCTCCCGGCGCAATCATGAACACCGATAATGCGCGCACTGGGGGCGGGGGCGGGAACTTTTCAATCTTGGGCATGCCGGGGACCTCAAATCAATTCACCCTGAATGGCATGCACGACAACGCGGGACATCTTAGTTTTACTGGCGTTACGGGTATGCTTCTGGGTCAGAACGAAATTCAGGAAGCCACTGTGGTGAGCAATGGCTACTCGGGACATTTTGGAAGTGACGCAGGCTCGTATGTGAACTACATTACAAAGTCCGGAGGGAATGACTTCCACGGGAACGCCAAGTACTTTTGGAATGGCAGCGTGTTGAACGCTACCGACTGGATCACGAAAGCATTCGGCGATCCTCGACCCTTCAATATCGCCAACCAGTGGGCGGGTTCGGTGGGAGGGCCCATCAAGAAAAATAGGTTGTTTTTCTTTTTTGATACCGAGGGCTTGCGAGTCTTGCTTCCCGCTCCTGTCCAGGTGGTTCTCCCGAGCCCACAGTTCGAGGCAGCAACCATCGCCAATATCGATTCTATCTTTGGCTCTGCGTCCGCTTCCGATGCTTTCTACAAGCAAGTCTTTAGTCTGTACAACCAAACCCCTGGAATAACAGCGGCTACTCCGGGGAGCTTCGCCGATCCTCTTGGCTGTCTCGACGCAAGCCCGAGTGGTGTGTTCCTCGGTCCGCAGACCCCTCAAGGGCAACTGGGTGTGAGTCTTCCGTGCGCAATCCATTTTCAGGAAACACTTGGGCAGCCGACGAGTGAATCCCTTGTGTCTGGCCGTATGGACTGGAACATCCGTACCAACGATCGTGCTTTCTTCCTCCTCCAATACGACAGCGGCCGTCAACCCGTTGTCGTCGACCCAATAAGCTCACTCTTCAACGTCTACGAGACTGGGCCATGGTGGCAAGCCCAGTTGAACCAAACTCACACATTTGGGACAACCGCCGCGAACCAGCTCCTACTGGCGGGTATTTACCAAGATCAAGTGTCGAGCCTCGTCAACCCGATGCGAACCCTGGCTGCTTTTCCGACCACCCTGGATTGGGCCAACGCGGGTCAGCCGTTTACTTCGCTGGGAGGATCTGACTATCTCTATGGCTACCCCCTCGGCACGGCGCTAACAGTCTACGAGATCGACGATGATTTCCTGAAGACGTTGGGCAAGCACAAGTTCGGATTCGGGGGAGAATTCTTCCGAGCATATTTGAGACACTCCCAATATACCCAGAACGCCGTCGGAGACATCGTTCCACGAACCATCGATGCATTTTATTCTGGAGGCGTGGACCCAGCATCGCCCCAGAGTGACTCCACGATGTTGCGACAATGGTTTCCCGCGCAGCGGGCAGAGCTCTTCTTGAACTACACTCTTGCGGGCTATGGGCAGGATGAGTGGCACGTAAAATCCAACCTGACCCTTACTCTCGCTCTGCGCGTAGAACATAACTCAAATCCCGTTTGCGCCCACGATTGCTTTGCCGAATTTTCTGGACCGTTTGAATCGATCAGTCACGATTCCGCACAGCCTTACAATCAGGCGCTCTCGAATCGAAAGCAGGCCTTTCTTCACACGGACCCTGTTAACTGGGCGCCGCGATTCAGTTTCGCCTGGCAACCGCTGGGAGTTTCGCATAATACCGTGGTACGTGGCGGTCTCGGTTTATTTTACGAACTGTTCTCTGGCGGGTTCGGACCCGTTTTCTCTTACAATCCACCACTCGTTAACCGCGTGACAGTATTTGGCGGCTACCATCTCGCTCCGGCAGAAACCGACAGCCTCTTTAAAGCGGCCGCAGCGTCGAATGCCGCCTTTGTCAAAGGGTTTGCAGCCGGCGAAAACCTTATTCAGATCAAAGCGTCGGATCCGGCGTTCTTCCCCCCCAATCTTACCGTTCCGAATGCCAAGACCCGGACAGCCCAGTATCAGAAGTGGAGCCTGGAAGTGCAGCAGACGTTTGGTAAACGCACTTCGGTGACTCTTGGATACTACGGCAATCACGGAATTCATGAGTTGGTGCAAAATCCCTCAGCTAATGCTTTTGGATTCGGCCCGTTTCCAGCCACACGCTGTTCGAGCCCGCCCGTTCCGCCCTGCGCCGACCCTCGCTTCGCTGGTGTCACTGAATACACGACACCCGGAATCTCGAACTACAATGGCGTGGTTGTTTCGTTTCGGCGGCGATTTACTGGTTTCGGCAATGGTCTATTCCAGGCAAACTACACCTACGGCCATGCTCTCGATGAAGTTTCCAACGGCGGCCAAGCCGTATTCGCGGCGGGCAGTTCCGACTTCCCCCAGAACCCCTTTAATCTGCGAGGCAGCTACGGAGCGGCAGATTACGATGTTCGTCACTCCTTGAATGCGAACTATGTCTGGCAACTCCCGGTGAAGACCATGCTCCACGGCCGCGGCCCCGATTACCTGGTGAACGGATGGCAGGTCTCGGGAGCGATTTTTGCCCGAACCGGATTTCCCTACACGGTGATCGATCTCGCAAAAGCCGGTAACCTGGCTCCTAACAATTTCTACGGAACAATCTACTCTGTGCCAGTTGCCCCACTCGGCCCGTCCCCTTCCTGCGGAGCGGGAGCCGTAGTCCCACCCTTCCCACATCCTTGTCAGCCGCCGCAACTGGTGATGCTGCCCGACGGCACAACGAAGTCCAATCCAAATGCAAATTTCGTACAAGCGGGTTGCGAAACAGGATTCAATACCGGGAACTTGCCCGGCCCCACAGGTCCTTGCGGCGGGCGCGCGGTGTCTTTCGCTCAAGGCCGCAATCACTTCCGCGGACCGAATTACTTCAACACTGATCTGGCCATCATGAAGAACACGAAGGTCCCCGGTTGGGAAAATGCAATGCTGGGTATTGGTTTCCAATTCTTCAATTTTTTCAATCACCCAAACTTTGGCCCGCCCGACAACGACAGCTCGGATTCAGGGTTCGGACAGATATCGACGATGGAGATGCCACCGACCAGCATTTTGGGATCTGGTCTGGGAGGCGATGTTTCCCCCCGCATGATCCAACTGAAAGCGCAAATAATGTTTTAGACAGCGAGCGGATGATCTTCAATTTAGAAAGATGGCTATCGGGGCTGGTCAAGTCCGACGCGATGGACCAGGTCCACAAAACGAGGATCATCGCGCAAGGGGTCAAAGTAAGGATGGACCTTGATCAACTGCAGGATGTTTGATTGCTCCTGGTAAGCCCGCTCCAGCCAGGCGAGTGCCTGCTCGTTATCGCCGAGGCCCAGATAAGCGTTCACAAATGCTGCAGTAGGCACGTAGGTGGTTCGCTGCCGTCGCTTCAGTTCGTCGAGCAAACGAAGCCCTTCCTCGCGGCGTCCGGCATGCGCATAGGCCCGAACCAGCACGCCCATTACAGCCGGATTCCGCTTGGGGCCGAGCGCCTTTTCCAGCACCGGAATCGCTTCGTCCGGTTGGCCGTTAGCAATCAGGGCCATCCCCAGATACCAATGGTCTGGGACGTCGCTGCGCAACTCCCTGATGGCCTCGTCGTAACGTCTCGCATGAAACAATATCCAGCCCTTGGTGATGCCAGGGAATCCAAGCAGATCACCTGCGGATCCAAGCGGATCAAGGTCGCGGGCACGCTGGGCCCACGCCAGGGCGTCGTCCGTCCGCCCCTGGCACAGCAGCCACTTAGCGTAGCCGACATAAGCACCAGCATCGTTCGAGTTCAACTCCAGAGCCCGCTTGAATTCTGCTTCGGCGTCGCTCCACTGCCACTGTTTCTGATATACCGCTGCAAGCAATACGTGTGGTTCCGCAAGGTCCGGATCCAGTTCAATTGCTTTTCGGGCTGCGCTCATCATTTTTGGATGCGTTTCCTTCGGGGGGCCACCGACAGGAACTGATCCGAGCCTCTCGTATGCGTTCGCGAGGCCGACGTAAGCCGGTGCAAAGTTAGCGTCCTTGCCGATCGTTTCCTCAAAATAGGCAATACTCTGTTCAAACCCAGCCCTGCTGCTGCTCTTGCTGAACTCTTCTTCGGCTTTAAGATAGCTCTCGTAAACTTCAGGGGAGACATGATGTGCCGTGACCAGCCTGGCACGCTCCTCTCCGGTGACCTTGACCTCCACTCTGCGCGCGATAGATTGCGCCACCTCGCTCTCGAGAGCAAGTACGTCCCCCAGCTCGCCGTCGTACTCGTCCGACCAAAGGTGCTCGTCCGTTGCGGCGCGAATCAACTGGGCGTGCACACGAATCCGGTTGCCCTGCCGTATCACTGAACCTTCGACGAGGGCGTCCACCCCAAGCGTCCTGGCGATCTCTGGCACCGAGAGCTTCGTACCTTTAAAGCGCATGACCGAGGTGCGGGAAATGACGCGCAGATCATGGATTCTGGCCAGGCGTCCGCACAGCTCTTCCGTCATCTCGTCGGCGAGGTACTCCTGGGTTGAGTCGCCCGACAGATTGCTCAAGGGCAGGACTGCCAACGACCTGATCTTGCTTTGGGTCGTATGCCCAGTGTGGCCCCGGAACACAACGTAGGTGATGGCAATAAGCGCGAGTCCAACCACACCGCCGAGAATAGGCCAGAGACGTGCCCGCGAAGTCCCGGTTGGTCGACCGTCGACTTTTCCCTCCGCCGGTATTTCCGACCTAAGCTCTTCCTCTTCCAAACGTAATTTGCGGCTTTGCACCCAGGCATCGAGTTCCGAACTGAACGCATAAACCGATCCCATTCGGTCATGGAGGTGCCGGTGAACGGGCATTCCCTCCCGCTTCTCCCAGCGCTGGACGGTGGTCACGTCGCGCTTGAGGTAGGCCGCGATTTCCTTCCACGAATCCAGCCGATCTAAGGCCGGTTTCACGGATGGTGTACCAAGGGGTGTTTCACTCATCGCGCACTCCTGATTGCTCCGCGGTGGTCGTGAATCCGGAACCTGATTTTACCTCCCGCACGGGCGGCGGCAAAGCACGGCATTCGACGGCAAATCCCCCATTCCGCACATTGCGGTTTGCCTGGAGCGAACAACTCGCCTATTTTGCGCACTCATAGGACCTGGGGAACTACCGAAATGCGACCCTCGGGCTAGCGCGTCTAAGCAGGCGAGATCGATGCCACGCGAAGGACGTTCGGTGAACCCGACAATTCTGGGAACTTGGAGGTTTTCTATGAACCGCAGAACGTTTTGGGCAGTATCCATTGCGACAGGAATGATTTTGGCGGCAGGTATAGGCACGTCGGCGCAAGATTGGCCGCGCACGCACTACAGCGGCGTGATCAATGATTATCCACTATCAATCAGCCCGGCAGCCGGTCCGTGGGAACTTCGGGGCCCGTGGTCCTTGAACCTGCACCCACACGGAAGGGCGGATTTTTCGGCTTCTCTGACGATGGAGTTCTCCGACTTAGGAACCCCCTCCTCTGGGATCAACACCGACTCCCGGCACCAGCACACACACCATATAAGGATGAAGGACGCGACACTAGTTTGGAACCCGCCTCAAACTGATTGCCCGTCTAACATCACTCCCTACCCTACCTACACCTGGGTTCTGGAGGTGAACGGGATGGCGGATGTAACGGGAAATGGAGGATCTCCCTTTACGGGGTCAGTGCCGCTACAGGTCTGCCTCGGCGGCGGCCCGAACTTGGAGATTTCGAACATCACACTGGTGTTTACGGATCTCCCGACCGGCCCATCTCAGGCAACAAATCACTTCGGGGCGCAGCCGATCCACGGGGTCGTTCGGCTTCCCAAGGAACCTGGGTGGGGTGACGACGACCGGGACTGAGGTGGCATTCGACGGCAAGGCCCTAATTCTGCACCTTGCCGTTTGACGCCACCCACCTATGTACCAAACCGTGAGCGCACGTCCTCTCGCGATGCTAGGAGGTAGCATGCAAAATTCGCGGACCCTTGGGCGATCCAATTCAGTCATGAACCCGGGATTTCATCGGATCGCCATGGCGCTGACTATGGTCGCGGCACTCGGACTTTGGGGATGCGGCGGAAGTTCAAGTTCTTCGTCTTCACCTCCTCCTTCGCTCGTAAGCGTGGCAGTCACACCCATTGCCGTCACGGTGTTACGGGATGCGACAGAAGCGTTTACGGACAAGGTGACCGGAACGGCCAACACTGCGGTCACGTGGAGCGTGGAAGAAAGCTCTGGCGGTACGATCAACAATGCGGGCGTCTACACGCCTCCACAGAATGGGGCTGGTACGTTTCATGTCCTGGCGACGAGCCAGGCCAATTCGGACGCTGCTGGCGTAGCCGTGGTGACTGTTCCGATGCCCCAAATAACCATTAGTCCTGCGGCGGCTACCGTGCACCCTGGTGGGACGCGAGCGTTCGCGGCCACTGTCTCAGGGCTGACCAATACTGCCGTAAACTTCACGGTTCAGGCGAGCGCTGGGGGGCTGATAAACAGCGCTGGACTCTATACCGCGCCAGCCGCTGCCGGTATCTATCAAGTCATCGCCACCAGTGCCGATGAAACGACGGTCAACGCGAGTGCTACCGTCACCGTCACGACCTCTTCCAGTGTATTTACCCCTACCGGGAATCTCAAAGAGGCGCGTGGCCTGCACACAGCCACCTTGCTACCGAATAACAAGGTGCTGGTGGCGTATGGCTCAAACAGCAGCACATACACCGAGGCAGCCGGTTACGTGGGCCTGACATCGGTCGAAGTGTACGACGTTAGCACGGGCACGTTTACTGAAATCCTTGGCGACGATGGCTTAGGGATTTTCGGCCACACCGCGACACTATTGCAGAACGGAACGGTGTTGCTGACCGGGGGCTTCATAAATGATGTTTGGGACGACTACTTAGATAATGTTTCAGACAACGGAGCAGGACTGTACGATTCCGCCACTGGTGTATGGAGCGGGACAGGCAACATGACGGCCAACCGCGGGGGTCATACAGCGACTTTGCTGGCGAACGGCAAAGTCCTGATCGCGGGAGGGGCCGATACAGATCCAACTGGAACGGGTTTGGCAAGCGCCGAACTCTATGATCCTGGCACCGGCACCTTCACACAAACCGGCAGCATGACCGTGGGGCGCTACCTGCACACCGCTACGCTGCTGCAAAACGGGAAGGTGCTTATAGTGGGCGGTGCCCTGACATCTGCATCAGACCCCGATGCCACGGCGGAAATCTATGATCCGGCCACTGGCACCTTCACTATGACCGGCGCAATGGCGACGGCTCGCGAACAACACGCGGCAACGCTTCTCGCCGACGGCAGGGTGCTGATCGTCGGCGGCACAACCTCCCCACCGGCATCTCTGTCTTCGGCTTGGCTGGCGACGGGCACCGTTAATTTGGAAGGGACCGCATCTGCGGAAATTTACGACCCATCTACTGGATCGTTTTCGGGTACCGGATCTATGGCCGCAGCCCGAACCTTCCATACAGCGACGCTGTTGCCGAGCGGGAAGGTGCTGGTAGCAGGCGGCGGCGGCGAAAATTCCACCGCGGAAATTTACGATCCGGCGACTGGCTCCTTCAGCACTACCAGTGGAATGGAGATCGGGCGCTCGGGGCACACCGCAACGCTGCTCCCGAATGGGAGCGTGTTGGTTGCGGGCGGCGGTATTTTGGCCGGTATGGCATCCGCGGAGTTGAATCAATGAATTCGAGAAGTGTCCGCTGCTTGGAGGAACGTCTGCCTCGCCCGCCACGGTTGAGGCAAGCATACCCAGTGCTAGTGAGAAAGCTCGCAGTTGCGGGGATTGTGAGCCTTTTGCTCCTTGCCGGATGCGGAGGCGGCACGAGTCAGTCAGTCAACAATCAGCCAGTCAACAATCAACCCCCGCCACCTACCGGGGGCTCTAACGCCGTCCCGACGATCCAGGCTCTCTTTCCAAGCTGCGCTCCCGCAGGAGAGCCCGTTCAGTTGTCGCTAGCTGGGCTAAATTTTGTGGCCAGTTCAGTCGTGCGCTGGAACGGCAGCGACCGGCCGACCACTATGGATGCCATTAACGGACTCCTTGCTCAGATTTCGGCGAGTGACGTTGCTGCAGCCGGGACCGCCGCGGTCACAGTCTTCAACCCTGGATCCGGCGGGGGTAGCTCGAAACCGTTGACCTTCACCATAACGACAGGAGCTGTTGATCCGCAATCAATCGCTGTGGACCCTGCCGGAAAGTTCGCCTATGTGGCGAGTTCGGGCTGCAACGGCGGCGCTGGTGGCTATGTGTCTATGTACACGATCAACCCCACCACCGGGGCCTTGGCGTCCATAGGACCGCCGGTGCCTTCAAATGACGAATTTACCGACTCCGTGACCGTAGATCCTTCTGGAAAGTTCGCCTATGTGGCGAGTTCGGGGGATGTGTGGGATATCGATTTTGGCAGCATCTCGACGTACACCATTAATCCCACGACCGGGGCCTTAACATCCACCGCAGGAGGGATAAACGCAACAGGGATAAACGGAACTCCGGAGTTTTTCAATTCGGTGGCGGTCGATCCATCCGGCAAGTTCGCTTATGCGGCGGATGGCGGAGCTTTCCCAGCGGGCAGCTTCGGCGGTTCAAGCAACGTCTCGATGTACGCTATCAGCAGCACTACCGGAGCCTTGACGTCCATTGGGATGGTCACCGCAGGACAGCCGGTCTCCGTGGCCGTGGATCCATCTGGCAAGTTCGCCTATGTGGCGAATGAGAATGACGCTCCTGGACCCGCTGGCAACGTGTCCATGTACACGATCAACGCCACGACCGGGGGCCTAACATTTATAGGGTCGATCGCCGCAGGAATAGGTCCCGACTCCGTGGCCGTGGATCCTGCGGGCAGGTTCGCCTACGTAACGAATTTCGGCTCGAACGACATCTCGACGTACTCGATCGACGCCACGACCGGGGCCCTAACATTTATAGGGTCGATCGCCGCAGGAACACACCCTTTCTCCGTAGCTCTGGATCCTGCGGGTAAGTTCGCCTACGTGGCAAATTGGACGGGGTCTGCCACTGACGGTAGCGTCTCGATGTACACCATCGACGCCATGACCGGGAGCTTAACGCCTTCAGGAACGATAGCTACGGAACTATCGCCTACCTCGATAGCCATCCATCCATCCGGAAAGTTCGCCTACGTGACGAACTCCGGCTCGAACAGCGTCTCGATGTACAGCATTGACAGTGCCACTGGGACCTTGACGCTTATGGGGACGATAGGCACATGAAAGGGCCGGCTCTAAAGGCAAGCAAAAACAGCAAGAGGAGAGCACCATGATTGCCAAAATGTTTCGCGTCACATTAACCATTGCTGTTGCCAGCAGCCAGGTACGGAAAGCTAGCACGAAATGGCCGGCGATGGTTCTCGTCCGCGAACTGCGCCACTCGCCGGAGAAAGTCTGGATTTTTCCAGCGTAGCGGTCAAGACCGGGAATCGGAGCTGGGCCACCCGTTCCGCCATCCAGGTTAGTAAACAACAAGATTACTGAAGAAACGTTTCCGTCGAGTTCACGGTGTAGCCCTCGCATGGTCTGTGTTACATCTGTTATTTGGCTGCGCCTGCAACAGCACGGATCGTCCTGCCGCGTCTCTTTTCGTCTCCAGAGAAGAAGAATTTCGTTCTTGGGCTGCTCCTCCTACTTGCGACAGTTGCGTTGTATAACCGTGCAGGCCGAGACCCATTCGTCAACTACGATGACGAGCGGTACGTAGTTGACAATTATCATGTGCGAGCTGGGCTGCGACTGGAAACGGTCAAGTGGGCATTCACCAGCTTTGAGGAATCCAATTGGCATCCCCTGAGCTGGCTATCGCACGCGATGGATTGTCAGCTTTTTGGTCTCGACCCGGAAGGCCCGCACTACACCAGCATATTGCTGCACGCCCTTAATGTGGGCCTGCTGTTTTGGCTGTTATGGCGAGCCACAGGCGATACCGGACGCAGTTGGACGGCAGCAGCGCTGTTCGCGGTACATCCCATTAATGTCGAATCGGTTGCGTGGATAGCGGAGCGAAAAAATATCCTGAGCCTGCTATTTTTTCTATTGGCATTCTTAAGTTATCAGTGGTACGCGCGGAAGCCAGGAGTCGGCAGGTATTTACTTGTAACCGCGTTTTACGCGTGCGGCTTGATGGCCAAGCCAATGATCATCACCTTTCCTTTTCTCGTCTTGTTATGGGACTACTGGCCATTGAAACGTTGGCAGGACGCGACAACCGGGAAGTATCGGATCCGTTCACTGGCGTTGGAAAAAGTGCCACTGCTGCTGCTCTCAATCGTAAGCTCGGCGGTGACCATCGCAGCACAGCGTGCGGGCCACGCCCTCGGAACGCTCACAAAATATCCAGTGCACGTTCGCTGGGAAAACGTCAGTGTGGCTTATCTGGGATATCTTCTTAAGGCGGTTTGTCCTTTCCATTTGGCTCCGATGTATCCCTTTGATCCGAGTTCCTTAACACCGGGGCGCGTTTTCCTTAGCGTGACGACAGTCGCGGCCATCACCGCGTTTGTGCTTATCGAGCGTCAGCGGCGACCTTACTTGCTAGTCGGCTGGTTCTGGTTTTTGGGATCGCTGGTTCCAATGATCGGAATTGTGCAGGTCGGTCGGCAAGCGATGGCCGACCGTTATGCCTATCTACCGTTTATCGGGCTCTTTGTCATGGTCTGCTGGGCGGTTGCGGATGGAGCTGCGCGCCTGCACCTACCTCGTAGATGGATAACGGCAGCAGCTGCGATTTGCCTACTTGTTCTTGCAGTTGTAACTCATCGCCAGATTGGCTATTGGGGAGACAATGTGACTCTGTGGTCACACGCGTTGCAGGTCACCCGGGACAATGCCATGGCTGAGGACAACCTTGGTGGAGCGCTTTTGGCGCAGGACAAAATT
>Ga0335081_10014968_pt1 | contig 12551 bp, 10 predicted proteins | sample Lox_Sample_35_FD_206713 | JGI IMG/M metagenome (GOLD analysis project Ga0335081, IMG submission 206713) | Soil microbial communities from Loxahatchee National Wildlife Refuge, Florida, United States - Lox_Sample_3.5 | ecosystem: Environmental > Terrestrial > Soil > Wetlands | place: USA...
CAACTGTTTGCATTGAACCGCGGACCCAATCCCTCGCCGGTCTCGGCTCCAAAGTTAGAGCTTACGAAAGTGCCCTTGACTGAATCTGTTTCCGTGAAAGTTTTCAAGCTGGCATTGAACAGCTCCAATTCTTCTGCGCTTAATCCCGGCAAAGGACCTCCGGCGCGCGGCGCCGCGCCCATGGCAACGCCTGGATCAACCACCGTTTTTCCGGCACCCAGAACTTCGGGAGTCGCGATGATCAGAAGAGCCAATACGAGAGCTGATATTTGAATGCACCAGTATTTAATGTTCGGCGAATTGACTGCGCGCAGCATGGTAGCCATGGGGACCCCTTAATGTCTCTTCCTCCAGAAGCTAATGCAATTTAAGGATCGGCACTTTAATAGTTAATCAAGACTTGGCCGTTGGGTTGCCTGTGTTTACCTTGAGACTTAACAACGATGGTGTTAGCAGTCTGCGTGCCAGCTTCCAAATAACTATACAAAACAGTCCGCAGTAAAAAATTGCTGAAGGAAAACAGTAACAAGGCTCGTCGCAGCAAGGCGACATAAACCGCAGCCTGGATGTTACTTTCTTGATAACGTAGTGGTTTTAGTGTCGCTCCCCAGCGACGATAGAATCAAACTCTCCGAGGACACCGTTTCAAAAGACTGAAACCTCGTCGCCAACAATCTAAAAAGAACGGTTTCGAAAGACTACTTCCCGCTTCTTGAAGCTTCCAAAAATCGATTGATGAGACGGGCCCTGATACTTAAGAATTGACTCGTGGCACTTATCAGGACGAGGGTGCCATATACTCGCAACGCAAGTTTCTCAGAACCGCGGCCGGAGCCTTGTCGCGCCGGGCGGCGAGCATTAGCAGGGCGAGCTGTCTTTGGGACGATTACCCGGCCGATCTCGGAAAATGCGCTCATGCCAATTGCAATACGTGCCACAGCCTCGACTACATACCGATGAACTCGGTATTCCTTGATCGCAAGGGCTGGGAGGGTGAGGTCAACATAATGATCAAAGTCACGGATGCGCCGATCAAGCAAGAAGGCGTCCCGCAGATCGTGGACTACCTTGCTGCGCAGTACGGGAAGTAGAGCTTTCGGCACACTCTTTCAGCTGCCAGGCCTTTAGCACACTTCAAACCGCCGCCCGCACCGCGCCGCAATGGAAGCAACGTCAATAGCCAATGCCTTCCACGGGTATTTTTGCGCCGAAGTGTCGCCTTTCCACTTTTTTATAAGTTTTTAACACCACCGGGATAAATTTATACGGCATTTTAATTTGTTCGGCCTCAGAATCCCGTCCATGGTTTCTGGCAATTGGAGGCTCAAATGATGGACGTCGTTTTTATCGCAGTCATTGTCGGTTTCTTCGCGCTCACCATCGGTTTGGTCTACGCGTTCGATCAGTTGTTGAGGAGGGGCTCATGAGCTGGACCTATCTGTTGAGCCTGATTCTGGCTCTCGCCGTTTTCGTCTACCTGGTCGTCGCCTTATTTTTCCCGGAGAAATTCTGATGACTGGCAATGGTTATTTTCAACTCGCGCTCTACCTGGGCGTCTTGCTACTGTTGGTTAAGCCCCTCGGCGCCTACATGGCCAATGTGTATGAGGGCCGCATAAAGTTCATCAATCGCTTCGGCGCGCCGTTCGAGAACCTGCTGTACCGGCTGTGCGGTGTGAACCGGGCGCAGGAAATGCGCTGGACGCAGTACGCGGTGGCGATGCTGATATTTAATGTGCTTGGCGCACTTGCGGTCTATGCATTGCAGCGGCTGCAAGCTTATCTGCCGCTCAACCCGCAGGCTTTTTCCGCGGTCAGTCCCGATTCATCCTTCAACACCGCGGTCAGTTTCGCTACCAACACTAACTGGCAGGGCTACGGCGGCGAGAGCACTATGAGCTATCTTACCCAGATGGCCGCGCTCACGGTGCAAAACTTCGTTTCCGCGGCAACTGGAATGGCGGTGCTGGTGGCGTTGATCCGCGGGTTCGCGCGCCAGACTGCCGAGACCATCGGCAATTTCTGGGTTGATCTCACCCGCACGACTCTATATATCCTGCTGCCGCTGGCCCTTATCGTAGCGGTCGTGCTTGCCGGCCAGGGTGTGGTGCAGACTTTCTCGGCCTATTCCACCGTACCGCTGCTGGAATCGGTTGAATATGACACTCCGAAACTCGACGCTGCAGGTCAACCGGTCAAGGACGAAAAGGGGAATCCTGTCACGGAAAAAGCGGTGGCGAAGGAGCAGGTCATTGCCGTCGGTCCGGCTGCTTCGCAAATTGCAATCAAGCAGCTCGGCACCAATGGCGGCGGATTCTTTAACGTTAACTCCGCGCATCCTTTCGAGAACCCGACGCCGTTATCTAATTTTCTGGAGTTACTCTCGATTCTATTGATCTCCGCAGCGCTTTGCTACACCTTTGGACGTATGGTCGGGGACACACGTCAGGGTTGGGCGGTGCTTGCTGCAATGACAATAGTTTTTGTCGGCATGCTCGCGCTTTGCGTCGGCTCCGAACAGTCGGGCAATCCGCTGCTCGCCAAACAGGGCGTCGACCAAACTGCGAGCAGTTTGCAGGCCGGGGGCAACATGGAAGGCAAGGAGACACGCTTTGGAGTTGTAAATTCTGCGCTGTGGGCTACCGCCACCACGGTTGCCTCGAACGGCTCGGTGGACTCAATGCATGATTCGTTTACGCCATTAGGCGGGCTGGTTCCAATGTGGGATATGCAATTGGGCGAAGTAATTTTCGGCGGCGTTGGCTCGGGTCTCTACGGCATGCTGATCTTCGCCATCGTCGCTGTATTCGTTGCCGGGCTCATGATCGGGCGGACTCCGGAGTATCTCGGTAAGAAAATACAGGCATTCGAGATGAAAATGTCGGCGGTGGCGCTCCTGCTCGTGCCTCTCGCAATACTTGTGGGCACCGCAATCGCGGTGCTGGTGGAGCCAGGCAAAGCCGGTATAGCAAATCCCGGTCCTCATGGTTTCTCGGAAATCCTTTATGCCTTCTCCTCGGCTAGCAATAACAACGGTAGCGCGTTTGCCGGGCTTTCTGCCAATACGCCTTTCTACAACACCGCGCTTGGGTTGGTCATGCTGCTGGGCCGCTACTGGCTGGCGGTGCCGGTGCTGGCAATAGCGGGGGCACTTGCGGCCAAGAAAAAGATCCCGCTGAGCGCAGGCACGCTCCCCACGCATACACCGCTATTCGTCGCGCTGTTGGTCGGGACCGTAGTTATCGTGGGGGCGCTCGCTTTCTTCCCGGTACTCGCGCTTGGACCGATTGTAGAGCACCTCATCATGACCGGCGCGCACTAGCTTGAGCCCGGAAAAAACTTAAGGAAGCATACCGATGAATACGCAAGCCATTGCAATTCCCACGATGCGTCGGACTTTGGTGACCAAGGATATTTTCCGGCAGGCGCTGATTGACGCATGCATTAAATTACTGCCGCAGCATCAGTGGAGGAATCCGGTGATGTTCGTCGTCTATGTCGGCAGCATGCTGACGACCGCGCTGTTTTTCCAGGCTTTAGCCGGCAAAGGTGAAGCACCAGCCAGCTTCATTTTGGCGGTCACGCTGTGGTTGTGGTTTACCGTGTTATTCGCGAATTTCGCCGAGGCAATAGCCGAAGGCCGCAGCAAGGCGCAGGCCGCGGCGCTGCGCGCCGTGAAGCGCGACGTCATGGCCAAAAAACTAGACAAGCCGAAACACGGCGCTTCCGTCACCAAGGTCAGTTCAACGCAGCTGCGCAAAGGCGATATCTTTCTGGTCGAATCCGGCGACATCATTCCCACCGATGGCGAGGTTATCGAAGGGATCGCCTCGGTCAACGAAGCCGCGATTACCGGCGAGTCGGCGCCGGTGATTCGCGAAGCTGGAGGCGACTTTTGCTCAGTGACCGGTGGAACGCAGATCCTCTCCGATTGGCTGGTGGTGCGCGTTAGCGCGAATCCGGGCGAAACTTTTCTCGATCATATGATCGAGATGGTCGAAGCCGCCCGCCGCCAGAAAACCCCGAATGAAATTGCGCTCATTATATTGTTGGTGGGATTCACCTTGATTTTCCTGAAAACGACGGCGACCCTGCTGCCATTCTCGCTTTATAGCGTTGAAGTCGCCAAGGCTGGGACCCCAGTCACCATCACCGTGCTGGTCGCACTTCTAGTGTGCCTTATCCCAACGACCATCGGCGCTCTGCTTTCGGCCATCGGCCTTGCCGGCATAGGGCGCATGCTTCGCGCAAACATCATCGCCATGTCCGGTCGTGCAGTTGAAGCGGCAGGTGATGTGGACGTGCTGCTGCTCGACAAGACCGGCACCATTACTCTCGGCAATCGGCAGGCTTCCGCATTCGTTCCGGCGCCCGGCGTCACACGCGAACAACTGGCCGACGCGGCGCAACTTGCTTCACTCGCGGATGAAACGCCTGAAGGGCGCAGCGTGGTGGTGCATGCCAAGGAAAGGTATGGAATCCGCGAAAGGGACATCAATAAGCTCGGCGCGGTCTTTGTACCATTCTCGGCGCATACGCGCATGAGTGGCGTGGACCTCGAGGGACGAAAAATACGCAAGGGCGCGTCGGATGCGATTCGCGGCTGGGTAGAGCAGCAGGGCGGCAGATTTCCGAAAGAAACGGATGAAATGGTGGAAAGCGTCGCGCGCCGCGGCAGCACACCGCTGGTTGTAGCCGAGAATGCGCGTGTGCTCGGCGTCATTGAACTCAAGGACATCGTCAAAGGCGGTATCAAGGAACGTTTCGCCGAACTCCGAAGAATGGGCATAAAGACCGTGATGATTACCGGCGACAACAGACTCACGGCGGCGGCAATCGCCGCTGAAGCGGGCGTGGACGATTTCCTCGCTGAAGCGACGCCAGAAGCCAAGCTCAAGCTGATTCGCGAGCATCAGGCGCAGGGGCGTCTGGTGGCCATGACCGGGGATGGCACCAATGATGCGCCGGCGCTTGCGCAGGCCGATGTTGCCGTGGCGATGAACACCGGCACGCAGGCGGCCAAAGAAGCCGGCAATATGGTAGACCTCGATTCCAATCCAACCAAATTGATTGAAATCGTAGAAACAGGAAAACAGCTCCTGATAACGCGCGGCTCGCTGACGACGTTTTCGATTGCGAACGACGTTTCTAAGTATTTCGCCATCATCCCCGCGGCGTTCGCCACGACCTACCCGCAACTCAGGGTATTGAACATCATGTATCTCGCGACTCCCGCGAGCGCGATTCTTTCTGCGGTTATTTTCAACGCCTTAATAATTATCATCCTGATTCCGCTCGCGCTCAGAGGTGTGCGCTACCGCGCGGTCGGGGCGGGAAGATTGCTACGTGACAATCTGGTGATCTACGGCGTGGGCGGAGTGATTGCGCCTTTCATTGGCATCAAGCTGATTGACATGATTCTTGTCGCATTGGGTCTTACATAAGGGGCCATATATGTGGAATGAAATTAAATCGGGCGTCGTGATGTTGATCATTATGACGGTCATCACAGGCATTGCCTACCCATTGTTAGTGACCGGCGTTGCGCAAACGGTATTCCCGCACCAGGCGAATGGGAGTTTAATCATGAAAAACGGCAAGCCGATCGGCTCCGAACTCATCGGGCAGCCTTTCAGCAGCCCGAAATATTTCTGGAGCCGGCCATCGGCGACTTCGCCCAAGCCTTACGATGGCGGCTCTTCAAGCGGCTCCAACCTCGGGCCCACGAATCCGGCGCTGCTGGATGCAGTGGCGGATCGGATTAAAGCCTTGCGCGAAGCGGATCCCGGCAATGCGGCGCCGGTGCCCGCGGATCTCGTTACCGCCTCGGGGAGCGGACTCGATCCGCATATCAGTCCTGCAGCAGCGTACTACCAAGCGGAGCGGGTGGCGCGTGCGCGCAAGCTCGATTCCAAGCGCGTGCGAAGCTTGATCGCGGAACACACCGAATCGCGCCAATTCTGGATTCTCGGCGAGCCGCGGGTGAATGTGTTGAAACTCAATCTCGCGCTCGATGCGTTGCGCTGAAAAAAGCAGTCGAACACGGGATCGCCGCTCGTACGCCGTTGGCGGGGAGCGAGGAGCGGCGAATGTGAAGTACAACGAAGAAAAAAATAATGATGAAATACGGCCCAACACATGAAAGCTGGCTTTGCGCTCAAGAACGGGTCCATCATTTCTACCACGGACGAAAGGGCCGCCATTCTTGTTTACGTCGCACCGGATGCATCGGAAAAGCAGCAGCTTATCTTGACGCTCGGCCTGGACCCCTACGACATCGATTCCGCGCTCGATCCGGATGAGATATCGCGGGTGGAGTTTTCGCCCGGCTGCATTTCCCTGATCTGGAAGCAGCCGCGGAACGTAGCGTTCGGTCAACAGTTGCGGTTCGACGTCACTTCGCTTGGGCTTTTTCTGCGCGAAGAGCGGTTGATTATAATTATGGCTGAAGACGCCATTCCATTTTCTGCCAAGGAATTTCAAGGTGTCGGGTCCTGCATGGACGTTGTATTGCGATTACTCCTGCACACCGTACATCACTACCTGGGCCACCTGAAGGTGATCAAACATATCACGGTCGAGTTGAGTTCGAAAGTCAGCGCCTCGATGGAGAATCGCTACTTGCTGCAGATGTTCGCGCTGGGGGAGAGCCTGATCTACTACCTCAACGCCATAGAGGCCAACGGCGCCGTGCTGGCAAAACTGCGGGTGAATGCCGAGCGGCTGGAGGCGCCAAAACAGCAAATTGAATTCCTGCACGACCTCATGGTGGACAACCAACAGTGCGCCAGGCAGGCAAACATATACAGCACTGTCTTGTCCGGGCTCATGGACGCACGGGGCACCATCATAAACAATAATGTGAGTGTGTTGCTGAAGAATCTCACCCTCGTCAGCATAATCTTTCTTCCGCTCATGCTAGTTACCGGCATTGGCGGCATGTCAGAGTTCACCATGATGACGAAAGACATCGACTGGCGAATTTCGTATTCCTTGTTATTAGCGGGCATGGTCTTGCTGGGATGGATCACCTGGATCACACTGGTGCGAATTTTCGACATGAAGATAACGTACAAGAAGACACCGAAGGAAAACCGGATCAGGCTCTTGCAGCGATACGCTGCCAGGCTGGGCGATCGTATTTCCAAAATGAGCAGCGCACCTGGCAGGCACCACGAACAAAATCTGTCTGATGATGGCCACCGTGCTCAATCAGCACCCCGATCTGGACCGCCTGCCGGTTGAGGTTCGCCACCGATCCGGATTCCGGATCAACCGACGGTGAACGTGTTGAAACTAAATCTTGACCTGGATACACTCGCTAAAGGCTAATCCGACCCTTTATGATGCATGAATGAAACGCGCCCCGACGCTGACCGTCTGCTGGCCGAGCTTCGCCGCGAGGAAGAGCGGCAGAAGCGCGGCAAGCTCAAAATTTTTTTTGGCGCCTCAGCCGGCGTTGGCAAGACCTACGCGATGCTGGCTGCCGCGCAAGCCGCGAAACGCGATGGTGTGGATGTCATCGTGGGGCTGGTGGAAACGCATGGCCGCAAAGAGACCGAGGCCCTGCTTCAGGGGTTAGACGTACTGCCGCGGCGTGAAATCGAATACCGCGGCCGCGCGCTCCAGGAATTCGATCTGGATGCCGCGCTCGCGCGCCGCCCGGCTTTGATTCTGGTTGATGAGCTCGCGCACTCGAATGTGCCCGGTTCGCGCCACCCCCGCCGCTGGAACGACATCGAAGAATTGCTGGCCGCGGGCATCAATGTTTACAGCACCCTTAACGTCCAGCACATCGAAAGTCTGAATGATGTTGTGGGCAGCATTACCAATATCCGCGTTTCCGAAACGGTGCCTGATACGGTTTTCGACGAGGCCGATGAGGTTGTCCTCGTTGACCTGCCCGCGGATGAGCTGCTTCAGCGACTGAAAGAGGGCAAGGTCTATCTGCCGCAGCAGGCCGAGCGCGCACTGGAGAATTTCTTCCGCAAAGGCCATTTGATCGCACTGCGCGAGTTGGCGCTGCGCAGGACCGCGGACCGCATTGACGAAGACGTTCGCGCTTACCGCAGCCGGGAGGATATCCAGCGCGTATGGCCGACACGCGATACTCTGGTGGCCGGTATCGGGCCGGAGATCGGCGCCGAGCAGGTTGTGCGCGCTACAGCGCGAATGGCCGATCGTATGGGTGCGAACTGGCACGGGGTCTTTGTGGAGACCCCGTCACTGCAGCGGTTGCCGGAAGGGAAGCGGCAAAGGATACTCAGGGTTCTGCAACTGGCGCAGGAACTCGGCGCGCAGACAGCAACAATTCCCGGCAGCAGCGTCGCAGACGCGTTGGTGGATTACGCGCGCAAGCATAATGCCACCAGGATCGTCATCGGTCGCGGAGACCCCACTTGGTTCTGGAGTTGGGGACAATCCATCGAGCAGCGCGTTGCGAGGCTGGCAACTGATATTGACCTGGTTCAAATTGCACGAGAAGCATCGACTGAGCTACCCGGCGCCCGCAATCGGAACCGAGTACGCGATGAAGAAGAGCAAGATCGGTACATGCAACCCCTGCGTTATGTGTGGGCTGTCGCTTGCTGCGGCGTAGCGACTGCATTGGCTTCACTGCTGCTTCCTTACTTCGATCTCGCAAATATCGCCATGCTTTTCGTGCTGGCAGTGGTGCTCATCGGGTTCTGGTTCGGACGCGGACCGGCTGCCTTAGCCGCGTTTGTGAGCGTGGCTGCATTCGATTTCTTTTTTGTCCCGCCGCGATTTTCCTTTGCTGTGCACGATGTTCAGTACGGCCTGACATTTGCGGTCATGCTGATCGTCGGTTTGATCACCGGCCAGTTAACGGCGCGTTTCCGCTACCAGGCACAGGTGGCGGAACATCGCGAAAGCCGGGCGCATTCGCTGTACGAGATGGCGCGAGAGCTTTCGGCTGCTCTTACCATGGAGCAGGTGGTCGAAATCAGCGACCGCTTCGTGGAGCGAAGTTTTCTGGCCAAGGTCGCCATCGTGCTTGCCGATGCAGAGAATCGACTCGTTGTCGCTGGCGAAAAGGATAAGTGTCCGGCACAGCTCGATCTTGCAATTGCGCAATGGGCCTACGATCACACGCAGGCAGCGGGATTCGGAACCGACACCTTGCCGGCGAGTCCGATACTGTATTTGCCATTGAAGGCACCGATGCGTACCCGTGGCGTGCTCGCCATTGAGCCCTCTGTTCCGCGCTGGCTGCTAGTTCCGGAGCAGCGGCGTCAGCTGGATACCTTTTGCACCTTAATCGCTATTGCCATCGAGCGCGTGCACTATGTCGAGGTGGCGCGCGATGCGCTCATTAAAATGGAATCCGAACGGCTGCGCAATTCATTATTGTCGGCCTTGTCACATGATTTGCGCACGCCGCTGACCGCGTTGATTGGGTTGGCTGACGCGCTGACCGTTTCGCAGCCGCAATTGTCCCCCAATCAAGCGGAAACTGCGGCGGCTATCCGCGAAGAGTCAAGTCGGCTGAGTACACTGGTGCATAACCTGCTGGATATGGCGCGGCTGCAGGCGGGTGAAGTCCATTTCCACCTTGAATGGCAGCACGTCGAGGAAGTGATCGGCAGCGCATTGCGCGCAACGAATCTGGGCCGCCGCAAAATTATTACTTCAGTTCCGCACGATTTGCCGCTGGTCCAGTTTGATGCGGTTTTGATTGAGCGCGTGTTGTGCAATCTTTTGGAAAACGCCGCCAAGTACACTCCTGAAGATACGACAGTGCAAATTAGCGCCCGGGTCGGCGATGGAAGCCTTGAGGTATCGGTGGCGGATAACGGACCGGGTATTCCCCCGGGCAAGGAAACAGAAATCTTCGAAAAATTCATGCGCGGTTCGACTGAATCGGTGATACCGGGTGTCGGCCTGGGGCTTGCAATTTGCCGCAGCATCGTGGAAGCGCATGGCGGAAAAATATGGGTGGAACGGGGGCCGGAAGGCGGCGCACGCTTCATTTTCACCCTGCCTGTGACGACTCCGCCCGCGGTTGGTGCCGAGGTCAGGACGGGACCGTGAATGAACCCGTTATTCTGGTGGTGGAAGATGAACCGCAGATCCGGCGCTTCGTTCGCGCCGCTCTGGAGGCGGAGGGCTGCCAGGTCCACGAGGCCGAAAACGGCAAAAGGGGCCTTATTGAAGCCGGGACGCGAAAGCCTGATCTGATGATTATTGACCTCGGTCTGCCTGATATGGACGGGGCCGACGTGATTCGAGAGATCCGCTCATGGAGCGAGCTGCCGATCATTGTACTTTCGGCGCGAACACGAGAACAGGAAAAAATCAGCGCACTGGATTCGGGTGCTGATGATTATCTGACAAAACCTTTTGGAGTCGGCGAGCTAAAGGCGCGAATTCGGGCGGCTTTGCGCCGGCGCGCGGCCGATGCCGCCGGCGACGAAACGCACGAATTCCGCTTCGGCGAGATCAAGGTCGACTTTTTAAACCGGCGGGTCTATCGGCAGGAACGGGAGATTCATCTGACGTCAATTGAGTATCGTTTGCTGACTGTGTTGATCCGCAATGCCGGCAAGGTGCTTACGCATCGTTACCTGCTGAAGGAAGTCTGGGGTCCCTTGCAGGTCGAGAGCAACCATTACTTGCGCACCTACATGGCTCATCTGAGGCAGAAGCTGGAACTCGACCCGGCGCAGCCGCAACATCTCATCACCGAAACCGGTGTTGGTTATCGGCTCGTTGAATGACGACCGACCGCAGATCACCGTTTGCTTTCGGGAGTGGGGATAGCAGGGATGGTGGCCAAAGCTGGTGGGTCAAACTGGCAATAGCTACCGTGCGAGCCGCGTGCTTCACTTATCCGAAATTGCGCGAGTAAATTATCTGTGGTATAGCTCTAGTCATTTTGTAAATCTTAGTTATTGATATAGATCAAGAAATCTCGCGCATAAAACGTTTATAAGCAAATTGGGTAAAATGGATTATAAAGTTTGTTTACACTAGAGGAGAATTTTCATGCCAACGGCAACAGAAACTGCACGAAAGAAATTGGTTGACGACTTCAAGGCGTTGACTACTGATACTGAAGAGTTATTGCGCGCAACTGCAAACCAGACCGGCGAACGCGCGACCGCAGCGCGGGCGCGCGTGGAAGAGCGCCTGCGCAATGCAAAAGCGGCAATGGATGAGTTGCGCGAAGATGTTCTGGAGCGCAGCCGTGTGGCGGCCGAGGCCGCTGATCGCACAGTGCGCGAGCACCCGTGGGAATCGGTAGTGGTTGCGGCGGGAATTGGTTTCCTGCTTGGCATGCTAACGGCGCGTCGCTGATCAACATGTCGGAATCTGATCCAGGTACGCGCACAGCCGGGTTGTTGGATTCGCTGCGGCGCTTGTTGTCGACATTGATTGAGGTCGTGCAAACGCGGGTCGAGCTTTTGGTAACCGAGCTCGAAGAGCAAAAGCTGCGGGCGGTACAGCTCGCGACATTGTTTATTCTTGCTTCGTTTTTCTTCGGCTTGGCCATAATCTTTGGCACCTTGGCCGTGGTCATGGTGTATTGGGATCGAAATCCGGTTGCGGTTTTGAGCGGTTTCGCAGCACTGTACCTTGCACTCGCGATCATTATTGGGCTCATTTGGCGTGCGCGTGCAAAAGCGCGGCCGCACTTTCTGTCTGCTACGCTAACGGAGCTTTCGCGCGACCGTGAGGGGCTGACGCCGCCATGAATAGAAAATTTGCTGCAGTTGTCCAAAAGCGCCAGGCGCTGGTCGCGCGCGCGGCTGGGCAACGCGCTGAACTCGAAGTTTTGCTAGAGCGCTGGCGCGGGCCGCTCGCGGTAGTGGACGGAGCTTACCGCTTGGGACAGGCGCTGCGGCAGCACCCAGCGATCTCTGCCGTCGTGCTAGCATCGCTGGTACGCAGACAGCGGTTCCGTGTGTTGCGGTGGGGCGGGGCTCTTCTTACTTTGTGGCAGATATACCACGCGTATCGCGAGCAATGGCCGCGACGCCCCGAACGCTGATCGACCTGCGCACATCAGCGCATTGACGAAATTCTGCGCCTTGGTGATGCTCCTATTGTTACCAGCGATGTTATCCAAAGATGGTGGTTGATACTGGGATCGAACCCGTAATCCAAGCTGTGTGCATGGTGTTTTTTGCTGCGCGGTTCGTCAAAGCAGTAACTTACAGCTGCTGCCCCGTGTTTATATGACTGAACCTGTCAGATGATTGTGGCAGGAGATGTTTCAAACCCACTGTACGGGGACCGCTACGCCGCTTCTTGAAATACCTTCGTTTCGGTTGCTGCAACCTGTGCCGATCGGATTAACGGAGTCCGGCTTGCCAGCGAGGCATTAACCAATCGCAACGCCGTCAGCCCAATCTAAAAAAATCTGCGCTGTCTAGAAAAGCCCGCCACGGCTTTTTAATCAGAAATGCATGGAAGTGCAGGCGAGGCCGCAAACAGCAGCGTCATCTCAAGTGCGATGATTACTTCTCATGGTTGTGCCGAGGGCCATTTGTGCAATGGCCAATACCTGTAGCGCCACAATAGACGCAT
>Ga0335081_10014969_pt1 | contig 12551 bp, 17 predicted proteins | sample Lox_Sample_35_FD_206713 | JGI IMG/M metagenome (GOLD analysis project Ga0335081, IMG submission 206713) | Soil microbial communities from Loxahatchee National Wildlife Refuge, Florida, United States - Lox_Sample_3.5 | ecosystem: Environmental > Terrestrial > Soil > Wetlands | place: USA...
TGACCACGCCCTGCTGATGCTGGCCTGCCAGACCGGGCTGCGCGCCACCGAGCTCACCCACCTGGCCATCGGTGATGTGGCCACATCGGTTGAGACGAACGGCGGTTGGCCTGTCCCAGGGCAACTGGCCAACCCGGAGGTCAGAACATGGCCAGTGGCCAGATCACAGGAGACCTGACACGGTCGATCAGGTCCGCGACGGCTAGCAGACCACTGGGCGTGAACGGGCAGCGGCCGGACGCGATCACCACGAACGGATCCGCCGCCACCACGTCGGTCCATGCTGCCGGCAGCGAGAACAGCTGCCCGTCCTCGTCGTGCAGGTGGACCCGGTCCTCGCCCCAGTTCTGGCGGCAGGCGACGAACTCGAAGTCCCGGCCGTAAAGAGGATGGAACGGGTGCGTCACGCGGACGCGCTGATACCGATCATGCGGATCGGGTGCAGTTGACGATGCGGGGCAACGCGATCATGGAGCGGTGGATCGGAAGCTGCCGGCGTGAGCTGCTGGACCGCACCCTGATCTGGAACCAGCGGCACCTGATGACCGTTCTGCGCGAGTACGAGGACTTCTACAACGCCCACCGGCCGCACCGAACCCTCAGGCAAGCCGCGCCGCTGCGCCCGCTGCCAGATGGCGTCACCGACCTAGACCATTTCCGGGTTCAGCGGCGTGACCGCGCCGGGGGCGTGATTCACGAATACCGCCTCGTGGCATAGGTTATCGGCACCCACAGGGCGCTGGAGATCCAGATCAGGTTGCGTGTCTCGTCGGTGAGGGCGAGGAACAGCAGCCCGTGTTTCTTGTGCTCGCCGTTGTAGTTCTTCCGGTTCGCGGTTCCTGTGCGGCGGCGGGTGGGGATTAAGGTGCCGTCCAGCAGCACGACCTCCCGCCTTGCCTGGTGATTGCGGCGAGGGCGCGGTCCAGGCGGGGCGCGCGGGCGGCGAGCAGGCCGATGACCTCCCAGGTCCACCGGTCGATGGTGGACGCGGAGACGCTGTTGCCGCCGGCCATGCCGGCCAGCCGGTGGTCGTGCCGCAGCGTGGCCAGCACGATCAGGCCTCCCCCGGCGCCGGATCGAGGTTGCGTGACTCTGCGTTCTTCCTCACTCGTCGGCGACCTCGCCCACTTCGGCTTGAACATTGGCGGCTACTTGCATGGCCGGCGCGCTAACCGCGGGAGCGGAGCGCACTCCCTGACGCGTCTGGATATAGCGGCCCACTACAAGGATCACCGCAAGACCGACCGCCACCGCCGTCGCTACGGGCAGAATGTTGAGTGGATACGGCTGGCCTGGTTTCGTCGATTCATAGAAGGGCTTCACCAGTACAGCAACGCCGACGGCCGGGACAAGCACGTGGTGCCACCAGTTAAAGCCATGTCGATGCCGGCGCCAGAAGAACGCGGCGACCGACACGCAAAGAAGCGCGTATACGATCACGAAGAGGACCGGCCCAAGCGTGAACGCCACCTCGACGAACTCGAACGGCTGCCCGTGGTACACGAGCGTCCAGATCAGCCCGACCGCGCCCGCGATCACGGTGAGGCCGACAATCGCCCAGTGCGGTGTGCTGTAGCGGTCGTTGACGCGCGCCAGCTGTCGTGGCAAGTCGCCGGTGCGGCCGGCGTTGAACACGATGCGTGACCCAGAGTTGACGGCGGCAAGCGATAGCGAGAACGCGCTGGCGAGTACTGCGAAGTCGACCAGGACGTGCAGGCTGCCAAAGTGCTTCGCGGCGAGGGTGTCCAAGGGCGACGGGTCCCTCGCAAGCGCAGTCAGGCTGCCGTATCCGACCACGGCGGCGTACACGATGAAAGCGGCGATAAGGCCGGCGAGGAGAATCGCGATAATGGCCGACCGGCCGACGTTGCGGTGTGGCCGGTGGGATTCCTCGGAGAGCGCTGCCGCGTTTTCCCAGCCGAGGAAGAGGAGGACGACCGCTGGGAATGCTGCGGCCAGGCCGCTCATTCCCGTGCTTCCGAGTGTCAGCGGGGTTGCAGTCAACTGGCTGCTCGGTGCGGCGGCCAGGGTTGCGATGGCGAGAGCCACGAGCACCGCGACCTCGAAGAGAAACAACGCGGCGGCGGCACGAGCCGCGATCCGAACCCCTCGGACCACGAGCACCAAGGTAAGCACGATCCAGGTCAGCGTGTAGACCCACCACGGCCCGGTGCTCTTCGACCAGTTCGCGATGATGATCTGGAGAAGGGCTGAGATGCCGACGAAGACCCCAGACCCGGCCACCACGCCCCCCAAGACGACCAGCACCAGGGCGAAGCGGCTCGCGCTCTTGCCGAGCCCGCCGCCGATCCAAGTCACGTACGAGCCGGCGGTTGTCTTCTCCCGGGAGAACAGAACCAGGCTCCATGCCACGAACAGGATGGAGGCCGTGCCGGCCAGCACGGCGAGCGGCGCCGAGCTACCGGCCCCGGCCACCATCACACCCAGGACGAAGTAAAGGCTCAGCGCTGGCCCGATGTTGGCCAAAGCCGACAACGTCATCTCGGGCAGGTGCAGAACATCTGCCCGCAGCCGTCCAGGTTTGTGTTCTGTAGCTGTCACTGGCTCGCTCGACATGCTGCTTCTCCTCCGGATGCGGCTCGTAGAGGTATCTGATCTGCGGTTGAAACCGGCGTAGCCGTCTGGCCGGGCGTGTCGTGCATATGGGTTGATATTGACGGTTGCGCTGGATGATCTGCGGTGGTGATGGTTGTATGCCTGATCTGCGACTGCGATTGGTGAATGCGGCCGGTTGCACGGTGCATGCGCGGGAAAGTCACCGCCCCGATTTTTGGTGGCGTCAAAACCCTCAAAGAACGGAGACAGTGGCCGCGGACGCCAGCATGGCACATGACCGGGCAGCGGGAAAAGCGACAGGCCGGCCTGGCGGGCTGCCCCATATATCCGCAGGTAACGACGAGCGCCTCCCGCAAGGTCAGTTCGCGCGGGCGTCCTTCGCCTTTATTCCACGGTTCTTCGAGTAGTCCTACCACGCGATTTTCAAGTTCGTCGAGTTGCTCTTGGTCCGGTATTGACATGCGCTCGAACGCTCGAACCGCAACGGTTTCTCCATCGTTGAGAGATTTGGCGTGGAAACCTCCTTTCTATCGGCTGGAGAAGCCGTTGCCTCGCATTTAGCGCGGCGTGTCCGAAAAGTATGATAAAGAACCTCCGTGCAAATTTTCAAAGGGGTCAAAGGCCGGGTCTTGCATAACCCTCAGGGTCTCCTACCTACACAACCCCTCCCTCAGGGCCACGTCCCTGGAGGTGGTGTATGAGATCGCCACCTCGCGCCTATTTCTATTTAAGCGGGAATTGCCTCAATTATTTCCAGTCCCATATAGCGGCGGGACTCGGTCCATTCGTCGTTCTGCTCGGCCAGCACAGCGCCGACCAGGCGGATGATGGCGTCGCGGCCGGGGAAGATGCCAACGACGTCGGTGCGGCGGCGGATCTCCTTGTTCAGCCGCTCCTGCGGGTTGCTGGACCAGATCTGGCGCCAGACCTCGCGGGGGAAGGCGGTGAACGCCAGGATGTCCTCGCGGGCCTCGTCCAGGTGCGCGGCGGCCTGCGGCAGCTTGGCCTCGAGCGCGTCGACGACGTGGCGGTGCTGGGCGCGGACCGAGGCGGGGTCGGGCTGCTCGAAGATGGTGCGGACCAGGGTGGAGACCCACGGCTGGGCGGTCTTGGGGACCCGGGTGAGCAGGTTGCGGTGGTAGTGCGTGCGGCACCACTGCCACGCGACGCCAGGCAGAACCGCGGCGATCGCGCTGACCAGGCCGGCGCGATCGTCGCTGGTCACCAGGGCGACACCGGACAGGCCGCGGGCCGTGTAGGGGCCGCCGTCCAGCTTCCTGTTGCGGAAGCTGTCCACCAGCTCGTCCAGCTCCGCGGCCATCGCGCTGACCTGCGACTTGGACAGGCCCACGATACCGAGGGAGGTTGCCGTGCGGAATCGCGGAAAAGCAGCTCGCGATGTCCGTCTCGGCCACCCACCGGCGGCCCCGGGCGCACTCGTCGATGAGCACCTGCCGGCCAGCGCCGTCACCATCCCCGCAGCCTGCGGGCGGGAGGCCCACGTCAGGGTGCGGCTGTGCCCGGAGTCGAAGAACTCGGCAACGATCTTGCCGTGCCCGGCTACCAGCGCTGCAGCCTGATCCCGCTGCCGTGCCCGCGACGTCACCGGATCCTGCCAGTCCTCGGTCGACACCCGCCCGTAGAAGGCGAACCGCAGCCCCGCCTGGCACCGTTGCGCGGACCGCGGGGCGGTGCGTTCGGCCCAGGCCGCCAGGACATCAGCATCCTTGCCCAGACCAGGATCTCCGTTCAGATCGGACGCCGTCACCGAAGGAGGTCTTTCCCGCCACCCCAGAATGGAAGCCGCCGTGAGCACGCTTCTCAGCTACCACATGTTATTACAGAGAAAACATCTGCCCAGCCAGTCTCGCGGTCCTGGCGTTGGCCGCGTGAGTGGCGGCTCGCTCCTACGCTTACCGTCGGCAAGGAGCTGAGCGGGGCGGAAGTCGCGCAGGTACTCCAGCGCCCAGTCCCGGAGCCCGGACCACTGGCCGACGCGTTCGGCGGTATCCCGCAGCCGGGAGTAGTCCTGGCGCAAGGCGCGCCGCCCGGACTCCGCACGGTGGACCGCGACGGCCTCCTCGCCGCGCCCGCTGGCCAGCAGCAGCCCGGTGAGCTGCGCACGCAGCCCGTCTGCCCAGTAGCTCACGGGGGCCTCGGCCAGGCCGCGGCGCCCCCACCGCTCCGCGTCTGTGTCCCGGCCCCGCGTCGCGGAGCATTGTGACGATCTCGCCGTACTGGCGGGCGCCATGCAGGTTCTCGGCCAGGACCGCGACGTGCGCGTCGACGTCGCCGGAAAGCGCGGCCAACTGCTGCCGCAGAATCTCTATCCCGATGGTCGCCCACGGGTCAGGGTCGGCGGCGGCGCGGCGTTCGGTCACGAGCCTGGCGACCTGGTCCAGCCCGGCCTGCCCAAGCGCGCCGGCGAAGTCGGCGAGCTGGATGTCTGGCCAGCCTGGCCCGTCGAGACGCGAGGTCAGCAGCCAGTCCGCGAGCCGCTTCGGGTCCGGCGCGGCGGCCTGGCAGGCGCGCGTAGAGGGCGTCAGCGTCCGCAGGTCATCGCCGATGATGCCGGGTCTTCAAGACGAGATCCAGCGAGGATCTGGCTCATCTCAGCCGGATTGTAGCGTGGGCGAAGGCCGCGCGCCTGGTCCGGGTCACCGGCAGCAAGCTGGTGCCGGTCAAGAAGAATGCCGCGCTCGCGGACAGGCCGCTGGAGCTGGTGCTGGCCCTGCTGGAGGCTTATCCGCGGCTCGGCCAGCCGTTGTTCCCGCGGAACACTTGGCGCCAGTCCCTGGTCGGCGAGGAGTTCACCGGCATCAGCCAGGAGCTGCTTACCGCGCTGCTCCGCAGCGCCGGGCCCTGCCCGCTCGGCGAGCTCAGCGACATCGCCCACGACGCGATCGAGACACGATACGTGCTGGCCGGCCTCACCGCGCTCCAGCACGACTCGCTGCGGCGCACGATCGCGACCGCAGGCACTCGGTGACCAGCGCGGCGGCCTCGGTGAGGTCACCGCGGCGCTCGGCGATCCTCGCGCGCAGGAAGGTGAGCGCTGGCCCGGCGAGCGCCGGGCTGACGGCGAGCCGGTCCAGCAGCTCATCCTCGGGGGTTCCGGCGAACCGGCCGGGGAGCATCTCGTGCCAGGCTGCGAGGTCCTTGGTGCGCTGGTGGCGCCGGTAGCGGGTCTCGCCGGAACTTCCGTGCACGGTGCGCGGCCGCCTCGCGTCCCCACGTGCGGCCGCGTCCAGCGCCCCCAGGTAGCACTCGGCGAACGCCCGCCACCTGTCCGGCGTGGTGAGCAGCCGGGCGAGCGGAACGGCCAGGGCCGTCTCCGTTTCCGGCACCTGACTGTAACCCCGCCGGGTCCAGCCGTGGTCTGCCTCCCAGCGGATGAGCTGCCCGGCACGCGCCGGGCGAAGGCCGCGAAGCCGTCATGACGGAGCACCGACTCCCACAGCACGGCGACGGCATCCGAGACCACGAACTTGGCGGCCTCCACCGGGTCATCGGAGTGGGCATAGTCGTAGCTCCTCATGTGGCGGGCAAGGTCAGCCATCTCCGCGACGGCCTGCTGCGCTGGCCCGGGATCGCCGGCCTGGAGCGCCGCCAGCGCGTCGCCCGCCAGCCGGCGGAACGTGAGCCGCCACCTGGACCGCTCGGTGTGGTGCACCCGGCGGTCCCCGGCCATGTGGGCGCCGTCCTTCGCCAGCGTGACGAACCAGCTCCGCGTCGGACGTCCTGCGCCCGACTACGGCAGGAGCTCCGACGCGCCTGTCGTTGCGGTGCTCCCTGGCGGACCCGCCAATCTGTCCATGACCAAATGGGTCCTGGAGCAGGAAAATCAGCAAGGCAGGCCGTTCAGCGTCTCCGAGCTCCAGGTGCTCGCCGAACTCTTGCGGGAACGACGGTCGACCACGAACGAACTGGCGCGGCTGACCCAGCGGACCGAAATGGAGACCAGGAACCTTCTGGCCCGGATGGTCGAGAGAGGCTGGATCGAGGCCCGGGGCGAGGGAAAGGGCCGGAGCTGGCACCTGTCCGCAGCCGTCTCCCGCGTGCTGAACGCGCCCGCCGGGTACGTCCGGGTCCGCGGCTTCGAGCCGCTGCAGCAAGAACAGATGGTCCTGCAGTACGTGGACGCGCATGGGCAGATAACACGGACTCAGGCCGCAGATCTCTGCGCGATCGGACCAGATCAGGCCAGCCGCCTGCTTCGCCGCCTCGCTCGCGCCGGGAAGCTCACCCGGCGCGGGGAACGACGCGGCGCGGTATATGTCAAGCCTGGAACCTGAACAGGGCTCTCACGTAGTCGGCCATGACACCAGCACCGGCGTGGAGCGAGGCGACCCACCCCGGCTGCCCATGCAACGCAACGAGCCCGTGCATATGGATATAAGAAACAGTGCCCGCAATTAGTGCCTGCGGGGTTGCATAACTCGGCCATCGGTCTTGACCTGGGCTTTATGCCGCCCGCTCATACTCGTTGATGAGGCCGCCAAGGACAGGCCGCCGCTGGATCCGCTCATGGCAGAGGTCCGCGACAGGGTGATCGGGCCGGGGAGGGCGGAGCTGCTGGCTGCGATGGGGCCATCGTCCGTTGTAGTGTGCCGCGTACTCGGCCAGGACCGTCCGCAGATGCCGCTGGCCGAAGATCAGCATCCGGTCGGTGACCTCGGTCCGGGCGGTGAGCACGAAGCGTTCCGCGTATGCGTTCATCCGCGGCATCCGCGGCAAGGTGTTGATGATCCTCAGCCCCTCGGTCTTGAACACCTCCCCGAACGCGGTGGTGGTGAAGGCCGGATCGCGATCGTGGATCAGGAACTGCAGCGTGCCGAGACGGTCGCCCAGATCCATGGCGAGGTTGCGAGCTTGCTGCGCCGCCCACGCCCCGGTCGGGTGCGCGGTCACCCCGGCCAGGTGGAGTCTTCGGGTGCCGTGCTCGATGAACACCACGTACAAGCGCTTGAGCAGCACCGTCTCCACTACCAGGAAGTCACAGGCGATGATCGCGTGAGCCTGGGCGGCCAGGAACTCCCGCCAGGTTGGTCCAGCGCGCCGGGGCGCAGGCTTGATGCCAGCAGCCCGCAGGATCTCCCACACCGTGGAGGCGGCGATCGCATGTCCCAGGCGCACCAGCTCCCCCTGGATCCTCCGGTGTCCCCAGGCCGGGTTGTCCCGTGCCATTCGGACGATCAGCGTCTTGACCGCGGTGCCGGTAGCCGGTCGTCCTGGTCGGCGCCGGTCGGTGTAAGTCCATTTGCGGGCGACGAGGGGCGACGAGGTCGCGGTGCCAGCGCAGGATCGTGGCCGGGGCGACCGGGAAGACCTCCGGCCACTGGCGGCGGTTCACCAGCCGGGACAGCGCCGTAAGCCACACTCGGTCGGCGTTATCCCACCGCAGGCGGCCGCTGAGCTGACGGCGCAGCACCTGGTTCTCATGGCGCAGCACGAGCAGCTCGGCGTCCTTGGACAGATCAGACCGGGCCAGCATCGCCAGCAGGCCGAACAGGCACCTCAGCAACCGGTAGACGAACGACAACAGCACCCCGAGATGGTCCCAGCCACACCCCTGATCCCTCGGCTTCTGCGACCCGCGCCGGCTCGCACCCACGCCAGCACCAGCATGCCGGACCAAGCGGAGCAGGAAGGACCAGCGGCATAAAGCAGACAGCGGCCACCCGGCCATCAGATTTTCGTTTCTTTCGAATTAGGCTATACTGGTTCGTGAGGAGGGATGACGATGGCGACGACCGTCCCGGCGGGAGTGGTGTTCCCGCCGCGCGACCTCACCGCGCTGCTGGATCTGGGCCGGTTCCTGGAGCATCACACCGAGCCGGCGCTCCTGCTCGGCCCGGACGGCGAGCAGGTACCGCTGCCGCAGGAGGTCTATCAGGTGCTGGTCGAGGTCGTGGAAGCCATGCGCGAGGGCAAGGTCATCACCCTAGTGCCCCGCACACGGCGCCTGACCACCCAGGAGGCGGCCGACTTCCTCGGAATCAGCCGGCCTACGCTGGTCAAGCTCCTCCAGGACGGCAAGATCCCATACGACCAGCCGGGACGGCACCGCAGGATCTTGTTCACCGACCTGCTGGCCTACACCGAACGGCAGCGCGAGAACCGCCGCGCAGCCCTGGACCGTATGACCGAGGAGGCCAGCGAAGCCGGCCTGTACGACGCCACTCCCGAGGACTATGCCGATGCCCTGAAAAGAGCGCGCAGCCGAGCCTCCCGCCAGGAGGAAACCGGCTGAGATGCCGCGTTATACGGCTGTCCTGGACGCATGCGTGCTCGTCCCCGTCGCGCTAGCGGACACCCTCTTCCGCGTCGCCGAGAAGGGCCTGTACCGCCCGCTGTGGACAGACCGCATTCTTTCCGAGGCCCAGGCGGCCATCAAGGAGATCCACCCGGGTATCGATGCCACCAAGCGGTTCGTCACCATGCGCGAGGCCTTCAACGACACGCTGGTCACTGGATGGGAAGGGATCCAGGACGGCCTCACCCTGCCCGACGAAGACGACCGGCATGTGCTCGCAGCGGCGATCAAGGGCGGTGCTCAGGCCATCATCACCGCGAACCTCCCCGACTTCCCCGCCGAAGCCCTTGACCCGCTGGGGCTTGAAGCACGCCACCCGGACGACTTCCTGCTCGACCAACTCGACCTCAGCCCGCCCACCGTCCTGCAAGTCATCCGCGAGCAAGCCGCCCATACCAGGCGGCCTCCGCTGACCCCGCAGGACCTAGCTGCGCTGCTCGGCAGGGCCGGCGTACCCGGCTTCGCCGATGAAATCCTCCGTCTCATGTCCACCCCGCTGAATGGCACCTGATCCGGCCAGGTCATCAGCCACATCGGCAGTTTCATCGACATCCGCGTCGGCGACCGCCACGCATCCCTCGTAGGCAACACGGGTAACCACACCCACGTCCTGCGCGACGGCGCCCGGCTGGTCATCAGCGAGTGTTATTACTGGCGGCATCCGCGGCGGTGCCGGGCCGGGGAGGCGGCATGACAGGATCAGGAAAGGATGCCCGCACACCGCCGCAGGCCATGCCTCCGGCGGGCGGCAGCGGTCGGCCCAGTGGCTGCGGACCGCAAGCCGTGACCGTCGGGTGGCGTGGCAGCTGATCCGGCTGGCCCTGCTGGCACGCATGCTGCGCAACCGCCACTTTCATCATGCGGTGGCCGTCGGCGTCATCGGGCTAGTGGTGGTGGCACGGATCGGCAGGGAGAACCGGGCCACTGCCTTCGCGCGCCTGACAGCCTGGGACAAGGGGCAGGCCCAGCGCCTGGAGCGCAAGGCCAAGCAGCAAGACCATGCCGTCAAAGGCGGCGTGCGGATGATCCGTTCGAGGGCGACGAGGGGCTGGCAGACAGGCGCGAGACCTGACCAGGCCGCCGTGCCCGAAGCCCCGATGCCGGTGGTCTGGAAATCCCTGACGTGCATGTGGCGCGGGCGAATTTGGATTTCCTCCCGGGAGCGAGCGGCCGGGAGGGAAGGCGATGGCGGCATGGCGCGGCGGGCGGCGGCGGCGAGCGAGCGGGTGTTAGGCATGGCCTGCACCGTGTGCAGGCTGGCCGGAGCCATAAGGTGGCCAGCATCACGATGGCATCGGCCGGGGTGAGAGGCGGGCGGCCATGGTGTTTGACCTTGTCCTGATCGGCTCGGCGATAGCGGTCGACCCGCTGCCGCTGACGGCATTCTTCGTCGTGCTGCCGTCCCAGCGGGGCGTGCGCAAGGGCGCCGCCTTCGTGTTCGGCTGGCTGGTGTCGATGGGGATCGCACGGCTGGAAACCCCCGGAGGGCGGCTCGCGGCTGCCCCGCCGCTCGCCTCGGTCCGGCATCGGCTGCCCCGGCAGTTGGCCTGGTGCAGGCGGCGCGTTGACCCCAGGGCGCCGCTGGGGTTCGGGCTGACGTTCACCGTATCGGTGGGGGTGCTCGCGGCCTGGGCCTTCGGCGCCTACGGGGTCGCCATGATCGTCGTGACGTTCATCGCGCTGATCGGCTGGGCGCAACCGTCCTGCTCCTCGCCACCCAACCCGCACCAGGAACCGGCGCCCCAAGTTCGCAGACCAACATCGCTAGCCTCGGTTCCCGGCGCGAGAATTTCACTGTTGAGGCCTGATCCGCATCTTCACTCGCAGCCTTGAGAGGCCGCGACGATGAGCAACCCAGCATCGTCATGCGTATCCAGGCCAGTCCGCCACGAGAATCGCCTTCCACAAGAGCGTCAACGCGCACCGCGCGATGGAAGCGGCCAGGCGCCCGGCAAGCTCGTTGTGCCGGTCACCGGCTCCCAGCGGTCAGCTAGGAGGAACCGAAGTGCCGATTGATGGGGCAGGTGTTTTTATAGGCTCCTGCCCAGGTCACGGAGCCTGCTCATACGTATTCGCGGCGGCGCATCCAGGCGAGGATGAACCAGCCCCAGATGGGCGGCAGGTAGGCGGTGAACAGCCGCTGGATGAACACCGCGGCGACCGCCTGTTCCTGGGGTATGCCGGCGCTGGTGAGCCCGGCGATCAGGCCCGCCTCCACAACGCCCAGGCCGCCGGGCACGGGCACCGCGCCGCCGACGATCGAGGCCAGCGTGATCACCACGAGTATGGTCGCGATGCTCGCGTGCTCGCCGACCGCGTGCAGCGACGTGCCCAGGGCCGTGGCCACGAGGAGCTGAGCCAGCACCGAGCCGGCCAGCACGTAGAAGATCTTGCGCGGCTCGGTGGCGATCGTCTTGACGTTGCTCCAGATGGTCACCAGGTGCGGCCGGATCCGGCTGCTCGCGAGCCGGCGCACCCGCGGCACCAGGGTGACCACCGCGATGGCGACCCCGGCCGCGAGCACCACCCCGACCACGATCCAGACCGCCTCCTGGCGCCCGCCCGAACTCGCCGGCGCGTGGAAGGTCCCGGCGGCGAACGGGATCGAGATCAGGAACAGCACGGTCTTGGCCGTCCAGCTCGAGGTGGACGCGATGGCACCCGAGCTGACCGCCGCTGCCGCGTCGGACCCCTGGCGCTGGAAGAACCTGACCCGGACGGCGAACACCGCGATGTCGCCGCCGGCCAGCGCGGTGAAGGTGTTGGAGGTCTCCAGCGCGACACACCGCCCGAACGGCAGCTGGCCGGGCACCGAGCCGATGACCGACCAGGCCTCCGCGACCATCGGCAGCTGGGCGAGCACGAACGTCAGTGCCACCCAGCCCCAGCTGGCCCCCCGGATGACATCCAGTGACTGGCCAACGTCGGCGAGTACCCCGATGATCGCCCAGACCCCGATCAGCGTGCCGATGCCGAACACCAGGTTGACCCAGCTGACCCGCTTCTCCTCGGCCAGCTTGGGCACCTCGATGCCGGCCGCGCCGGCCACCGCCTCCCGCAGCCTGGGGAGCAGGTCCTTGTGCCCGTGCAGGGCGTCCACGGTGACCGGGTCGAGCGCCGAACGCTGCAGGTGCACCAGCGCGCCGCGAGCCGCATCGCTGTCCAGGGCCCGGGCCGCCGAGCCGGCGGTCCGCTCGGCACCCACCCGCACCGCCATCGCGGCCAGCGCCGCCGCCAGGTCGCCATCCAGGCGAGCGGCGGGGGCCGACGAGGACGCGCAGCGGAAGTCCCGCAGGCAGAGGCCGCCCTCGGCAGACACGACGATCGTTTCGGCTCCGAGTGCCCCGTGGGCTATCCCGGCCCCGCGCAGCCGCAGCACCGATCGCAGGAGCTCGTCGAGGGTTCCGTCCGACAGGGCGGCCGCGTCGACTTCCGCGAGGGCCCGGCCGTCCGGCAGCCTGGCCACCAGCGCGGCGTCCCGGCTGGGCCCGAACCGGCCGGCCGCCAGCACCTCGGGCACTACCACGCCGGTCCGGCCGGCCATCATGGTCAGGTACGCCTCGTGCTCGACCTGCTGCAGCCGGTCAAGAATGAGGGTCGGCCCCGAATCCCGGTAGAAGCAGAACCGCCAGAGCTTCGCCAGCATCCGGGCGTCTGA
>Ga0335081_10014970_pt1 | contig 12551 bp, 10 predicted proteins | sample Lox_Sample_35_FD_206713 | JGI IMG/M metagenome (GOLD analysis project Ga0335081, IMG submission 206713) | Soil microbial communities from Loxahatchee National Wildlife Refuge, Florida, United States - Lox_Sample_3.5 | ecosystem: Environmental > Terrestrial > Soil > Wetlands | place: USA...
TTGTATGCGACGCCGAACGAGGGAGTCGTGCGCAAGACCGTTGGTCATATGAGCTTCATGATCAGCAGCGTGCTGCTTGGCGGCCGCAGTTGCGGTCCGGCCGACACGGTGGTGGTCTCCTCGCCGACGTTTTTTTCTATCGGTGCCGCCTGGCTGCTCGCCCGGCTGAAGCGGGCTCGGCTTGTTGTCGAGATCCGCGACCTGTGGCCCGCGATCTTCGTGGAGCTAGGCGTGCTCACCAACCGTCGGTTGATCGGCGTGCTCGAACGGCTGGAGCGCGCTGCGTACGAGGCCGCCGACGCGGTCGTGGTCGTAAGCGACGGGTTCCGCGCCCATCTGATCGACCGGGGCGTGCCAGCCGACAAGGTGCACACGATCCGCAACGGTGCGGCGCTGGAGCGGTTCGATGCTGGAGCCGCGGCCGACCCAGTGGTACGCGAGCGCCTTGGCGCAGGCTCAGATGAATGCCTGGTGCTTTACGCCGGGACGCACGGGATCTCGCACGCACTGCCCGGCGTCGCGGACGCCGCCGCGCGCCTGACCGGTGAGCCTATACATTTCGCGTTCGCCGGAGAGGGTGCGGACAAGGCCCGGCTGGAAACCCGGGTCCGCGAGCTACGCCTGCACAACGTCACGCTTGTTCCTGGCGTGCCGCACGAGGAGGTGCCTGCGCTGCTGGCCGCAGCTGATATCTGCCTGGTGCCGTTGCGGGACGTGCCATTGTTCTCGACCTTTATCCCGTCGAAAATGTTCGAGTACCTGGCGGCGGGCAAAGCGGTTATCGGCGCCGTCACCGGTGAGGCCGCGCAGATCCTGCACGAGGCTGGTGCGGTGGTCGTACCGCCGGGGGATAGCGCCGCACTCGCCGACGCGATCCGCGCGCTCGCGGCTGATCCGCATCGGCGCCGGGTGATGGGACGGCAGGGACGGTCCTACATCGAGCAGTATTTCGACCGCGTTGGGCTCGCCCGGCAGTACCGCAAGGTTCTCAACGCAGCTGGCGACCGGCGATGAGGCTCCTAGTCACTGGCGGCAGCGGCTTCCTAGGCGGGTACGTGCTGCGTGAGGCGGCCCGGCGCGGGCATGAGACTGTGGCGTTGGCGCGCAGTATGGCGGCAGCGCGGACGGCGGCTGAACGGGGCGCCCAACCTATACCGGGTGACCTCGACGACACCGGGCGGCTGCACGAAGCGTTCGCTGCCGCGCGATGCGACGCATTGCTCAACCTCGCCTCGCTGGGCTTCGGACACGGACCGGCAATAGTGGCGGCGGCCGAAGAGGCCTGTATAGGGCGCGCGGTCTTCGTCTCCACGACTGCGGTGACGACGGCTCTCGCCCCGGCGACGAAGTCCGTCCGGCTCGCCGCCGAGCGGCAGATTCGCTCCTCGGGACTGCAATGGACGATCCTGCGGCCGACGATGATCTACGGCGCGCCGGGGGACCGGAACCTCTCTCGGCTGCTTGCGCTGCTACGCCGGACGCCGCTGCTTCCCGTGCCAGGAGGAGGTCGGCACCTGCAGCAGCCTGTGCACGTGGAAGACGTGGCCGATGCCATCCTCACCGCCGCGGAGCGGCCCGCGACGGCAGGGATGACGTATGACGTGGCTGGCCCCGAGCCCCTTTCGTTCGCGGACCTGCTGCGGACTTCGGCCCGGGCGGTCGGCAGCCGGACCCGCTTCATCCCGGTGCCGCTGACGCCCATGGTCAGCCTCGCACACAGCTATGAGCGGCTCAGCCGCCATCCGCGGATCCGGGCCGAGCAGCTGCTGCGCCTTGCCGAGGACAAGGCGTTCGCTATCGACGACGCGGTCCGCGACCTCGGCTATGCCCCCCGGCCGTTCACCGACGGCATCCTCGCTGAGGCCCGCGTGCTGGGACTGGCGCCATGACCGGCAGCGACCTCGTGCTGCTCGCCCGCACCGCCGCCCACCCGCAGCCTGGCCAGATCGGGCGGCGGTCAGGCTTGGAGCATGGCCAAGATGACGTCGTGACGGCTGCGCGCCACGCAGGCCAGGGCGGCGTTGTGTCGTTTGCCTGCGCGCCCGCAATGTCACTCATAGGCATCCGTTACCTGACAAGACAAGGCTACCGTAATCAAAATGCATAATCTGGCGAAGAGCTCTATTGCCCCCGTCCTCGGTCAACGCGTCCCACTTCGGGGGCCGGCCAGGTTGCTCTACCGCTCGTATGCCAAGGCTGGCTGCCGGCCAGGCGATTCAACGCGAAGGTTGACAACCAAGTCCGGCGACGAATTCGACGCCGATTTGTCAAGTTTCCTCGAATGGCAACTTTGGGCCTTCGGCTCCTATGAGTGGCATTTTGCCGAGTTGTTCCGGCATCTGATTCGGCCGGCCGACCGATGTATCGACGTTGGTGCCAATGTCGGCGTTCATACCACTCGCCTCGCCAAGTTGGTCGGTGTGCAAGGAGAGGTCATTGCCGTTGAACCGGACAAAGAACTGGCACGTCGCGCCCGTAACAACTTCCTCCTGAACCGTCTGACGAACGTGCGCCTGATCGAGGCTGCCGCCTCCGACTGCGGGGGTGACAGCGCGTTGCTGTATCGGCCCAGCGCTCGAGACCCTAACAAGGGGCGGGCAAGTTTGCTGCACCACAGATACCTGACGGGATCGATGGCAGTGGTGCCCACCGTGACTATTGATGACATCAATGAGAGCCCGGTGGCGCTCATTAAGATTGACGTCGAGGGCTACGAGGCGGCTGTTGTACAAGGTGCTACTCGCACGATCGATGCCTACTCCCCGTCCATAATATTCGAATACGCCCCCGAATTGCTGCACGGTAAGCTGCGCAGTCCCTTTGGATGGCTCCGTGAGAAAGGATACGAATTGTTCAGAATCCGGCATGCGCGTCATGGCCTAACTGGCCGGGGGAGCCTTGAGCTGGAATGCATGCAAGCGTTGCCGGACAAAGGGACCAACATTCTGGCCATTTCCACGTCAATGGCCCCCCGGGTCAGCTCGATGGTACGTTAGCCGGAAATAGCTGTGATTCCACCACCGCATCGGATAACGCAAATTGACGTTTCCGGACGGCCATTGCCTCGACAGCGTCATGAAAGCCAAACCCGCCACCTTTGGGTGAGCCAACCCTACGAACGGCTCGCTCAGCCCGATCACCAAGGTAGGGCGTCATGACCGCCAGCGACCTCGCGCTGCTCGCCCGCACCGCCGCACACCTGCAGCCCGGCCAGATCGCGCAGCGGGCCCGGCTGCGTGCGCAGCGCACGGCCCTGCGCCGCTGGTCCCAGGTAGGCCGCTGGCTGCTGGCAGGCCCTGACCCATCGTCAGCGGTCGGCTGGCCTGTCCGGTTCAGCACGTTCGATGCGCGAATCTCGCGGCAGTGGCCCCGGCTCGCCATGCTGCGGACCGGCCGGATTGAGCTACTGGGGATGACCAGGACCGTGGCCGAGTCGGCTAACTGGGAGCGGGCTAACTGGGAACAGGGCGATGCGCCGCAGCTATGGCGATTTCACCTGCACTACTGGGACTGGGCGTGGGGACTGGCCACAGACCCGGACCGTGCCGACGCCCGGGCCCTGTTCGCGTCGCTGTGGCTGTCCTGGCGCGGCGCGATCACCGCTGGCCGGGGTGACGCATGGCTCCCCTATCCTGCCGCGCTGCGCGCCTGGTCGGGCTGCGGGCTGCATCGTGACCTGGTCGCTGGCAGCGAAATCGAAGAGTGCTTCATCGCCGACCTCGCGGCGCATGCCGGCTTCCTGCGGCGGCACCTGGAGTCCGATGTAGGCGGCAATCACCTGGTCAAGAACCTCAAGGCCCTAATCGGGCTCGCGGTGTTCTTCGCCGACGAACGGCTGCTGGAGCAGGCCCTGTACCGGCTGACCGGGCAGCTGACCGTGCAGGTGCTGCCCGACGGGGGGCATTACGAGCGCGCGCCTGCCTATCACTGCCAGGTGCTCGCCGACCTGATCGACGTCGCGGACCTGCTTCGGGCCGCCGGACGGGCGCCCAAACCCGAACTGGCCCTGGCGATCCGGCGCATGCGCCGCTGGCTGGGCCGCGTGCTGTCCCCGGATGGCCAGGTGCCGCTGCTCAACGACGGCTACCCAGTCAGCGCTGAGCTGCTCGCCGGCCTGAGGCCTTGGCCCCATTCAGGCGAGGCGCTGCTGGTCCTGCCTGATACTGGCCTGGTGCGCGCGGTGGCTGGCGGCTGGCACCTGCTGGCCGATGTCGGCCCGCCTTGCCCCGGCGGACTGCCCGCCCACGCCCACGCCGACACCCTAGGCTGCCTGGTGCATGTCGACGGTGTGCCGCTGCTCGTGGATACCGGCACGTCCACGTATGCGCCCGGCCCGGTGCGCAGCTATGAGCGGTCCACCGCCGCGCACAACACCGTCGAAGTAGACGGAACTGACTCCACCGAGGTGTGGGGGGCGTTCCGGGCCGCCCGGCGCGCCCGCGTTCGTGATGTCGAGACCCGCGCTGACGCCGGTGTGGTGACGGTCGAGGCCGTCCATGACGGATTCCGGGGACTTCCGGGGCGCCCGTGCCACCGCCGCTGCTGGTCGCTAAGCGGGGCGGGGCTGCGGGTGGACGACCTGATCGCCGGCCGCGGGCGGCACGCCATTGTGATCCGGTGGCACCTCGCGCCCGGCTCTGCGTTGCGGCTGGGCGACGGAGAGGCCATCATCAGCACTGCTGCCGGCGCGTTCCGGGTCACTGTCTCCGCACGATGGGCGACACTCACCGCCGAATCCGCCCCGGTCGCCGCCGGGTTCGGCCGCAGCATCGACGCCCCGGTGCTGACCTGCGGTATCGACGCCGTGCTGCCGGTGCGGGTAAGCACCGTCTGGCAGCGCGCAGAAGACAACCGCGCGCCCGCCGCGATCGCGGCAGGCTCTTGCCCGGGCCCGGCCACCACCGAGCCGCCGCCTCTCGGCGCTGAGCCGGTTGTCGCCGGGCCTGTGGCCACCATGCCGGCGGTCGTCAGCGTGCCGGCCAGCGCCGGTCCAGTCGCCACCGTGCCTGCGGTCGCGACCGAGGGGGCCGCGTGAAGCAGATCGTGCAGCCGATCGCCGGAGGGGCGGTCGAGGTGCTTGACGTGCCACGCCCCGCCCCGGATGCGACGGAGGTGCTGGTGCGCACGGTCTCATCGGTGATCTCCCCGGGCACCGAGCGGGCGGTCACGGCTCTCGCGCAGGCGAGCCTGCTCGCGAAGGCGCGGGCGCGGCCGGATCTGGTCCGTCAGGCGGTACGCAAGGCACGCAGCGAGGGCCTCGCTGCCACCACCCATACGATCCGGAACCGGCTCGCCGAAGACCTGCCGCTGGGATACTCCGCGGCAGGTCTGGTGGTCGAAGTGGGCGCGGCGGTCACCGGGGTACGGACGGGCCAGCTGGTGGCGACCGGCGGGGCGGGCAAGGCCAACCACGCCGAGTTCCAAGCGGTGCCCGGCCTGCTCTGCGCCGCCGTCCCCGACGGCGTGCCCGCGCAGGACGCAGGCTTCACTACGGTCGCCTCCATCGCACTGCACGCCCTGCGGTTGGCCGGCGCAGGCGCCGGATCGAAGGTCGTCGTGCTCGGCCTTGGCCTGATCGGCCAGCTCGCTGCCAGGCTGGCCATGGCCGCGGGCTGCGACGTGGCCGGCATCGACCCGGCCGAGTACCCCCGCAAAGTAGCGGCCGGATCCGGCGTCCTGGACCTCGACGAGCGCGGCGATACCACGACGGATCAAGTGCTCAGCTGGTCACGGGGCCGGGGTGCGGACGCAGTGCTGGTGTGTGCGGCTGGCCGGTCGTCCGACGCCATGATGCGGGCTCCCGCGCTGTGCCGGGACCGTGCCGCCGTCGTGGTGGTGGGAGACGTCGGGTTGCACTTGCACCGGACCCCGTTCTACGAACGGGAGCTCTCGCTGCGCTTCGCCCGCTCCTACGGACCGGGTCGCTACGAGCCGTCCTATGAGGCGTGGGGGGTGGACTATCCCGCCGGGCAGGTGCGCTGGACGGAAGGCCGGAACTTCGAAGCGGTGCTTGACCTGTTGGCGGCGGGTCGGCTGCAGGTGTACGACCTGGTCACCCACACCTACGACATCGCCCAGGCGGCCGCGGCCTACCAGCTCATCGAGGAAAGGGCCGAGCCGTACCTGGCAATCCGGCTCACATACCCAGACAAAGAGGTCCCGGACGGTCCCGTTCGGTTGCGGTCATGTCCGCCGTCGACCTCGTCTACGGGTGTGGGCTGGATCGGTGCGGGTGCGTTCTCAACCGGGACGCTCCTTCCCGCGTTCCGTGCGGCGGGCTTCGACCACCTCGTGGCGGTGGCGTCGGCGAGCGGCCTGTCGGCGCGGCGGGCGGCGGAGCGGCAAGGCTTCGAGAAGGCGGTCTCCGGTGCGGACGCGGTCATCGGCGACCCGGACGTGCAGGTCGTCGTGGTCGCCACACCGCACGACACGCACGAGGACCTGGCGGCGCGGGCGCTGCGCGCGGGACGGCATGTGTGGTGCGAGAAACCGCTCTCGCTGACCGGCGGCGGGCTGGACATGGTCGAGAGAACGTGGCGGGAGTCGGGGCGGCAGCTCGCTGTCGGCCTCAACCGGCGCTGGTCGCCGGCTGTGCTGGCCGCCCAGCGGGCACTCGCCGGGGTCGCCGCGCCCAAGCTGGTCGTGTACCGAGTCGCGGCCGGGCGGGTGCCGGACGGTCACTGGTACCACGACCGGCGGCAGGGCGGCCGGCTGCTCGGTGAGGTATGTCATTTCGTGGACACGGCCCAAGCCCTTGTCGGCGCCGCGATCGAGGACGTGGCGGGCCTGCCGGGAGGCGGCGGCCCGGGGGTCCAGCCGGGCGACGACGTGGTTGTGTCGCTGCGTTTCGCGGACGGCTCGCTTGCCGCGATCGCGTACGGTAGCGCGTGCCCGGTCGCCGGGAAGGAATGGATCGAGGTCCACGCCGGATCGCACCGGGTCGTCATCAACGACTTCCGCTCCGCCGAGGCCGATGGCAAGACGTTGTGGAAGGGCCGCCAGGACAAGGGCCATTGCGCCCAGGCCGCCGCGTTCCGGCAGGCAGTTATCGCCGGTGTGCCCATGCCGACCGAGGCGATGTTGTGCACGATGCGCGCCACGATCCAGGCCGCGGCGGTCCGGGCGACAGCGGGGGCGGGCTGCCATGTCTGACCGCGCTGGCGGCCTGGCTGGCCAGGTCCGTCTCCTATTCGACGCCAAGGCCGCGACCTGGCCGCAGAAGTACGCACCAGACGGGCGCCTCGCGGGCCGACTGACCCGGTTCGCCGCCGCTGTCGGGTATCACATAACCGCCGGGGGCCACGTGCTGGATCTCGGCTGCGGCACGGGGGAACTAGCGCGGCACATGGGTGCCGCCCGGCTGCGGGTGACGGGATGCGACATCTCAGCGGAAATGCTGGCTCGAGCTGCCGCAGGCGATCCCGATGGCGCGGTCGAGTGGATCGAGCTCAACCCCAGCTGGCGGAGCCTCCCGTTCGGGTCAGCAACCTTCGATGCGGTGGTGGCCGCGAGCGTCCTGGAGTACGTCGAGGAGCCTGTCACTGTCTTGCGCGAGTGCGCCCGCGTGCTGCGCACCGGCGGGATCGTCCTACTCACGGTCCCGGATCTCAATCACCCGGTCCGCTGGCTGGAATGGCTGGCCGGCCGGGCAGCGCGGGTGCGGTTGGTCCGCGCCGCGGGCAGGCGCTGCGCCCGGCTGGACGGCTACCTGACCTACCTGCGGATCTCGCGGCAACGGCGTTCGGCTAGATGGTGGCGTTCCGCCGCTGCGCAGGCCGGCCTGCGCACCGTTCCCCAGCCAAAGGGCGTGGTGGAGCACTCGCCGTTGCGCTTGTTCGTCTTCCAGCGACCCGATGGCAGGCAGCGAGCTGATCGCATGGGGGAAAATTAGTGACCGGTACCGTGACCGTGGACATCGCTGGGGCGCAGATGGGCGGCGCTGCACGTTACGCGGCCGAACTGCACGATTACCTGGCCCGTAGCGGACGCACGGACGTGCGGGTGATCGGTGCGGCGCGGCGTGTCGATCCCGCCTGGCTGGTGCGGCGGGAGATGGTCAAGCCGAACGCGGCCCGGCGGGTGGCGGCCAACAACGTTGGCTTCGTCGCACCGGGCAGCCAGCGATGGACGCTGCTGCGCAACGCCCTGCACTTCCTGACCGACACCGAGGCGTCTCACCTGAATGCCGCGCTGCGCGCCTCGCTGCGGCGAGAGGCCGCTGTGGTGCGGCTCAGCGCACGGCGAGCTGATGTGCTCGTCGTCCCCTCCACCGCCATGGCCCACCGCGTCACGCGGGTTATGCCAGGAGTGAAACACCGGGTGGTGGTTCGCCCGCACCCGGTCTCGGCCGACTCGATCCCGCGACTGCCACGTGATCCGGCCATCCTGTGCCCGGTGCTGTTCGCACCCTACAAGCAGATGGATGAACGGCTCACTGAACTGGTCGCCGCCGTCAAGGAGCACGGAGATCCCTCGGTCCGGGTGCGCGTGACCGCCAACGCGGCGGACCTGCCATCGTCTCTGGCAACCGATCCTTGGATCGACTTCGTGGGGCAGGTCGATCAACATGACCTGCGCCAGGTATGGGCGCGTAGCCGCGCCATCTACTTTCCCACCGGCCTGGAGTCGTACGGCTACCCGCTCGCGGAGGCGAGGGTGAGCGGCCAGCCGGTCATTGCCCGCGACACCGCGCAGAACAGGGAGATCGCTGGTCCGGCACTGTGCGGCTTCACCCCCGGTGATCCGGGCTCACTGCGTCGTGCGATCGCGCTCGCCCTGACGAAAGAAGTGGCGCCCGATCCCTCGCCGTTCGACCCCGGTGCCTATTTCGATTGGTTGCTTGGACCGCCCCAATGACCAAACTCGGCCTGCGGGCATACGGTGCCGGAGACGATCCGGCTCCCGGCAGCGTCCCCGTCAGCGTCGTGATTCTCACCCGCGACGAGGACCCGAACATCGGCAGGTGCCTGGCCTCCGTGGCATGGGCAGATCAGGTGGTGGTGGTCGATTCTGGCTCAACCGACGGCACCGTGCCGATCGCGCATTCGCTCGGGGCCGAGGTGGTGCAGCAGCCATGGCTTGGTTATTCCGGCCAGCGCGAGTTCTCGCTCCGGTTGCCGCTGCTCCGGCATGATTGGGTCTACTTCGTCGACGCCGATGAGTGGGTTTCGCCGCAGCTGGCCAATGAAATCTCAGGACGGCTGCGGGCACCTTCGTGTGTGGCCTTCTCGCATCGGCTCCGGCTCGTATTCCAGGGCACCTGGATCCGCCACTGCGGCTGGTACAGCGGTTCCTGGGTAGTAAGGCTGGTCGATAAGCGCTACACAAAATACGACGGAAGCCTTATCGGGGAGCGGGCTTGTGTCGACGGGCCGGTATGCCGGCTGCGGAACGACATTGTCGACGACGACCGCAAGGGCCTCGCCGCCTGGCTGCGAAAACACGTGCATTACGCAGAGCTGGAAGCCGAGCGCCGCGGCAAGCCGGCCCCGCTGCTGCAACGAGTCCGCGCGCTGCGGTCGCGCGACGATACCCGACCGCTGATCCGCGCCGTGATGAAGGACGTGGTCTACCCCTCTGTCCCGGCCAAGCCAGTCGCGTTGTTCACCTACATGTACATCTCACGGCTTGGCTTGCTCGACGGGCTGGCCGGCCTGCGTTTCTGCTTCTACCACGCCTGGCATGAGGTCAGCGTGGCCGCGCTGCAAGCAGGTCCCACCACAGCCGGGCGGGACGTCATATGCGTGGACACACATCTGGCTCGCCGAGCCGTTGGCGAGATGGTGCATGACGAGTGCGACAACGGATTAGGGCGGGACACGCCCTAGCTGCGCAGTCATAGCAATCTCGCTACGACGCGCGCTGCGTAGGTCTGCGGGGCGAAACATTCGTGTGTCCAAGCTGCAGCCCGCCTCCCCATCTGCGCCAGCCGTATCGGATCTTTCAGCAGCTCGTCCAGGACTTTCGTCAGCGACCCGGCCGTTTCGTCCGCCGGGGCGACACCGGTCACGCGGTCGATGAATGCGTCATGAGACCCCCCGAAGGCGGGTGCAACCACCGGGGTCCCAGCTATCTGGGCTTCGAGCAGCACCAAGCCGAATCCTTCCCCGCAAGCGAGGCGGCCCCGCATGGTCCTTGTTGCCAGGACGAAGATGTCCGCGGCCGCGAGCTCACGAGCCAGCTCGTGGTCGGAAAGTCCGCTCCGCAGGGTGCAGCGCGGATGAGCGCGCACTAGTCGCCGTAGCTCTGGCGTCGGTTGGCCGCTTCCGCAGACCGTCACATGGACGTCCGGCCGACCCAGGCCGGCGACGGCGTCCATGAGCTCGGGCAGCCCCTTGCCCCGCCAGTCAGCGAGGCGGAACGCCGTGACCAGTTGGATTCCCGGGTCCTGCCGCTGGAGAGCGGCGGATGCGTCGACGAGTGTGTTAAACCACTTATCGGATAGCCCTGGCGGCAGCACGGTCGCCGGGCATCCATGGAAGAGTACGCCGGCGGTGAAGCTGCTGACCGCGACGACACGGACCCGAGATCTGCGCATCAGGTAGCGCTCGACCAGCCAGCGGGCCCGAAGCTGCGCACCCCACACATCGCTGCCATGGCACACGAGCGAGATACCGCAGCCGGGGCGCTCGCCGGCCAGCAGCGACGCCACCGGCAACAGAGCCCGGTGCGCGACGATGACGCGGGTCGGCGTATCGCTCATCCGCAACTGTCCACGGGACTCGGCTAGCAGCCGGGCATGCGCGGCTGGGCCGCAGCCGTGCAGGTCAACGCGGCGGCATTCGACGCCTTGCGAGGCGAACGCCGACTCGAGTGTCTCCACGTAGCGTTCGATGCCGCCGCCGCGCCCGCGTGAAGGGCTGAGCAGCAGTGCCCGCCCTGTCATGCCCGCCGCCGCACGCGGAAGGTGAGGACCACGGCAAGCAGCCAGACGAATATGGTCGCGGGAATGGAGCCGAGGATTGACTGCCAGTCCTCCTGGCCCTCCACGAGGCTTGGGAAGAGCAGCAGTACGAGGAGAATCGCATGCGGATTCGCGCGTACGTCGAGGACGTCGTCGAGCAGCCGCACCCCGCACGCCAGCAGGAACATGCCGACGACCACGGGGATCCAGCCGCCATACCTGTACAGGCCGCCAACCGTCGTCTCGGCCGTCGAGGTGTACAGCGTGGACGGCAGTCCGAAGTACTCCTGACTGAACTGGTAACCGGTCACCATGATCGGTTTGTTAGGCCAGATCGCGCGCGGCACCATCCCCGCTATCGGTCCCTCGACCAATTGGATCGGGTTCAGGAACCCGATCTGTTCAGGCGTGCGCTGGACGATGTTCGCCGGGCTGTCGATCTGGCGGATCCGCTGCATCAGATAGTCGACGGATCTGGGCAGAATTGTGATCAAATCGTCGTCGGTCACCGCCTGCCTGAGGATTCTGGGCGTCGCAGAGACCGCCTGCCTCGGGCTCAGCGTGACCGAGCCCTGGCGAACGGCACCGCGGTACGCCTGGTTGAACGGTATGACGACAACCAGGAAGATAAAGATGGAGGCGAGTGATGCGGCTTTTGGCAACCGGCTGCGTGCCGCGCTGAACGGGATGACCGCGGCCAGCACCGCGATGACGAAGCTCTCCTTGCCCCCTGCCGCCGCGCCGAAGGCAACCTCGATCAGGAAGAGGACCGCCAGGGTCACTCGCGCGCCCGGCAATCGCTCCCGGAACACCTGCAGGGCGGCCGCTGAGACCGCGAGCGGCGCGCAGAGGCTGAGGTCACCCAAGATCCCCCCGTAGCCGGTCGCCGAGCTCACCAGCGAGGACGGGTCGCCCACATAGCCAAATTGGCCGGACGTGACCGCGATGGCAAGGCGCGCGGCAATCCCTACGGCGTAGAGGATCCACGGAGCCGCTGGGCTACGTACCTCGGTGGCGAACCGCCTGCCAAGACTACCGATCGCCCGGGTCGCCAGACCACGCGCCGACCGGCCGGGCCCGACGAAGTAACCGACCGCCCACGCGGCCATACCCACCGCGACCAGCCACAGCGCCCGTAGCGCGCTGGAGACGGTGACCTGAGCCGGCGTCCCGGTCTGCGGCTGGCTCCACGTCAAGGTCGTGATCCCAAAGGCGACACCATACCAGAGCAGGGTCCACGGCCCCATCTTCCATCGGGCGAGGCCCAATCCAGCGTGCTGAACCGTCCCGACCAGGCACAGGAGGCCAGCAGAGTAAACGGCCAAGGCCAGGCCACCCCAGACGACGGCGAAAGTAGGCCGGTCCGACGTGGCGAGTGTCTTGTCGAGCAGCACGATGGCCGCGGCCACGAAGACCAGCCCAGCGATGGCCAGGCGCGGCGTGACACGCGCCGGGACCCTCGCATCTGCGGGCGTCGTGGTCACGCAACCCTCTCCAGGATGGCGGCGACGCGCAGATCGTTGGTGTGATCATGGTGAGCGCGCTGCGCCGCGGCGTCGCCGAGCCGCGCAGTCAGGCCGGCCTCGTTGAGCAGCCGGGTTGCCTGATCGACGAGTTCGTCGAAATCATGAAAGGCCAGCACTTCGTC
>Ga0335081_10014971_pt1 | contig 12550 bp, 15 predicted proteins | sample Lox_Sample_35_FD_206713 | JGI IMG/M metagenome (GOLD analysis project Ga0335081, IMG submission 206713) | Soil microbial communities from Loxahatchee National Wildlife Refuge, Florida, United States - Lox_Sample_3.5 | ecosystem: Environmental > Terrestrial > Soil > Wetlands | place: USA...
GAAGCCTTGCAGAACTTCAGTCAGAATCAGGTCTCCAATAGCCAGAGGCTCGCGTCCAAGCAGTTGATCGAGCTTTTCGGCCTGTGCCGTCGCCGTTCCGTTGAAATAGTCGATCCACACGCTCGAATCGACCAGGATCAACGGTCCGTCCTCATGGCGTCGAGATCACCTTGCCACGCGAGTTTGCCCCGCAATCGGCGAATCACTGCCTGTTTTCGCAAGCGCAGCAGCGTCCGCAAACCGAGCTCCACTGCCTCGCGCTTGGTCTTCAGGCCGGTCGCGCGCAGCGTGTTCCGCATCAGCTTGTCATCAATCACGATGTTGGTCCGCATGGATGTGTATCTCTACTGTCAATTATACACATCGGGCGGCCGTCGGAATTCACCCTATAGATAACCCCGACTCCGACCGATAACAGGGAGAGGTGCCATGATGGCCCAGAATTGTTGGGAGTTTAAGAAGTGCGGACGGCAGCCGGGAGGCGAGCGCGTTGCTGACTTGGGACTTTGCCCGGCTTCCACTGAAACAAGGGCGGACGGCCTGAACGGCGGGCGCAACGGCGGGCGGATTTGCTGGGCCTTGACCGGCACGCTCTGTGGCGGCAAGGTGCAAGGGGCGTTTGCGCAGAAGCTGGAGAGTTGCGTGGCGTGCGACTTTTATCAACTGGTTCGCGCCGAGCAAGGCAAGGAGATCAAATCTCATAGCGCGCTGCAGTTTCAATCGTGAGCTGCTTTGAGCGAATCGGCGGATCCGTCGAAATCTTCTTGCTTGCCCCGTCCTTTCCTGCTACAAGGGTTCAAAGGAGAACCGCATCGTCAAATTCTGCGTGCTCGCGAGCGGCAGTTCGGGCAACTGTGCGCTGTTGGCTACTGATCGCACTCGAATCCTGATCGACGCCGGCCTCAGCTTCAAGGAACTCACCAGGCGGCTCGCCTCCATCGGTGAGCAGCCCGATCGCATCGATGCCGTTCTCGTCACGCATGAGCATTGCGATCACATTTCCGGTTTGCCCCGCATCGCAAAAAAAACCTCGGCCGCCATTTACCTCACGCACCACACCGCGCCGCTCATCGATTGGGAAAATGCTACGCCGCGCTTGGAGCGTTTTCAGGCGGGCGCGAGGCTTTCGATCGGAGATATCGAAATCGACAGCTTCACCATTCCGCACGATGCCATCGATCCCGTGGGTTACTGCCTTCGCGCCGAAGGCATCCACGTCGGCGTCGTCACCGATCTTGGCTACATTCCAGATTCGATCAAATTCCACTTGCGCCGATCGGACGTGCTCCTGCTCGAATCCAATCACGATCTCGAAATCTTGCGCGTGGGATCCTACCCGTGGGCCGTCAAGCAGCGCGTGATGAGCCGAAACGGCCACCTCTCGAACGACGCCGTCGACGACTACCTCAGCCACGAATTCGATTCCGCAACCGCAACCCTGATTCTGGGCCATCTCAGCGAGCACAACAATCATCCGGAAATTGTCCGCACCGTAGCGCAGCAGGCGCTGAATCGCCGAGGCCTGGCCACGAACCTGGTGATCGCGAGCCAGAAAGAGCCGACTGCGGTATTTACGTTTTAGGTTTCAGTTTTCAGCCTGCTAGCTGTCAGCCCACTAAAACCTGCCACCTGCTAGACTGACACCTGAAACCTGGAACCTGAAACCTGCCCATGATCCCCCGCTACACCCGCCCCGAGATGGGTCGCATCTGGAGCGACCAGAACAAATTCCAGCAATGGCTAGAAGTGGAACTGGCCGCGAGCGAAGCACTGGCCGAGCGTGGCGTCGTTCCCGTGGAAGCCGCGCGCCTGCTCCGCGCTCACGCGGCGTTCGATGTCGCGCGCATCTTCGAGATCGAGCGTGAAGTCAAGCACGACGTGATCGCGTTTACCACCGCCGTATCCGAGAAAATGGCCGCGGCCGGTCACGCCGAAGTCTCGCGCTGGCTGCACTATGGTCTCACCTCGAACGACGTCGTCGATACAGCGCAAGCACTGCAAATCCGCCAGGCCTCGGCGATCTTGTTGGACGATCTTGAACGCCTCCGTCCCATCCTCAAGCGGCGCGCGCTCGAATTCCAGCACACCGTGCAGATCGGTCGCACGCACGGCGTTCATGCCGAGCCCATCACTTTCGGATTGAAATTCGCCATCTGGTATGAAGAGGCCGGGCGCAACATCCGGCGTCTTCAAGCTGCCGCGGAAGAGATGCGCGTCGGGAAAATCTCGGGCGCCGTCGGGACGTTTGCACACATCGGGCCTGAGATCGAGGAAGCCATCTGCGCCAAGCTCGGTTTGCGGCCCGCGCCAGTGTCCTCGCAGGTGATTCAGCGCGATCGCCACGCGAGTTTCGTCGCTACCCTCGCGGTGCTCACCGCAAGTCTCGAGAAGATCGCGCTCGAAGTGCGCCACCTTCAGCGCACCGAAGTGCGCGAAGCCGAAGAGTATTTCTCAAAAGGCCAGAAGGGTAGCTCGGCGATGCCCCACAAACGCAATCCGGTCACTTGCGAGCAGATTTGTGGACTCGCGCGCGTAGTCCGCGCCAACGCGCAGGCCGCCTTCGAGAATGTTGGACTGTGGCACGAACGCGACATTTCGCATTCCTCGGTCGAACGCGTGATCCTGCCCGATTCGACCATCCTCGCCGACTACCTGTTGGAAAAAACCACAAAGCTCGTCGATCAGCTTCTGGTCTATCCCGACCGCATGCGGCGCAATCTGGACATGACCCGCGGCCTGGTTTTCTCCGGGCAGCTTCTGCTCGACCTCGCCGCCGCAGGCATGTTGCGCGAAGCGGCCTACCGCGTTGTGCAGCGACATGCCATGGTGGCATGGGAGAACGAATCCGATTTCCGTGCCGCCATAGAAGCGGATCCCGAAATCGCTAAGGTGCTGACTCGTGAGCAGATCGCCGAGAGCTTCTCGCTGGATCGCCAGCTCCGGAATGTGGACAAGATTTTCGCGAGGGTCTTCGATGATCATCAATCCTGAAATTGAGCGCTACATCGACAGTCTTTTGCCCGCTCGGGAAGCGGTTCTACAAGAAATGGAAGACCAAGCCGCCAAGCGGAATATCCCCATCATCGGACCGGCGGTCGGGCGAGTGCTAGCGCAACTCGTGATGATCAGCAAAGCCAAGCGAATCTTCGAGTTAGGGTCAGCGATCGGTTACTCGACGATTTGGCTGGCGCGAGCCGCAGGTCCGGGTGCTGAGATTCACTACTCCGATGCCAGTGCCGAGAACGCCCGCGAAGCTGTCGGCTATTTCGAGCGGGCGGGAGTGGCACACCTGATTCACGTGCATGTAGGCGACGCGTTGGCGAGTCTGGCCCAGACACAAGGCGAGTTTGATCTGATCTTCAATGATGTAAATAAAGACGGTTATCCCGCAGTCCTGGGTGCCGTTCCCTCGCGACTAAAGTCCGGTGGTCTCTTCGTTACGGACAATACCCTGTGGCATGAGAGAGTGCTCAGCCCTCGCGAGGAGACCGACTATGCTGTTACAAGTTTCAATAGAAAACTGTATGATACCGCTCAGTTCTTTACGGTCCTATTACCAATTCGCGACGGAGTCAGCGTGAGCTTCAAGTTCTAGAGAGCACAATAACTATCCTATATTCTTAAGCTTACGGACCAATTCCCAAGCCGCCGATGGAGATCCGAGATTTAACTAGATTAACCCTACTAACTTTAGTAGTGATTAAACCTCCAGATTCGGTTAAAGTGGATGTGGAAAGGAAACGCTTGATGCCAATCGCCAATTCCAGCGCGGCAGCTACCGCTCGCGGGTTGGATCTGGCCCGGGTACTCCTCGTCGAGTCGGATGTGGCTTCGCGGTTGACTCTCCAAACGCTATTGCAAGCGTGCGGTTATGCGGTGGACGTGGCGGCGTCCGCGGCTGAAGCTGTGGGGAAATTGGACGAGAGCATTTACGAGCTGGTACTGAGCGACCCCGACATGGAATCGCCGGAGGCCGGACGTGGAGTGCTGGCGTACGCTAAGCGCAAGGAATATAAGCCAGCTACGGCAACGATCCGCAAACACCGGGACGGCAGTGCGCGCGAAGACCGCAAAAAGTCCAGCCCCCGCATGCTGGTAGAAGCAGAAGACGTGAGCACGTTTCTGACCCAGGTGGCGGATTTGATCAGCCTCCGGGCTACGCGGCGCTCCGAGCGAGCACTCCGGCTTTCGGCCGACAATTAACCCAACGAGAAAACGGTTTCTTCCAGCCGGTCCAGAGCGCCCGCGAAGAAGTGGTCCGCCGCCTCAATCCAAATTATTTTCTTCGGTTCTGCGATGGCCGCGTATAGCGCTTCCATCTGGTTGCGCGGTGCGTACTGATCGCCCGTACTGGTGATGAAGAACTTGGACACAGTGCACGAGCTCAGGTACGCGGTTTCACTCTTTGCGGGAAAGCCGACCGCCACAAGCCGCACGGCGTTCTGGAGTTCGCAACCGAGTTGCAGAATCACCCGTGAGCCGAAAGAGAAGCCGGCGAGCGAATAAGGCAAATCGGGATAGCGGCGGCGCAGCCAGTGGAGCGCCGCGCGAGCGTCTTCGATCTCACCAATTTCCTCGCCATGTTCCCCCTCGCTGTGGCCCACGCCGCGAAAGTTGAAACGCAACACCACCGAGCCGCGGCGCCGCAGACCGCGAGCCATGCGATGAACGACTTTGTTGTGCATGGTTCCGCCGAACAGAGGATGCGGATGGCAGACGACACAGGCTTCGACGGGCTCGCGGTCATCCGGCGGTTCGAGCAGCGCTTCCAATTTTCCGGCCGGCCCGTCGAGCAGGTACGACTCGAGGCGGCGAGCCACTAGTAAGATGTCCCGGCGATACTGTAACTGTTAGGCCGGGCATGCCCGGCCCCTACATCGCAGCCGTGGTAGGGGCGAGGTATGCCTCGCCTACGTTTGCGTCGGTTTCGGAGTCGGAGGGACATCTTACCTAGTTGGTCCGGTAATTGGTGAACTGCATGTCGATGCCGAAATCGGTGCCGCGCAGAAGCGCGATGGCCTGTTGCAAGGTGTCCCGATCACGGCCGCTCACGCGCACCAGATCGCCCTGGATAGCAGCCTGCACTTTGAGTTTGCTGTCCTTGATCTTCTTGACGATCTCGCGCGCCTTCTCAATAGGAATCCCCTGCTGCAAGGTGACTTCCTGTTTGACAGTGGAGCCGGCGGCTTGGATCACCGCTCCGTAAGTCAGCCCTTTGAGCGGCACCTTGCGTTTGACCAGCTTCTGCTGCAGGATTTCGTTGACGGCTTTCAGCTTGAATTCGTCCTTACTGGCCAGCAGGATCTTGTTGTCCTTCTCGTTCAACTCGATTTGCGAGTGGGAATCTTTCAAGTCGAACCGGGTGATGATCTCTTTCATGGCCTGCTGGATGGCGTTGGAGACCTCAGGCAGTTCGATCTTGGAAACGACGTCGAAGCTATTATCGGGCATGAGTTAAGAGAGCGAGCGAAACAGAGGAGTACGGATGCGGACCACGGGCTCCTCGGGGACCGGAACTGGAGCCGGCTCAGGCTTAGCGGCCGGCGGCGGCGTGTCCTGGGGCTTCACATCCTGAGTCTTCACATCGGGAGGCTTAACGGCCGCCGTCACGGGTGGAGTTGGCTTTGGCGCGGAAGCGGAAACTGTCTTCGGTTCTACGGGAGCCGTCTTGGGTTCAGGCGGTGCGGCTTTCGGTTGGACGGGAGCCGCGGGCCGGGTTTCCGTTTCGAGCGCCACGACCACCTTGTCCGTGATGTTTTCGATGATGGTGATCATGGACGCTTCGAGCGCCAGAATCACTGCGGCCCGTACCTGTTCGCGATCGATGGGCTTGGGCGGAGGTGGCGGAGCGACAACGGGCGCGGGAGCAGCCGGAGCAGGCGCCTTCACCGCGGCGTCACGCTTGACCTCGCTCTTCGCCGCTGCCTGGGTTTCCGGTTTCTCAATCAAGGGCTGCACGGTACCCAGAAGCACGCTGGCTTCAAACGGCTTTCGTACGAAACCGTCAGAGCCTGCGGATTGCGCGCGCGCCTCATCAAACGCGGTAACCGGACCGGCGGTGAGAATCACGCGCGTCTGCGGGTACTTTCCGCTGGTTTTCACGTACTCGCAGACTTCGTATCCATTGCGGCTGGGCAGCGAAATATCGGCGAGAACCAGATCGGGCGCCAGATCTTTCAAACGAAGAAGGGCGGTTTCCCCGTCGGTAACGGCCGCGACCTCGTATCCTTCATCACGAAGGATACGTTCCCCCATGCGTTGCGCGTGCGGGCTGTGGTCGGCGAGCAGAATACGGTTCATTGGTTTGGTTTGGCCTGAGGTTGTGGCTGCGCTCCTTGAGTTAGTGCTGCCGGCTGCGCTTGCGATGCCGGCTGAGCGGCCGCCGGTTGCGCTTGTCCCTGCTGCGCCGCCTGCTGCTTCTTCCTGGCCTCCTCCTCCGCCTTCTTTTGCTTCTTGCTCTTCTTGACGAGGTTCTGATGATTCATGGGCAGCGGCTGCGCACTTGCGGTACTGGCCGGCTCAGCGCCGGGTGTCCCAGCCGACCGGGCAGCCGATCCCTCGCCGGTTCCCGCCGCAGGTTGGCCGCTTGCCGGAGTCGCCGCTCCTCCTGCGGCCCCAGGATTGGCCCGGGCATCGGGCTTGGTATCGATCAGTGTCGGGTCGCTAACGGTCTGCGCCGTGACATCCGAGACGCCGCTAGTCGTCGGACCGGTTGCGGGTGGCGCCGCCGGCACACTCAAGGGCACGTAAGGCCGGATGGAGGTCATCATCGGCGTGCCCGATTTCGCCGCCATCGCGGTCTCCGGGCTGTGCCGGAACGCGTCGAGGACCTTAGACCTGATGCCAACCCCTCGCCGATTCTCTTCCTCGTATCTCATCCAGGCTTCTCTGACCGGGTCGGCTTCCGGTACAGGCCTGTTCATGGCTTTCAGTTTCTCGGCGGCTTCTTCGGCATGGTCGCTGAGCGGATAATCTCTTACGATGCGCGTATAGGCCGCGGCTGCCCGGTCCTCGAAACGATCGCCCATTTTATGATAGGAATCGGCGAGCAGCCACAGGTTCTCACCCGCCTGGCTGAACAGCGGATACTGATCGGCGACGTATTGTAAACGGTTCGCAGCCGCCGGATAGCTCCCCTTGCTGAAATAGAACCTGGCGGTGGTGTACTCACCCTGCGCCAGAACTTCTTGGACGTTGCGGAGCATCTGCTGCGCTTGCGGCGCGAACTTGCTGTTGGGGTAATCGAGCAGCAACTGGCGGCACTCGTCCTCGGCGCGCTGCGCCTGGTTGTGGTCGCGGTCGGCCTTCTCCATCTGTTTGTAGTGGATCAGACAGACCTTCTCTTGCGACTCCGCCGCCTCTTCCATGGTGGGGTAGAACAGCTTGAAGTCCTTGTATTCAGCCTCGGCCTGCGCCCAGGCGTGTGCGCCGCCTTCGCGATACCAGCTATCGGCGATGGCCAGCTTGGCCTTGGCCAGATACTCGCTGGTGTCGTAGGTGTTGATCAGCGTGTTCAACGTAATGCGCGCCACCTCGTACCGGCCGTGTTCGATGTCGTTGATGGACCTGTCGAACAACACCTTATCGGGCTGATCGGTTTTCTTGGTGATGGGATCTTCGTATTTCTTCTTCTTGAACGGCCAGCCGGCTTGGAGCACCAAAGATGAGATCGCCGCCAGGGCGATGAGCTTAAGAATGCGATTGTGACCCAGCAACATGTTTCCTTCCTAAACCCGTATGGCGTTGGCTTCTTCGGCCGCCCGGCGCATTTCGGCAATAGCCGCTACGGGGTCGGGCGTGTGAAAGATCGACGACCCTGTCACGATCCAATCACACCCGGCCCGAATCGCATCGGCCACATTCTCCAAAGTGATTCCCCCATCGATTTCGATGGGAAGGGGCAAGTGTCGCTCCTGCCGCTTGCAGTTCAGTTGGCGAACTTTTTCCAGCGAATGTGCAATGAAATGCTGGCCGCCGAATCCAGGGTTCACGCTCATGATAAGCACGTAGTCCGCCACCTCGAGAATGTCATCCAGCGTGGCGACGGGCGTCGCTGGATTTATGACCACACCCGCCTGTGCGCCCTCGTCCTGAATCATACGGAGGGTGCGGTGTAAGTGAACGCACGCTTCCTGGTGCACAGAAACCTGGTCCGCGCCGGCTTGAATGAAAACGGGCGCATAGCGGTCGGGGTCCTCAATCATGAGATGCACATCCAGGCGGCAGCGGGTAATTTTCCGGATGCTTTCCACCACCGGCGGTCCGATGGTGAAGTTGGGGACAAAATGGCCGTCCATGACGTCGAGATGCAGCATGGAAGCGCCGCCCCGTTCCACACGCGCGATCTCTTCGCCCAGGCGGGCGAAGTCCGCCGCGAGAATCGATGGGACAATTTGCACCATTCAGCCTGTGGAAAACTACATCATTTTAGCACAGGGCGTGGAGGCCGACGGGACGCGAATGGACGCCAGTTAACGCGAATGAAGGACAATCAGGGCGGCGTAGAAGCCATCGCCGGGATGAAGGCCGGGAATGCGGCGCATGATGCGGGCGGGATGAAGGCCGAGGGCTTCGATGACGCCGTCGTTTTCTTCGCGCTCGAGCGAGCAGGTGGAGTAGACCAGGACGCCGCCGGGCGCCAGGGCATCGAGTGCGTTGCGCAGGAGCACAACCTGGCGTTGGTGCAGTTCTTCGATATCGGACGGCTGGAGGCGCCACTTGATTTCCGGATTGCGCGCCAGCGTTCCGGTGCCCGAGCAGGGGGCATCGAGGAGAATACGGTCGAAGGACGAGCGGAAGGGCAGTGGGCGGGTGGCATCGAGATGAACCACGCCGGCGCCCAGCGTCTTCAGCATCGCAACGCGCTTGGCGTGGAAGTCACAGGCCACGGCGCGGACACCGGATTCGAGCGCCTGCGCGGTTTTGTTGCCGGGGGCTGCGCAGAGATCGAGGAAACGTTGGCCGGGCGAGAGATCGAGCAGGGGCACGACGGCCTGTGAGCCGATGTCCTGAATTCGGAAACCCACGGGCTCGCCGGAGACGAGGCGAAAGCAGCCGGGAATCTCCGTGGGTTCAGCGGAAACTTCAGGGGGCAACGAGGCGGCCTTGGGCACGCGGAAGTAGGTTTCAGGCGGCTGGAGATTGGCGCGGGCAATGAGCGGCGTGACTTCCGGGCCGAACTCCCGATCCCAACGATCGAGCAGCCATTCGGGATGAGAGAGTTCCGTGGCGCGGTCGGGCCATGGCACCGGCTCACGCCCGACCTTGCGCAGCACCGCGTTGGCGAAACCGGCGGCGGAGCGGAATCCCGAGGTCTTCACTAGCTCGACGCTCTCGCTTACCGCGGCATGGGGAGGTACGCGATTGAGATAACGCAGTTGATAGATGCCCATGCGCAACGCCAGCAGGACTTCGAAATCGAGCTTGCGAATGCCGCGTCCGGAATAGTGCTCGATCAGAGAATCGAGCTGGGCCTGATAGCGCAGGACGCCGAATACGATCTCGGAAGCGAGGCCGGCATCGCGAGGATCGAGCGGCGCGGCGCCGGAGAGGAGCAGGTCCGACGCATAGCCGCCGCGGCCGACTTTGCGGAGAGTATCGAAGGCTAGGAGGCGGGCGGGAGACAATTGGTGGGGATCCTAAGGCGTTGTGTGGGCGCCGTGTTCCGTCTTCCGGACCATCACCATTACAGGCGGACAGCCGGGAGCGTGCGGAGGCAAGGGCAATGGGGCGATCGCGCGGCCGGATTTGGAGCGGACGAGCCACTGATCGAGTAACGCGCCGTTGCTTTTGTCCGTGACCAGCAGCGCCAATTCGAATAGGAAACCGACATCGGATGCTTCGCCGAACTTGCAGGGGTGGGACCATTCGAGGGACGCCGTGTCGATGGCGCTCTCGCCCTGGGGCCACCATCCGGGCTGATCATGGCGGCGCGCCAGCAGCCACAAGCGAGTACCGGGCGGGATGCGTGCCGTGCCCCGCACCAGGCAGGACTGGCCAACGCGATCGTTCTTCACTGGCGAGGAAATCGTGACGAACGAATCACGGCTTGGCGCAGCGCTAACCTGGGGCGCAAACGCTTCACGCTTCTGAATCGCCGATTTAAGGTAGCGCGGGATAGCCGCTTTCACTCGATCCTTCCACGTGAAGCGGAACAAGGTCCGCCGGTTATAGCCTTGGAGCCACCACCCGTCGCCCAACGGATCAAAGGCCGGAGCGGGAGTCCGCTCGAAGAAGGCAGTCTTTGCGGCCACTTCAATGAGCTCGAACATTTGATCCGCCCGGAGGAAACGGAACAGGTCGTGGACGCTGGGGATGTGAATATCGTCAATGATGAGCAGCGCGCCCGTGTCCAAAAGGGGATAGATGAACCAATATTCGATCTGCGGAAATGGAAAACCGTGCGGACCGTCCAACAGAGCGGCCTGAATTCTGTTTTGGAAGTTGTGTGCCGGCAGCGTTTTTTGGGTCGGACCGACAATGAATTGGGTGCGGGCGGGATCAAAAGCCGGCGACGAACGGACATTTGCGATGCCGTCGTCGAGCGCGAACACGGTATGCTCGCCACTCAAATGCGAAAACAGCAGCGTGCTGGCACCAGTGCCGGTTTCGATCGAGTGCTGAATGGAACGACGGCCCAAGTGGCGTGCAACAGCGCCGATTACTTTGGGTGAGAGGGTACCCGCTCCGTGAAGTCCACGTGCGGCCCTCACGATTTCAGATAACAACCCTTCGTGGATGGAATGTGCCTCCATAGAGGTCCGGTGTCCCCAACTATAATCAATTTGTGGAGCTGGAAAAAACGCTGCTGCGCAAGGTGGGCGAGGCGATTCATCGCTTCCGGATGATTCGCGATGGCGATCGCGTGGCGGTGGCGCTTTCGGGGGGCAAGGATTCGCTCACACTGCTCGAAGCGCTGCTGCTGCTGGCGAAGCGCGCGCCGGTGGAATTCTCGGTTTGCGCTTTCACGGTGGAACAGGGAAAATTCCTGCGGCCGATCGAGCCGCTGGGCGACTATCTGCGCGAGCGCGGCATCGCATGGACCTATTTTCGCGACAATCCCTCCCTGCGTCTGCTTGAAGATCAGCCGGATCATGGCTGCGATCTGTGCAGCCGCTATCGGCGCCGCGCGGTGTACGAGATTGCGCGCAACCTCGGTGCGAATGTGATCGCATTCGGACACACGGCTGACGATTTCTGTGAAGCCCTGCTGCGCAACACGCTGTTTACGGGCAAACTGAGCGCCCTACCCGCAGTGACGCATTCCCGCGACCGCGAGTTTCGGCTGATCCGGCCGCTGGTTTTCGTGACCGAAGATATCACCTCGGCATTCGCGCAATCGCTCGGGGCGCCGATTGTGCCGTGCGGCTGTTCGCAGCGGACGGGGACTGTGCGGCGTTCGCTGCGGCAGATTTTTGCGGAACTGGAGCAGGAGTATCCACACCTGAAAGAGAATATCCTTTCAGCGATGGGGAATGTGGATACGGGGCGGCTGCTGGATACGCGCTACCTTGATCAGGACAAGGCCGAAGCGCCGGCCGAGGAACATTTTCCGATTGTGAGCGAATAGGCCGGCGTGCCCGGCCACCACATCGACGGAACGGGCGCCCGCGGTATGCGTAGACAAGAGTATGAGATCTGCTTTTCAGGAAGCAAAGCGGGAGCAGCAGAGTTTGCTTGCGCCCGTGGAGAAGCGTTGTCTGCTCTGGCTGGCGCATCATGCGCCGGCGTGGGTCAATTCCGATCATCTGACGGCTCTGGGGCTAGTTGCATTGCTCGGCGCAGGGTTGAGTTATTGGTGGGCGCGATCAAATCCGGTGGGACTCTACGCCGTGATCGTCTGCCTGGGGCTGAACTGGTTAGGTGACAGCCTGGACGGAACGCTCGCTCGTGTGCGCAACCGGCAGCGTCCGCGATACGGGTTCTATGTCGACCATGTAGTGGATGCGTTCGGCGCGCTATTTCTGCTGGGCGGTTTGGCGCTGTCTGGTTTCATGAGCGAGCGCATCGCTCTCGGCCTGCTGATCAGCTATTTGATGTTGTCGATCGAGGTGTATCTGGCGACTTACACGCTGGGTACGTTCCAGATTTCGTTTTGGAAATTCAGTCCAACGGAGCTGCGCATCCTGCTCGCTATCGGGTGCGTCGTGTTGCTGCGTAATCCGAACGCTCACCTGGCGGGGACGGCTTGGCGCTTGTTCGACATCGGCGGCGCGGCGGGTATCGCCGGAATGGGCGCCATGCTGGTGGTGGCTACCGCCAAACACACCCGCGCGCTTTACAAGGCGGACCGGGTGGGCTGAGTGGCTGGCGCTTAAACCTTGGCCACGGTCTGGGTCGCCTCGACGTTGCCCGCGTTTGAATCGAACAGGTAGCCGAAGCCGCGGACGGACCGAATCAGAGCCGGGGCGGCGGGGTCAGCTTCCACCTTTTGGCGCAGACGCAGGATGTGCACGTCGACGGTGCGATCGGTGACGGCTCGGTCCACACCCCAGACGTAGTCGAGCAGTTGCTCGCGGCTGAACACCACGCCCGGGCGGCTCATTAGAAA
>Ga0335081_10014973_pt1 | contig 12550 bp, 11 predicted proteins | sample Lox_Sample_35_FD_206713 | JGI IMG/M metagenome (GOLD analysis project Ga0335081, IMG submission 206713) | Soil microbial communities from Loxahatchee National Wildlife Refuge, Florida, United States - Lox_Sample_3.5 | ecosystem: Environmental > Terrestrial > Soil > Wetlands | place: USA...
CTGCTCCAGAACAGCCAGATCGGCAGCTCGACGGTGCCCTCGGCGGGCCCTCGGAGGTCGGCTAGGCTGGCGGCGACCACCGCGTGCCGGCCGGGACGTGACTCATACCGGGCCCGGGGCACGTCAGACTGCGTGGTCACCATGGGAACAGGGTACACCCGCATGGCGCCGATGTCGAATATACGATCGACCCTAACGCCAGATCCAGCTGTCGGTCGCCGCCCGGAGTAATCCTTTGCCCCGGGCCGGGGCGAGCCGCGAGAATGCTTACCGGCGTAACGACGGAACGGGGAGCGATGCCGACCGAACCACAGCCTGTCGTCCGCGCGGCCGTCCCGGCGGATGCCGATCGGGTCGCCGCGATCTTCGCGTACTACGTCACGACCACCGTGGCGACGTTCGAGGAGGTCGCGCCCACCGCCGGGGACTGGCGGCGGCGGCTCGGCGAGCTGGCCGGGCAGGACCTGCCCTTCCTGGTGGCCGAGGCCGGCGGGTCCGTCTGCGGGTTCGCCTACGCCAGCCCGTGGCGGCCCAAGTCCGCGTACCGGCACACGGTCGAGGACAGCGTGTACCTCTCCCCCGACCGTACCGGCCGCGGGATCGGCAGCGCCCTGCTCGGCACGTTGCTGGCCGGGTGCGCGGCGGCGGGCGCGCGGCAGGTCATCGCGGTCATCGCCGACACCGGCAGCGACGCGTCGGCCGCGCTGCACCGCCGGTTCGGCTTCGCCCGGGCGGGCCTGCTATCCGGCGTCGGCCGCAAGCACGGCCGCTGGATCGACACGCTCCTGATGCAAAAGGAGCTGGAGACTTTGGGCCCGGCCCGATGAGCACGGCGTTCACCGCCGGAGAGCGCAACTGGCGAGCCCGCCTGGGCAAGCTGCGGGACGTGGTGCGCCAGGAGATGGTGGCGAGACAGCTGGAGCGGGAACTCCCGGCCCCGCCCGTTCGGGTCATCGATCTCGGCTGCGGGCAGGGGACTCAGGCCCTGCGGCTGGCGCGGCGAGGGTATGACGTGACCGGTGTGGACGCCTCGGCCGGCCTGCTGGCCCGGTTCGAGCGGGACCTTTCCGCCGAGCCGGCCGGCATCCGCGGCCGGGTGCGGGCCGAGCAGGGCCTGATCGAGGATTATGCCGAACGAGCCGGGGTCGCACGCTTCCCCGTCGTCCTCTGCCACGGCGTGTTGATGTACCTGGCCGAGCCCGGGCCGGTGCTGCGGGCCATCGCGGCGCTGACGGCGCCCGGCGGCGTGGTGTCGCTGCTGGTGCGCAACGGCGACGCCCTGGCCATGCGGCCGGGGCTGCTGGGTGACTGGGCGGTGTGCGCGGGAGCGTTCGGCTCGGACCGGTACGAGAACAGGATCGGGGTCAGCGCCCGCGCGGACCGGCTCGCCGACCTGACCGGGCGGCTGGCCGAGCGGGGGCTGCGGGTCACCGCCTGGTACGGGGTGCGGGTCTTCACCGATACCGTGCCCAGCGACACCGAACCGCCGCCGGACCTGGCGGCGCTGCTTGACTGCGAGGAACGGGCCGGGCGCACCGACCCGTACCGGCAGGTGGCGGCACTGCTGCACGTCATCGCCAGAATGGGGGGATAGCCGGTGGCGGGAGAGCTGTGGCCGGACCTGCTGGCGCAGGCGTGGGCGGCACTGAGCGCGGATTCCGGCGAGGCCGGCGACGTCCGGCTCCCGGCCGGGCTCGAGGTGCTCTGGGTCAGCGGGGAAACGGGTCACCTGCCGTCCCGGCTGCCGGCCGAGGACGTGGCCATCGCCTGCGCCGGGGCCGCGCTGCTGGCGGCCGCGGCCCTGCATGCCCAGCGCGGCGGGGACTGCGGATCTCGCGGATCACCGGTCGCGCGGCTGGACCGCGGGCACGTCGCGGCCGCCTTCCGCAGCGAGGCCTTCCTGCGGATCGGCGGCGAGCGGGCCGGGCCGGGCTTCGCGCCGCTGTCCCGGTTCTGGCGGGCCGCCGATGGCTGGGTGCGCACGCACGGGAACTACCCCTGGCATCGCGAGGCGCTGCTGCGGGCGCTCGGCTGCGCTGGCGACGCGGGCGGCGATCCGGAGCCGGTAGCGGCGGCGATCGCAGAGCTGGGCGCCAGGGAAGCCGAGGACCTGGTGACCGGCGCGGGCGGGGTCGCGGCCGCCGTCCGTGACGAGGCCAGCTGGCGGGCCGAGCCGCCGGGCCGGGCGGTCGCCGCGACGGCGCTGGTGGTAGCCGCGTCAATCGGCGGCGCGCCGCCGCGCTGGCGGCCGGCCGGAGCACTGCCCGCCTCGGGCATCCGGGTGCTCGACCTCACCCGCGTCATCGCCGGCCCGGTGGCGACCAGGTACCTCGGCGCGCTCGGCGCGGACGTCCTCCGGCTGGATCCGCCGGGCCGCCCGGAGCTGCCCATGCAGACCTATGACGGGCTGCTCGCCAAGCGAAGCGCGCTGCTCGATTTCAGCGGCGACAACGGCCGCGGCCGGCTGCACGAACTGCTCTCCGGCGCCGACGTCCTGGTGCACGGGTACCGGCCGCACGCGCTGGACCGGTTCGGGCTGAGCCCGCAGATCCTGGCGGAGCGGCATCCCGGCCTGGCGGTGGTGAGCCTGTCGGCGTGGGGCAGCCGCGGGCCGTGGGGTGACCGGCGGGGGTTCGACAGCATCGTGCAGGCGGCGTCCGGGATCGCGATAGCCGAATCCCCGGACGGCGAGCGGCCTGGTGCGCTGCCGTGCCAGCTCCTCGATCACGGCACCGGCTACCTGTGCGCGGCCGCCGCGCTGCAGGCGCTGGCCAGGCAGTCCGCCCGCGGCGGCACGCAATTCCGCGAGCTGGCCCTGGCCCGGACCGCGCACTGGCTGCTCGGCCTGCCCAGGACAGCGACGGCGGTCGCGCCTTCCGGTGAGGCCGGCGAGCCGGGGTGGCTGACCACGCTGGCCAGCGCCGACGGGCCGGTGACCACAGTCCGGCCGCCCGGCCGGCTCGACGACGAGGCGCTGGCCTGGCCGCGGTCGCTCAGCCGGTACGGCGGCGATGAGGCGGCCTGGCCCTAACCTGGTTGGTCTGGCGCGCCGGGCACCTTAAGGTAAATACTGCTGTGAGAACATACGAGGTCATTGAGCGGATTGACGCGTTCTGCGACGCCGTCCCCCGGCGCCGGGCCCGAGCCGACGAGTACGGGCCGCTCGTGCTCTTCGTTCCCACCGGTCCGGGCTGGCCGTACTACGCCCGGCCCAGGCGCGGCGCGCGGCCGCGCATCACCACCGCCGACGTCCGCGCCGTCCGGGCCCGGCAGCGTGAGCTGATCATCCCCGAGTCCTTCGAATGGATCGAGCAGACCGCGCCCGAGATGGCGGCGGCCGCCGCCCAGGCGGGCCTGGAGGTCCAGACGCACCCGCTGATGGTGCTGACCGCGCCGCCGCAGGCGCCGCCGCCGCCGGATGGCGTCACCGTGCGCGTGGTCGCTCCCGAGGATCCCGAACTCGACCGGATCTGGGCGGTACCCGCGGTCGCGTTCGGGCATCCGGGCACCTCGGCCGGGGAGGCCGGCCCGGCCGAGCGCGACAAGATCGCCGCGGACCACGACGGCGGCACGATCGAGATGCTGCGGGAACGCCTCCGGTCCGGGCATTCGGTGCTGGCCGCGGCGTTCGGCCCGGACGGGCCGGTCGCGGCCGGGAGCTGCCAGGCCCTGCGGGGCGTCGCGGAGATCACCGGCGTGGGCGTGCTGCCGTCTTCGCGCCGCCAGGGCCTCGGCGGCGCCGTCACCGCGCTGCTGGCCGCGAACGCGGTGGACCGCGGGGTGGACACGGTCTTCCTGTCGGCCAGCGACGACGCGGTGGCCCGGATCTACGCCAGGATCGGCTTCCGCGCTGTCGGCACCGCGATGATCGCCGAGCCCGCGGCGGGGTAAAACCGCGTTGCCGGCGAGGCGCCCGCAACCAGTTAGCCGGCCGCGAGCCTCCTGTCCGCCAAGGTGGCGGTTCTCCGCGGCCGTACGCCTGCCTGCCGTGTCGCCTGGGCCAGCCGCGGAGTCATCCAGCTGAGCATCGACGGAACCTGGGCCCGCCAGGTGGTCATGGTGTGCCCGCTTCCCGGAGTGAGCATCAGCGGCGCATCTGGTTGCCACTGCCGCAGTTCCTGCCAGAAGCTCTCGGCGCTGGCCACGTCCTGGCTGTCGGCTGCCCCCGCGCCGAGCCAGAACCGCGGGAGGAACGTGGCCGCGGGCAGGTTCAGCAGCTCGTCCGACGGCGTGTTCTGCTCCCGCAGCCGGTCATCGCCGCCGAACGGGCTGACCATCACGCCCGACCCGGCCGGCTGGTTGTCGAGCGGTGCGAAGTAACCGCTGAGCACGCCGGCGGACCCGTAGCGCTGCGGGTAGCGCAGGGCCATGTTGGCGGCGCAGAACCCGCCCTCGGAGTAGCCGGCAACGCCCCAGGCACGACCCGGCGGCGCGACCCGCAGCAGGTGCGCGATCTGCGCGGGCAGGTCCACCGCCAGGTAAGTCAGGTCCTGCGGGCCGCCCACCTGGTTCAGGCACTGCAGCGAAATCCTGTCGCCGCCGTTCGCGTCCGGCATGACCAGGACGGCAGGCTGGGCCCGCTTGGCGGCCAGCAGGCGGTCGAAAGCATGCGTCACCCCGACCACGGTGACCCAGTCCTGCGGCACTCCGGGGTGGCCGTGGATGAGCTCGATCGCCGGGAACCGGTACGCCCGGTAAGTCGGCTGGAAGTACTGCGGCGGCAGGTAGACGTACACCGCCCTGGTCAGGTGACTGCGCTGGCCGGTCACCGGCAGCCGCATCAGGTATCCCTGCCGCTGCGCCGTCTCCAGGTAGCTCCGGCTTCCGTCGAGCGTGCCGGATCGCGAGTCGTCGGCGAGCTTGACGTCGGGCAGTCCGGACGCGGCGCCGGCGCCTTGCGGGGTCAGGTCCGCCGTCATCGCGCCCCAGGTCTGGTAGTAGCCGTAATACTTGTTGACGGCCAGCACGCCGAACGCCATGGCGGGAACGAACGCCAGGCACGCGGCGAGGACGCGGAAGGCGACGCGGCGCGTCGCCAGCATCCGCCACATCAGTACCCCGAATATCGCTATCAGCAAGGCGAATAGCGCCGGGCTTTGCGGTTCCAGCATTCAGGCCTCCGGACCTGGGGGACCCAGAAAAGAACCGCATGCCGCTATTTCGCGCCCCGTGCGCGTCGCACGCTCCCCCGTAGAGGCCCCCGTGTTGGCTGATCCTGCCAATACGGAGGCCGTGCGGCTTCTCCTGATACGCCAGGGGCGCACCGTTTAGGGCGCGCCGCCGCGCACCGGAAAACGGACTCTCGTAACGCTGCCCCCGCCAGCACCGGACCATACTGTATGGATGCCGCGTTCATGGGCCAGGAGCTGGCGGCCGACCCGAGGGCGACCGGGCTCCTATCACCGGTCACGATGGCATGCCGGGAACACGGGAACACCCCGCGAGTTCCGGCGCGTTCCTAGTGCGGCATCTCCGCGACGCCTTGGGCGACCGCGCACGGCGCGCACAGCCGCACGTCCGCCTGGCCCACCCGCCGGGTCAGCACCGCCCTGCCGTCGCACACGCCCGCATCGTCCGGGTGCGCCGTTCTGCACTGGCACCGGCACGCGTGCCAGTCTCCGGATAGCGCAGAGCGCCCGGCCTCGACCGCCGCGCGGATCGCAGGATCTAGCTTGTCCAGCGCCTCGGAGGTCGCCGCCGACACCTGTTGCCGCCACTCTCCCAGTGCGGCCGTGGCGGCCTGCCACGCCGCGGCCAACTGCCTGCCCGGGTTGCCTGCCTCATCAGCCATACCGCCATTTTCGCACCCGATGGCCGCTGTGGCCAGCCATGATCGCCAGTTAGCCGGGCCAGCGCGAATCACGGCCGCTCAGGGCGGGCTGCTCGCCGCCGCCTGCGCCATCGCGGACCAATCCCTCACCCGCCAGCAGTGGGCTGGCTACGCTGGGACCCAGCCGTTCCAGCAGGTCTGCCACGCGAGCTCGCTTTACCGCCCGGGGCCTGCCGGGACGGATGCTGGCAAGGCTCACGATCGGGATGGTGGTCAGGACGTCGGTCTCCGGGGCGAAAGGCAGGCACGCGGGCTCTGGGCGCTCCGGGGCCTCCGGGTCCAGGCCGCCCCGAGCGCCCATCCGGGTAATGCTCGTGGCGCTGGGCGCCTGCGCCGTCATCGCGGCCGGCACCGTGGCGGGGCTGGCCGCTACGGGTTCGGGGAGCCCGGCTCGTACCCTCGGCACCCCGGCCGGCCCGAACGATCCGTCCGCAGCTGCCCGGCTGAACGTGACCTCGACGGCACCTTCCCCGCTGGCGCCTTCCGCGCCGGCGCGCTCATCCCCGGCATCTTCGCCGCGGGCGGCGCCCGCGGCCGGCGCGGGCCGCCGGGATCCGTTCGGTGCGGCCGCGGCCACGTACCTGGCGGGCCGAGCTGGTACCGTACTGGCCGCTGTCTACGACCTCCGCACCGGCCGCACCTGGCATCTGGGCCAGGGCCAGCCGCAGGCCGAGGCGAGCATCGTCAAACTCGACGTCCTCGAAACGCTGCTGTCCGAACGCGGCCAGGGTGACGGCACCGGGCTGTCGGCCAGCCAGCGGACGCTGGCCGAGCAGATGATCGAGGACAGCGACAACGATGCCGCGACCAGCCTGTGGTACGCAGTCGGCGGGGCCGCCGGGATCCGCTCGTTCAACGCCCGGGCCGGCCTGACCCACACCGCGCCGTCGTCGTGCGTCGTCTGTCCCGGGTTCGCCTGGCCGGGCTGGGGACTGACCACGACCACCCCCGACGACCAGGTCGCCCTGCTCAGGCAGCTGGTCACGCCCGGTTCGCGGCTCACGAGGGCCGCCCGCGAGTACGCCTTGTCACTGATGCGGGACGTCACGCCATCCCAGCGATGGGGAGTCTCCGGCGGTGTCCCGGCCCAGGTCACGGTGGCTCTGAAGAACGGCTGGCTGCCCCTGCGGGGCGCCGGCAGCGACTGGCAGATCAACAGCGTCGGGTGGGTTTCCGGGGGCGGCCGGAACTACCTGATGGCCGTGCTCACCACCGGGAATCCCTCGGAGCAGTACGGCATCGGCACGATCGACCAGCTAGCTGCCATGGTGTGGCAGCACATGCGCTAGGCCACCCGCTGGCGGACCAGGGCGGCCGGGGTCAGGCCGGCCAGCCTGGCACATTCCCTGGTCAGGTGCGCCTGATCCGCATAGCCCGCCTCGGCGGCGATCGCGGCCAGGTCAAGGACGTCCGGGTGGGCGTCGACGCGCGCGACGAACCGGCGGAACCGCAGCACCCGCTGCAGCGTCTTCGGCCCGTAGCCGACGACGGCATGGCAGCGGCGGCGCAGCTGGCGCAGGCTGAGCCCCACCTCGGCGGCAACGTCCTCGGCGCGGGTGGCGGGGTCGCGCAGCAAGCGAGCCGCCTGGGTCACGGCGGGATCCGGCGCGCCGCCGGCGACCAGCGTGGCCGTCACGTCCAGTAGCCGGTTCGCGGATACCTCGGTGCGGTCAGGGCCTGGCCCCCATCGCAGGGGGTTACGAGATGTTCGGCGTGCTCGGTTTCCTCCAGCACGTGCCCGACCGGGACCGGGCCGGGGAGTTGTTCGGCCGGGCCGGCCCGCTGATCCTGGAGCAGAAGCTGGTTGCGCTGGACCCCGGGGCGCCCGGCGAGGTACACGGCGTGCTCGACTTCGCACCCGAGCCAGACTCTCTGGCGCGCGCCCTGTTCGACGACGCGACCGTCCAGGCGCACCTGGACCACCTGGCCCGGGGCCAGAAGGACGACGGCGGCTGGACGTTCAACTGGCCAGCCTGGTCACCGGCCGCCGAACGGGACTGGCGCGGCTTCCTCACCGTCGATGCCCTTCGCGTCCTGCGTGCCAACGGCCGCCTGGCCTAGCGCTCAGTCATAGAAGAGGCGCTCCATGACGGCGCGGGCGTGGCGGGCGGCACGACGGTAATCCTGCTCCAGAGCCTGGGCGGCGTCGCCGGGCAGATAGCCGAGTAGCCGGGCCACCGCGGTCAGCTCGCTGTGCTTGCCCGGCAGGGTGTCGCCGGGGCGCCCGCCGACCAGGACGATCGCGTTCCTGATCCGGGCGGCCAGCTCCCACGCCGCGGTCAGCTGGGCGGCGTCGGCGGCGGCCAGCAGGCCGGCCTGTATCGCGGCATCCATGGCCGCACCGGTGCGAGTGGTGCGCAGCGGCGGAACCGCGTGGGCGTGCTGCAGCTGCAGCAGCTGTATCGTCCACTCGACGTCGGACAGGCCGCCCGGGCCCAGCTTGACGTGCCGCGCCCGGTCGGCTCCGCGCGGGATGCGTTCGGCTTCCACCCGCGCCTTGATCCGGCGGATCTCGCGGACGGCGGCCGGGCTGATCCCGTCCAGCGGGTAGCGGAACTCCGCGATCATCCGGGTGAACCTGGCGCCGAGGTCCTCGTCGCCCGCGGCCGGCTCGGCCCGCAGCAGCGCCTGCGCCTCCCACGGCGCGGACCAGCGCCGGTAGTAGGCGCGGTACGAGGCCAGGGTGCGGACCAGCGGACCCTGGCGGCCCTCGGGCCGCAGGTCGGCGTCCACGACCAGGGCCGGATCGGGCACCGGCAGCATGAGCAGCCGCCTTAGCTCCGCCGCCACCGCGTGAGCCGCGTCTGACGCTTCCTTCTCCGGCCGCCCGGGCAGCGGGTCGTGCACGAACAGCACGTCGGCGTCGCTGCCGTAGCCGCACTCGTGCCCGCCGAAGCGGCCCATCGCGATCACCGCGAACCTGGTCGGCAGCGGGTGGCGCAGCTCGGCCGAGACCTTCCGCAGCGCCACCGCCAGCGCCGCCTGCAGCGACGCCCGGGTGATATCAGTGAGCGCCTCCCCGGTGGCCGCGAGTCGGGGGGGTATGGCGGGGCGGACAGCCCCCCCATGAGCGGGGGGGTCTGGGGGGGTCGTCCCCCCGAGGAAACTGAGCACATCCGCGGCCGAGGTACGGAGCAGCTCGCGGCGGCGGACCGAACGAACCGCGGTCACCGCGGCCTCGGCGTCGTCCTCGTAGCGCTGGATGGCCGCCATCATCTCGGCGCGCAGCCCGGTCAGGCTCCGGGGCTTCAGCTCGGCGTCGTTGCCGAAGATGGCGACCGCCTCGGGCGCGCGCAGCAGCAGGCCCGCCGCGTACCGGCTGGACGCCAGCACGTGCGCCATCCGCTCGGCCGCCTTGGTCTCGTCCCTGAGCAGCCGCAGGTACCAGGGTGAGGACCCGAGCGCCTCGCTGACCTGGCGGAACGCCAGCAGGCCCGCGTCCGGCTCCGCGGCATCGGCGAACCAGCCGAGCAGCACGGGCAGCAGCGTGCGCTGGATGGCCGCGCGGCGGGACACACCGGAGGTCAGCGCGTCGATGTGACGGAGCGCCCCGGCCGGGTCGACGTAGCCGAGCGCCTCGAGCCTGGCCCGCGCCTCGGCCGGCGTCAGCCGGGCCGCCTCGGACGGCAGCCTGGCCACCGCGTCCAGCAGCGGCCGGTAGAACAGCTTCTCGTGCAGCCGCCTGACCTGGCGGGCGTGGCGGCGCCACTCCTCGTCGAACTCGGCCGCCGGGTCCGAGCGGATACCGGTGACCGAGGGCTGGGACCACGGCTCGTTGGGCCCGTCATTGAACCGCATCGCCCGGCCCAGCCGGCGAAGTACGGCGGGATCCTCCGGCAGGGTATGGGTGCGGCTGAGCCGGTACAGCTGCAGCAGGTGCTCGGTACGGCGCAGGAACCGGTAGGCGGCGCCGAGCTCGTCCGCGTCGGCCCGGCCGACGTAGCCGCCCGCGGCCAGCGCGGCCAGCGCGGGCAGCGTGGCGGGCGAGCGCAGCATCTCGTCGGTGCGGCCGTGCACCAGCTGCAGCAGCTGGACGGCGAACTCGATGTCGCGCAGCCCGCCGGGGCCCAGCTTGAGCTCACGCCCGGCCTGCCTGGCCGGCAGCGACTGCTCAACCCGGCGCCGCATGGCCTGCACGTCCTCGACGAAGTGCTCGCGGCGGGCCGCCTGCCAGACCAGCGGGCCGAACGTGTCCGCGTAGGCCTGGCCGAGCGGCATGTCGCCCGCCACCGGCCTGGCCTTGAGCAGTGCCTGGAACTCCCAGGTCTTGGCCCAGCGCTCGTAGTAGGCCAGGTGGCTGGCCAGCGTGCGGACCAGCGGGCCGGCCCGGCCTTCCGGCCGCAGGTTCGGGTCGACCGGGAAGATGCTGCCTTCCGGGGTCGACCGCGCGCAGACCCCGATCAGCCCGGCGGCCAGGCGGCTGGCGGTGGCCAGCGCCGCGGTCTCGTCCTCGTCCTTGACCGGTTCGGCCACGAAGATCACGTCGACGTCGCTGGCGTAGTTGAGCTCGTGCCCGCCGCACTTGCCCATGGCCACCACGGCCAGGCGGCAGGGCGCCGCCCCGGGAGCCAGTTCGGCCCGGGCCACGGCGAGCGCCGCCTCGAGGACCGCGGCCGCGATGTCGGCCAGCTCCTCGCCCACCTCGTCCACGGTCGCGGCGCCGGTCAGGTCGCGCGCGGCGAGATGCAGCACCCGGCGCCGGTACGCCGCGGCCAGCGCCGCCGTGGGCTCCGGCCCCGCGGCCACCGGCCCGTCCGGATCAGCGGAGTCCGCGTCGCCGGGGTCCGCGCCGACCGCGCGCAGCAGGTCGGCCCGCAGTTCGGCGGCCTGCGGGCGGGTGATGGCGCCGCGCAGGATCTCGGCGTCCTCCGGGTGCCTGGCCAGGTGGTCGGCCAGGCCCGAGCTGACCCCGAGCACGGCGGTCAGCCGTTCGCGGAAGTCCTGCTCGCCGCGGAGCGCGCCGCGCAGGGCGTCCCGGCCTGTCACGGCGCCGAACAGCCTGGCCAGGCCGGCCAGGGCGAGGTCGGGATCGGCCGCGGCCGCGATCGCGGTCACCAGCGGGTCGGTCCTCAGCTCGGCCGCGGTCATGCCGAGGTCGGTGAGCAGCAAGGGCTCGGCCCGCGCTGGATCCGCGAATCCCATCCGCGCCAGCCACCCTGCCAGCGTGGTCCGCGAGCCACCCACCCAGTAAAACTAACGGATACCGGGCGGGCCTGCTGCGCCGGGTGAGCCCGCCGGGAAGCTGAGCGCTGGCTCTTAACGCCGCCCCGTGACGCGTCTATAGTGACCTTCAGCCGAGCCACCGGAGCAGAGCGTGAAATACCTGTACATCGCGGGAAAGTGGACCGAGGCCGCGGACGGCGGCACGGCCCAGACCATAAACCCGTACGACGCGACCGTGCTGGATACCCTGGCCGAGGCCGGCGCCGCCGACGTGGACGCGGCGGTCACGGCGGCCCGGGAGGCCTTCGACGAGGGCCCGTGGCGCCGGTCCACGGTGACCGACCGCGCCGCGCTGCTCGGCAAGATCGCCGACCTGCTGCAGCGGGACCGCGAGCAGCTGGCGCACACCGAGAGCCTGGACACCGGCAAGACGCTGAACGAGGCGCGCGCCGACGTGGACGACACCACCGCCGTGTTCCGCTTCTACGCCGGGATGGCGGGAGAGCACGCGGGCCGGGTGGTGGACCCTGGCCGGCCCGGAGTGGTGAGCCGCATCGTGCACGAGCCGGTCGGCGTCTGCGCGCTCATCGCGCCGTGGAACTACCCGCTGCTGCAGGTCTCCTGGAAGCTCGCGCCCGCCCTGGCCGCGGGCAACACGACCGTGATCAAGCCCAGCGAGCTGACCCCGCTGTCCACGGTGGCCCTGGTCGGGCTGTTCGAGGAGGCGGGCATCCCGCCGGGCGTGCTGAACCTGCTCCTCGGCCAGGGCGGCACCGCGGGCCAGGCGCTGGTCGCGCACCGCGGCGTGGACCTGATCTCGTTTACCGGAGGACTGGCGACCGGCGAGAAGATCATGGCCTCGGCGGCGCAGGGGGTGCGTCGGGTCGCGCTCGAGCTGGGCGGCAAGAACCCCAACATCGTGTTCGACGGCACGGACTTCGACACGGTGGTGGACAACGCGCTGACCGCGGCGTTCCTGCACTCGGGGCAGGTGTGCTCGGCCGGGGCGCGGCTGATCGTGCAGGACTCGCTGCACGACAGCTTCGTCCACGAGCTGGCGGCCCGGGCCGACCGGATCCGGCTCGGCAGCGGGCTGGACACCGACACCGAGTGCGGGCCGCTGATCTCCGAGGCGCACCGCGCGAAGGTCGAGCGGTACATCGCGCTGGGCCTGTCCGAGGGGGCGGAGCTGCTGGCCGGCGGCAAGCGGCCTTCCTCGCCGGATCTGGCACGCGGTTTCTTCCTGCGGCCCACAGTGTTCGCGGGGTGCCACCGGGAGATGGCGGTGGTGCAGGACGAGGTGTTCGGCCCGGTGGTGACCGTCGAGCGGTTCCGCACCGAGGAGGAGGCCATCTGGCTCGGCAACGACACCGCCTACGGCCTGGCGGGCGGGGTGTGGACCTCCGATGCGGGCCAGGCCGAACGGGTGGCCGGCGCGCTGCGCCACGGCACGGTGTGGATCAACGACTATCACCCGTACCTGCCGCAGGCCGAGTGGGGCGGCTTCGGCAAGTCGGGCATCGGCCGTGAGCTCGGCCCCTCCGGCCTGGAGGAATA
>Ga0335081_10014975_pt1 | contig 12549 bp, 11 predicted proteins | sample Lox_Sample_35_FD_206713 | JGI IMG/M metagenome (GOLD analysis project Ga0335081, IMG submission 206713) | Soil microbial communities from Loxahatchee National Wildlife Refuge, Florida, United States - Lox_Sample_3.5 | ecosystem: Environmental > Terrestrial > Soil > Wetlands | place: USA...
CCAGCACCGGAAAGTTTAGCTCCCGATTTCCTTTTTGCCGCTCCTCCAGCAAAACCGCGTGAATGTGCCCTTCGAGATGATTCACCGCGATCAACGGCTTCTCCAAGGCAAACGCCAGCGCCTTGGCGTAGCTGATTCCCACCAGCAACGATCCCGCCAGCCCCGGCCCTTGCGTGACCGCGATCGCGTCAACTGATTGATAACTCTGCCCCGCATCTGCCAGCGCCTGTCGCACTACGGGCACGATCGCTTTCAAATGCTCGCGCGACGCCAGCTCCGGCACAACTCCGCCATAAGGCTGGTGCGTGGCGATCTGCGAGGTGACAACGTTCGAGACGATCTTCTCTCCCGAGCGCACCACCGCCGCCGCGGTCTCATCGCAGGAACTTTCTATGCCGAGAATGTGAACGTCGGCCATAAATTATTCGTCGGAGGAACTCGGGTTAACGGACCGCCGACACACGCCGGCTATTCTTTGGCACGGTCACCTGGGACATTCTCGGCCTCTCGTTTCCGAGCTAAAGCACGCAGCCCGAGGAAACCGAAAAAGTACATCACTGCTTGGAATACCGCTAGGGCTCCCATTTCCCGATAGTAGCCAGTGAATATGCCCGCGATCGGGAGGATCAGTAAGAAGTATGACACCATTCGCAGCGTCATGGGACTCATGAGGCCGCCCCGGCTCCTTCGGCCTGTAATCAATCGGATGCATTTCTCGAGCACCCAAAGGCAGCCGAGAACCAGCACCAAACCGACGATAATCGCCAACACCGGCGCTTGCTTGTTCGGCACGAACAACAGCGAGAGCGACGCCAATCCGCAAGACAGCGCGAACAACCCAAGGATCAATCCAACAGGAACTTGGATCCATCGGGGGAGTTCCTTAGCATGTGGTTCCGATGACAACTGTTCAATGGTCTTCGCGCGCCGGATAAGCCGACCGAGGACCGACTCTTCATTCTCCAGAAGGGCCTGGGCTTCCCCAAAAGCTGGATTAGAGCGGTTCAGGACGTTGGCCCAAAACAACAGCATTGCCATTTTTCCCTCAAAATCGCCTTCGGTCCATGGGCTGGGCTTGACGACCTCTCGGCCAGAGTTGTAGTAGTCGAAGCCCAGAAGGCGGTTCTTATCGGAATCATGCAATGAAGAGTCAGTTTCCTTGTAGGCTGCGTAATTGATGCCCTCGATGATTACTGTCCGGGCTTCTTCCGCAGTCATGCGGCAATGATAGTTGAGGCGACCGGGTGTTTACACCTGCGTCGGCCACTGGCTTCTCATCACACAATCTCTTGGCGCGCAGCCCCGCTCCTATCCTTCGCCCCCATGACCACCAGCCAGAGCATGGTCGCCACTTCTCCCAACATAAGAGGCTGGCCCAGGCTGAAGATCCTGTCCTCGGAGCCGGGCTGCAGAAATCCTGAAACGCATATGGCGACGTAGGGAACGGAAGCCGCCATCAGCCAGACGCCCAGGAATCGCGGCAGGAAGCGCGATTTGTACACCAGCAGGCCAAAGGGCAAGAGCCACAGGCCCGCGAACATCATGTTGGCCAGATCGAGTTGGTGATGGAGATTGAGCGAAAGCAGCGCCAAGGCTTCGCGCTGCGGCTTATCGATAACAGATAAGAAGTCGGCACCCCCGCGCGCGAATCGCAGGGCCGCTACGTCGGTCACCGTATTGAAGAAGTAAGTCGGCACTTGCATCAGGCTGCCCAGAATGACCATCATCACGGCCAGCGTCTGGTCGACTCCCTTCAGCAAGCGATAGAGGGCCAACGGAACGAAGAGCCACAGGGTCCCGCCGACCAGATAGCAGACAATGCCCATGCGGAATAGGGACTCGTGCGCGACGAGATTGCTGGCCGTAGCCGCCGCGTTGCCATGCACAAACAACGCTTTGGGAATATAGAGAAGGCGCACAATCGCGACCGCTGAAGCCAAAATATAGAGAAGTCCTGCAACCCTGGCGTTCCTGCTGAGCGGAGTCATGGGCTCTCCTGGGAAGACGTACCGATGGGTACGGGCGCACCGTTGTGAAAGTTCCGCGGGTCAATATGGACGCTGATAGCTGATAAACAACCGAACGACCGCCGCGGTCCCGTCGCTGGAGCTTTCGATGCCTAGGATGTAAGCGTCACTCATAACTTGCCGGTCAACTCCAGAAGAAATCAGTGTAAATGGTCTCTTCGTTGTGACTCAGCTGAACAAGCCCCCGCAATTAGCACTCGTATCTTGTGCGTAAGTCACATGAGCAAGTGCGCCCAATCACTGCAATCCCAACCAAGCACTGTAAGGTTATCCTCACTACTGCGGTGCTTCCCCGCACAGAAATACTGTGGGGGTCTTATGTCGCGGATATGCCGTTGCTGGGGAGCACTATGTATCGCAGTGGTGGCGATGGTCGCAAGTGGGTGCTCAAGTTCGCCAGCGCCGGCGATTTCAGTGAACCTGTCCCTCTCTTCGTTCCCCTCAATCGATCCAAGCCAGACAATCAAGATCACCGCAACTGTGACCAATGATGCCTCTTTCAAGGGAGTCTCATGGAGCCTGACTGGCCCGGGCTCTCTGAGCAGTCCGACGGGCCAATCCATCACCTACAATTCCCCTTCAACGAATGTCACCAGCGCACAACAGGCGACGGTCACCGCGACGTCCGTGGCAGACCAGACGAAAAGAGCTGCGGTACAAATCACGGTAAACCCTCAACCGCAGCTTCCTTTCCAGGCGCTGGCAAACGGATCCGTCGGAACGCCTTACAGCCAAACTCCTACCTTCACCGGCGGCACTGCTCCGTTCCAGTGGACTGTGTACGACGGGCCCATTGAAAGCGGATGGCGAGTGGGCGGATCGGTGCCCGATGGACTGACGCTTAATGCCAATACTGGAGTGATCAGCGGAACGCCGACTGGCGGCGGAACGTGGTATTTCGAGGTGATCGTAACCGACGCGACCGGCGCGTTCGGATTCACCGCCTTGAGCATCCAGATCAATCCGAGCGCATCTACGGCGAACCCGGTTCCGTTCTTAAATCAACCGCTGACGCCGACAGCAGTTTCACCGGGAAATCCTGGGTTTGCCCTGAACGTGACCGGCGCGGGATTCGTTCCCGGCGGGGTAGTTAACTTTAACCGTACGCCGCTGCCGACAACGTTCGTGGATAGCGAGCATCTCACCGCGCTGGTTCCAGCGGCGGACGTTGCGACCGCAGGCACGGCCTCGGTAATGGTGGTGAATCCGGCGCCGGGTGGCGGCGTATCTAACGTTGTCTATTTTCAAGTCGCCGCGCCAGAAACGACAGTCTCTTTCGCGGCTGCGCCGAATTCGCCATTACAAACGCCCGAGCCGTTTGCAATTACCGTGGGCGATTTCAACGAGGATGGCAAGTCGGACCTCGTCATCACGGCAAACGTCCGTGTGTATGTGATGCTCGGAAAAGGCGACGGCACGTTTGCGCCAGCCGCAGGTTCTCCGCTCCCAGTGCCAAGCCCGCCGTACGACGACCTTGGGTCGCCCTACACCTCTGCCTTGGCGGTAGGCGACTTCAATCGGAGCGGTCATCAGGGATTGGCTGTTGGCTTGTTCCAGAATGAAGCGGCCGCGATCTTGTTCGGCAACGGGGACGGAACCTTCACCTACTCCGATACTTTGGCAAATACCAGCGGGCAGCCCACGACGTCTTTGACGGCGGCCGACTTCAACCGCGATGGAAACCTGGACCTGGTTGCGGTAAACAACGTGAACGGTGTATCGCCCACCTTCCTGCTGGGGTATGGCCACGGCGTTTTCAATAGCGTGGACCAAGACCTTGAAATTGTCGGATCCTCTTCAGCCGCCGGCGACTTCAACGGGGATGGAAAGCTCGATTTAGCGATTGATGGTAGAGGCGTGTTGCTGGGCAACGGCGACGGATCCTTCACACAAGGGCCTTCCCTCGATGCCGGCGATTTTGTCACCGTGGGCGACTTTAATGGCGACGGCAAGCTCGACCTCGCGGTTTGCAGCTACGCCGGGAACACGGTGACGGTTCTTCTCGGCGAAGGGAACGGAACGTTTACCACCGCCTCAGGTTCGCCCATCGTAGTTGGCACTCAACCGTGGGCGATGCTCACGGGAGATTTCAATAACGATGGGAAACTGGATCTCGCCGTCGCAAACTACGGCGACGGGACCGTCACCCTCCTGCTTGGGAACGGCGACGGCACGTTCACTCCGGCGTCGGGTTCTCCTTATTCGGTGGGGCACGGCCCCAACGCAATCACCGCGGCAGACTTCAACGGCGATGGCAAACTCGATCTCGCGGTGGCGAACTCAACGGACGGAACGGTCTCGATTTTGTTGCAGCAGTAGGTATCGGTGCAAAGGGGCCATCGGCGCAGCGCCTGCGACCGCGAACAAAAAGAGACCTTTACACCGATCATCCGCCGTTTGGCACGATTGCCCGCCAGCCTCACGCTATAATTCAGCCCACCTCTCATGGCCCTCGCACCCGGCAGCAAAGTCGGACCCTACGAGATCGTCGCGCTGGTCGGCGCGGGCGGAATGGGTGAAGTTTACCGTGCCAAAGACTCGCGCCTGGGGCGCGACGTCGCGCTGAAAATCCTGCCGGCTTCGTTTGCCGCCGACGCTGACCGCCTGCGCCGCTTCGAGCAGGAAGCCCGCGCCGTGGCCGCCCTCAACCATCCCAATATTCTGGCGGTCCATGACATCGGGCAGTACGATGGCGCTCCGTTCCTGGTTTCCGAACTGTTGGAGGGTGAGAGCCTGCGCCAGGTTCTCACTCGCGGCGCATTGCCGCAACGCAAAGTGATCGATTACGCCACGCAAATCACTCACGGCCTCGCCGCCGCCCACGGAAAAAATATCGCGCATCGCGACCTGAAGCCCGACAACATTTTCGTCACGCGGGAAGGCCGGGTGAAGCTGCTCGATTTCGGTTTAGCAAAAACTGTGCAGCGCCCGGGTTCGCATGCGGCGCCCGATCTCGGCACAGTCACCATGACCGAAGCTGCTCCTCTCACTGAAGAAGGAACGGTGCTGGGGACTGCGGGCTACATGTCTCCCGAGCAGATTCGCGGCGGGGCGGTGGATTGCCGGACCGATATTTTCAGCTTTGGCGCAGTGCTCTACGAAATGCTCAGCGGCAAACGCGCCTTCAAACGCGACACTACGGCCGACACGATGGCGGCGATTCTGAATGACGATCCTCCCGAGCTGCTCGAATCAGGACGCCAGATTTCTCCGGCGCTCGACCGCATCGCGCGCCATTGCCTGGAAAAATCTCCGGACCATCGCTTTCAATCGGCGCGAGACCTGGCTTTCGACCTGGAGTCGATCACGAGCCTGACCAGCTCCCCGGCGCTGCCCGCCGTGAAAACCTCCCAGCGGCAGTGGTGGTACGTGGTGGGAGTTGCCGCGCTGCTGGCGGTCGCGGCGATCGGCGGATGGAAAATCTCGCGCGCCCTTCGGCTCGCAACCACTGCGCAGTTTCATCAGGTCACCTACCGGCGAGGCAACCTGGGCAATGCGCGATTCACCGCCGATGGGCAGAACATCATCTACACGGCCACGTGGGAATCTTCGCCGCCTGAGCTTTACACGGTTGCAGCCAATGCCGTGGGCGGGCATGCGCTCGGTATTCGCAATGCCCGATTGCTGGCGATCTCCAAGCACGGTGAGATTGCGGTCGCGCTCGCTCCTGCCCAACTGACAAACTTTCTTCTGCCCGGCACGCTGGCCCGGACTACTGATGCCAGCAGCGCGCCCAAACCCGAAATCGAAAACGTCGAGGCTGCCGACTTCGCGCCTGATGGGTCGGCGCTTGCCATTGTCCGCTACGTGCCCACTGATGTGATCTGCCAGCTTGAATATCCGATCGGCAAAGTGCTTTTTCGTGAGCAGTTGATCGACAATCTTCGTTTTTCACCCGACGGGCGCTACCTGGCTTTCATTGCGCACGAAAACGCGGGAGACGACCGCGGCCGCGTGGTCATCTTGCGCTCGAACGGAGAGAAAGTCGTTACCGGCCCTATGCTTGAGAGCGCGCAAGGCCTGGCCTGGAGCGCTTCCGGCGACGAAGTCTGGATCAGTTCTCCGCTGGAATCCGGCGAAATCCATGCCCTGAATCTTGAGGGAAAGACTCGCGATCCTCTGGCCGTTCCCGGCCGTCTGCATTTGCAAGACATATCGGTCAAAGGCGAACTTCTGGTGCAGCAGGGAATCGCCCGCCGGGGAATCGTCATCTCCTCGGGTAACGGGCATTCGGAGCGCGATCTTTCCTGGCTCGATTTTGGTTATCTGCGCGCCATCAGCAACGATGGCAAGACCATCCTTTTTGAAGAAGAAGGCAGGGAGGCGCAGGCCTATCAAATATTCGTGCGTGATGTGGATGGCTCGCCGGCCGTTCCCATCGGCGAAGGATACGGACTGGCCATCTCGCCCGATAAACATTGGGCGCTGGGCCAGAAGCTGGCCGAACCGCATCAGGAGATCTGGTTATTGCCGGTCGGAGCCGGCGAGGCGCGACGTATGAGTCCTGCGAATCTCCAGCCCTATGCCGCAGCCAAATTTCTATCCGATGGCAAACGAGTCGTCTACATCGCCGGTGAAGCTGGCCATCCGCCTCGTTCCTGGCTCCAGGACATTGACAGCGCGAATCCGCGCCCAATCACGCCTGAGGGCACCAACGGAATTTTTGTTTCGCCCGATGATCAGTGGTTGTTTACGACGGTGTTTGCAACTCAGGAGGCTGCGCTGTTGTCCCTCACAGACGGGCACTCCGAGAGTGTTCGCGGCCTTAAATCCAATGACATAGTTCGGGGATGGACTGCCGACAATCAGCTCTACGTCGAGTCACCCATGAGCACCGGCCTCAACTTAATCCATATCGACAAATTGAACCCGCGCACGGGAACGCGAACGGCCTGGCGCGATCTGGCTATGCCGCCGATTGGCGGCGTGCTTCCTGATCCTCCCATCATCACGCCCGACGGCGCCACTTACGGCTATGACTATCGCCTGCGCCTTTACGACCTCTACACCGTGAGCGGCGTGCGGTAGGCGCTGCCTTTCTCTGACTTTTCTCCTGAAATTCCTCTGCGTGACAATTCACTTCAAAAACGTGGAATAAAAATCTCTTGACACGGCTTCCTTAGTGTTATAGTTGTGTATAACAGTAAGCATGGCCGCTGAGCCAGCCGCAACACCGGCGCAGGAAGCCTTGCCCAGAAATTGAAAACCGAAATGCTTCAGGAGAATGAATATGAAATCTTTTCGCTTTGCGCTTCCCGTTGTTCTACTGGCGCTCGGCGCTGTGAGTTTCGCGCAGTCTGCCGCAGCGCCCGCACGATCCGATGCGCAAAAATCCTTCGCCACCATGAAAACCCTCGCCGGCAGTTGGGAAGGCCCGGTGACGGTCGATCCGCCGCAGGCCGACATGAATACCGACAAGCCGCTGCACATCTCGATGCGCGTGACTTCTCGCGGAAATGCCCTCGTTCACGAAATGCAGGAAGCAGACACGCCGCTCGATCCAGCCAAGTACGATCATCCTGTCACCATGTTTTATCTGGATGGCGACCACTTGAATTTGGTCCATTATTGCGACGCCGGTAATCGCCCGCACATGGTCGCGCGTCCTTCCCCCGACGGCAAGAAGATCGAGTTCGACTTTGTCGATCTCTCCGGCGGAAATAACTACGGGCACATGTACCATGCTGTGTTCACCATCATCGACGCCAGCCATCACACCGAGGACTGGACGTATATGATGCCGGGCGACAAGCCGCTGCACGCCCACTTTGACCTGAAACGGGCGCAGTGAACGAGGAGACTTTCGCAAGGCGATCTGGAAACCAGGATGGACCGTGAATGGAACGACAGTCAGCCGATCTACCGCCAACTCCGCGACCGTGTCGTCGCCATGATACTGGACGGAGTGCTCAAGGAAGGCGACCCTTTGCCCTCGGTGCGCACGGTGGCAGCGGAAAATCGGATCAATCCGCTCACGGTCCTGAAAGGCTATCAGGAGCTGGTGGACGAGGAACTGGTGGAAAAAAGGCGAGGCCTAGGAATGTTCGTGAAGGGTGGCGCGCGCAAGCTGCTGCTGGCCAACGAGCGCGAGAAATTTCTCACGGAAGAATGGCCCAGGATCTCAGCCACCATCCAGCGGCTGGGCCTGACGCCCGACGAATTGCTGAATGGCCCGGCAAACCGGCGTCCGTCGAAGGGAACGAAGGAGGAGCGCTGAAACCATGGCGGTGATAGAAGCGCGCGGACTGCGAAAGGTATTCGGCACAACGGTTGCGCTCGATGGCATCGATCTACGCGTGGAAGATGGCCGGATCGTGGGCCTGATCGGCCCCAACGGCGCGGGCAAGACCACCGCGCTCAATGCAATTCTCGGCCTCATTCCATATGAAGGAGAGTTAAGGGTGCTGGGGCGCGACCCCTGGCGGGAGCGCGATCAACTCATGCGCGATGTCTGCTTCATCACCGATGTCGCCGTGCTGCCGCGCTGGGCGAAGGTTTCGCAGCTTCTCGATTACGTGGCGGGCGTGCATCCCCGCTTCGATCGCGCCAAGGCGGAAGGCTTTCTGCTCAAGACCACGATCAAGCCCGACCGAAAAGTTCGCGAGCTGTCGAAGGGTATGGTGACGCAGCTTCATCTGGCTCTGGTCATGGCAATTGATGCACGGCTGCTGGTGCTCGATGAGCCGACGCTTGGCCTCGACATTCTTTATCGCAAGCAGTTTTACGATTCTTTATTGAACGACTACTTCGATCGCACTCGCACGATTCTTGTCACAACACATCAAGTTGAAGAGGTCCAGAACATTCTCACCGATCTCATGTTTATCGACCGGGGAAGGATTGTGCTCACGTGCAGCATGGAGGAATTCGATTCGCGCTACACGGAAGTGACGGTGCGCGCCGAACAGCTTGCCGCCGCCCGGTCGCTCAAGCCGATCTATGAGCGCCAGTTGCTTGGACGCAACCTTCTTTTGTACGACCAGGTGAAACGCGAGCAACTCGCCGCGCTGGGCGAAGTGCGCACACCCAGCATTGCCGATCTTTTTGTGGCGATCATGGGCCATCCGGCGGCGCAAACCCAGGGAGCAGCTCGATGAACACTCAGTCCAACGCCATACCGGTATCATTCGACTCGCCGAAGGCCGCGCCCGCAGTCCTATCGCAGCCGCACCCGTTCTACTGGTCGGTGCGCCGCGAGTTGTGGGAGTACCGCTTTCTCTACACCGCGCCCCTGATCGTCGCTGGCACGTTTCTCTTTGGGTTTCTCATCAGCCTCGGACATTTGCCCGCTCGGGTGCGTGCCGCGGCCGCGCTTGCCCCCGAGCAGCAGCGTGCCGCGTTGGTCGCGCCCTACGAGATCATGGGCGGAGTGATGATGTTCACCGCCATTCTGGTGAGCATGTTCTATTGTCTCGACGCGCTGTACGGCGAACGCCGCGATCGCAGCATTATCTTCTGGAAGTCGCTGCCCGTCTCCGATCTCACCACCGTGCTGGCGAAAATGAGCTTTCCGCTCGTCATTGTGCCCGTGATCGCTTCCGCGGTCGGCGCCGTTTTGCAACTGATGATGATGCTCTTGAGCAGCGTCGTGCTCACGGCCAGCGGTCTGAGTGTGGCCGCTCTGTGGAGCGAGTTGCCGTGGTTTCGGATGTCGCTGTTGCTGCTCTACCACATTCTGACTGCCCACGCGCTCTGGCCTGCTCCGGTTTATGGCTGGATGCTGGTCGTCTCCGGATGGGCGCGCCGGGCCACATTTCTTTGGGCCAGCTTGCCGGTGCTCGCCATCGCCGGCGTCGAAGCGATTGCTTTTCGCACCTCCCACTTTCTTACCTTCATCGGAGGGCGGCTTATCGGTTACGCGCCCGTCAATATGAATGAGGGCAACGTCTTCCCCACCAACCCTATGGCGCACATGGATCCTGGCTCGTTTCTCAGCAGCCCGGGTTTATGGGGCGGGCTGCTGGTGACGGCGGGCTTCGTGGCGATCGCGGTGCGGCTGCGGCGACGGCAGGGACCGATCTGAGGGAAGGGTGAGCCTGCAGCGTCATCAGAACACCCGCGCGTAGTGTCGATATCAACCTTGTCCCGCACCCGGCAGGCCTTGTACGTAGCCGTCTCCATACACGTCGCGGATTGCCTGAGCTTGCTCGGAAGATATACCATCGCGAATTGAGCGCAAATACCCAAGGAACTCCTTTTTTACGTTCAAGGAGAACATCTTTCCCGCGTCAGCCGGCCGCAAGGCAGACGGCACGTCGAGCAACAGAGATCGACACCCGTTGTCCATGAACATCGCATCGCAGTAGGGCAACAAGTGCGCGACCGTATCTATGTCGGTGACTGTCCCTCTATTTGGCGGATCCTTCTGCCCTTGTGCAGCCCGCATAGCCATCGCCGCAACCATCAGTGACTGCAGCTTCACGAAGGGAGCATCGGCGATACGATTCTGTTGGAAAAAACTCTTGACCAATTCCCCTTGCGTTTCGGGCGCCCTCACTACCCCGTTTTTTGAGGACAGCATGATCTCCTCGATGCCCTTGGCAATTTGCTCGGCAAAGGACGGCAGGATTTTGTCGAGCACATCGAGCGAAGGCTCTTCCCCCGACCTAAACGACCGCACAGCTTCTGCGCGCTCCTGTCCGTGCTTCGCTATCGCCGTCAGTAGATATCCCTGAAAACCCGTACGCTCAAACTCGTACCAATACTCGAAGGTCTGCTTTTCTTTGGTCCAAATCTCCAGGAAAAGCCTCCCGATATTGGCGTGGGCGGCAGCTCGTACCTGTCGCAGTCGCTCGTCTGAGATGAATGGGTTATCTGCGGTAACGATGTAGTAGCGTTCGCTCCATCCATTCGGATCGCCGGATAGCACGCGCCTCGGGTCGAAGTCGAACGCCGGCGGCCTGCCCTCCGCCCAGGCGTATGCGAGCTCGCCAATCTGGTTGGACTTAATCGAGTCAAACTGCGCGAAGGTGATGCCAGCCGACAACCGCTCGTAGGTCTTCTTAAGGTCAGCATTAAAGGGCGATGTGCGCGACTCTTCCTCGTGCGAGTGCGAGTCCGGACAGCAGATCGCCTGAAGATGGCCCAGTTGGAATAGAAGATCCCGTAATTCGGGCCAAAACGCATCTGCCGATACAGCTGCATGCCCTTTGGTTGCCGGGTTATCCAGCTTCATCAAGTTGCTGATGACGAATTGGTCCAGGTAAATGATTTTCTTTCGTAGTTCGGGAAGCCGGTGGCTCCGCCTATGCCCGCAATCTCGGCAGCGCCTCACAAGGTTAGTTCCGCTGATGATGCAAACGCCGAATTTATCCCTCCCGCATGCAGGGCAAGTTCTCCAGGGCGGCGAAATGAGATCGCGCGGATCGAACCTAGACTCGGCCATGGGGTTATTCTATTCGGCGCTGGAGTCCGAGGCACGGTCAGCGGCACGTGCCGCCGTGTGGCGAACATTCCCGGCCCCGGGGAATTGTTGGCAAGCTTGACGCTCGGCCCTTGTTGAGGACACCCTCTTACCCGCCTAAATTCAGGCACTTACCAATTGACCCTCGTTTTATCCTCGGTGCATTGTCAAGCCCAGCCGGTCACGATTAGAAAGTGTCACAGCAAGGCTATCTCAGCGAACGATCGAGGGCTCTATGAAGCTGTTTCGCTTTCTGTTTGTGGTTTTGATTGCCGTCTCCATCGCCAAATTCACCCATGCCCAGCAGACCCAGCAACCGCCCGAGCAAGCTCCTGGGGGTTTTGACGCCCTGCGGCAAGCCGCTTCGTCGAAGACCGAGTTCACCCTCGACCACTCCATGCTGGTCTTCGCTTCCAAGCTCGACCAGGATGACGACAGCCTTCGCCGCGTGATTGCCGGCGTGAGCGGCGTCTCCGTGCACAGCTTTCGTTTCCGCAGCGCAGGCATGTACGATTCCGGCGCGCTGGGCGCAGTGAAGGACGAATACCGCACGGGCGGCTGGAAACACCTGGTGAACAATCATGAAAAAAACGGAGGCCCGGGCGCGACCGACCTCTGGGTGCGCTTTGAACACAACGCGATCAGCAACATTGCGATCCTCTCTGCGAGGTCGAGAGAGGTCGATATCATCGAGATCGCCGGATCCATCAGCCCGCTCGACCTCATGCATCTCGGCGGACACTTCGGCATCCCGAAAATCGAAGGCGGCGTGGAAGTGCCGAGCACACGCCAGTAAGTCATGAACCACGAAGGGCACAGAGAACTATGAATGTTCGTAGTGGCCAGTTTGATTTCCGCAGATTATTACCGAGGACGAAGTGCAAATGCGAAAGTGGCGAACAAGAACCAGAGACTAGCAGTCGCCAGTAGAACCCAAAAGGCAACGAGGTTGAATCCAACAACTCTACCAACGCCGTGCCAGGAGAAGACTACGAATGTGGTCGAATGGAAGCAAAGCCTAAAGCAAACAGCCAGAGTGACGAGAATTGCTATTCCAAGGATATCCTGCATTCGCTCACTCCTAGCTCGCCTTTCTCCGCGAGTGCTTTCAGGATAAGG
>Ga0335081_10014976_pt1 | contig 12549 bp, 8 predicted proteins | sample Lox_Sample_35_FD_206713 | JGI IMG/M metagenome (GOLD analysis project Ga0335081, IMG submission 206713) | Soil microbial communities from Loxahatchee National Wildlife Refuge, Florida, United States - Lox_Sample_3.5 | ecosystem: Environmental > Terrestrial > Soil > Wetlands | place: USA: Florida...
CTGCATCACGTGATTTCCGGAATTCATGGCAGGGTCGGCGGTATCTCCGTTCCACAGCTCCCAGATCGTGGTGGCGCCCTTCTCCACCATGTAGCCCCACCCGGGGTACGTCTTCTGCGTCGCAATGCGGTAGGCGACATCGGAGCGGCCGTTATCGGAGAGCGTGCGCATCAGCCATTGCGCGCCGACGAGGCCGGTCCCCACGTGGCCGTTGCTCTCCTGCTCGATCTTGCGCGTGAGATGGTCCAGCACCGCTGCGCGATTCTCCACAGGGACCATCTGGAAATACAGGGGCAGGATGCTGGAGGTCTGCGTGCCGTTGTCGTAGCGCGATTCCAGCGGCTTGTAGAAGCGCTTCTGGAAGGCCTCGTGCACCTGGTCGGCGAGCGTATCGAAATCCGCGGCGTCGGGGGGCTTGTCGAGCAGGCGCGCGTACCGCGCCATCAGGCGCAGCAGTTCGTAATAATAGGCCGTTCCCAGCAGCATCTTGTCGGTGATGCGCGCGGGGTCCTGGGAGTGGATGAGCTTCGGGTCTTCCGGCGGTACGCACCAGTCGCCATATTGGTCCTTGGGCATCAGCCCATTGGTGAGGAAGGTGCGCTCGTGGTCGATCCACTTCTTCATCGCCGGATAATGGGTCTCGAGCACGCGGCGGTCGCCGTACTGGTCGTACAGCATTCCCGGCACGAACAGAAACGTGCTCGGCCAGGTGAGATCGTCGAAATACAACGGCCAATAATTCGGCGACACCACCGGAATGCTGCCGTTGGGCCGCTGGGAATCCTCGAGGTCATTCATCCACTTGGAGTAGAAGGCCGCTACGTCGAACATGTAGGACTCGCTGCGGCTCACCTGCGAGCGGTCGCCAAGCCAGCCCTGCCGCTCGTCGCGCTGCGGGCAGTCGGTGGGAATGCTGCGGTAGTTGCCGCGGATCCCCCAGAACATGTTGTGATGAATTTGATTCAGCAGCTCGTTGGAGCTGACGAAATCGGCGGACTTCGACATGTCGTCGTGCACGACCCGGCCTTCCAGCGCGCCAGCCGCCGGGACTCCCGGGAAGCCGGTCATCTCCACGTAGCGGAAGCCGTGATAGGTGAAGCGCGGCTCCCAGATTTCGGTCCCCTCGGGCGGGCAGGAGGCTGCCGCCCGGGCGCGTGGGGACTTGCCTGCGCAGTCCGGCATCCCGGTGCCGACGCCCTTAAGCGTGTAGAGATCGGTGGCGGCCGCGGTGCGCAAATTGGCGGTATAGAGCGAGCCGTCCGGGTTCAGCGTTTCGGCATGCCGCAGCCGGATCTGCGTGCCTTTCGGTCCGGCCACCTTCAGACGGCACCAGCCCACCATGTTCTGGCCCATGTCGAAGACGTAGACGCCGGGCTTGAGCTGCTTCACGCTCACCGGATGCAGAGTCTCGGTCACGCGAAGCGGCTCGGCCATCTGCGCCGTCAGTGTCCCGCCGGGGGCCGGCACCTGCTGGGCCGCCTGCCATTCGGAGTCGTCAAAGCCCGCCCCGCTCCAGCCCGCGATCTCCATGCGCGCATCGTATTCTTCTCCGTCATACTCGTTGTTCGCGCGGATCGGTCCCGCGGTGGAGAGCTTCCAGGACTCGTCCGAGACGATGCTCTCGCGGCTGCCGTCTTCCTTCTCGATGTCCAGTTGCACGATGGCTTTCGGATAGCCGAAATTCCGCGTGCCCGCCTGGCCGCGCGGGGCGTAGAAGCGTCCGTTGCCGAGCATCAGGCCGATCGCGTTGCGGCCGGAAGCCAGGAAGCGCGTCACGTCGAATGTTTCATAAAGGAGGTGCTTGTCGTAGTCGGTAAGCCCTGGTGACAGAACGTGGTCGCCCACCTTGACGCCATTCAGATACAGCTCCGAGAGACCCAGCCCGCAGTACGACACTGTGGCGCGGCGAATCCCGCCAGCCACAGCGAATTCCCTGCGGAGCATGCGGACGGGCAGGCGGTGTTCGGCCGCGAAACCGGCGTCGCCCCACGGCGTCATTCCGTACTCGCCGAGTTCCTTGGCATTGGGCCAGGCGGCATCCAGGTACCCGGGCTTCTCCCAGCCGGCCTCCGGTTTGGCGGTAGAGTGCCAGTGCGCGCCGGTCTGCACCAGCAGCGGCTCTCCGTCGGCGAACTCCACCCGAACCGCGCCAATCAGGCCGGCTCGCGTGTTGTCGCGCCCATGCGCCGCGCGCACCGCAATGCTGTTGTCGCCGGGGTGGATCAATGCCGCGATGTCCTTTACCGCCGGCAACGTCGTATTCGAATTGGCGGCGACCAGCTCGCCGTTGACGAAAACCTGCGCCTGGTTGTCCGCGCCCACGATGCACAGGGCACGGGCGATCTTGCGGTCCGCGGCCACGGTGAAGGACTCTCGAAAGTAGCGATCGCCCGCCGGCGCCCCGGTCTGAGCGTTGGGCGTGCTCCAGATCCAGCGAGCGCCTTCGAGGGCCTGGTAGGGGCTGCCGGGGTCCCGGACCACCCCCGCCTCGTCGAGGCCGATCCATTGACCGTGCCAGTCTTCGGGACTGAGCAGGCCCATGCTCCACTGCGCAGGCTGGCTCCACTCACTCGCTTCCCCGTCCTGGTCCCAAACCCGGACCTTCCACCAGGCGGAGCGGCGTGAGGTGAGCGGATGGCCGCGATAAATCACCTGAATCGACTGGTCGGATGGGACCTTGCCGGAGTCCCACAAATCGCCATTGCCGTTCGCCAGCGCCTGCTCGCTGGAAGATACCAGGATCCGGTACGCAGTCTGATAGAGGCCGCGTGCCTTCGGATCGCGGGGAACGAGTGACCAGCTCAGACGCGGCTCGACGACGTCGATGCCTTGGGGATTGGTGCGGTACTCACAACGGAGCTGTTGAGGCTGGACGCCGGACGCGGCGTACAGGGTAGCGGACATCAGGCAGAGAAGCCAGGATCTCCTCATAGTTCCTCCAGACACCGCAAATTAGCATATGGTCACATTCGGCGCGACCAGGGTTTTCCGGGTGGGCTGAACTGCGCTATCAATACACTGTGCTCCCCGCCGTCAGCGGCGCCTGGCGGATCTCCAGGCAGCCCCGCCCGGTCGGCAGCACCTTGCCGGGATTCAACCGATTATCCGGATCGAAGAGGCCCTTCAGGCGGGCGATCATCTCCAGGCTCTCGGGGCTGAACTGCCGCGCCATGAGCTCGTTCTTCTCCATACCGACGCCGTGCTCGCCGGTGATCGATCCCCCCGCTTCGATGCAGTAGGTGAGAATCGCCGCACCCGCGGCCCGCGCTTTTTCGAGATCGCCGGGCTTGCGCGGATCGAACAGGATGATGGGGTGCATGTTGCCATCGCCGGCATGAAAGATATTGCTGATGGTCAGGCCGAACCGGCGGGCGACTTCGCCAATATAGTGCAGGGTCGGGGCGATCTTCGTGCGCGGCACCACGCCATCCTGCACGTAGTATGTGGGACTAACCCGTCCGACCGCACCGAATGCGTTCTTGCGCCCCTTCCAGAGAAGTTCCCGCTCCTCCGCGCTGCGCGCCAGCCGTACTTCGCGTGCGCCCGTGATCAGACACGCTTCGCGAATCTGCTCTACCTGCGCCTCCACTGCTTCCTTCAGGCCCTCCAGTTCGATCAGCAGAACGGCCGCGGCATCGATGGGGTAACCGGCGTGAGTAGCCTCCTCCACCATTCGCAGCATCACGCCGTCCAGCATTTCGACCGCCACCGGGGTGATGGCGCGGGCCGTGATCTCGGCCACCGTCCTGCCTGCGTCTTCGCTCGCATCGTAGATGGCCAGCATGGTCTTCACCATCTCGGGCTTGTGCATCAGCCTGGTGATGACCTTCGTGACCAGCGCCATGGTGCCCTCCGAGCCCGTGAACAGGCCGGTGAGGTCATATCCAGGCAGGTCGAGTTCCTTGCCGCCGGTTTCGACGATGCTGCCGTCCGGGAGGACCAGTTCCAGCCCCAGCACGTGATTGGTGGTGACGCCGTAGGCCAGGGTGTGCGGCCCGCCCGCGTTCTCGGAAACATTGCCGCCCAGCGTGCAGGCCCGCTGGCTGGAGGGATCGGGCGCGTAGAAATAACCGCGGTCTTGAACCGCCAGGGTGAGATCGAGATTGACCACGCCCGGCTGGACCGCCGCCCGCTCATTTTCCAGATCGATTTCCAGGATCCGGTTCATGCGCGCGAAGGCCAGCATACAGCCTCCCTCGCGAGGAATGGCGCCGCCGGAGAGGCCCGTCCCGGCCCCGCGGCCTACGAACGGAATCCCGAATTCGCCGGCTATCGCCACCACCGCCGCGACGTCTAAGGTCGTCCGCGGAAAGACTACGACATCTGGCCGGTGCTTATCGACGCCACCATCGTATTCGTAGAGAGTGAGGTCTTCCGGCCGGTCGAGGTAGCCGCGCCGGCCGAGCAGCGCGGCGAGGCGTTCCATCACGGCGGCCGGCAATTGCATACTTGCAGTTTAGCTCTTGTAGGGGGTGGGACTGCTCGGACCGATAAACTTTCGGTACCTGACGCCGGATGCCCGGCCCGGGGTATCATCGCGACGTGGGTCACCCGACGGTCGCCATCGTAGTCCCCTGCTACAACGAAGGCCGTCGGCTGCCGGTCGGGGAGTTCCAGAAATTTCTCGGCAGTTCCTCTGTGGACTTCCTCTTAGTGGACGATGGCAGCCGCGACAACACCCGCGAAGTCCTCGCCAAGCTGCAGGCGGCCTGGCCCGGCCGCGTCACCCCGATCCATCAGGACAGGAATCGGGGCAAGGCCGAGACCGTGCGCCATGGCATCTGCTGCGCCCTCGACCGCGGCTTCGAATATGTCGGGTTCTGGGACGCAGACCTGGCGACCCCACTCGACGAGATTCCCGAGTTCCTGGCCGTATTTGCCGGGCGGCCGCAGATCGACATGGTGTTCGGCTCGCGCGTGAAACTGCTCGGACGCCGGGTGGAGCGCAAAGCCGCGCGCCACTATCTCGGCCGCGTGTTTGCCACGTTTGTTTCGATCCTGCTCGGTCTGCCGATCTACGACACCCAGTGCGGGGCCAAGATTTTTCGCGTGCGCGAGAACACACGAGCGCTTTTCGATCGCCCCTTCCTGAGCCGCTGGGTCTTCGATGTGGAGATCCTGGCGCGCTACCTGAGCGATGTCGGACCCGACGTAGCCATCTCCAAAATCTATGAGATGCCGCTGCGATCGTGGGTCGATGTCGGCGGCTCCAAGGTCAAGCCCACCGATTTCCTGGTGGCCTTCCGCGACGTGCTTCGCATCCGCGGCGCGTACCCGCGGTTTACACGCAAATAGTTACTAAAGGCAGTGGATTCGGTCATGGGCTAAAAGTGCTAAATTGCTCGAGTCGGCTATGGGAACGGCGTTTGCAGCAGGAGAGCTCTCGGAAAGTGTGTGTCCGCGTTGTCTTCGCGAAATCAAAAAAGGCGTGCAAAAGTGCCCGGAATGCCGCATCACGCTGTCGCGCAACCGGCTGAAACACATTCTGATTGCCATGAGCGGAATGCTGGCTCTGGTGGTGGTAACCCTGTTCCTGATGACCATGCACACCGAGGCCTCTGCCAGGCCGCCAGATCCGGAAGAACAGCAGCAGCAGCCGACCATTCCTCAGCCCTTTGATCGGGTCTGAAAAGCGCTCTTGCCTCAAGCCCGTCTTGATTTCGTACTGGTACAGGTACGGATGGAAACTTAGGAGAGATTTCCGCATAACTTAAATTGTCTATGCGAAATCTCTTATTCATGCTTGCAATCTGCGCCGGGTTTTTGCGCGCGCAGGAAGTCACTCCACTGTTCGACCGCCCGGCACCCGCCCCGAAGCTCTGGCGCGTCAGCATGGCCTCGCTTGCCGCCGCTAATGTTCTGGACGTGCAGTCCTCCTGGGGAAAGCACGAACTCAATTCCACACTCGCGGGACCCGGCGGCAATTTCGGAAAACAGGGAGCTTTGATCAAGCTCGGCTTGCAAGGCGGGCTGATGGGGTTCGAATACCTGATCACACGCGGACATCCATCCCGCAAACTGTATCGTGTCCTCACGGTGGTCAACTTTGGAACCGCGGCCACCATCAGCGCGGTGGCGGTGCACAATTACACCGTCCCTCGCCAGCAGTGAATATGCGCGGGGCGGACTGCCGGGGGTCCGCCCGCCATCAGGAACGATTCGCTTACTTCACCTCGTCGTCAAAGTCGGAATCCCCGCGCGTCCGGGCCGGCCGGTCATAGTTTCGCGCGGTTCGTTCCGCGTACTCCTCATCGTCCGGCAGTGGAGGTACGGGGCCCGTCGCCCGGGCGCGCGGCAGGGGCTTGTCGGCATTGCTGAAGTCCCCCGGCTTCTCGGCTTCCGCTGCGATCTTCTGGCCACCTGCATGCTCCATCACCTCTTTGGCCTTCCTGACCCACTCGTGGCTGTCGCAGTGCACCGAAACCAGCACGCCGCCATTGCGGATCCGCCCGGCGTAACGCCGGGCTTCATACTCGGGAATCCCCAATCCGGCCAGTGCGCCGATGATCGCGCCCAAAACGCCGAACGCCCCGATACCGGCGAGTGCAGCGAGAATCGGCCCCGCCGCCGTCAGCGTCGTCAGACGCGGCATTGTCAGAGCGCCGATTCCGGCCATCCAGCCCAACACACCGCCCACGATGACACCCACGATCAGTCCTACACTGGCGCCTTCCGGAGCCTTGGTGCTTTTTTCATGGGCGAAATCTTTCGTACCCTGGTTGTCCTGCAGGAGTGCGGAAACATCCGTGCCGCGAAAGCCGGCGCGGCGCAGACGGTCCACCGCCTCTTCCATCTCCAAGCGGCTGGGATAGATACCGAAAACTGCAGTGTTCTTGCCTGGCATGTGTACTCCTTGTGTCCGGAGATCGTGGCGCCTTTTCGTCAGCGCAAACCGGACACTCGCAACGGAAAGCAGCAAGGCGCTTGCCAGAACACGGGGCTTGTTCCCTCTGTGATGTACATAAGCGTACTGGTCGCTCTGATAGAATAGAGGCAGACTCCCCCGAACATAAACCATGAAATTTGGTGTCATTGTTTTTCCGGGCAGCAATTGCGATCACGACGCCTTCTACGCAGTGTCCGCCAACCTGGGGCAGAGCGCCGAGTTCATCTGGCATGACTCCCGCTCGCTGGGGGATGTGGACGCCGTCATCCTGCCGGGGGGCTTCGCTTATGGCGACTACCTGCGCTGTGGGGCGATCGCGAAGTTCTCTCCCGTGATGCAGGCCGTTCGCGACTTTGCCGCCGCGGGAGGCCTCGTTCTGGGCGTCTGCAACGGCTTTCAGATCCTGGTGGAGGCCGGTCTTCTTCCCGGCGCGCTGATCCGCAACCGCAGCTTGAAATTCATCTGCCGGGACGTCCACCTGCGCACGGAAACGTCCCGCTCGGCATTCACTTCCGCTGCCCAGCGCGGGGAGATCCTGCGGATGCCGATTGCCCACGGCGAAGGCTGCTACTTCGCCGACGAGCGCACCCTCGACGAACTCCAGGCCGAAGACCGTATCGCCTTCCGATATCTCGACAATCCCAACGGATCGGCGCGCGACATCGCCGGCATTCTCAACCGGCAGCGCAACGTCATGGGGATGATGCCGCATCCGGAGCGGGCCACCGAGCCGCTGATGGGATCGAGCGACGGGTTGATCATCTTCGAGTCGATGCTCCGCATGGTCCAGGCCGCACGCCCTGCGTTTGCCCCGGCGGGAAGAAGATGATCACGGCCGATCTCATCTCCCAGCACCAGTTGACCTCCGCCGAGTACGACAAAATCGTCGAGATCCTGGGCCGCGAACCCAGCTACACGGAGTTGGGCATTTTCAGCGTGATGTGGAGCGAACACTGCTCCTACAAGAGTTCCCGCCTCCACCTGAAGAAGCTCCCCACTCGCGGGAAGCTGGTCGTTCAGGGGCCGGGCGAAAATGCCGGCATCATCGATATCGGCGGCGGCTACGTCATCGCCTTCAAGATCGAGTCCCACAATCATCCCAGCTTCATCGAGCCTTTCCAGGGCGCAGCCACGGGCGTCGGCGGCATCCTGCGTGATATCTTCACCATGGGCGCCCGCCCAATCGCGGTGCTCGACTCGCTGCGTTTCGGCCGTCCCGACGACCCCATCACCGGCCCGCGCAACCGCCGCATTCTGACGGGCGTCGTCTCGGGAATCGCGCATTACGGCAACTGCTTCGGCGTCCCCACCGTGGGCGGTGAGTGCATCTTCGAACCGTGCTACGACGGCAACCCGCTGGTGAACGTCTTCGCGCTGGGAGTCTGCCGCAAGGAAGACGTCTTTTACGCCAAAGCCGCGGGCGTGGGCAACCCGGTGATCTACGTTGGCGCCCGCACCGGCCGCGACGGCATCCACGGCGCCTCCATGGCCAGCGCCGAGTTCACCGAGGAGTCCAAACAGAAACGGCCCAACGTGCAGGTCGGCGATCCCTTCATGGAGAAGCTGCTGCTCGAGGCCTGCCTCGAAGCGATGCAGACCGGCGCGATCGTAGGCATCCAGGACATGGGGGCGGCTGGGCTCACCTGTTCCACCTGTGAAATGGGCAGCCGCGGCGGCGTGGGCATCGAGATCGAACTCGACCTCGTTCCGCAGCGCGCCGCCGGCATGACCCCCTACGAGATCATGCTCTCCGAGAGCCAGGAGCGCATGCTGCTGGTGGCCGAGAAAGGCCGCGAGGCGGAAGTCTTCCGCGTCTTCCGCAAGTGGGGCCTGGAAGCCGTGGAGATCGGAACCGTGACGGACGACGGCAGGCTACGCGTCCGGCATCACGGCGAACTCGTGGCCGACATCCCCAACCGCGAACTGGCCGACGAAGCGCCCCTCTACGATCGCCCGCACGATATGCAGGCGCCGGAAATCCGGCCCACGCCTGTTCTTCCCAAGGCCGACGTCCAATCGACTCTCCCGGTGCTGCTGGCCGCTCCCGACATCTGCTCCAAGCGCTGGATCTGGCAGCAGTACGACCATCAGGTTCGCACCAACACCATAGCCGGCCCTGGCGCCGAAGCCGCTGTCATCCGCATCAAGGAGACCGGCACCTCGGTGGCCATGTCGCTGGATGGCAACGGGCGCTACACCCGGCTCTCACCGCGAGATGGCGCGATGCTGGCCGTGGCCGAGGCTTGCCGCAATCTCGCCACGGTGGGCGCGCGTCCGGTCGCGGCCACCAACTGCCTGAACTTCGGCAATCCGGAACGCCCCGAGATTATGGCGCAGCTCGTGGCCGCCATCGAAGGCATGGCCGACGCCTGCCGCTTCTTCGACACGCCCATCACCGGCGGCAACGTCAGCCTCTACAACGAAACGCTGGGCGAAGGCATCTACCCGACTCCCGTCCTGGGAGTCGTCGGCCTGCTCAAGACCGCGCCTCCGGTCACCATCCCGTTCAAGCACGCCGGCCGCTCGGTGGTCCTGCTGGGCGGCATTGGCGGCTGTGACGATGTGCACATGGGCGGCACCGAGTACGCCAAGGAGATTGTAAAGAAGCTCTGGGGGCGCCCGCCGCTGCTCGATCTCGAATACGAGCAGCGCGTGCAATACGCCATTCGCCGCATCCTGGCGGAGGGACTGGCGGAGTCGGCCCACGACCTGAGCGATGGCGGACTGGCGGTGGCTCTCGCCGAGTGCTCCTTCGGGCCGGCCGAAATCGGCGCGCAGATCGAACTCGATTCCAACCTGCGTCCCGATGTTCTGGCCTTTCACGAAGCCCCGTCGCGCATTCTGATTTCCACTACCAACCCCAAGCGGGTGGTGGCCGTCGCCGAAAAATATGAGGTGGAAGCGCCCGTCGTGGGCGTTACAATCGAGAAGGGAATCGAGATCCGGCAACGCACCATCACGCTGGGCTCGTGGGAAATCGCTGCCTTGAGATCCGCGTACGAAGGGGCCCTGGAATCTTATGTCCGGTAACACCGGGAGCGCGGACCGCGCTTTCGACAAGTTCCACGAAGAATGTGGCGTGGTGGCCATCTCCGGACATCCGGAAGCCGCCAAGCTGGCCTACCTCGGGCTCTACGCCTTGCAGCATCGCGGGCAGGAGAGCGCCGGCATCTGTACCAGCGACGGCCGTGAGATCTACTGCCACAAAGCCATGGGCCATGTGGCTGAGATCTTCACCAAGCCGGTGCTGGCCACTCTCCCCGGAGAACTCGCCATCGGCCACACCCGTTATTCCACCGCCGGCGACACCGTGCTGCTCAACGCGCAACCATTCTCCGTCTCCTGTAACAAGGGCCAGGTGGCGGTCGCGCATAACGGCAACATCACCAACGCCGGCGAACTGCGCGCGCACCTGGGACGGCTCGGCTCCATCTTTCAGGCCTCCAGCGACACCGAAGTCATACTCCATCTGATGGCCCACTCTTCGGAGCGCACCCTCGCGGGGGCACTGCGCGAGGCGCTGCTGCAATTGGAAGGCGCTTTCTCGCTGGTCTTCATGGCCCAGGACCGCATCATCGTGGCCCGCGACCCCCACGGCTTCCGTCCGCTCGCGGTCGGCGAGATGGAATTCTCGGGCGGCCGCAAGTGCCACGTGTTCGCCTCGGAAACCTGCGCCTTCGACCTGATCGGCGCGGTCTATCTCAACGATGTCGAGCCCGGCGAAATGGTGATCGTCGGCCCGGAAGGCATGACGCGCGAACGCTGGGCGCCGCAGCAACCGCTCTCCCAGTGTGTCTTCGAGCACGTGTACTTTTCGCGTCCCGATTCCATCGTGTTCGGACGCGCCGTGGCTGAATCGCGCGAAAACCTCGGCCGGCTGCTGGCACGCGAATGCCCCGCGGATGCGGACCTGGTGGTGCCCGTTCCCGATTCCGGAGTCGCGGCGGCCATCGGCTATGCTTCCGAGTCCGGCCTGCCGTACCGCCAGGCGCTCATCCGCAACCACTACGTGGGCCGCACCTTTATCGAGCCCTCGCAGGCCATCCGCGATTTCGGCGTGAAGCTCAAGCTCAATCCGGTGCGCCACCTGCTGCAGGGCAAGAACGTGGTGCTGGTGGACGACTCGATCGTGCGCGGTACCACCAGCCGCAAGATCGTTCGCATGGTGCGCCATGCGGGCGCCCGCGAGGTGCACCTCCGCATCTCCTGCCCACCCACCGTTTCCCCGTGCTTCTACGGAGTGGATACGCCCACGAGCGCCGAACTGATCGCCTCCAATCACAACGTGGAGGAGATTCGCCGCTTCGTGGAGGCTGACACCCTGGGCTTTCTTTCGTTGGCGTCGCTTCGCAACGCCGTGGCAGACGATGAGCGCCACGAATACTGCTACGCCTGTTACACGGGCGACTATCCCACCGAACTCGTCAACATCGAAGAACTCATCGCCGCCCGCCAAAAACGCCACTGACCGTGCGTGGCGCGGGCACTCTTGCCTGCCTCGTCCCCACTCGTGGGGACGCTTGTCGGGCCCGTACAGTGCCAGTGGCGATGAGGGGTTTTCGAGCTGCCGCGCCGAGACTCCCTTACTTCTTTTCGGCCGGCTGCCGGAAACTGCGCTCCACCATATCCTTGGGATCGGTCGAGACCGGACCGTCACGCCACAGCCAGCGCATCATCTCCGGCAGAATCATGCCGCTGAACTTCTGTCCGTGCAGATTCATGCCCCACGAGTAATTCACGTCATACCCTTTCGCCGTCAGGGCCTTCATCAGCCGCACGTTCTGGTAGAACCAGTCGCGCTTCTCGTCGTAGTCTCCGTTCGCCCGAAGGCCCCGATTGTCGTTCCGCCCGTCGCATAGAAACACGCGAATGGGCTTCTTCTCGCTCGCCAGTACCCGCTCCGGATAAACATATCCGCCCTGAAGATTCACGAAGCTTCCCACGCTGCTCAGCACCTTCCGGAAGTCGTTGGGCCGCTCCCAGGCCACCGCGAACGCCGCGATCGCTCCCGAACTCGACCCGCCGATGCCATGCTGTTCGGGGTCCTTCGAGAGGTTGTACTCTTTGTACATTACCGGCATCAGTTCTTCGGTGATCACCCGCGCATACCTGTCGTCGGGCGTGTTGTACTCGATGCCCCGATTGGTGAAGCCGTCCCCCCAGCCGATCTCCGGGCTCGGTTCCTGCTGATCGGGCCGCCGTCCAGGATTGATGAAGACTCCGATCATCACCGGAATCTCGCGCCGGTAGATCAGGTTGTCCATCACGTTTTGCGCGCGCAGGTCGCCCTTCTCGTCCTTGAACGCCTGCCCGTCCTGGAACACCATGAGGCTCGCCGGCACCGCCGGATCGTACTGCGCCGGCACGTACACCCAGTAGGTATGTTGCGTCCCCGGATACACTTTGCTCGGAATCACGAAGGGCCCGCGAATCTCGCCCTTGGGGACTCCTTCCTGCGGCATGGAGTCCGGGCCGAGACGATACTGGGAGTTCGGATTCGGTCCGGGAGGCATGGGCTGACCGCCGCCTCTTCCGCCTTGCCGACCGGCGGCGGGCTGGGTTTGCGCCGGCTGCCCTTGTGGCACGGGAGCCTGCGCCAGCGCGGCGGCCATCGAACCGGCCAGGGCCGCACACAACGGGAATGCTGCGATTCTCTTCATGAT
>Ga0335081_10014977_pt1 | contig 12549 bp, 6 predicted proteins | sample Lox_Sample_35_FD_206713 | JGI IMG/M metagenome (GOLD analysis project Ga0335081, IMG submission 206713) | Soil microbial communities from Loxahatchee National Wildlife Refuge, Florida, United States - Lox_Sample_3.5 | ecosystem: Environmental > Terrestrial > Soil > Wetlands | place: USA: Florida...
CGCACCGGCCGGATCGCCGAGGTGCTCGTCGAGCAGCTCGGCGTACTCGCGCGCGGCGGCGGCGCGGCCGTCGCTCGACACCAGCGTGGTCGCGAGCTCGGCGAGCACGCCGGCGAGCTGGTCGTAGCGCTTGCCCGCGCGATAGACCGCGGCGAGCGTGGCGCGGCTGAACGGATCGGTCGGATCGAGCGCGCCCGCGTGCTGGAGCGACTCCTCGGCCTCGACGAAGTCGCCGCGCACCAGATCGACGATGCCGCGCGCGCACGCGAGCACGGCGGTGTCGCGCGGATCGGGCTCGGCGCGCTCCCACGCGGCGTAGGCCTCGGCGAGCTCGTCGGCGTCCTCGCCGCGCAGCAGGCGGATCAGCTGATCGTGCTCGGTGCCGAGCCGCGCGTCGTCGTGCACCGCGCGCCGCCACAGCTCGATCGCGCGCGGCAGGTTGCCGAGCCGCTCGGCGAGCGTCGCGGCCCAGCGCAGCGCGAGCCCGCCGCGCGCCTCGAGCCGCGCGATCGTGCCGGCGGTGGGCGCGGCGAGGTCGGCGAGATCGAGCCAGCGCTCGGCGACCGGGCTGTCCGCGGCGTCGAACACCGCGTGCGCGAGCTCGCCGCCGGGCTCGCCGGCCGCCGCGGCGAGCTCGAGCGCGCGCCAGGTGTTGGCCGCGGCGACCTCGGCGCACTCGCTCTCGGACAGGCGGCGCCGCGTGGCGAGCGCGAGCGGGCGGTCGTCGGCGGCGACCGCGGCCTGCGCCGCGGCGACCAGCGCGATCCGGCGGCTCGCCGCAGGCTGCGCGGCGGCGGGATCGTCGGCGAGCTCGGCCCACAGCATCGCGGCCTCGGCGAGCTGGCCGTCGCGCGCGAGCTCGGCCGCGACCGCGTGGCGCATCGCGAGCGCGTCGAGCTGGCCGTCGCGCAGCGAGCCGACCAGCTCGGCGCGGCGATCGAGCAGCTCGAGCCCGCGGCCGTCGCCGGCGCGCAGCGCGGCGTCGATCGCGACGTCGATCACGCGCAGCCAGCCGAGCGTGGCGGGCGTGGCCTCGTGCTGGCTGCGCTCGATCGCGGACCAGCACAGCGCGAGCGCCGCGGCCGGATCGTTGCCGCGATCGAGCACGAGCGCGGCGGTCGCGGCGATCTCGTCGGGCGGCCCGCCCGGGTCGTGTGCGGCGCGCCGGATCTCGACCACCCGCGACCACGCGCCGGCCGCGGCGTGTGCGAGCGCGGCGAGCTCGACCGCGTGCGCGCGGACCAGCGGGGTGAGCGTCGCGCCGAGCACGCGATCGGCGATCGCGGCGGCGGCCTCGGGCTTGCGGTGGCGGAACAGCCAGGCCTCGGCGACGTCGAGCGCGAGCGCGATCGCGAGCGGGCCGGGCGGCAGCGCGTCGATCCGCGCCTGGGCAGAGCCGAGCGCCGCCGGATCGCGATCGGCGAGCGCGGCCGCGAGGTGCAGGCGCGGCGCGAGCGGGTGGCGCTCCGCGAGCTCGAGGTGGCGCAGCGCCTCGTCGGGCTGGTGCAGGCCGTCCCAGCTGGCGAGCGCGATCCGCACGTTGAGATCGGCGAGCCGGCGATCGTCGTCGCCGGCGAGCAGCGCCTCGGCCTCGCTCGCGACCAGGTCGAGCATGCGCGTGACCAGCTGGCCGGCGTCGGGCGCCTCGAGGTTGCGCGTGTCGTCCGACAGCGAGCTGTCGCCGGTGTCGCGCGAATCGTCGATCACGCTCACCCCCGGCTGCGTGATCACCTCGGTGCGCGTCGGGGTCGGCGCGATCGGCGCGCGTGGCGGCGTGCCCGCGGGCGGGATCGGCGGCGGCTTGGTCTGCGGCCGCCGGATCGGAGGAGGATCCGCCATCAGGGCCGATCGTACCGGGTCGCTCGAGAGGGCGCCACCGGCTGGGATTTCGATGCTACCCTGCGCGCGTGGGTGCCCTCGCGATCTGCGTCAGTCGCGATGCCGAGGTCCGGCGGATCGTCGGCGAGGCGCTCGGCGCGGCGGGGGTCGAGGTCGCGCATCACGCGGAATGGCCGCGCGCGCTCGACGGCGCGGCGATGGTCGTGGTCGACCGCGCGATCCGTCAGGCCGCCGACGCGGCGCTGCGCGAGCTCGCCGTGCCGGTCGTCGTGGTGGGCGACGACCTCGACGACGATCGGCTGATCACGCTGATGCTCGACGGCGCGGTGAGCCACCTGGTCGGCGACCCGGGCGACCGCGATCTCGGGATCACGTCCGAGAAGCTGGTGTCGGGCGATCTGTTCGGACTCGAGAAGTACGTCGCGCGGGGCGCGGTGGTGCGCGAGCGTGCGATCGCGAACGACGTCGACAAGCGGGTCGCGATGGGCGAGGTGAGCGCGTGGGCCGAGGCGATCGGCGCGCGCCGCCCGGTCGTGCACCGGCTCGCCAGCGTGGTCGACGAGCTGCTGATGAACGCGATGATCGACGCGCCGAGGGAGTCGCAGCCGATCCTCGCGAGCAGCGGCACGGCGACGCTGCGCTGGGCGGCCGACGACCGGGTCCTCGCGATCTCGGTCGCCGATGGCTACGGCGCGATCCGCCAGCGCGACGTGATCGATCACGTGCGGCGCGCGCGCAGCGAGCGCGGCCGGCCCGAGTCGGGGCGCGACGTCGGCGCCGGGCTCGGGCTCTACCTCGTGCTCGCCAACGTCGCGTCGCTGATCGTGAACGTCGAGTCCGGCCGGCGGACCGAGGTCGTGTGTCTGTTCGATCTTGCGCGCAAGGAGCGCCGCGCGGTCGTCGGCCGCGTGCGCTCGCTACACGTGTTCGCGGCGGGCTGACGCGGCGATCACGACGAGCGTGCCGCCGCCGAGCAGCGCCGCGCCGACCGCGCGCTCGGGCAGGCGCGCGAGCGCGAACGCCGACGGCACGATCACGAACACGCACCACCAGCCGAGCACCCACGCGATCCGGGCGCGCGCGCGCGCCGCGGCGGCGATCGGCAAGGTCGCCGCGAGCCGCGGCAGCTCGATCGGCGGGCGGTGCAGCCGGCCGGCGAGCGCGACGCCGTACGCCGCGGCTGCGCCGAGCACGGCGACCAGCCACGGCGCGGGATCGGCCGGCCGTGCGAGCGCCACGATCGCGAGCACGAGGAACGCGAGCGCGCCGAGCGCGAACGCCATCGGGTAGCGCCGGCGCATCAGCCGCGCATCCTTGCGGTAGGCGAGCGCGGCGCCGCCGAGCGCCGCGGCGATCGCGCGCTCGATCGCGGTGAGCGGCCGGATCTCGAGTGGCGCGAGGCGCTGGCGATCGAGCGCGGACACGTCGCGCAGGATGACCGGCATGACCCGCGCGCCCGGGCTGTGCACCGCGGCGAGCGCGAGCACGCTGGCCAGCGCGAGCCCGCCGAGCCAGGGCGCGACCTCGCGCGCGGTCGCGCCGAACGTCAGGTAGGGCGACGCGATCAGCGCGACCACGATCGCGCCGCTCGCGATCACGCCGGGCAGCGCGCCGAGCACCGCGCCCGGCGAGGCCGGCGCGCGGGTCGCCGCGGCGGCCACCGCGCGGCGCGGGCTGCCGCTCGCGACCGCCACCGCGACGCGCACCGCGCGCGCGCCGCCGGCCGGGCCGCTCGCGACCAGCAGCGCCGCCCAGGTCGCGGCCGCGGGTAGCAGCGCGGCGGCACACAGACCGAGCACGCCGGCGTAGGCCACGTGGTGCGCGTACAGCCGCGCGCTCGCGCCGCACAGCGGCAGCGCGCCTGCGATCGCCGCGAGCGTGGTCGCCGCCGCGGCGCGCGCGCAGCGCAGCAGCGCCGCGTCGAGCAGCGCGCCGCCCTCGATCGGCAGCTGCGCGAGCAGCGCGGCGTCGCTCCGCCAGTAGATCAGCGACGGCACGCGCAGGAACGCGAACGCGAACACCGCGATCGCGCAGGCCAGCCACGCCGTGCTCGCCGCGCCGTACCCCGCCGCCGCCGCGCGCCACGCGACCAGCGCGGCGACCAGGCCGCCCATGCCGAGCGCGATCGCCCACGGCGAGCTCCACCAGCCGGCGCGCGCCCGGCGATCGTGCAGCCGCGACCAGCGGATCAGCTCGCCTCGCGTCACGTCGGGCCCACGTCGGCGATCAGCGAGACGTAGAGGTCCTCGACCGCGTGCGGTCCCGCCGCGAGCAGCGCCTTGACGTCGTCGCCGCGGCGATCCGCGACCAGCTTGCCGGCGTCCATCACCAGGATGCGATCGCACAGCCGCTCGGCGACGCCGAGCAGGTGGGTGGACATCAGCACGGCGCCGCCGGCGTCGGCCGTCGCGCGCAGGGTCGCGCGCGCCGCGCGCGCCGCGTGCGGATCGAGCCCGTTGAGCGTCTCGTCGAGCAGCACCAGCTCGACCGGGCCGACCAGCGCGGCGGCGAGCCCGACCCGCTGGCGCATGCCGAACGACAGCTCGCGGCACGGTCGCTGCGCGATCTTGGCGAGCCCGAGCGTGCCGAGCACCGCGAGCGCGTCGTCGCGCGTCGCGCCGCGCGCCTCGGCGACGAACCCGACGTGCTCTTCGACCGTGAAGAACTCGTAGAGCGCCGGGGGCTGATCGGCGAACCCGATCTTGGCGCGCGCGGCGCGCGGCGCGGTCGCGAGGTCCTCGCCGTCGAGCTCGATCCGGCCGCCGCTCGGCAGCACCGCGCCGGCGATCGCGGCGAGCGTGGTCGACTTGCCGGCGCCGTTGGGGCCGAGCAGCAGCGCGATCTCGCCGGCGACGAGCTCGAGCGACAGCCCGTCGACCGCGGTCCGCTTGCCGTAGCGGACGGTCAGCGCGTCGAGCCGCGCGATCACCACGTGTACACCACGACGTAGATCACGCGCTGGGTCGCGTGCGGCGCGACCTCGGTGCGCAGCGCGATCTGCTGCGGGCCTTCCTTCGCCGCGGCGGTCGACGTGTAGGCGAGCGTCCAGTTCTGGCCGCGGTACATGTGCTCGCGCAATAACACGCTCACCGGTTGCGCGCGGCGGTTGTCGATCACGATCGCGAACTCCTCGACCAGCCGCCTGTCCTCGTCGTCGAGCGACATCTCGCGCCGTTCGCGACGCGCGGTCACACCGTCGGCCGTGCCGACCGCGATCGTGTCGATGTCGGCGACCCGCGTGCCCGGATCGAACAGCCGGGCCTGGCCGAGCACGGCGAGCGTCCCGTCGCCGCGGCGCTCGAGCAGGCGCACCGGTCCGGCGGGTAGCCCGGCGACGCGGCGCCCGTCGCGCTCGACCTCGAAGCTCTCGGCGATCGCGGTCGAGGCGGTGTGCGCGCCGACCGCGGGATCGCGCAGCGGCGCCGGGCTCGCATTGTCGAGCCCCGTCCCGATCGGATCGAACACCAGCACCGAGCGCATCGCGCGCGGCTCGGGCGCGGCGATCAGCTCGACCCGGGTCTCGCCGCGCGGGAGCGCGATCGTCCCGAGCTCGAGCCCGGCCGGCGCGTCGGGCGATGGCGAGCTCGGCTGCTCGGCGGTGCGGTTGCGCCAGGTGCCGAGCTCGGCGTCGATCACGCGGACGCTCGCGCCCAGCACCAGCCCGCTCGTGTTGCGGATCGCGAGCGCGCCGCGCAGGACCGCGCGATCGCGCGCCGGCGTGGTCGTCATCGTGTACGCCGCGTCCCAGCGCAGCCGATCGGTCGTGTACGCGAGCACGACGTCGTAGCGCCCGGCGTGCGGCGCGGTGACGTCGAGCGCGAGCTCGGTCGGCGCGTCGTCGCGCGAGTCGTCGGGGGCCGGCACGCCGCGCAGCGAGCGAATGGTCACGCCGCCGCGATCGATCACGACGACCTGCTCGGAGCGCACGCCGGCGGCGAGCCGGGCGCGCACGGTGGTCGGGGTCGCCGGCAGATCGAGCGCGACGTGCTGGCGCACGACCGCGACGTCGCGATACAGCGCGATGTCGTCCCCGCCCGCGGCCGGGGCGCGCGGCGCGGCCGGACCGGGCGGTGGCGCGCAGCCGATCGCGAGCGCGAGACCGATCACCGTCAGCGGCGCACTCACCATTGGTAGGCGACGCTGTACGCGATCTGGCGCTTGCTGCCGGGCGGCAGCGCGAGCCGGTACTCCTCGGTCTGCGGCGCCGCGCGCGTGCCCTTCGGGGTCTCGTCCTCGAGCCGCCACGCCGGCCAGCGCCACATGAACTCGCGCACCACCACCTCGGCCGGCAGCTTGCCGGTGTTGGCGAGCTCGAGCTCGACGTGCTCGCGCAGCGTGCGCGTGCGATCGTCGCTCTGGCACGATACCGCCTTGCGCGTCCCGACGATGTCGGCGGCCGGCGCGAGCTCGATCCGCGCGACCCCGGCGGCCGGGCGCAGCACCTGCTCGCTCACCGCGTCGAGCCGCCCGGCGCTGCGCCGGAACACCCGCACGCGGCCCTCGGGCAGGATCGCGCCGCCCGGCAGGTCGAGCTCGATCGCGGTCTCGGCGCGCCCCGCGCCGGGCTGGCTCTGGCTGAGCTGGTTGCAGTCGGTCGACGGGTAGGCCTGGAAGTTGCCCGACGGATCGGGCATCGGCTCGAACACCACCACCCTGCGCGGGTGCGCGCCGGTGCGCGGCGGCACGAGCTCGACCTGCACGGTCTCGCCGGCGCCGAGCCGCACCGGCGTCGCGATCGCGAAGCGCTGCGGCGGCACGACCGGTCGCGGTGGGCCGGAGGCGGCGGCCGCGTGCGGCGCGGCGGTGACGAGCGTCAGCTGCGCGTCGCCGAAGCTCGCACCGGTGGCGTTGCGCACGGTCGCCCACGCCGAGAAGTCGAGCGTCTTGTCGTCGAGCACCGCGAGGTAGTCGGCGGTCCACGTCATGCCGTCGGCGCGGTAGCCGAGCTCGACCGTGTGGCGGCCCGGCAGCTTGCTCGCGAGCTGCCAGATCAAGGTCGGGCGATCGATCGTCGTGCCCGGCGGCAGGCGCACGTCGGTCACGACCTCGCGGCGCAGCACCTGGAGGTGGCGCTGGTCGCCGGTGCCGAGCTCGAGCACGAGCGACTGCGCGTCGACCGCGCGCAGCACGCCGGACAGCTCGCCCTTCGCCGTCACGACCGCGATCGTGTCGCCGACGTGGCGCGCGAGGATCTCGTCGGGCGTGGTCGCGCCCGGCACGAAGCGCTGCGCGCGTACGGTCGCGCCCGGCTCGGTGAGATCGCGCAGCTGCACCGACGCCGGATCGATCGTCGCGGCGACGCCGATCGCGCGGGCGTCGCCGCCGCTGCCGACGTCGAGCTCGCGCTGCTCGGTGATCGTCGCACCCGGCACCGCCGCGGCGTAGCTCGTGCCGCCGAACGGCGCGGCCCACACGGTGATCGCCGTTCGCGGCCCGGCGGTGCCGGCGTCGGACGCGCCGAGCCACGCGAGCGACGCCAGAAAAAGCGCCCACCGAGCCATGCCGGAAGCATACGACGGTATAGTTGCGCCGTGGCGGTCGCGACCTACCCGGGCACGGTGTCGCCGTTGCGGGGCCTCGACCCATTCGGCGAGGCGGAGCGCGATGTCTGGCAAGGCCGCGAGACCGAGCGCGACGAGCTCGCGCGCATGGTCACCGCCGACGGATTTCGCGCCGGCCTGCTGTTCGGCGAGCCCGGCGTCGGCAAGACCTCGCTGGTCCGCGCCGGCCTGATCCCGCACCTGCGCGATCACGGCATCGTCGCGCTCGCGTGCGAGGACTTCGCCCAGCCCGGCGCGAGCTTCGCGACCGGCCTGTCGGCGTTCGGCATCCAGCCCAATCCGCAGGAGCCGCCGACCGCGTTCATCACGCGCGCGGTGTCGAACGCGGTGGCCGGCCAGCAGTTCGTGTTCGTGATCGACGACATCGATCTCGCGTGCGGCGACGACCGCCAGACCTCGGAGATCGCCGAGCTGTTCGCGAAGGTGGTGAGCCGCTCGGCCGGCCGCGCGCGCTTCCTGTTCGTGGCGGCCAGCGATCGCATGCACGCGCTCGGCGCGCTCGAACGCCGCACCGGCTCGCTGTTCCCGCCGTCGACCCGGTTCGAGCTGCCGCGCATCCCCAAGCCGGCCGCGACCGCGATCCTCGATCGCGTGCTGTCGCTGTCGGGGATCGCCGCCGATCCGCCGCTCGCCGACGCGCTCGTGCAGGGCCTGGCCAAGCCGTCCGGCCTGCTCGCCGCCGACCTCCAGATCGCCGCGATGGCGATGCGCGACCTGCACGTGTCGTCGATCCCGGCGCTGCAGCGCATGGGCGGACCGAGCGAGCTCGAGTCGGCGTGGCTGCACGACGCGTGTCGCGCCACCGGCAACGAGCGCTCGGCGCTGCGGCTGTGCGCCGAGCTCGCGGTCGGCACGCACGGCCCGCGCCAGGCCGACCACGTGATCCGGCGGGTCAACCTCGACACCCAGTACGCCCAGCACGCGTTCGGCGTGCTCGAGCAGCGCGGCGTGATCGTGCGCGGCGACGCGACCGGCTCGTCGTGGATGCTGCGCCACGAGGTGCTGCAGACCCGGGTGCGCGAGCTCACCGCGCCGGCGCGCGCCGCGGCGCGCCGCGCGTTCGACCTGCTCGGCTCGAAGACCGCGAACCACGGCCGGCTGTCGCTGCGCGAGCTGCGCGCGCTGCGCACCGAGGGCATCGCGCCGGTGACGCCGGCCGAGATCGACGTCGTCCAGCGCTCGCGCCGGCACTACATGATGATCGCCGGCGGGATCGCCGCGGTCCCGATCATCCTGCTGATCGTCATCCTGGTGTCGATGCGCGGCCGCGTGTTCTTCGACCTCGGCGCGCGGCCGGGCGGCGATCGCGTGATCGTGCGCGGCGGCCGCGCCGGGCTGTCGGCGTTCGGCTGGCTGCCCGGCGGCGGCTACGGCAAGCAGGTCGCCGACACCGGGCTCACCCGCGCGATGGTCGCGCCCGAGGTGTGGAAGAAGATCGAGGGCCGCGACCTCGGCGCGCCGCGCGGCAGCTGGAGCGACGAGCTGCCCGGCATGATGGCGCCGCAGCTCGCCGGCCTGGTCGACTACGCGACCACCGGCAACGAGGCCACGCTGGCGGCGCTGCAGAAGGCGGCGAAGGACCCCGAGGACCTCGCCGAGCTGCTGATCGAGCTCCGCCCGATCGCGCGCGGCAAGCCGGCCGAGGTCCAGCTGATCGAGGCCGCGCTCGCCACGCCGTCGCCGGCCGTGCAGCGCGCCGCGGTCGCCGCCGCCGGCGCCGCCGCGCAGCGCCGCGACGTCTACACCGATACGCTCGAGCAGGCGCTGATCTCGAGCGACGCCGAGCTCCGCCACATCGCGTTCTCGGCGGTGCGCAGCCTCGGCGAGCGCGGTCGCGCGCTGTTCCAGTCGGCGCTGCAGCGCGTGACCAACCCCGATGCGCGCCGCGAGCTCCAGGTCGAGGTCTCGGTGGCGAGCACCGACGAGACGCCGTCGGCCGCGGCCGCGATCTCCGTGCTCGCCGATCCGTCGTCGTCCGATCCGCAGAACGCGCGCGCGAAGGGCCAGATCGAGGCGGCGCTCGCGCAGGATCCGACCGGCACGGCGACCGCGCTCACCGGCTTGTTCGCGTCGGACACCGCGCCGCTGCCGTCGCGCAAGTGGGCGATCGAGATGCTGCGCGATCTCGATCCGATGCCGAAGGTGCCGAACCTCGTCGAGTCGGCGCGCGCCGCGTTCGGCTCGCACTCCGCGGCGATCCGCGCGGCCGCGCTGCCGCTCTACGCCAAGGTCGATCCCGAGCGCGCCGCCAAGGACCTCGCGCCGATGCTCGACGACAAGAAGCTCGACAAGTCGCTGCGCGCGGCGTCGGCGCTGGCGTGGGGCGAGGTCGCCGCGATCGACCGCGGCGCGGCCGAGGGCGCGCTCGACAAGCTGATCAAGGACGACGACGGCGAGGTCCGCGCGGCGGCGGCCACCGCGGCCGGCAAGCTCGGCCGGAGCTACCAGGACCGCCTGGTCAAGATGGCCAAGACCGAGAACTACAACGTGCGGATCGGCGCGGCCGAGGGGCTCGCCGGGACCGCGCTGTCGGGCGGCAACGTCGGCGTCGCGATCGACGGCATCGCGCAGCTGTGGCGCGAGAAGGGCCGGCCGCGCCGCGACGCGGTCACGATCTGGGCGCACCTCGCGCGCAAGAAGCCGTTCGACGCGGTCGTGCAGTACCTCGCGAGCGCGGCGCGCATCACCGAGGATCCCGCGCTGCATCCGATCGCGGTGCAGGGCCTGTGCAACGCGTCGCTCGGCAGCGGCGCGGCCGTCGCCGATGCCCGCCGCGCGCTCGCCAAGTCGACCGACGACCCGTCGGCCGACGTGCGCCGCCTGGTCATGCAGTGCGTCGCCGACGGGCCGGATCCGGCCAAGAACGGGGCCGCGATCGCCGCCCACCTGGTCAAGGATCTCGATAACGGCATCCGCGCCGACGCCGCGCGCGTGCTCGCCCTGACCGTCGGCAAGGGCAAGGTCGCGCCCGGCATCGGCGACGCGCTGGTCGCGCTGCTCGACGACCCGGATCGCGAGGTCCGGCTGATCGCGATCCGCGCGGTCGGCGCGCTCGGCAGCGACGTACCCAAGACCGCCGGCCCGGCGCTGCTCAAGCTGTTCGAGCGCGGCGACGAGGGCGAGAAGCTCGCGCTGCTCCGCACCGCGCAGCAGGTCGGCGCCGACGAGCTGGTCGAGCGCGGCGTCACCGACCACAGCTCGGGCGTGCGGATCGCCGCGGTCGATGCCGCGCTCGGCTCGGGCCTGCGCGCCGCGGCCACGCTGTCGGCCGCGCTCGCCGACACCGATCCGCAGGTCCGCAAGGCCGCGCTCGAGCGCCTGGCCTCGCAGAAGGACAAGATCGATCCTCAGGTCCGCGATCGCGCGCTCGCGCTCGCGGTGCACGATCCCGATCCCGAGCTCGCGCAGACCGCGCTCACCACGATCGCGCGGGTCGCGCCGAAGGACGCGGTGGTCGCGCGGCTGCATCGCTCGCTCGGCTCGCGGCTCGAGCGCGAGCGCGCCGAGGCCGCCGCCGCCGCGATCGGCCTGGTCGATCGCGAGCCCGCCGCGGCGGTCCAGCTGCTCGAGCCGCTGCTCGACGATCCCTCGCACGACGTGCGGGTCGCGATGCTGCCCGCGCTCGCGATGGCCTACGCCAAGCTCAACACGCCGGAGAAGCTCGCCGGCCTGCTCGCCGACTCCGAGGGCGACGCGATGCGCCGGCTGGTCGTCGCCGCCGCGTTCGTCATGCTCGCCAGGACCGACGCCGGCGCCGCCGCCTCCGACACCCAGCTCAAGAAGGTCAGCGCCGACGGCCCGCCGATGGCGCGCGCGACCGCCAAGCTGGTCGCGGGCCTGATCGCCGGCAAGACCGACGGCATCGCGTTCGTGCAGGAGCTGGTGCCATAACGCGCTGGCGGCGAGATGCCGCCGCGATGGCCGCGATCGTCGTCGCTGGCTGCGCGATCACGATCGCGTACGGCGAGCGCATCGGGATCAACGACGGCCAGGGCTGGGACGGCATGACCTACGCGCAGTGGGCGATCGACTTCTGGAAGTCGGTCGTGGTCGACGGTGTCACGCGCTACGGTGCGCAGCGCGTCCTGCCCTCGGCGATCGTGCACTACGGCCTGGTCGCCGCGGGCTACGCGCCGACCGCACGGCAGGTGATCACCGGCTTCCAGCTGCTCGACGCGGCGCTGCTCGCCGGCGCTGCGCTGCTGTGGGCGCATCTCGGCGGCGTGATGCGCTGGTCGCGCGGCGCGCGCTGGGTCGGGTTCGTCGCGCTGTTCGGCGGCTTCGCGAACGCGCGCCACGCGCTGTACTACCCGACGCTCACCGATCCGATGGCGTTCTTCCTCGGCATGGCGATGGTGTGGGCGTACCTCGCGAACCGCCCGATCGCGCTGTGGCTGGTGATCGCCGCCGGGATCGTGACGTGGCCGGCGCTGCCGCCGCTCGCCGCCGCGCTGCTCGTGTTCCCGCGCGCCGAGGTCGCGCCGCTGGCCGAGGGCAGCAAGCTCGCGCGCTGGCGCGTGCCCGGCGCGCGCGCGATCGCGGGCGCGGTCGTCGCGGGGTTTCTCGGTTACGCCTGGTACTACCTCGAGCATCCGTCGCAGGGCCTCGGCGACGAGAAGCTCGCGGCGTGGGTGCGCCGCGATCTGCTCGTGCTCACCGTGCCGGGGCTGGTCGCGCTGCTCGGGCTCGGCGCGTACGTCGTGGTCGCCCAGCCGCGGCTGTGGAACGTGCGCGGCTACCTGCGCGCGCTGGCGCTGCGCCGCACCGCGCTCGCGCTTGCCGGGATCGCCGCGCTGATCGTGCTGCGCGCGTGGTGGCTCGGCGCGATCGGCACGCAGGGCGACGGCCCGAGCGGCGCCCAGTTCGGCTGCGAGCTGACGCTGGCCGCGCTGCGCGGCCCGCTGTGGGGCCTGGTGCATCACGTCGTGTACTTCGGACCGATCGTGCTGGTCGCGGCGATCGCCTGGCCCGCGGTCGCGCGCACGGCGAGCGCGTGGGGGCCGATCGCGTGCGTCGGGCTCGCCATGATCGTGGTGTTCGCGGCCGGCTCGAACTCGCGGCAGTGGATCCACCTGTTGCCGCTGCTGGTCGCGCTCGCGATCGCGGCGACGCACGATCGCTGGACGCCGCGCCGCGCGCTCGCGTTCGC
>Ga0335081_10014978_pt1 | contig 12549 bp, 11 predicted proteins | sample Lox_Sample_35_FD_206713 | JGI IMG/M metagenome (GOLD analysis project Ga0335081, IMG submission 206713) | Soil microbial communities from Loxahatchee National Wildlife Refuge, Florida, United States - Lox_Sample_3.5 | ecosystem: Environmental > Terrestrial > Soil > Wetlands | place: USA...
GGACCGGGATTGGCAAAGAGGTGGACCCAGGGCGGGAAGCGGGCCTCGATGCGCACGAGCCGGTATTCGCCCTCGCCTGGCTCCCGCACGAGGTCGATCTCCATGGGCCCGCGAAGCCGGGTCTGCGATACGAGGGCGTGGACCCGGTTCTTCAGGGTCTCGTCCTTCGCCACCACCCCCACCCACCTCTGCGACTCGCCCCCCGCGACGACCTTGCGGAGCGCGACCATGCCCACGACCCGCCCCGTGCCGTCGCCCACCGCCGCAACCGCGTAGGCCCCGTTCGGAGCCTCCACGCCCAGGTACTCTGGCGACCGGTAGGCCACGCTCTTGAGGAGCTCGAGCTGCCCTGGGGTGGGCAAGAAGGTCCGGATTCCGAGCGCCCCAAGACCCTCCCTCCGGGAGACGAGTGCGGCCGTGTCCGCGGACCGCGCCGGCAGGAGGAGGTCGATGGGGCACCGCGCCTTGAGCTCCGCGAGCCGCTCCAGGAAGGAATCCCCCTCCTCGGGTGAGGGAGCCGAGAGGACGCTCGAGAGGGCGAGGTCGGCGGTGCGCAGCCGGGCCACGTCCTTCTCGAAGGCGAGGCCGACCACGCGGTCGACGAATCCCTTCGCGGCGCGGAACGACCGCGCCACGGAGATTCCGGGGCTTGCCGCCCCAGGCTCGATCATCGCGATCGCGACGGTACACCGCCGCGGCGACGTCGTGGAAAGCACAGGAGCCCCCTCCCGCTTCCAGGACCACCGTCCGGACTACCCTTCGACAGACCTGACTCCAATGTACCACAGCCCTGCCGGGGCCTCAGCTCAAAACGCAGTGAACACGGACTGTCCTCGCGCCCCATGAGCCGGGGACAGGTTTCTTTCGAGAGCGGCGATCCCCTGGCGCTGCCAGGCGCCCTCCCGCCTATCCGACGTGGACGTTCTGGGTGCCGCACCAGTCGATGAACGCCGCGTCCATGCCTCGGATGTGATCGGTGAGCCAGGTGCGGAGCTCGCCGGCCCGCTCGGCGCCTCCGCGGCCCCCCTCGGCGTGGACGGCCTGAATGCGGCGGATGGAGGCCATCAGGGCTTCGTGCTCGGCGGAGTGGGCGGCGCCGTTCGGGTACCCGTAGCGCCGCATCAGGTTCTCCTCGGTCTCGAAGTGGGCGTGGGTGAAGTCCACGAGGCGAGTGATGGTCTCCTCGGCCAGCGCGCGATCGCCGTCCTGCCGGAGGAGCTGCTCCACGAGGTCCACCAGGCTCGCCTGCACGCGGTGGTGCACGTCCACGGTCTCGAGCCCGCTCGACGGTCCGTCCATCGCCTGCCTCCCTCGATGCGAGCGGCTCTAGGCGGTCTTCACCCGGGCCGCGTCCTGGAGACCGAGTTCCTCGATGGCCATCTCCCGCATCCGGTACTTCTGGACCTTGCCGGTGACGGTCATGGGGAACCCGTCCACGAACTTCCAGTAGCGGGGGATCTTGTAAGTGGCGATTCGGCCCTTGCAGTGCTTTTTCAAGTCGTCGGCGGTGAGCTGTGCCCCCGGACGGAGCTTCACCCAGGCCATGAGCTCCTCTCCGTACTTCCGGTCGGGTACGCCGATGACCTGGGCGTCGGCCACCTCCGGGCGGCTGAAGAGGAACTCCTCCACCTCGCGGGGGTACACGTTCTCGCCGCCGCGCAAGATCATGTCCTTGATGCGGCCGACGATGTTCAGGTAGCCGTCGCTGTCCATCGACGCGAGGTCGCCGGTATGCATCCAGCGGGCCGCGTCGATGGCCTGGCGGGTGGAGTGGGGGTCCTGCCAGTACTCGAGCATCACCGAGTACCCTCGGGTGCAGAGCTCGCCGGCGGTTCCCCTCGGGACCGTACGCCCGGTGGCCGGATCGACGATCTTGATCTCCACGTGCGGGTGGACGCTGCCCACCGTCGAGACCCGGCGGTCGAGCGGGTCGTCCACCCGGCTCTGGGTCGACACCGGCGAGGTCTCGGTCATCCCGTAACAGATGGTGATCTCGGGGAGGTGCATATCCTTCTGCACCCGCTTCATCACCTCCACCGGGCAGGGGGAGCCGGCCATGATGCCGGTGCGGAGACTCCCGAAGTCGGTCTTCCCGAAGTCCGGGTGGTCGAGCTCGGCGATGAACATGGTGGGGACGCCGTAGAGCGAGGTGCAGTGCTCCGCTTGGATGGTGGCGAGCACTCGCCCCGGCTCGAAGCTCTCCCCGGGGAACACCATGCAGGCCCCGTGGCTGGTGGCGGCGAGGTCCCCCATCACCATGCCGAAGCAGTGGTAGAGGGGCACGGCGATGCAGATCCGGTCCTTCTCCGTGTAGCGCAGGGTGCGGCCAACGAAGTACCCGTTGTTGAGGATGTTGTGGTGGGAGAGCGTCGCGCCCTTCGGGAACCCGGTCGTGCCGCTCGTGTACTGGATGTTGATGGCGTCGTCCGACTGGAGAAGCCGCTCCCGCTCGTCGAGCTCGGCCTCGCTCACCCGCTTCGCCTCCTCGGACAGGGAGGCCCACTCCTGGTCGATGACGAGGGTCTGCTTGTGCACCGGGCAGCGCGCCTCCACCTCCCGCACCATGGCGACGTAGTCCGCGCCCCGAAAGGCGGCGGCAGTGACGAGGAGCGAGGTGCCGGACTGCTTGAGGACGTGCTCGAGCTCGTGGGCCCGGTACGCCGGGTTGATGTTCACGAGGACGGCGCCGATACGCGCCGCCGCGTACTGGAGCACCACCCACTCGAAGCGGTTCGGGGCCCAGATGCCGACCCGGTCGCCGACCTTCACTCCGCGCCCGATGAGCGCCCGGGCCACGGCACTGGTCTCCTGCCACAGCTGGCGGTAGGTGGCCCGGTACCCCTGCTGGGGGACGACGAGCGCCTCGCGGTCGGGAAAGCGTTCCACCGTCCGGCGCAGGTTTTCGCCGATGGTCTCGCCGAGCAGGGGGAGGTCGCTCGTTCCGTGGACGTAAGAGGGCTCGGACATGGTTCTCCTCCCGGGAAACAGCGGAGATTACTTCGTGCAGGGCCCCGGGGGAAGACGCGACGCGTTGCCCCGGGCCGGCCGCGGTCAGGGGCGCTTGGCCGGCCCCGCGACCCTACGCGCCACGAGGAGCGCGGAGGCGGCGCAGATCCCGCCCCAGACGGCGCCGCCGAGGACGTCGAGCGGCCAGTGGACGCCCACGTAGACGCGGCTCCAGCCGACGGCGGCCGCCACGCCGAAGAAGAGGGGCCAGAGAGAGGGCCAGGCCGCGGTGGCGACCACGGCCATGGCGAAGAAGTTCGAGGCGTGGAGGCTCGGGAGCGACCCCACGTCGGCGGCCCCGGCGATCCAGCGCACCGAGCCCACGGGAAGCGCGTAGGCGGGCCGGGCCCGGGCGAGGAGCGGCCGGAGCACCTGGGAGCCGAGGCCGTCGGAGAGGGAGAGCGCGAGGCCCAGGGCGAGGAGGCGCGAGACGCGCCCTTCCCGCCGGACCGCGAAGAGCGAGGCCGCGAGCGCGATCCCCACCGCCACCCCGAACCACGGGCTCGAGAGCCCGAGGGCGAGGGCGTCGACGAACCGCCCGCCGTCCACGTTCACGGCGTGGAAGAGCCGCTCCTCCACGGCGAAGTGGTGGTCCGGGATCACGGAGGCCTTACACTAATCCAGGGGGCGGTGGATTGACGAGGCCGGCCAGGGAGGCCCGCGCGCCATTCGGGCGAACGGCCTCTAGCTCCGGTAGTCGGCGTTCTCGGTGATGTACTCGTGGCTTCGGTCGGCGCCGAGGACCTCGCAGGCCGAGGACCCGAGGCTGAGGTCGAGCTCGATCTCCACCGCGCGCTCGTGGCGAGGGAAGCGGACGGGCGGGCGGAAGGTGAGGCCGTCCTCCGGTGGGACGCTCCCGTAGAGCTCGGCGTCCTTCATGTGGCGGTGGAGGCGATCCTCCCGGGCGGAGTCGAGCTGCATGGCCCCTCCCTCGAAGATGCACTCGCCCCCCATGGCGAAGCGCACCCTCGCGGGATCGAGGGGCAGGCCCGCCTTCCCGGCGCACTTGCCCGCCGCGGCGAGGAGTCGGCCCACGTTCGGGTCGTTGCCGTTCACGGCGCACTGCACGAGCGGGGAGTTCGCGATGGCCTTGCCGAGCTCCCGGGCCGTCCTCACGTCCGGGGCCCCGCGGACGGCGACGCGGACCACGTGGTGGACCCCCTCCCCGTTGCGGACCACGTCCTCGGCGAGGTCGCGGCAGACGCGGGTGAGCGCTTCCCGGAACTGCCGCACCGGCGGCGCGGGGTGGCGCATGGAGGAGAGAAGCGCCACGGTGTCGGAGGTGCTCGTGTCCGAATCCACGGTGATGTTCTGGAAGCTCGCCTCGACCGCCTCGTCGAGCGCGGCGCGGAGCTCCTCGCGCGGGACACCGAGGTCGGTGAGGAGGAAGACGAGCATGGTGGCGAGGTTCGGCTCGATCATCCCGGCGCCCTTGGCGATCCCCACGATGCTGCCCGGCCCCACCTCGGCGCGCCGGACCTTGGGGTAGAGGTCGGTGGTGGTGATCCCCTCGGCTGCCGGGAGGGCGGAGCCTCCGGCGAGGCCCTCGACGAGGCCGGGGAGCGCCGCCACCATGGCGTCCTCCGGCAGGCGCCAGCCGATGACGCCCGTCGACGATGGCAGGACCTCTCCCGGCTCCACCCGGAGAAGCCGGGCCGCGGCGGCGGTCACCCGCTCCGCGACCTCCACGCCCCCGGGGGCGCAAACGTTCGAGATCTTGTTGTTCACGAGGACGGCCGCGAGGCGCTCTCCTGCGAGCCTCCTTCGCCCGACGACGATGGGCGCCCCAGGGAAGGCGTTCTTCGTGAACTTGGCCGCGAAGGAGGGGGTAGGCTCGTCGAGGGCGAGGAGCGTGAGCGTCATGCGGGCGGGCTTCGCCACCTCGGCGGGGGTGAACTCGAGGCGGGTCGTCGCCACCCGGAAGCCGAGCGGGAGGCGGGCCTGGGTCTCGAGCCAGAGGTGGTGCTGCTCGGCGCTCTCGAAGGTGTGGTGCGTGCTCGCCATGGGGGCCATCCCATCGCTCGCTTTGAGCCGCGCGTCAACGCCCGCGGGGTCCCGTTGGCTTCGGCCGGGCCGGCCCGCCCACCCGGGCGCGCTGGGCCGAACCGTACCCCGGGGGGCTACCCCGATCCGGCGGCCCCCAGCGCGCACTCGACATGGCGTCGGTCCGCGTGGCACGAGTCCTCCCCCATCGTCCCGAACTCGAATCGGAGGCAGTCCATGACTTGCACCGCTCGCTCGCTCCTCGCCGCCCTCTGCGCGGCCCCGCTCGCAGCCTTCGCCCAGGTCCCCGCACTCCCCTCCGCAGCCCAGGCGGAGCAGGCGGCCCAAAGCCAGGGACAGGCCGCACAGGCCGCGGGTGCGAATGCCGGAAGCGCCGTCGAGACCCAGGGGAAGAGTGCGGTCGGCGCCGCGAAGACGAACGCCGAGGGCGCCGCGAAGGCCGCGAAGGGCCAGGCGAAGGGCACCGTGAAGAAGGTCACCGACCAGGCGAAGACTACCGGCAAGGCCCAGGTGAAGAAGGGCTCGGGCAAGGCCTCGAAGGCACTGGGCTCGAAGGCGAGCTCCGTGGTCCCGCCCGCGCAGAAGGCGGGCGAAGGCGCGGTGGACCAGGGCGTCGACAAGGCCGCCTCGAAGCTCGGCGTCCAGTAAGGCCCTCGCCCGCGGCCCCGGGCGACGGCCTCCCGCGCCGGCGGCCTCGCCTTCTCCGGAAGGCCTTTCGTTCTCCCAGCGTGGATGGCCGCGCCCCCTCGGGGTAGGCGTGCGCCTGGGCGGGTGGCGCTACGCTACCGTGGATGCCCGTCGACGGTGTGGCCGCCCCCGCCACCGTGGAGATGAGCCTGGGGCCGGACGGAGCGCTCGCCATACGGCTGGGCGGGGTCTGGCGCCTCGCCGCCGATACCCCCGGCGTGGCCCGCGTGGAGGAGGAGCTCGCGAGCGGACCGCCGAGGCGAGTGACCGTCGACCTCGGCGCCGTCACCACCTGGGACACCGCGCTCGTGGTGTTCCTCTCCCGGCTCGCCTCTCTCTGCCGGGATCGCGGAGTCGACTTGGAGCGGAGCCGCGTCCCCGGCGGCCTCGACCGCCTCCTCCTCCTCGCCCAGCAGCCGGTCTCCCCACCGGAGCCGCGCGCCGGGCCGCCGGCGCTCCTCGAGCGGGTGGGCGAGCGCACGCTCTCCCTCCGCGACCGGGCCGCCGACACCGCAGCCTTCGTGGGCTTCACCGCGCTCGCCATGGGCCGCTTCGTCCTCCGGCGCGCGCGCTACCGCGCCGCAGACCTCGGCCTCCTCGTCCAGGGGGCGGGGCCCGATGCGCTCCCCATCGTCGCGCTCGTGAACCTCCTCGTGGGCATCATCCTCGCCTTCGTGGGGATCACCCAGCTCAGGCGTTTCGGAGCCGACCACTACGTCGCCGAGGTGGTGGGGATCGCCGTGGTCCGCGACATGGGGGCGCTCATCACCGCGGTGGTGCTCGCGGGGCGGAGCGGCGCCGCCTACGCCGCGCAGATCGCCTCCATGCAGGTCACCCAGGAGGTGGACGCGCTGCGCACCCTCGGGATCTCGCCGGTGGAGTTCCTGGTCGTCCCCCGCGTCGTCGCCCTTACCCTGATGATGCCCTTCCTCACCCTGTTCGCCGACGCCGTTGGCGTTCTGGGGGGGGCGGCGGTGGGGACCACCATGCTGCACCAGGCCCTCGCCGCCTACCTCCGCCAGACGGCGGCCTCGCTCACCGCCGGCGACGTGATGGGGGGCCTCGTGAAGGGCGCCACCTACGGTGCGCTCGTCGCCGTGGCGGGGACGCTCCGGGGCATGCAGGCGGAGCGGAGCTCGGAGCAGGTGGGGCGGGCCGCCACCCAGGCGGTGGTCACCGGGATCACCCTCATCATCGGCGCCTGCGGCTTCTTCCAGTACCTCTTCTTCCTCTTCGGGTGGTGAGAGTGGCCGAGGACGTCATCCGCGCGCGCGGCCTCACCCTGGCCTTCGGCGACCGGGTGGTCCTCGCCGGCCTCGACTTCGCCGTCCGCCGCGGCGAGGTCTTCGTGGTCATGGGGGGGAGCGGCTCGGGGAAGAGCACGCTCTTGCGCCACCTCGTCGGGCTCCAGGAGCCGGCCGCCGGGCAGGTGTTCTACGGGAGCGAGAACTTCACCCTCGCCTCCGCTCCCGACCGAGAGCGGATCCTCCGGCGCGTCGGCGTCCTCTACCAGGGCTCCGCGCTCTGGACAGCGCTCACCCTCGCCGAGAACGTGGCTCTCCCCCTGCAGCAGTTCACCGAGCTCGGCCCGGAGCGCATCCGGGAGGTGGTGGAGTTCAAGCTCGCGCTCGTGGGCCTCCACGGCTTCGAGGAGTACTACCCTTGGGAGCTGTCCGGCGGGATGCAGAAGAGGGCCGGGCTGGCGCGCGCCGTGGCGCTCGACCCGGAGATCCTCCTCATCGACGAGCCCTCCGCCAGCCTCGACCCCCCCACCGGCCGGCACCTGGACCGGCTCATCTCGCAATTGAAGGAGGCGCTCGGCACCACCGTGGTGGTCGTCACCCACGACGTGGCGAGCATCCTCGGCATCGGCACCCGCGCCCTCTTCCTCGACGCCGAGGAGAAGCGGGCGGTGGCGGAGGGGCCGCCGGCGGAGCTCCGCGATCGGGGCCCGCCGCAGGTGCGGGCGTTCTTCGGCCAGGCGGAGACCGGTTCCTAGGAGGCGGCATGGCGCGGAGGTTCAATCCCAAGCTCGTAGGAGCCTTCGTGCTCGGGGCGGCCGCCCTGGGCGCTGCAGCCTCGCTCTACCTGGGGAGTGCCCGCATCTTTCAGCGCAAGGTCCGCTTCGTGGTGGTCTTCACCCAGGACCTGGCTGGCCTCGACGCCGACGCACCAGTGAAGTTCCGCGGAGTCTCGGTGGGGCGGGTGGCGAGCATCCACCTCTCCATCGGATCGCCCAAGGAGCCTCTGCGGCAGATCTTCATGCCGGTAGTCGTCGAGCTCAACCAGTCCCGGTTGGAGGATATGGGCGAGAAGACCAACCTCGGCGACCCCGAGATCGTGCGTACCCTCGTGGACCACGGCCTGCGCGCCCGCCTGGCGCTCGAGAGCTTCCTCTCCGGTCGACGCTACGTCGACCTCGACATCGTGCCGGACGCTCCGCCGGCCTCCCCTCCGCCCATGTCCTTCCCTTACCCGGTGATCCCCGCCTTCCGGGAGCCCGGCCTCGAATCCCTGCAGGCCGACGCGAGCAAGCTTCTGCGGAAGCTCGAGTCTCTCGACCTCGACGGACTCGTCGGCGACCTCCGCCGCGCCGCGGGCCACATCGACAACGCCGCCGGGACGGTGGAGCGGACGACGCAGGCACTCGGCGCGTCGCTCCCCGGGACCCTCGAGAGGCTCGACCGGGCGCTCCTCGCGGTCCGCGAGGCGGCCCGCTCCATCGGAACCGAGGTGCCGCCCCTCGCCGCCGACGCCCGCACCGCCCTGGAGCGCCTCGGCAGCTCCCTCGACCAGATCGACCAGGCGGTGCGCGAAGTGAGGTCCACCCTCGCGCCGGAATCGCCCATCCCGGCTCGCCTGGAGGAGACTCTGAACGAGGTGGCGGCGATGGCCCGATCGGTCCGGCTCCTGGCCGACAGCCTGGAGCGAAACCCAAGCGAGCTCTTGCGCGGACGCGCCCAGAGAAAGCCATGAGGATCCCGACCACCGCTCTCCTCCTCCTCGCCGCCGGCTCGTTCGCCTGCTTCGACCCGCGGCCCGACGCCTCCCGCTACTACACCCTCTCGACCGAACCCCCCGGGCCGCCGGCGAGCTCTTCCGTCCCCTCGCTGGGGATCGGCCCCGTCACATTCCCGCCCTACCTCGACCGGAGCGAGGTGGCGACCCGCGTCGGCCCCGACCAGCTCGAGTACTCGAACGCCGACCGGTGGGCCGCTCCGCTCAGGGACCTCTTCGTCCAGGCGCTCGCCGAGGACCTGCGGGGGAGGGCGCCGGCCGCCCAGGTCGTCACCTGGCCCTGGCCGATCGCCATTGTCCCCGAGTTGGCTGTCTCCATCGACGTCCTGCGTTGCGAGGCCGAGGCGGGGGGCGCGGCCGAGGTCTACGCACGTTTTGCGCTGCGCGCCGGCCCCGGAGGCCCCCTCCTCGAGACCGGCGAGACGCGGTTCCGGGAGGAGATCGCGTCCATCGATTTTCCCAAGGCGGCCGCGGCTCTGAGCCGAGGCGTCGCAGCGCTCGCCGACGACGTGGCGAAGGCCGCCGCTCGTCACTCGGGGCGCTGACCCGGTGCCGCCGCCTCCCTCGGGGGACTGACGCGCACCTCGGGTGTGTGCCCCTCTCGCCGGGAAGCGGAGCCCGGGGCCGACGCAAGCACCCTACGAGGGCACTACCCAGACCCGAACCACCGGTGCACGCTCGGAGAGCACGAGCCAGGAAAGGAAGGACGGATGATCGACCACTTCACGCTCAAGGTGAGCGACTACGCGAAGAGCAAGGCCTTCTACACGGCGGCCCTGAAACCGCTCGACTACGCCGTGGCCATGGAGTTCGGGGTCAACTGCGGCCTCGGCGTCTCGGGCAAGCCCGACCTCTGGCTCGCCCAGGAGGCCGACAGCGTCCGGCCCACGCACTTCGCCCTGCACACGAAGGACCGAAAGACGGTGGACGCCTTCTACGCGGCAGCGCTCGCCGCGGGGGCGCGGGACAACGGACCGCCCGGCGTCCGGACGGACTACCACCCGAGCTACTACGCCGCCTTCGTGCTCGATCCGGACGGCCACAACCTCGAGGTGGTGTGTCACGCCCCGCCGAAAGCGGCGAAGCGAAAGCCGGCGAGGGCGAAGAAGCCGAAGGCGCGTCCGGCGCGGAAGCGCGCCCGGCGCTAGCGGGACCGGCCTCCGCCCTCTGGACCCTCCGGGTTCGCACCCGTCTCCGCCTTGCCCCGTGGAGGAGGGCTCCGGTCCTCGTCGACCGGAGCTCGTCCCGGCCCGGCTCTCGGGTCGTCGTCCTCGAGCATCCGGTACTTCGGGCCCTCCGGGTCGTCGTACTGACCGCTCCTCACCGCCCACAGGAACCCAAGCCAGGCGACGGTGCCGAGCGCGAGCGAGACGGCGATGAGGAGGCCGAGCGCCAAGATCTCACCTCCTCGCCGGGAGCGACCGGCGGATCCGGAGCGAGTTCCCCACCACGAAGAGGGAACTCGCCGCCATGGCCCCGGCTGCTGCGATGGGGTGGAGCGCGCCCGCCACCGCGAGCGGGATGGCGACCGCGTTGTAGAAGAAGGCCCAGAAGAGGTTCTGCCGGATGACGGCGTAGGTGCGCCTCGACAGCCGGAGCAGGTCGGGCAGGAGCGAGAGGTCGTCGCGCACGAGCACCGCCTCCGCGCTCTCCATGGTCACGTCCGTGCCGTGGCCCATGGCGACCCCGAGGTCTGCCTGGGTGAGCGCCGGGGCGTCGTTCACGCCGTCGCCGAGCACGAGGACGCGGCGGCCCGCCCGCTGCAGCGACGCGACCCGCTCCCGCTTCTCGGAGGGGGTGAGCTCGCTCCCGGCCACGGCGACCCCAAGCCGCGCCGCGAGCGCCTCCGTCGTCCGCCGGTTGTCGCCGGAGAGGAGCGCGGGCTCGAGGCCCAGGCGGGAGAGAGCGGCGAGCGCTTCCGCGGCTTCGGGGCGGACCTCGTCCGAAACCGCCAGGATCGCCGCGGCCCGGCTCCCCCGGGCGAGAAAGGCGACGCTCTCTCCCCCCTCCTCGAGCGCTCGCGCCCTCGCCTCTCCCTCGGCCGGGAGGAGGATCGAGCACTCGGAGAGGAAGGCGCGGCTCCCCACGCGCACGGTCTCCTCGCCCACCTCCGCCTCCACCCCCCGGCCCGGCCAGGACCTGAATCCCTTCGCCTCGGCGAGGGGACCGGGAAGGCTCCGCGCCGCCTCCACCACCGCCCGCCCGAAGCTGTGCTCCGAGCGGCTCTCCACCGCCGCGGCGAGCCAGAGCGCCTCCTCCCGCGAGCCCCCGTCGAGCGGCACCACCTCCCGAAGGGAAGGCCGACCCCTGGTCACCGTCCCGGTCTTGTCGAGGAGGAGGTCGGTCACCCGGCTTGCGGCCTCGAAGGCGTCCCCCCCCTTCACGAGCAGGCCCCGGGCGCTGGCGACGCCGGTGGCGAGGAGCACCGCGAGGGGAGTGGCGAGGCCCAGGGCGCAGGGGCAGGCGATGACGAGCACCGAGACGCCGGTCATGAGCGCTTGGGTCGGGGGAGCGCCGAGGAGGAGGTGGCCGGAGGCGGTGGCCACGGCGAGCGCCAGCACGGCCGGTACGAAGACCCCGACCACGCGGTCGGCGACCGCCTGGACGCGCGGGCGCTCCCCCTGGGCCTCCTCCACCGCCCGGATGATCCCCGCGAGGACGGTGTCGGCCCCGGTGCGGGTCACTTCGAGCACGAAGGAGCCGTGGAGGTTCACGGTGCCCCCGACGGCGAAGGCCCCGGGGGCTTTCTGCGCGGGCCTCGACTCGCCGGTGACGAGGGACTCGTCCACCTCCGAGCTCCCCTCGACCACGACCCCGTCCACCGGCACCCGCTCCCCGGGCACCACCTCCACCCGGTCGCCGGCGCGGAGCTCGGAGGCGGCCACCCGGCGTCGGATCAGGGCCCCGTCGGCCTCTCGCTCGAGCCTCCGGGCCTCGCGGGGCCGGAGCGCCGCGAGGCGGGACACCGCCTCCGAGGCCCGGCCCTTGGCCGCGGCCTCCACGTACCGGCCCACCAGGACCAGGGTGACGATCATGGCCGCGGTGTCGAAGTAGACTTCGCGCCCCCGCGTCATCTGCCAGACGCTGTAGAGGAGGGCCGAGCCCGAGCCGAGCGCGACCAGGGCGTCCATGTTGAAGCGGCGGCGCTTGAGCCCCGCCCAGGTGTTCCGGAGGAAGGGCGCGCCCGCGTACAGGTACACCGGCAGGGTGAGGAACAGCGCCACGAGCTCGAGCGCCCGGCGGCTCGCCGGGTCCATCCCCTGAAAGTACCCGGCGTAGAGGGCGATGCTGTGGAGCATGAGCTGGGAGGACAGGAAGCCCGCGGTGCCGAGCCGGACGAGGAGGTCCCGCATCTCCCGCCGCTGGGCCGCCTGGCTCTCGGTCTCCCCGTAGGGCTTCGGCACGTAGCCCGCGGCGCGGATGCGCCCGAGCACGGTCTCGAGGGTCGCCGCCCCCGGGTCGAAGCGGACGCGCGCCCGGTGGGTGGCGTAGTTCACCCGGGCGTAGCGGACACCGGGAGTGCGTGCGAGGAGCCGCTCGTTCAGCCACACGCAGGAGGCGCAGCGGATGCCCTCCACGTAGAGGTCCACCTCCGAGAGCGGCCCGGGAAGCTCGCGCACCCCCGACCGGAAGGGCTCGACCTCCACCGCCGCGTCGGGCGGGGCCGGGAGCCCCGCCTCCCGCCAGCGCCTCCCGGAGTAGAAGGCGCCGAGTCCCTCCTCCCGGATGAGGAGGTAGATGCCGCGGCACCCCGCGCAGCAGAAGACCTTGTCCGCTGCGGCCCCGGCCTCGCGGACCGCCTCCCGGTCCGGGAAGTCGATGAGGCAGTGGTCA
>Ga0335081_10014980_pt1 | contig 12548 bp, 11 predicted proteins | sample Lox_Sample_35_FD_206713 | JGI IMG/M metagenome (GOLD analysis project Ga0335081, IMG submission 206713) | Soil microbial communities from Loxahatchee National Wildlife Refuge, Florida, United States - Lox_Sample_3.5 | ecosystem: Environmental > Terrestrial > Soil > Wetlands | place: USA...
AATAGACGATCTGCAACCTGCCCGCCGTGACGCACGGCGTTCGGGCGGGTCCGCAATTTCCTCACTTGATCCCCAGCATCTCCACCTCGAAGATGAGCGTTGCACCCGGGCCGATATCCGCTCCGGAACCCCGGTCGCCGTACGCCAGGTCCGAGGGGATGTAGAACTCGTATTTCGACCCCACCGACATCAGCTGCAACCCCTCAATCCATCCTGGTATGACTTGCCCCAAAACAAATTGCGCAGGTTGACCCCGCTTGAACGAGCTGTCGAACTCCTTGCCGTTGATCAGCCTCCCGCGGTAGTTGACCTCCACGGTGCTTTGCGGTGTCGGCTTGGGACCGGTCCCTTCTTTGATCACTTTGTACTGCAGACCACTGGGAAGCGTCACGACTCCCAGTTTCGTCTTGTTTTCGGCAAGAAAGGTTTCTCCTTCTTTCTTGTTCTTCTCCGCCAACACAGCCATTTGTTCTCCTCTCTTTTTGGTCATTTCTTCCTCAAACGTCTTCATCACGGCGGCTAGCTCCTTCTCGTCGATCGCGGGCTTTGCCCCGGCAAGTGCATCTTTGAAACCCCTGACCATCGCGTCGACATCGACGTCCGGGAATTGTTCTTTGAAGTCCTTGCCGATATTGAGGCCGATTCCGTAGCTCGCTTTCTGCTTCTGTGTCTTCAACGCCGCTTTTTTCTGGGCTATCGCTGAAAGCGAAACCACCACAAGCGCGGCCATTACCACGGATAGAACTTTCATACCATCGCTCCTTACTTTGAATGATGAGTTGTCTTGACGTTCGTTCCTGCCGGTGCTTCCGCATATCCGCGTTTGGCAGGACCCGGAGAATAACGCAGTCGAGGCAGGTCAAGGATGAACCGCGCGTGAAGGGAATCTCCCCTCGTTGCCCGGGGAAATGCAATCAGAACGATTCTCCAGATAATATAGTTGATTTTCTCTTACTGAAATAGCAAGAAACAAGAGCGTCTTGAGCGCCACCCGTTCCGGCGAAGAGGTCTCCTGCGTACGTTGATCGGTTACCGGGAATGTCTGTTGAGGTGGGCGAGACCTTCCAGCACTTCGGCTCTCGGCAGGTTTCCCTTCTCCAGCTCCTCGTCGGTTCGTTTGAGAAGCTGCTCGTAAAACCGCCTTCCTTCTTCAGCAAAGGGGGCGTTTTCGCGGACCATTTCAAACAAGAGGTCTTCTGCTTTCGCGAACTTGCCGATTGTGTTATAGGTGACAAATACTTTCTGACGGAGTGGAAAGGGAAGAGAAGTGAAGTCGAGATGCTCCGACAGGAAATCAACGGATGCGATCAGCTCGTGGGGAATTTTTTCTTTCAGGAAATTGATCGTTTCGGTGAGCAGGCTCAGGGCCTTGACATAGCTTGCAACCGCCTTGTCATTGTCTCCCCGGTCTTCGTAGATTTCTCCCTCTGCCTTGAATATCTGCGCCGCAAGGGCGCATTTCTCGGCATCGAGGTCGTGCGCGACCCGCCAGAGATGGATGAGGTCGCTGTCCGAGAGCGCCTCCATCGCCTCCGGGTTCAAACCCAGGAACATCTTGCCGGCTTTCTTGACCTCGAGAACGGCCGGATCGTATTCCTTTGCGTCCTTCATCAGCAACGCCCTCGAAAGGAACCGCGAGAGTTGCTCGATCATCCTCAAAATATAGTCGCGATTGATCATATTCTTGCAGCTCCCCGATCTTCGGCACATTGATATGCCAAGGTCCGATCATTAATTCGCAATTCCTACACCCCTTCTTGTGCCAGAACGTAGGTCAGGATTGCCAGGCACGCCGCGCCAAGCTCGAGTTCCCGCTCATCCACTTTGTCGATGGTGTCGTTGTCGGAATGATGGTAGGTGAAGTACCGCTGCATTTCCGGAATCAACGCAATCTGGGGGACATTCTTCCTCTGGAGATATGATATGTCGGTCCCGCCTCCGCCCTGTATAATTCTGTCGGCCCAGATCGGACTGAACAGATGCGCCCATCGGGCGATCCTTTGGAATCGGACCGAGTCCGTGCTCACGCCGAACCCGCGGGGCATAAATCCTCCCATATCCGCTTCGATCGCTGCAATGTGGGTTTCCCCCGGACGCTCCTTTGCGGCATACGCTTCACCACCACGCCCTCCGTTCTCCTCGTTCATAAACGCAACTGCCCGGATGGTTCGCTTCGGCTTCAAGCCGAGTTGCTTCAATAACCGCAGCGCTTCCATCGATTGGACGACCCCGGCTCCGTCGTCGTGGGCACCCCGGCCTTTGTCCCAGCTGTCCAAATGCCCTCCTACCAGAATCACCTCATTCGGGTATTCAGTGCCTCGAATTTCTCCCACCACGTTTGCTGACTCGACGTCGGGAAGGGTCTGACACGCCACCTTGACATAGACCCGCAGATCGTTGTCCTTCTTCAGGAGTTCGCTCAACCGGTTTGCATCCAGCGTACTGATGGCTACTCCCGGGACCTTCGCTACGGAGTCGGCATACCCCATCACACCGGTGTGCGGAACGTTGTCAAGATGCGGCGTCACCGAGCGGACGAGCGCCAACACGCCTCCAGCCTTTGCCGTCTGGATGGAGCCGGCCCAGCGCTGGTCAACCGCCTCGCTGTAGCCCTCAAATGTGTTGAACTTCGTCTCATCGAACGGTCGATTGAAAAACACAATTTTGCCATTTGCTTTTGTACCCAGTTCATCAAGCTCCTTGAACGTGTGGACTTCAACTACTTGGGCCGTGATTCCATTGTTCGGAGTGGCAACGCTCCCGCCGAGGGCGGCAATTGCAACCGGGATCTTCCTACCTCCCGAAGGAATAATGGCGGCCTCCTCGACATCGCCCCGAACCCAGTGTGGTACCATGCACGGTTCAAGGTGGACTTCTTCAAGCCCGAATTCCTCCATTTTGTTCTTCGCCCACGTCACAGCTTTCGCCGCATTGGGCGACCCGCTAAGACGACCGCCGATCGTTCTGGTCAGCTCTGTCAGCGCTTCGTATGCCTTTCCGGACTTGAGAGAGGTTTTGAAGATTGAATCGGCCAGGGAGTCGTATTGCGCTTGCGGAAGTGCCTGCGCTATCGACGCGAGGAACAAGAACAATAGACTTCTTCTTGAGAGTCTCGAGATTGGGTCCATGGGTGTTACTGCCCTTCTTTGAACTGGTTGTTCGTTGCTTTCAATGTAGGATTTAGATAGAACGTTGGATGTTACAATTTGACTATCAGTAGGTTGGTGTTACTCTTGGCGACCAGTTTTCCGATGGAATTGAATGCATCTGCTGTCATGTAGATTGAATTGGAGCCTCGTGCAATCACCTCTGCGGTAATTGTGATCGTTTCGTGGTCGTCTATGCCGCGGAAAAACTGAGTCTGAATATCGAGGGTCGTACACGGGGACCTTGCGGCAAGATAACTGAGGGGTCCAAAGACGTTGTCAAAGGCTGCCGTGAGAAAGCCCCCCTGCATCTTATTCTGGGGATTAAGACCTTCCCCCAACACGGGGAAAGAGACCTTCAGCGATTTTCTCGATTGATATTCAAGGAACTTCCCCTGCATGCTGGTAAAACACGGGGGCGGGAAGGGCATGCCGCTTCCCCATGTTTGCCTGAATTCCTCCAGTTCCTTTGCCAGGACCGATAGGGATTTATTTTCCACCGAAGCTTCCAACTCGCTAAAATACTTATGGTTACAGCCTATGCACCTTCAAAGCCAGCCTTTATTCCATTACTGCGCGGTTCAGGAATTTCACGAGTGGGGCTGCATCCTTGCAAATTGCTGCAACGGTATCAACGAGCGTGGCTTTATGACTGGACGCTTCCGGCAGCGATTTCCCCACAAAGAACTGTTTGAGCTTAAGCCATTCCGCCATGGGGTGCGACTCATCGTACCCTTTGGGAATACGCTGAAGTGTATTTCCTTCGAGATTGCCAAATCGTTTCTTGAATTTCCGATTGCCAAGAATGGAGAGGAACTCGTCGGAGTGCTGCGCAATGGCGTTTCGTATCCCCTTGAGCTGGTCTGAGTCGGGCATGTAGATTCCTCCCCCGATGAACACCTCCCCCGGTTCAACGTGGAAGTAGTAGCCGGATCCGACAAACCCCTTTTCCTTGCCGCGAAGCACGAAATGGGCCGCGATGTGGGTCTTGTAGGGTGTTTTGTCGTTGCTGAAGCGGATGTCCCGATAGATTCTGAAGATGGACCGCTTTGGACTCAGGTCGAATTCTGGCGCGAAGGAAGCAAAATACGGTTGGAGAGAAAAAATGAAAGACTGCATCGGGAGTTTCAGGTATTCTTCGTATTCGTGCTTATGTCGCTCAAACCAGACCCTGTTATTGTTGCGCTTTAATTTCCTGAAGAACTGCAGCCCTTTTTTTGGAAATCCCTCGAACGGCGGGTACATTTCCAAGTCAATTGCGGGTTTGGGCATCACCATTGCTCCTTTCAACCATGCGTATGCTTTACTTAAATAAAGTGCCGTCTAGACGCTGCGATAGGGCCTTCCGTCAATCGCAGCGCGCACAAAACCGTCCGCCTGTGTGAGGCGGTCTTCAGCGTCTTCCTTCGATACACCGGATTTAATCATGACAAGGGCCGTCTTGACGTGCCAGTCCGCTTCCTGAAGGAACGCTTCTGCCTGTTCATATGTCACCCCTGTAATTGTCATCACAATCCGTTTGGCTCGCTCCTTCAGTTTCTGATTCGTCATCTGCAGGTCGATCATCATGTTCTCATAGACTTTCCCCAGGCGGATCATCGAAGCCGTCGTTATCATGTTCAGGATCAGTTTCTCCGCCGTTCCCGATTTCATCCGAGTGGAGCCCATGATGACCTCCGGTCCAACTTCCGGGCAGATTGCTACATCGATTGCCTCGGCAAGATCTTTGTACTCCGGCAGGTCGAGTTTCGAGCGGGCGTTCGTTGTGATATACAGCGTGCGAGCTCCGAGCTTCTTCGCACGTTTGACGGCCCCCACGACGAACGGAGTGCGCAGACTCGCTGCGATGCCACAGACCACGTCCTGCGAGCCGACCTTTCTCCCTTCGACTTCAGCAGCCCCATTTTCTTCCCTGTCCTCCGCCCCCTCCTGAGACCGAAACATTGCACGCTCTCCACCCGCGATAATTCCCTGCACCATCTCCGGATTGGTCCCATACGTGGGCACACATTCTACCGCATCGAGAACCCCGAGCCTGCCGCTGGTGCCTGCCCCAGCATAGATCAGCCGCCCCCCGCTCTTGAACGCTTTGACCACGATTTCCACCGCCTGGGAAACAAACGGAATCTGTGACTCGACAGCAAGCGCAACCTTCTTGTCCTCGTTGTTGATGATACGCAGGGCACCCAGAATCGATTCGGCGTCGATCTTCATGCTCGCTGCGTTCCTCTGCTCGGTTGTCAGTTCCTTCAACTGATTGAACAACTCTTTCTTTTCAGCCACGCTTACCTCCAATTACGCGAATCCACCCGCCAAGTCAAAAATGCACGATGACAACTTTCTTGCCCGGCCCAGAGAATTCCTCTGACCCCGGAAACACAAGATCCACGACTTCAATTGAACGAGTCTTCGACCTGCTTTTGGCCTTAGCGATCTCATCCTCAAGCTCGCCTCCCTTGAGGGCAATCAGCGCGGGGGGGCGGACCTGCGCTTGGCCCCCCTCGTCAAGCTCCAAAGAGGCCGGTTTTAGAAATGGCCTCGACCAGGCTATGAGATCATTCAACGGGGCAACCCCCCTTGCGACAATATAATCAAAATGCAAAAGAAGATTTTGCTCTTTTACAAGGTCCTCTGCCCGACACCAAAGAGCGCTGACTCCACGTAGACTCAACCTTCCCACGATGTCCTGCAGGGCGTTAACCTTTTTCTTAGTCGAGTCTACCAGCATGAACTCGGACTCCGGAAGCAATATCTTCAGCGGTATGCCTGGCAAGCCCCCGCCGGTACCCAGATCCATAACAACCGGTTTTGCCTTCAGGGTAAGCTTGAAAAGTGGTGAAATGGAATGAAGGATGTGGTTTTGCCAGACAAGGTTTTCATCTTGACGAGAAATGAGGTTGACTTTTCGGTTCCACTCAAGCAGGAAGACAACAAAGTGCTCGAGCAACTCTAGTTGATGGTCGGTCGGTTGAAGACCGTTCTTTCGGCAAATATTGTGCAGCCAGAGGGTCGGAGATTCCAAGGGGTTCGTGATGAATGTTTCACGTGGAACGGCCTACCCTTTCAGGTAGACCATCAGGACGGATACGTCGGACGGAGTCACACCGCTCACGCGCGATGCCTGACCGATCGAGGTGGGTCGGACCTTCGACAGTTTTTCGCGTCCTTCTGCAGAGAGAGCCTTTATTCCATTGAAGTCAAAGTCCTCGGGAATTTTTTGCGACTCAACTTGTTCAAATTTTTCCACCTGTTCAACTTGTCTCGCAATGTATCCTTCATACTTGAGCTCAATTTCTATTTGTTCAAAGACCTCCGCTGCGAGCCCACGGTCTCCATGGTTCTGGAGTTCGGCCCAATAAGGAATGGTCTTCAACGACACAGACTCCGCGAGGTCTTTGAGTTTTACTCCTGTCCGCTTGACCAGCTTTGCCAGCTTCTCATTTTCCGTAATCGGGTCAGAGCCTACGGTAACCAGGTAGTCGTTGACGGCCTGCGGCGAAAGTGAGAGTTGGTTCGAAGCCCGGATGCCCTCCTTGACATAGCTCTCTTTTTTCTCGAGCCGCTCAAAGACGACAGCCGGTACCAGTCCCAGCCGGAAGCCATATTCCATAAGCCTTCGGTCGGCATTATCTTGTCTCAGCAACAACCGATGTTCTGCACGCGAAGTGAACATCCGGTAAGGCTCCTCGGTGCTCTTGTTCACAAGATCGTCAATAAGAACCCCAATGTATGCTTCCGATCGCTTCACGACAAATTCCTCATCCCGCGATTGTGCTCGGAAGACTGCGTTCACGCCGGCAACGAGGCCCTGCCCGGCTGCCTCTTCATACCCTGAGGTACCATTGATCTGCCCGGCAAAGAATAGTCCTTCAACGAGTTTGGTTTCGAGCGTCAATGTTGCCTGGTGGGGGGGGAAGAAATCATACTCCACAGCATACCCGGGTCTGAGCATCTTCACGTTCTCAAGACCCGCAATCGTCCGAAGACCGTCAAACTGGATATCCTCGGGGAGGCTCGTTGAGAATCCATTCACGTACACCACATTGGTTTCATATCCTTCGGGTTCAAGGAATACCTGATGTCGTTCCTTTTCTTCAAACCTGACTATTTTGTCCTCAATGGAGGGGCAGTAGCGGGGTCCCCTACCCTTGATGCGACCCGTGAACAACGGAGACCGATCGAATCCCCTGCGAAGCGTTTGATGCGTTGAGCCGTTCGTGAACGTAAGGTACATCGGCATCAGTCTGTTGGTAATAGATGCCGTCTGGTATGAAAACGGCTGTGGCGGGTCATCGCTATGCTGTTCTTCAACTTTGGAAAAATCGATACTCCCAATATCGATGCGGGGAGGGGTGCCGGTTTTCAGCCGGCCGCTTACAAATCCGAGTTTTTGCAGATTTTCCGTAATTCCCGTTGCTGCCGCTTCGCCATAACGCCCTCCCACCGAATTCCGGAGTCCTGTGTGCATCAGACCTCGCAAAAATGTGCCTGCACTCAGCACGAACGCCCCGCATTCGATCTTCAACCCTCCCAACGTAAGAACCCCGCGCAGTTTACGTCCTTGTGTCTTTTTTCTTTCCTCTGTAAAGATATCAACCACGGAATCTTCAAGCACGTCCAGGCCAACCTGAGCCTCGATCCTGCGTGCTGCTTCTGCAGAATACCAGTTCCGGTCGTTCTGACAGCGTGGTGACCAAACGGCAGGACCTTTGGACTTGTTAAGCATTTTGAACTGGATCCCGGTCGCATCAGCGATCTTACCCATCTCACCGCCGAGCGCATCGATCTCGCGAACGAGATGACCTTTCGCGGTTCCTCCAATCGCCGGATTGCAGGACATTCTTCCAAGGGCCCGCTTGTCCATCGTAATCAGGAGAACGTTGCATCCCATTCTCGTTGCCGCTAGTGAGGCCTCTATACCGGCGTGACCACCACCCGCAACTACGACATCGTAGCGCTCCTTGGGCGCGGGGATACTGCGTTCGAATTGTTTCACGTGAAACACTTGCTTACTTGCCTATACAGAATTTGGAAAATATCGTGTTCAGAATCTCTTCAGACGTTACCTCCCCTGTGATCTCCCCTAGCCGGTCAAGCGCGTTCCGCAAGTCTACCGCTACAAACTCGCCACTTTGCTTTTCGTCGAGCGAGTCCAGCGACAGAATAAGACTTTCCCTTGCCCGCTCCAGTGCATCATAGTGCCGCAGATTGGTCACGGTTGCCGCGGATTCGTTTCCAGGCTCCTTACCAGAAAACGCACACTTAACAAGCATCTTCTGCAGCCGATCCAGCCCTAACCCGGTTTTTGCCGAAATTTCTACATATTTGGCATCCTTGCCAAACACCAGCGGACCGAGCACCTGCGATGGTGGTCGTGACGGCAAATCGGATTTGTTGAGAGCGTATATGACTTTATCAGATGTCAATGCAAGATCTGAGGCAAGTTCCCGTATTTTTTCGTAACGCTCATCTGCAGCCCCTTTGGAGGCATCAATCACAAGCATCACAATGTCGCCCGTGCGGGCCTCTTTCTCTGTTCTCTTCACGCCCTCCCTCTCGACGGCATCATGGGTCTCGCGGAGTCCGGCGGTATCGACGAGTTTAAAGGATACCCCTCCGATATTGACCGATTCCTCGATGGTATCTCTCGTTGTTCCTGGAATATCTGTAACGATGGCCCGATTCGATTCCAGGAGGGCGTTAAGGAGGCTTGACTTCCCCGCGTTTGGCGGTCCCGCAATCACTACTTTTACACCCTCTCTATAAATCCTCCCCGCGCTGAAACTTTCAAGAAGACGATCGATCTCGTTGATTGTCTCCACGACCTTCTGCCGGAAATCCTTCTTGTCGACAAACTCAAGACCTTCTTCTACGAAGTCTAACTCAAGCTCCAGCAGACCGATAGCATCTACGAGGTTTGAGCGCAACTGGTGGATCCGCCCTGACAATATTCCCTCAAGCTGCCGGACAGAGCTGCGGTGGGCAAGGTCCGAGCGAGCGTGAATCAGGTCGGCAACTGCCTCTGCTTGAGAAAGATCGAGTTTCCCATTTAAGAAGGCCCGCTTCGTGAATTCGCCCGGTTCCGCGTGCCTAGCCCCCTCTCTCAGAATCAATTCCAGAATCCGCTGGGAGACAAGAAGGCCTCCATGACAACTTATTTCGACCGTATTTTCACCTGTAAACGAATTCGGCCCCAGGAAGACCGTAGCAACAACCTCATCGACAGTGTATTCATCCCGATCCCTCACTCTACCGAAATGCGCGGTGTGGCTACCCACCATACTGAGCGGAGCTGTTCCCTTGAAGATCTTGTCTGCTACGGACAAGGCTTGCGCACCACTTATCCTGATGACCGAGATTCCCCCTTCTCCCAGGGGCGTGGCAATCGCTGCAATCGTATCTTTTCCACTTAGTTTCATTTAAGCGTCATAAATGTACTAAACACCTTATGGTTAAACAAACGACCTTTCTGAGAAACACAAACGCCCCGGTGAGACACTCACCGGGGCGTCGGTACGGGACCTGTGAGCTCTTACTTACCTCTTTTTTGCCAGCTTTGTCAGATCGTTCGGAATGTTGCGGAAAATGCCGCCGGGGCGTTTTTTCTTTGGTTCCACTTTTCTTAACGGCTCATCTTCTGCTTGTTTGTTGATGTACATTTGTTGTCCGATAGCAAGAATATTAAAGGTGGTGTAATAGAGGTTGAGTCCCGAAGGAAAGCTCATGAAAAGCAACACCCACATAATGGGCATCATCCATACCATCATCTTCTGCCGAGGATCTTTGACGGACATTTTCTGCTGCACGAACATGGTGACCCCCATGAAAACCGCCAAGCCGCTTATGTCTTTGATGCCAAAGACCGGTAAGTGAAATGGGAGACTGTAAATGACATCGGGGATAGAGAGATCTTTGATCCACCATATGAAGCTTGCCTGCCTAAGCTGAATCGCCGAGCGGAAAACCATGTACAGTGCATACAAAATTGGCATCTGCAGCAGCATGGGAAGGCACCCACCCGCAGGGTTCACCCCGTATTCTTTGTAGAGATTCATGACGGCAGAATTCATCTTCTGCGGATCATCCTTGTACTTCTCTTTTATCTCATCCATGAGGGGTTGAAGGGCCTGCATCTTCTTCATGGATTTCATGCTGGTTTTTGTCAGTGGGTGCAGGACAATTTTGATGACGATGGAAAAAACGATGATAACGAGGCCCCAGTTGGGTATGATGAGATGCAAAAAGCCAAAAACCGGCAACATTATGAATTCCGAAATCGGCCGGACAACAAACGCCCAGCCGAGGCTCATCATGCTCTCGAGGTTAACACCGTAAGATTTCAAAACAGTGTAGTCCATCGGCCCCAGGAATACCGTAACCGTCTTTTTCTCGTCGGTCCCCTCCCTGTACGGCATTTTCAGAGCTATAGAATAAGACTCGTAGATCCCATTGTCCGGCATCGCCTTTCGATGGCCCTCCAGATAGGCCCCATCGGAACTCCCTGGTTGCGGTATGATTGCTAACCCAAAATACTTTGTGCGTGTACCCACCCAATCTACGATTCCAGAAATGTCTTTTTGCGCGGTTTCGTCGATTTTCGAGGCATCCACCTCTGTTAACTCCTTGCCAGAATACAAATACGATGCAGCAAAGCTCGATTCATCGACGCTATTGTATTCGGCATACCTCAGACCGTTTTCCCATACTATTTGGTACTCAAAATTGGACACAACATTTCCCATATCCTTGAACTCTATCTCCGACTTGAAACCGTACTCCCCATTTTTGAACGTAAATTGCTTAATAATCTTTCCTCCGTTGGAAGCTGGGAGTGAGTAGGTAATCTGGAATTCCTTGTTACCGTTGAGAGTTACGTTCTTCACTGTTGTGTCAACATCAAAGTAAAGGTCGCGGGTGTCAACAAGTCGCCCGTCTGCAGTAGTGAAGAGCAAACTGAAGTCTCCCGCCTTGTCATAGTCGACGAGTTGAACAGGATGCTCGTCCCACGTTTTATATTTTTTGAGTTCCCACTCCTTGATGAGTCCTCCTTTTGAGCCAAGCTCAGCGGTGTAGAGGTCGGTTTCTATTCTCACTGTCTGGTCGCTCCCTTTAGCCCGGGCGGAAAAATATTCCCCGAACGGGTTGGGGGTCTTTTTCTCTTTTGCCTCCTTCGGTTTGGCTTCGACCGGTTTGACAGAGTCGTTCTTGACAACGCTTTGTTGGGCTTGCTCTTGTACGGGCGTCGGTTTCGGGCTGTTCATGTACATCCACAGCATCAGCAGCAAGAAAATCAGAACGAATCCTAATGTCGCGTTGCGATCCATTGTTGTAACTGTTCCTTAGCTTCTCATGAATTCTGGTAATAGTCTACGGGATGGGGTCGTAAAGCTCATGCTTGCTGTACGGGTGACATCTCGCAACACGCCTCACGGTCAGCCATCCTCCTTTGAGAGCCCCGAATTTCTCGAGCGCCTCAATTGCATATTCCGAGCACGTTGGATAATACCTGCAATGGTTAAACGGCAAGATGGGGGAAATCAGCACCTTATAGGCTCTTACGAACGCGATTAAAACCGCGGCCACTGTTACTCTCCTCCTTGATCGAAAATCATCGAGATCAGTTTCTTCATCGCTGTTTCTACGTCTTTGAACACTATATTCCTTGGAGAGGGTGATGGGGATCCAATGTACATGAAGACAATGTCGAGCGGTCCGTTGCCCTTTGCGCGCACCGGGTGCGTCGGACGCACGTTTAATCGGTATGCTTCTCGCATCAGCCTCTTTGCTTTGTTTCGGTCCACCGCTCTTTTGATGTTGCGTGTAACGGCGAATCCCACTTGGGTCGTGGGGGGGTTGCCTTCGTCGCGGCTATAGTAGCAACGAATGGGGGGCGCGCTGATTGTAAGTCCCGCGGTAATTACGCGGGTAAATGATTTGTGTCCTCTCAGAATCTCCGATTTGGAGAGCGTAAACCTCAATGGAATGATGCAAGATGTTTCAAATCCTACCGCTCGTCGCTGACCGTGAGCTTATGGCGACCCTTAGCCCGTCGGCGATTCAGAACCTTTCTGCCGTTCTTCGTCGCCATCCGTGCTCGAAAACCGTGCGTGTTCTTCCTCTTTCTGATGTGTGGTTGAAACGTTCTCTTCATTGTCCGGCACCTCGACTTTCCGTTTTCTTTTTTAGGAATTTATTGTACAAAATCTTTCCAGCAGAAACAACAATTGTGGCTGCGCCGAAACATCTTCAGCAGGTTCCACAAGAAGAAGGAAGTCGCTGCGAGGTTGCTTTTCTTTAATTTCAAGCCCGGAACCTGGCATTCGCATACCGTACGCCAACATTCCTGCCCCGGTTCTGCCGATTATCTGATTTTTGGTCTTGATCGAATAAGAAGACTTCCGT
>Ga0335081_10014983_pt1 | contig 12547 bp, 10 predicted proteins | sample Lox_Sample_35_FD_206713 | JGI IMG/M metagenome (GOLD analysis project Ga0335081, IMG submission 206713) | Soil microbial communities from Loxahatchee National Wildlife Refuge, Florida, United States - Lox_Sample_3.5 | ecosystem: Environmental > Terrestrial > Soil > Wetlands | place: USA...
GGAGGCTGGGCGGCGGGGTCGGCGTCGGCGGGGCCGGCCGCCGGCCGGTTCTGGGGCGCCTGGCGCGGCGGCAGGTCGGCGAACACGGCGGCCAGGTCCTGGCCGGTGCGGGCCTGCAGCACCTGCCCGGTCCGTTCTTCCAGTTCGTCCTGGGTGATCCGGCCGGCCTGGAAGTGCTCGCTCAGCTCGGCGATGGCCCGGTCGCGGTCGGCGTCGGAGATCCGCAGCTGGCTGCGGGGCATGGTGTCCATGATCGGTGCTCTTTCCTGTTACGCGTGGGCGAGGGCGGGGACGGGGACGGGGGCCGGGACGGCGGGGAGCCGGGAGCCGCGGAACCAGATGACCGCGAGGCGAGCGGCGGCTTCGGCCAGGCCCATCATGACCAGCGCCGCCACCCAGGCGTTGCCGCTGGTGATGTGGTGGGAGACCGAGAACCGGGCAATGGCCGGCCCGGCACCGTGCCCGGCGGCGTAGGCGAAGGCCATCCGGGCGCCGACGCCGGCCACCCACAGGACCGCGGCCAGCCAGCCGGCCTTGACCCGCGCCACCCCGTCGGCCCCGCGGCGCATCCGGGTGGCCAGGGCGCACAGCGTGCCGAGCGTCGCGCCCGCCGCCGCCAGCGTCACGTCCAGCAGCACGTCATTGCCCACCGTCGGGATCGAGTGCAGGTAGTAGACGGCGACCCCGGCCACCGCCGCCACCGGGATCAGCAGCATGGTCAGGCTCAGCCGGGTCTCGCGGATCTGCCGCAGGACCAGCAGGACCAGGATGGCGTTGATCACATAGCCCGTGGCGTTCATGGCGGGATCCTTCCGGTCTTAGGGGGGCGGCCCGTTTCGGGCCGGCACCTTGAACGCTACGGACCGGCGGGCCCGCTGCCATCGGCGCGGGAGTTGACTTTGACCGGCGGCGAGGGTCAGTCCGGGGGTGGACGTTGCCGGGTCGTGCGTCAACCCGCGGGCCGATACCTGGTTCCTGGAGGATGGACCCATGACCAGTCGGCGCGCGGTGGTGGTCGGAGCGGGGATCGGCGGCCTGGCCGCGGCGGCCGGGCTGCACGCGGCCGGATGGGAGGTCACCGTCTGCGAACGGGCCGCGCGGATCGAGCCGGCCGGGTCGGGTCTGGCCCTGGCGCCGAACGGCCTGCGGGCGCTGGACACCATCGGGGCCGGGGACGCGGTCCGGGCGCTGGCCGTGCCGCAGGAGCCTGGTATCCGCCGCAGCGACGGGCGCTGGCTGACCCGCGGCACCGGGCGGGTGATCAGCGACCGGTTCGGCGATCCGGTCATCCTGGCCACCCGGACCGCGGTCGTCGAGGCCGTGGCGGCGCGGGTCCCGTCCTCGGTGCTGCGATGGTCCACGGTGGTCACCTCGGTCGATCCGGGCTCTGCCTCGGCCCCGGCCCGGGTTTCGACCAGCGGCGGTGAGCTGGCCGCGGACCTGGTGGTCGCGGCCGACGGGATCGGTTCGGCGACCCGGGCGGCGCTGTTTCCCGGCCATCCCGGCCTGCGGTACGCGGGCTTCACGACCTGGCGGATGCTGGCGGACCCGGTGGCCGGCCCGGGCGGACCTGGCGGGACGGATGGGCCGGGCGGCCCGGGCGGGCCGGATGGGCCTGGCGGGCCGGTGCCGATGGCCGAGAGCTGGGGACGCGGCACGGTGTTCGGGGTCATGCCGCTGGCCGACGGCCGGGTCTACTGTTACGCGGCGGCCCCGGCGGCCCCGGGCAGCCGTGCTCCCGGTGGGGACGAACTGGCCGAGCTGGTCCGCCGGTTCGGCCGCTGGCACGACCCGATCCCGGCCTTGCTGGCCAGAGTGCCGGGCGACCAGGTCCTGCGGCTCGACGTGGCCGAGCTGGCCGCGCCGCTGCCGTCCTTCCACTGCGGCCGGGTGGCGCTGCTCGGCGACGCGGCCCACCCGATGACGCCCAACCTGGGTCAGGGTGCGTGCCAGGCCCTGGAGGACGCCGCAGTTCTCGCCCGGCTGACGGCCGGAGCCGTTGCGTCCGCTTCGCCCGCTTCCGCTTCGCCCGCAGACGCCGTGCCCGCAGACGCCGTGCCCGCGGCGCTGGCCGCTTACACCGCGGCCCGGCTGCCGCGCACCACCGACATCACCCGCTGGTCCCGGCGCGCGGCCACCATGACCACCTGGACCTCACGGCCCGCCACCGGGCTGCGCGACACCGCCGTCTGGCTGTCCGGGAAGCTCGCGCCGACCGCCCCGCTGCGCGGCCTGACCCGGATCTACGACTGGCGCCCGCCGGACGGCTAGCGGGCGCAGGGGAGGTCGACGGTGATCAGGGTGGGGCCGCCGGGCGGGCTGGCGAGCTCGAAGGTCCCGTCGACCGCGGCGGCGCGCTTGGCCAGGCCGGCCAGGCCAGTGCCGCGGGAGGGATCGGCGCCGCCCGCGCCGTCGTCGGTGACGATGATGTGCAGCCGGTCGCCGACCCGCTGCACGACCACCTCGGCCTGGCTGGCCTGGGCGTGCTTGGTGATGTTGGTCAGGCTCTCGGAGACCACGAAGTAGGCCACCGCCTCGATCGTGGCGGACGGGCGGCGCGGCAGGTCCACGGTCAGCCGGACCGGGATCGGCATCCGCGCGGCCACGCCGGACAGGGCCGCGTCCAGGCCCCGGTCCTCGAGCACGGCCGGGTGCAGGCCGCGGATCAGGTCGCGGAGCTCGGCCAGGGCCGCCTTGGCGTCCTCGTGGGCCTCGGCCAGAGCCTGCTGGGCCTGCTCGGCGGTGCGGGCCTGGACCCGGGCCAGGCCCAGGTTCATGGCCAGCGAGACCAGCCGCTGCTGGGTGCCGTCGTGCAGGTCCCGCTCCAGGCGGCGCCGTTCGGCGTCGGCCGCGTCGACCGCGCCGGTGCGGGTCTGGGTCAGGTGCTCCACCCGGTGTTCCAGCTCCTCGGCCCGGCTGGGACCGAGCAGGGCCCGCGCGGCTCGGGCGTCGAGCGCCGTGACCGCGGCGGTAAGCCACGGCGCCGCGGCCAGCAGCACCAGGCCGGCCACGGTCAGCCAGACGTCCGTCGGGATGGGCAACGTCCGGTGGAGATGGTCGGGGGGCGAGGACTGGCCGCCGTTCAGCAGGCCGCCCCGCGGCCGCGTCCAGGCGTAGGCGTACACCAAGGTGCCGACCAGACCGGCCAGCCACGTCGCGCAAGCGAGGATCGCGGCGGCGGCCAGCGCCGGCCCGGCCAGCAGGTGGTAGGCGAGCTGGCGCCAGGTGGCGGCCGAGCGGGCGTAGCTGGCCAGGCCCGTCTTGGTCCACTCGACGGCCGGCTGGGGCGGTATCTCTACTCCGGCCGCGGCGCCCAGGCGGTGCCGCTGCATCGCGGTGAGCGCGGGGGCGGCCAGGAACACGACGATGAGGCTGACCGGCGCCAGCGGCCACAGCCTCCCCCAGGTCACCGGCCACACCACCGGGAACCAGTTCAGCCGCCACCGCAGGCCGTAGGTCCAGGCCAGCACGATGAACAAGGCGAGGAGCTGGGCCGGGATGCCGACGGCCAGGCAGATGGCCTGGCGCCAGGCGCGCGGCGACCACGGGACGCGCCGGTGCGGCGCGTCCTGACGCCGGGCGGGGGTGGTGGCCATGTCTTCCACGGTAGGTGACCGGGCCGGGCCTGCCCATACAGGCTGGTTCACCATCGGGGGTGGTGCTGGCCCCACCCCCGATTCGGGGGCCTGGGTCAGTGTGCCCGGCCCCCCGGGCGTGACACCGTGGCGTCAGTATCCAGACCCAGGAGGATCTGATGATTGACCACAGTGCGCCCGGCGATGTGATCCGGCTGGACGGCGTGACCAAGACCTACCAGTCCGACGGTCCGCCCGCGCTGGCGGAGGTCAGCATGGGCGTGGCGGCCGGCGAGGTGGTGGCCATCATGGGCCCGTCGGGCAGCGGGAAGTCCACGCTGCTCAACCTCATCGCCGGCCTGGACCGGCCCAGCGCCGGGACCGTCACCGTGGCCGGGCGGCGGATCGACGCCCTCGGCGAGGGCGCGCTGGCCAGGTTCCGGGCCCGCCACGTCGGGATCATCTTCCAGTTCTTCAACCTGCTGGACGACCTCACCGTGGAAGACAACGTGCTGCTGCCCGCCCAGCTGGCCGGGGCGTCCCGGCGGCAAGCCCGGGCGCGGGCCACCGAGCTGCTGGCCCGGATGGGCATCGAGGAGTACCGCGACACCTACCCGGCCCGGATGTCCGGCGGCCAGCGGCAGCGGGTGGCCATCGCCCGGGCGCTGGTCAACCAGCCCGCGGTGCTGCTGGCCGACGAGCCGACCGGGGCGCTGGACACCGCGACCGGGCAGGACATCGGGCGGCTGCTGCGCGAGCTCAACCAGGGCGGCCAGACGCTGGTGCTGGTGACCCACGACCCGGACCTGGCCGAGCGGTACGCGGCCCGCACGGTACGGATCGTGGACGGACGGCTGGACGGCGTGGGCGCGGGGGTCCTGCGATGAGCAGCTGGCCCCGTGTTAGCTGGTTCGCGGCGGTCAGAACCGCTACCGGCGGGATGCTTCGGCACAAGGTGCAGGCGGTGGTACTCGGCATGGTGCTATTGGTCGCCACCGCCTCGGCCACGCTCGGCTTCGCGCTGCTGGCGGCCAACGACGGTCCGTTCATCCGCGCCTTCAACGCCCAGGACGGGGCGCACCTGATCGTCACCGTGAACCCGGCGCGGGCCAGCTCGGGGCAGCTGGCCGCCACCCGCACCCTGCACGGGGTGACGGCGATGGCCGGGCCGTTCGGTGAGGCGACCGTCCAGTCGGCGTGGCAGGGCCAGCCCTTCGGGCAGCTCACGCTCGTCGGGCGGTCCTCCCCCGGCGGGCCGGTGGACGACGTGGTGCTGAACGCCGGACGCTGGGCCAGCGGGCCGGGCCAGATCGTGCTGAACAACACAGCGGGCGGCGGCGGCCCGGTGGTCGGCAGCAAGATCATCGTCACCGGACTGCCGCGCGCCGTCATCTTGACCGTGGTCGGCTTCGCGAGCTCTATCACCAACACGGCCGACGGCTGGGTCGCCCCGGCCGAGGTGGCCAGCCTGCAGGCCCCCGGCGCCGCGCCGAGCGCGCAGCTGATGTACCGGTTCGCCAGCGCGGGCACCGCCGCGCAGGTCAGTGCCGACCTGGCGGAAGTCACAGGGGCACTCCCGCCGGGCGCGGTGACCGGGGCCGGCTCCTGGCTGACCGCGGAGAGCCAGAACACTGGCAACGGCGCGATCATGGAGCCGTTCGTGGTCGCGTTCGCGCTCATCGGCCTGATCATGGCGGTGCTCATCGTGGCCAACGTGGTCAGCGGCGCGGTGGCCGCCGGGTACTACCGGATCGGCGTGCTGAAGAGCATCGGCCTGACCCCGGCTCAGGTCGTGCTGGCCTACCTGAGCCGGGTCGGCGTGCCGGCGCTGGCCGGATGCGTGCTCGGGGTGGTGGCGGGCAACCTGCTGGCCATCCCGGTGCTGCACCAGTCGGCCGACGCCTACGGCGTGGGCAGCCAGTCCGTGCCGTTGTGGGCGTCGGTCGCCGCGCCGGCCGGGATGCTGGTGCTGACCGTGCTGGCCGCGTTCGGCCCGGCGCTGCGCGCCGGGCGGCTGTCGGCCACCCAGGCCATCGCGGCGGGCCGGGCCCCGAACGCAGGCCGGGGTTACGCCGCCTACCGGCTCGCCGCCCGGCTGCGGCTGCCGCGTCCGGTGGGCATGGGCCTGGCCGCGCCGTTCGCCCGGCCCGCGCGCACGCTGGTGAGCCTGGCCGCGATCGCGTTCGGGGCCACGGCGGTGATCTTCGCGTTCGGGCTGAGCGCCTCGCTGAGCCGCGCCGCGGGCATCCAGACCCTGTCGGCCACGGTCCCGGTGGAGATCCAGCAGGACGGCCCGGGCGGCGGCCCGAACCAGATCCCGACGGCCCAGCAGGACGCGGCGGTGACCGCCGCGCTGAACGGCGAGCTGGACACGGCTCACCAGACCCTGGTGTACGAGAACCAGCTCAAGGTGACCGGGATGTCCGGCACCGCGAACGTCACGGCCTTCTCCGGCGACTCCGCGTGGATCGGGTACGGCGTCATCGCCGGGCACTGGTACGACGGGCCGGGCCAGGTCGACGTCAACACCGCGTTCCTGAACGCCAGCGGCCTGGCCATCGGCGATACCACCACCATCGACACCGGGACCGCCCAGGTCACGGTGCGCATCGTCGGGGAGGTGTTCCACCCCAGCAGCGAGCCCGCGGTGTACGGCAGCACGCAGACGCTGCCCGGCCTGGCCACGCCGGCGAACGCGCAGCAGTGGGACGTCGGGCTGCGGCCGGGCACCAAAACCAGCGAGTACGTCGAGGCGGTGAACAGCGTCCTGGGCCGGAGCAGCCCGTGGGGGGCCACCACCCGGAAGGACGGCGGCAAGTTCTACGCGGTCGCGGTCAGCCTGGTCGGCCTGCTGGCCCTGATGGTCGCGATCGCGGCCGGGCTCGGCGTGCTCAACACGGTGCTGATGACGACCCGGGACCGGGTGCACGACCTGGGCATCTTCAAGGCGCTCGGGATGCGGCCGGGCCAGATGCTGACCATGGTGGTGTGCTGGATCGTCGGGCCCGCGGTGCTGGCCGCGGCGATCGCGGCGCCGGTCGCGGTGGCGCTGAACACGGCCACCGTGCACGCCATGGCCGCCACTGCGCACACCGGGATCCCGGCCAGCATCACCGAGGTGTTCCCGCCGGGCCGGCTCGCGCTGCTCTCGCTGGCCGCGCTGGCCATCGCGGTGGCCGGGGCGCTGGCCCCCGCGGCCTGGGCCGCCCGGGCCCGGCCCGCGGTGGCCTTGCGCACCGAGTGACGCGCCGGCGCCGGGTGCCCTAGCGTGGAACCCGTGACCCACGATCACCACCCGGGGACGGCCGGAGCGGCCCGTCCCCGGGTGGTGATCGCCGAGGACTCGGTGCTGCTGCTGGCCGGCCTGACCAGGCTGCTGGAGGCCGGCGGGTTCGAGGTGGCGGCCACCGCGGCCGACGCCGCCGAACTGCTGGCCGCGGTGGAGCGGCAGCAGCCCGACGTGGTGATCGTCGACGTCCGGATGCCGCCCACCCACACCGACGAGGGCATCCGCGCCGCGCTGGTCATCCGCGGCCAGTGGCCGGGCATCGCGATCTTGGTGCTGTCGCAGTACGTGGAGGAACGGTACGCGGCCGACCTGCTGTCGGCGAACACCCGTGGGGTCGGCTACCTGCTCAAGGACCGGGTGGCCGACGTGGCCGAGTTCCTGGACGCGCTGCGGCGGGTGGCGGCGGGCGGCACCGCGCTGGACCCGGAGGTGGTGGCGCAGTTGCTGGTCCGCCGGGGCGGCGACCCACTGGACGCCCTGACCCAGCGGGAACGCGACGTGCTGGCGCTGATGGCCGAGGGCCGCTCCAACACCGAGATCGCCGCGACCCTGGTCATCACCGACAGCGCGGTAAGCAAGCACATCAACTCGATCTTCGCCAAGCTCGAGCTGTACCCGGGCGACGTGGGCCACCGGCGGGTGCTCGCGGTGCTGCGCTACCTCGGGGAAGGCCCGCAGTCGGCAGCGCCCAAATCGTTATGTCACGATCGCGTGGCTTAGCCGCATTGCCTTGCGGTTTGCCCTAGATTTGCCCGCCTAGCCATACGTAACGCGGGCGCATCGATGTCACGTCTGTCCCGGGCCGCTACGGCAGTAACGTCTGTGGCACTTCTCTACCGGAGTAGCCGGATGCCTCGCCCAACGCGCCGAGGAGGCTGCCTTGCTACATCGATACCGTCGGTACCTGCGAATGGCTGGCGCGCTGGCGCTGGCCGGCGGATCCCTGCTGGCGGGCGGTGCGCCCGCGGCCGCGACGGCCAGCATCTCGATCGGGCCGATGCTGCACAGCAAGTTCGCGTCATCCAGGCAGCCGCTCACGCTGGACGAATGCGAGACGATTTTCACCGTTCCCTGCTACGTTCCGGCTCAGATCCAGACCGCGTACAACGAGCAGCCCCTGTTCAACAGCGGGGTCACGGGCGCCGGGCAGACGATCGTGATCGTGGACTCATTCGGATCCCCGACGATCAAGGCGGACCTGGCTACCTTCGACGCCACATTCGGCCTGCCGGCCCCGCCGTCCTTCAAGATCATCCAGCCGGCCGGGAAGGTACCCGCCTGGGATCCCACCAACTCCGACATGCTCGGCTGGGCCGGGGAGACCACTCTGGACGTGGAGTGGTCGCACGCCATGGCGCCCGGTGCCAGCATCCTGCTGGTCGAGACCCCAGTGTCCGAGACCGAGGGCACGGCCGGCTTCCCGCAGATCGTAAAGGCCGAGAACTACGTCATCAACCATCATCTTGGCCAGGTGATCAGCCAGAGCTTCAGCGCGACCGAGGAGACCTTCCCGAGCGCCGCGTCGATCTACGCCTTGCGCAGCGCGTACTTCAACGCGCTGAAGAACCACGTGACGGTCCTGGCCGCGACCGGCGACGCCGGGGCGACCGACTACTCCAACGTCGCCGGGACCCTGCTGTACACCCATCCGGTGGTCGACTGGCCCGACTCTGATCCGCTGGTCACCGCGGTGGGCGGCACGCAGCTGTCGCTCCTGGCCACCGGCCAGCGGACCCAGGCCGACCGGGTGTGGGACGACAGCACCAACTACGCGCTGAACAACGTCTTCTTCGGCAGCCCCGGCCCGCAGGCGCTCGCCACCAGCGGCGGCAAGTCGACGGTCTTCGCCCGGCCGTGGTACCAGGACTCGGTGGCCGACGTGGTCGGCCAGAGCCGGGGCGTGCCGGACATCTCCATGAGCGCCGCTTGCTCCGGGCTGGTCAACACCTACCAGAGCTTCCCCGGCCAGCCGGTCGGCTGGTACGTGGACTGCGGCACGAGCGAGGCCACTCCGATGTTCGCCGGGATCGTGGCGCTGGCCGACCAGGTCGCCGGGCATTCCCTGGGCCTGATCAACCCGGCGCTGTACGCCATGTCGGCCGCGCACGCGCCCGGCATCGTCGACGTCACCATGGGGAACAACACGGTGTCGTTCCTCCAGCCCACCTTGGTCACGGTGCAGGGCTACCACGCGGGCCCGGGCTATGACCTGGCCTCCGGGGTCGGTACCGTCAACGCCGCCCTGTTCGTCCCCGAGCTGGCCCAGGCGGCCGGGGGCGGCGGGTACGGAGGGTAGCTAGCGGTAGTCAGTCAGCGGCCGGGCCCGGGCGGGCCCGGCCGCTGACGGTGTCAGGCGGTGCGGCGGCGGAACAGGACCATGCTCAGCAGGACCGAGGCGGCCAGGATGCCGCCGCACCAGGCCAGCGCGGCGATCAGCTGGCCGCCGGCCGGGTGGCCGAGCAGGAGGTTACGGAGGGTCTCGGTGACCGGGGTGGCCGGCTGGTGGCGGGCGAAGCCGCGCAGCCACCCGGGCATGGTCCGGACCGGGACAAAGGCGCTGCTGGCGTAGCTGAAGAACATCAGGAAGAACATGGCCCCGCTGGCCGCCTCGGGCGAGGACACGGCCAGCCCGAACGCCGCGGCCAGCCACGAGATCGCGGCCACGAACAATAGCAGGAGGCCGACGGCGGCGGCCAGCCGGGCCGGGTCCGAGTGCGGCCGGAAGCCGATGGCCACCGCGATCGCCGCCACCAGCACGGTCGAGACCAGGTTGCGCAGCAGGCTGGCCACCACATGCCCGGCCAGCACCACCGTACCGGGCACGTCCAGGGACCGGAACCGGTCGATGATGCCGCCGCTCATGTCCTGGCAGACGGTCACCGCGGTGGTCGAGGCCCCGGTGATCGCGCACAGCAGCAGCACCCCGGGCACCACGTATTCCTTGTAGCTGGTGCCGATGGCGACCGCCCCGCCAAACAGGTAGACGAACACCACCATCAGCATCACGGGCAGCAACAGCGCGGTCAGCAGCGCATCGGGGCTGCGGAGCGACAGCCGCAGGCTGCGTCCGGTCATGATCACCGCGTCAGACATGAGCGGCCTCCCGGCCGGGTGCGGTCAGGGCGAAGAAGACGTCGTCGAGGGTGGCGTCGCGCACGGCGAAACTGGCCACCAGGTCGCGACCCGGGTCGGCCTCGTCCAGCAGCGCGCGGACCTGGGCGGCGCGGCCGTCGGTGGCCACGCCCACGGTCAGCGCGACCGGGTCCAGGTGCACGACCCGGCCGGCCAGCAGCTGGCTGACCTGCTCGTACGCCCCCGCGGTCGAGCAGGTCAGGTCCAGACGCCGGGCGGCCACCCGCCGCTTGAGCTCGGCCGCGGTGCCCTCGGCGACCACCTGGCCGCCGTTCAGCACCGCGATCTGGCCGGCCAGCCGGTCGGCCTCCTCCAGGTACTGGGTGGTCAGGAACACGGTCACGCCGTCGGCGGCCAGGCCGGCGATGGCCCGCCAGGTAGTCAGCCGGCTCTGCGGGTCCAGGCCGGTGGTCGGCTCGTCCAGGAAGATCACCGACGGGTGCCCGGCCAGGCCGGCGGCCAGGTCGAGCCGGCGGCGTAGCCCGCCGGAGTAGGTGCCCACCCGGCGCCGGCCGGCCTGGGTCAGCTCGAACTGCTCGAGCAGTTCGGCCGCGCGCCGCCCGGCCGCGGCCCGTGGCAGCCCGGCCAGCCGGGCGATCATCCGCAGGTTCTCCTCGCCGGTCTGGGCCGCGTCCAGCGCGGCGAACTGACCGGTGAGGCTGATCCGGCGCCGGACCTGGCGCCGGTCACGGACCACGTCGAAGCCCGCGACCCGGGCCCGGCCGCCGTCGGCCCGGGACAGCGTGGCCAGGATGCGGACCGTCGTCGTCTTGCCCGCCCCGTTGGGCCCGAGCAGCGCGAACACGCTGCCGCGCGGGACCCGCAGGTCGATGCCGCCCAGCACCCGGACACCGCGGTAGGACTTGGCCAGGCCGCTCGCCTCGATGGCTAGTTCATCACTCATGTGCGTGACCCCTCGTATTCAACTGCGTATGCCATACGCATCTTTGCGTAAGCTATACGCAGTAATAGGATGCTGTCAACTGAGGGGAGGGATATGACCGGTACGGGAGTCACTGGGGGTATCCCGGGCAGCGTGGCGGCGGCGTGGGGGGTGCGGGAGCGGCCGCACAAGGGGCCCAGGCCGGCCCTCAGCCTGGGCCGGATCGTCGACGCGGCGGTGCGGGTGGCTGACGCCGAGGGGCTGGACGCGGTGTCGATGGGCCGGGTGGCGGCCGAGATCGGCACCGCACCCATGTCCTTGTACCGGCACGTGTCGTCCAAGGAGGAACTCCTGACCCTGATGGTCGACGCGGCCTGGGGGCCGGCCCCGGCCGGGCCGGAGCCGGGCGAGGGCTGGCGGGCCGGGCTGGCCCGCTGGGCCTGGACGTTGCGGGCCGAGGCCCGGCGGCATCCGTGGGCGGTCCGCATCCCGCTGAGCGGGCTGCCGGTCATGCCCAACGAGGTGGCCTGGTTCGAGAACGCGCTGGCCTGCCAGGCCGGCACCGGGCTGTCCGAGGCCCGCAAGGCGTCGGTGATCCTGCTGCTGGCCGGCTACGTCAGGAACCAGGTCACCACCGAGGCCGACATCGAGGCCGCGATCCGGGCCTCGGGGCTGACCCCCACCCAGTGGATGGCCTCCTACCCCCGGATGCTGGCCCAGCTGGCCGATCCGGCCCGGTTCCCCGCCCTGACCAAGTTCATCGCGGCCGGGGTGTTCGAGGCCGAGGACGGCCCGGACGACGAGTTCATCTTCGGCCTGGACCGCATCCTGGGCGGCGTGGCGGTGCTCATCGAGGCCGGGTGAGCGGGCCGCGGAAGGTGGGATTAGCACCACCGACAGCGAGCTGTTCCGCCGCCGAGAATAAAGACATGACGAGTGGTGTGATCCGGCGGAGCGGGCGGGCGTGCGGTCGCGGGGTGGTGCTGGGGGCGGCGGCGGTGGCGGGGCTCCCGTTGGTCGTCGTCTCGCTGGTCTGTGTCGTGCTGCTGGCCACGGGGATCGGGGTGCTGCTGGCGCCGGAGAGCCTGCTGGCCGTGCGGCGGCTGGCCAGCAGCCAGCGGCGCCAGGCGCGGGAGTGGTCCGGGGTGACGATCGTGAGCCCGTACCGGCCGCGGCCGGCCGGGATCACCAGCGGGCTGCGGGGCCAGCTGCGGTACTGCCGGTGGCTGCTGGCCGACCCGGCGACCTGGCGGGACCTGCTGTGGATGCTGGTCGGCGCGCCGGTCGGGGTGGCGCTCGGGCTGGCGCCCGCGGTGCTGACCCTCATCGGCCTGTGGGCCCTGGGAGCGGACCTCGGAACCCTGCTGTACGGCTGGTGGAACGCGGCGCCGCCGACGGCCGAGTACCAGGTGCTCTTCCTGAGCATGCTGCCGCTGGGCCTGGCCGGGCTGGTCGCGGGCCCGCGGCTGCTCAAGGCGCACGCCCAGACCGCCTCCGCGCTGCTGGCCCCGACCCGGGCGGAGATGGCGGCGCAGGTGGGGCGGCTGACCGAGTCCCGGTCCCAGGTGGTGGACTCCTCCGCCGCCGAGCTGCGCCGGATCGAGCGGGACCTGCACGACGGGGCGCAGGCCCGGCTGGTCTCGGTGGGCATGAGCATCGGCCTGGCCG
>Ga0335081_10014985_pt1 | contig 12546 bp, 12 predicted proteins | sample Lox_Sample_35_FD_206713 | JGI IMG/M metagenome (GOLD analysis project Ga0335081, IMG submission 206713) | Soil microbial communities from Loxahatchee National Wildlife Refuge, Florida, United States - Lox_Sample_3.5 | ecosystem: Environmental > Terrestrial > Soil > Wetlands | place: USA...
CCTCGGGACAAGCCCGAGGATGACAAGGAGGAAAGCGAGCGGCTGATGCGAAGGGTCAGGACGAAGACCTAGTTCGGCGTGCTCCTGGCGCTCGACGCGCCTTCCACCTCTCCCAGGGGGAGAGGTGAAGAGTGCGGCACTCGCAAAGCAGGGAGAGGAACTAGCTCGTCGTGATCTTGGGCGGGCGCGTCTTGCCGGTCCGGGCCCGCGCCTGATCGGCGAGCTCTTTGAGCTTGGCCTGGCTCTCCGGCGTCACCATGCCGCCCGAGATGATCACCTTGGCCGCATCCTCAATGCTCATGTCGAGAAAGATCACGCTGCGCCGGGGCAGGAAGCAGACAAACCCAGTCGGCGGCACGATGCCCGTCGGCATGAACACGCTCAAGAGATCGCTCTCGCCCCCGGGCTTGACCGCGCCGACCTCGCCCGTCGTCTCGCCCGTCACGAACACGATCGACCACAGGCCCTTGGAGGGAAACTCGATGAGCCCGACCTTCTGAATGCCCTGGTTGGGGCCGGTCGCGGTGATCACCGACTCGAAGATCTGCTTCAGCGCGCGGTAGACGTTGCGCACGATCGGCATGCCGCCGACCATCTGCTCGCCGAACGAGATGAGCGTGCGCCCCAACAGGTTGGCGGCAAGCGCGCCGATCAGCGTCAGCGCCACGATGCCGACGATGAGGCCGAAGCCCGGCACCGCGAAGGGCAGATAGGTATCGGGCAGGTAGGCCTTGGGAACGAACGGCTTGATCCAGGCGTCGGTGACGTTGATGAACCACCAGGCGAAGTAGAGCGTGATGGTCACCGGGCCGACGATGACGAGGCCGGTGAGGAAGTAGTTCCTGAGCCGCGCGCCCAAATGCCAGACCGGCGGCGTGTCCTCCTTGGTGAGCCGTTGCAGGCCGACCCGCAGTTGCGCGGATGGGCCATCCGGCTGACGCTCGTTCCCGTCTGAAGCGTTCATCGGTGATCCACAGGTGCTGGCCTGCTCGCGCCGGCACGAGAGTCCGGCGGCGGCGATCTTCCCACGGTTCGCCGCGGAGAAGAAGAGACGAGCTGCGAGGGCTGACAACCCGTGCGGGATAAGCTTGGGCTACTGCGTCACAACCAGGCAGTCGAACCCGCTCGAGCGCAGGCCGCCGCAGAGCTGCTGCGGCTCCTTGGCGTCGGCGTAGGGGCCGATGCGCACGCGGTAGAAGGTGCCCATGTTGCCGAGCACCGCCTCCGAGATCTCGGGCTGACGCGGGCCGAGCTCGCTGCCGTGATCCGCCATGAGCTTGGCGGCGAGCGCGTCCGCCTCGCTGCGCGAGCGCACGGCGGCAACCTGCAAGCGGAATTTGCCGGAGGGCTCGCGCGCAGCGGCTTTCTCCGGCTTCGATTCATTGCTCGAGGTCGACACCTTGGTGACGAAGGCGGTGCCGACGTCGGGCCCGGGCGCGGCGGTCTTCACCTGGGTCGTGTCGCCCCAGCTCGCCGGCGCCGCGGCGGGAGCAGCGACCGCGGCGGGAGCCGGCGCCGGGGCCGGTTGCGGCGCGGGCGGAGAGATCGAGGAGGTCGTGACGGCCCCGTCGTTGGCGTTGGGGGCCGGGGGCGGGGTGCTCGACGAGCCGCCGCCGAAAATGCTGCCGATGCTGCTGAAGAAGCCGCCGGTGCCGCCCGACGTTTGCGGTGCGGGTGCAGCCGGAGCGCTTGCGGGCGCTGCAGCTGCGGGCGCTGGCGTTGTTGCGGCTGCCGCCGGCGCTCCGGGGCTGTTGCTCATGGCCGTCTGCCAGCCCGTCGGATTGGTCGTGCTCGCGTCGGCGACCGAGTTCGACGACTGCGGCACGTCGGGCACGGAGCTGATGCCCGCTTCCTGGTAGGCGGCGGCGCGGTTCTTCAAGGCCGCGTCGCGATCGGCGCCCACGAGGCCGTCCTTGAGCCACAGGGCGCTAGTCAAATCGGAGATGGCGAGACCGGGCTTGCCGAGCTTGCGATTGGCGAGGCCGCGGTAGTAGAGGGCGCGCGCGATCTGCTGCCCACTAAGGCCGGCACGCAAGGCCGCATCGAGACCCTTGATGGCTTCGTCGGCCTTGCCGCTCTCGTACGCCTTGATCGCGGCTTCGAGCGTGCGCTTGGCGATCTCCGCGATTTTCTGCTTATCGTCGCCCGCAGCGGCTTGCTCCTGATCCGCCGCATCGCCGGGCTTGTTGGCGGCGCCCGCCTTCTTCTTAGGCGCGGTCGTCTGCGTGGGGCCGTCGAAAGCGGCAAGCGGCAGTGCACTCGCGGCAAGTATCGCGAGTGCCGCAAGAATGCGCGCGACGTTTCCCATAAGCTCCCTATCCGTAGCCTGCGTGGCCGCGGCCCCCAGCCGTACCGTCCAAACTATGTTAAGCGGCGGATCGAGGCAAATCCGCGGCCAGCCCACTGGGGGTTTCTTGGGGGTATCCCCTACTCCACCGTCACCGACTTGGCGAGATTGCGGGGCTGATCGACGTCAGTGCCCATGATGACCGCCGTGTGATAGGCGAGAAGTTGCACGGGCACGGCATAGATGAGCGGATTGGTGAACGCCGATGCCGACGGCATCCCGATGTGGGCGGCGACCTTGCAGCCGATCTCCTCGGGCGAGGCGTCGGAGATGAGGATGATCTGGCCGCCGCGGGTGGCGACCTCCTGCATGTTGGAGACCGTCTTCTCGAAGAGGTCGTCCTTGGGCGCCACGACGATCACGGGCACGTTCTCGTCGATGAGGGCGATGGGCCCGTGCTTGAGCTCGCCCGCCGCGTAGCCCTCGGCGTGCAGGTAGGAGATCTCTTTGAGCTTCAGCGCGCCCTCGAGCGCCAAGGGATAGCTCGTGCCGCGGCCGAGGTAGAGCACGTCGCGGGCCTTCGACAGGATGTGCGCGATCGCCTCGTACTGCTGCTCGTTGCGCAACACGGTGGAGATGTGGCGCGGCACCTCGATCAGCGCCTTGACCAGCGCGCGCTCCTCGTCCTTGCCGAGCAGGCCGCGCTCGCGCCCCAGCGCCAGCGCGAGGCACGCGAGCACTGCGAGCTGGCAGGTGAACGCCTTGGTCGAGGCGACGCCGATCTCGGGGCCCGCGAGCGTCGGCAGCGCCACGTCGGATTCGCGCGCGATCGTGGAGGTGCGCACGTTGACGATGGATGCGATGCGCTGGCCTTCGGCCTTGGCGTGCCGCAGCGTCGCCAGCGTGTCGGCCGTCTCGCCCGACTGCGAGACGAAGAGCGACAGGCCGCCCTTGCCGAGTGGGGGCTCGCGGTAGCGCATCTCGGAGGCGACGTCGATCTCGACGGGGAGCCGCCCGAACCGCTCGATCCAGTATTTGCCGACGAGGCCCGCGTAGTAGGCGGTGCCGCAGGCCGACAGCGTGACACGCGACAGCGAGGCCAAGTCGGTCCCGAGCGCGGGGAACTTCACGGTTCCGGCCGCCATGTCGAGGTAGTTCGACAGCGTGTGGCTGATTACCTCGGGCTGCTCGTGGATCTCCTTGGCCATGAAGTGGCGGTGATTGCCCTTGTCGACGAGCAGCGAGCTCGCGACGGACTTCACGAGCGGGCGCTCGACGCGCGCGCCCGAGCGGTCGAAGATCTCGACGCCGGAGCGGCGCAGCACCGCCCAGTCGCCCTCCTCGAGGTAGGTGATCGCGTCGGTGAAGGGCGCGAGCGCGATGGCATCGGAGCCGAGGTACATGGAGCCGGTGCCGTGCCCGATGGCGAGCGGGCTTCCTTGGCGGGCGGCGATCATCAGATCGTCGTGGCCGGCGAAGATGATGGCGAGCGCGAAGGCGCCCTGCAGGCGGGCGAGCGCGTTCTTGACGGCGGCCTGCGGCGTAGCGCCCTTGCCGAGCTCGTCGGTGATGACGTGGACGATCGCCTCGGTGTCGGTGTCGCTCTCGAACACGTGGCCCTTGGCGGTGAGCTCGGCCTTGAGCTCGCGGAAGTTCTCGATGATGCCGTTGTGCACGACCGAGACCTTGCCGTTCATGTGCGGGTGCGCGTTGCGCTCGGTGGGGCGGCCGTGGGTGGCCCAGCGCGTGTGGCCGATGCCGGTGTGGCCGTTGAGCGGCTCCTTCAAGAGACGGCCTTCGAGATTCCTGAGCTTGCCCTCGGCGCGGCGGCGCTCCAGGTGGCCGTTCTCGACGGTCGCGATCCCAGCGGAGTCATAGCCGCGGTACTCGAGCCGGCGCAGGGCGTCGATGAGGTCGGTGGCGACCGCCTTCTGCCCGATGATTCCGACGATGCCGCACATGTCTCTTTGGTTCTCTTCGTGGTTCTCTTCGGTCCTGTGCCTTGTTAAGGCCGTTAAGGCTCTTAACGGCCTAGATAGTGCTATATTTTGATTAATATCAGGCTCAAATCACACTGTGTTTCAGAGATATCGGCTTGTAGCCCGACTTGTCATCCCGCCTTCGCCTTGCGCCGCCCCATCATGGCGCGGAACTTCGCCGCCCAGCCTGGCCGTTCCTCCTGCTTTGAGCGCTCGAGCGCGAGGGCATCCGCCGCCACATCCTTGGTGATGACGCTGCCCGAGCCGATGTAGGCGCCGTCGCCGATCTTGACCGGCGCGACGAGCGAGGAATTGGAGCCGATGAAGGCGCCGGCGCCGATCTCCGTGCGGTGCTTGTTGAAGCCGTCGTAGTTGCAGAAGATGGTGCCCGCACCGATGTTGGCGCCAACACCGACCGCGCCGTCTCCGAGATAGGAGAGGTGGTTGGCCTTGGCGCCTTCCCCCAGTGTCGCGTTCTTCACCTCGACGAAATTGCCGACGTGCACGTCCACGCCCAGATCGGCGCCGGGGCGCAGCCGCGCGAAAGGTCCGACGCGCGCACCGCGGCCGATGTGCGCACGTTCGATGTGGCAGTTGGCCTTGATCTCGACGCCATCCTCCACGCTAACACCGGGGCCGAAGAACACATTGGGCTCGATGACGACATCGCGGCCAAGGCGCGTGTCGTAGGACAGCCAGACCGTCTCCGGGGCGATCATCGTCACGCCCTCGCGCATTGCTGAAAGCCGCGCGCGGCGCTGGAAGATCCCTTCCGCGGCGGCGAGCTGATCGCGCGAGTTGATGCCCAGCACCTCCTCCTCCCCGCAGGCGACGACGGCCGCGCGCGCCCCGCTCCGGCGGGCGATCTCCACCGCGTCCGTCAGGTAGAACTCGCGCTTGGCGTTATCGTTGCCGATACGGCCGAGCACGCCGAGGAGATCGTCCAGCCGGAACCCCATGACGCCCGAGTTGCACAGACGGATGCGGCGCTCAGACTCGCTTGCATCCTTGTCCTCGCGAATGGCCGCGAGCCAGCCGCCTGCGTCCGTCAACAGCCGCCCATATCCAGCCGGATCGGCCGCCTCGAACCCGAGCACGGCAACGCCCGCGCTCTGATCGAGCGAGGAGAGCAGCCGCTGCAGCGTCGGTGCGGTCAACAGCGGCGTGTCGGCGTAGAGGACGAGCACGTCCCCCTGGTGGCGCGCGAGCGCGTCGCGGGCTGCGAGCACCGCGTCCGCGGTCCCGTTGCGCTGCGCCTGTATGAACACCTGCGCCGATGGTGCCTCGCGCAGAGCCTCGGCGCGCACGCCCTCCATCTCGGGACCAACGACGACGGCGAGCGAAACGGGCGCAAGCTCGCGCGCGGCGCTGAGCACGTGCGCCAGCAGCGAGCGGCCGGCGATCTTGTGCAGCACTTTGGGCAGCGCCGATTTCATGCGCGTGCCCTCTCCGGCGGCGAGAACGACGATGAGTAGCGGGCGGGGGGTCATCCGGCCTCAGGGTTCGGGTGGCTACGCATGCACGGTAACTTTGACTGGCGCGGGGGCGCGAGTATCGGCGACCGAGAAAGCAGCACGTCTCATACCGCCCGCGCCGGGTCGCGAACAAGACAGGCCCGATTTTGCAGCCGTCATGCCCCTCCGCCCAGCGATCGACGCTTGTTGCAATCCCATCACAGCCGGCCCGGCAAGCCCTTTGATTCGTTGGGCGTCGTGATGCCCCCGGCGTCGTCCACAAGCTGGGCGGTGGAATTGGGGACCCCGCGTTGACCCTAACTGAGAGACTCAACCACCATCCAACTCGATTCCCTGGCAATCCGGTAGCAGCCAGGCTGGTCTGCGCGTTTGCTCAATCAAGCGAATCGGGTTCAACCGTCAAACGTCCAACCCTCGGAAACAGAAAACGATGTCGGACCAAATGCAGAAGCCGCGCCGCCGAATCTTCAATGCCTACGTCCTCTTTTGGATGCTGGGGGCTGCATTTGCGGCAACCTACCTCGCCGTGCTCGGAAGGCATCCGGAGCTGTTTGCGAAATCGCAGACCGGTCCCGATCTCGAACAGCAGCTGGCGCAGACTCAGCGCGACGTAACCCGCGCCATTTCCGATATCGACCCGCTGAAGGAAAGCGTGGGGCAGATCAGGACGGACGTCGACAACCTCAAGACCGCCCAGCAGCAAGCGAGCGACCGCGACCAGCTGCTCCTCGACAAGCTGACAACGCTCGAGAGCTCGGCCACGGCCGGCAAGACGATGGGGCAGGCCGAGACGACCCCGCCTGCCGCCAAGCCCGAGCCGCACAAGACGGTAGCTGCGGCCGCGCCGGAGGCAGCTGAAGGTCCGGCCACGGTGCCGCCGATCAAAGCGCAGAAGAAGACCGCTGCTGCGGCTCCCAAGAGCCCCGCCATCGAGACCGGCAGCATCGCCAGCCCGAAGACCGCGCAAGCCGCTGCGGCCGCGGCGAAGCCCGCGCAGATCGGGCTCTTGCTCGGCAATGCACCCTCGGTTGACGCCGTCAAGCTCAACTGGACCATTCTCAACGACCGCCACGCCGATGCGGTGCGCAACCTGCATCCGCGCTATGTGGCGATGGGTAAGGGCGCCGAGCGCACCTACGCGCTGCTCGCGGGCCCAGTCTCCTCGCCGGAGCAGGCAAAGACGCTGTGCAAGCTGATGCTCGATCGCGGGGTTGCCTGCGAGGTCAGCACCTACCGCGGCACCGCGTTCTAGCTCCGCGCCGCCCCTAGAGGTCGGCGGCGGCGAAGGTATCGCACGCCTGCAGCTTTCCGCTGGCAATGCCGCGCTCGAACCAACGCACGCGCTGCGCGGAGCTGCCGTGTACGCCGCGCGATGCGTCCCCGCCGGGCGCCAAGCTGTCGTCGCCGATGCTGCCGACGACGGCGCGCATCTCCGCCCGGAAGCGGCCCGACTTCGCCCACGCATCGCTCGCCTCTATCCAGACACCCGCCAGGCAATCGGCCTCGAGCTCGAAGCGGCGCTGGATCTCGGCCCGGCTCCAGGGCTGGGACCTGACTGCCATTTGCAGGAGCTGGAAGCGGCCGAAGATGTTCTGGATGTGGTGGCTGATCTCGTGCCCGATGAGGAACGTGATGCCAGCTTCGCCCTCGGGCCCGAACTTGGCCATCAAGGTGTTGGCCGCATCGACGCCGATGAAGACGGTTGCGTTGCCGCTGCAGTAGGCCGGCCCGTCGCCGGTATACAGGCCGAAACAGTTGGAGGGAGCGAGGTGGTCGACGAAACGCACATTCACGTTGCCGACCTCGAGCGCGTCCTTTGCGACGAGGCGCTTCCAGGTGGCGATGGCGTCATCGAGTGCACGCGCGACGATGGCGCGCAGCCGCATCTCGCGGGGCGGTAGGCCGCTCTCCGACGCAACGGCGGGCACCTCGATACGGCCCACGTCCGCGTCCGCACCCTGCGAAGCCCCGCCTCCCAGCGCCACCGCGGCCGCGAAGAGAGCGGCGGCCGAGAGCCTACGGGTTATTGCTGAAGGTGTCGCAGGCATTGATGTCGCCCGACTCGAGACCAGCCTTGAACCATTTGACGCGCTGCGCCGAGGTGCCGTGCGTGAACGATTCCGGCACCACGCGCCCTTGCGTCCGCTTTTGGATCATGTCATCGCCGATCTGGCTCGCGGCGTTGAGCCCTGCCTCCACGTCGCCCGGCTGCAGCCGTTTCTTGACCTGATCGTTGAGGTTTGCCCACACGCCCGCGAAGCAGTCGGCCTGCAGCTCCATGCGCACCTGCAGAGCATTCGCGGTCGCTTGGTCCGATTGGTCCTTCAGCTCCTGCACCTTGTCCGCGATGCCGAACAGCTTCTGCACGTGGTGGCCGACCTCGTGCGCGATCACATAAGCCTGGGCGAAGTCGCCCGGCGCGTTGAACCGGCGCTTGAGCTGATCGTAGAAGGCGAGGTCGATGTAGACCTTGCGGTCGAGCGGGCAATAGAACGGCCCCATGGCGGCGACGCCGACGCCGCAGGCCGTGCGCGTGGCGTCGGTGAACAGCACCATCTGCGGGTCGACGTACTTTTTGCCGATGCTCGCGAACTCCTGCGTCCACACGTCCTCGGTGTCGGCCAGCACCTGCGAGACGAACCGCTTCATGTCGTCCTGGTTGGTGACGGCGGTGCCCCCGGGAAGCCCGGGGATGTCGGTCGGCGAGCGGCGCGCCACACGGCCGGGGTGCTCCTGCTGCTCCGACTGCGGCAACTGTACTTGCGGGAAGTTGCCCTCGCTCAGAAGCTCGAGCGGATTGATGCCAAGCGCCCATAGGATGAGGCCGATGACGATCAGCGTGCCGAGGCTGCCGCCGGTCAACGGGATCTGGATGGCGCGTCCGTCGCCATCGCCGCCGGGAAACGGGAACATAGGCCCGCGTTCGCCGCGCCGATCCTCTACGTTGTCGCTTTGCCGGTCGTCCTCGCCGTAGCGCATGCCACACTCCGCCCTTGCCGCCAGCGCCGGTGACCCCCGCGGACGCTTCTCGGCGGCATTGTGCGCGGATTAAGAGCGGTGACAAGGGCCCCTTAGTCCGAGCGGGCTGAGCCTGTTCGCGGCGCGCCTTTAATGGGTAGCGGGGGCGGCAGCGCCGGAGGCAACGCAGCCGTTGCGGCCACCGGCAGTTTGGCCTTGGCAAGCGGCTTCAACAGGCTGCGGACGGCGCGCGAGGCCGCGATTGTGCCCTCGTTGGCGAACGCTTCATGGTTCTTCTCGATCTCTTTCAAATCGTAGCGATAGTTGACCATGAGGCCGAAAGCTTCGGCGAGGCCCTTGGGCGAGGGATCGGCCATCCAGTTCAACCGCTCGAGCCGGGCACCGTTGCCGAGGTGGAAGCGTGCGACCGCGTCGACGGGCTTGCCGTCGCGGCGCTTGGCCTCGAGGAAATAATAGGCGGCAAGCGCCAGCACATCGTCACCGGGCTCACTCTCCTCGCTGTCACCGCTTCCCGGCTCTGTCGCGGTCAAGCCCCCGACCTCCTGCAGCAGCAGGCGCGCCTGGGCGCCGACCTGATCGGGCACGCCGGCCTCACCCGGCGCGTTGGCCGCGTCGCGCAGCCAATCGGCAAACGCGGGGACCGGCGAGAGCGTGACAAAGGTCTTGAGCCGTGGCTCCTCACGCGCCAGCTCCTCGACCACCTGCTTCAACAGGAAGTTGCCGAAGGAGATGCCCTTGAGGCCATCCTGGCAGTTGGAGATCGAATAGAACACCGCGGTGATCGGCGCGCTCGCGGCCGCATCCGGCTGCGGCTCATCCAAGACCTGTCTGATCGCTCCGGGCACGGCGTGCAACAGCGCCACCTCGACGAAGACGAGCGGCTCATCGACGAGCGAGGGGTGGAAGAAGGCAAAGCAGCGCCGGTCGGCGGGATCGAGCCGTCGGCGCAGGTCGTCCCAGCTTTTGATCTCGTGCACGGCCTCGTAGCGGATGATCTTCTCCAGGATCGCCGCCGGCGTGTTCCAGTCGATGCGCTTGAGCACCAGAAAGCCGCGGTTGAACCACGAGTAGAGGAGCCGCCGCAGGTCGGCATCGACGGCGGCGAGCGCCGGGTCGTCGTCAAGGGGCGCGCTAAGCAGGTCGCGGCGCATGGAGACGATCTCGGCGGTGGCGCCGGGCGCGAGGTTCAAGCGGCGGAAGAACTCGAGCCGCGGGCTGTCGAGCGCCTTCTGCAGGCGCCCGAGGGTCACGTCGCCGGGGTCGTCGAGATAGGCTTGCGCAGCCTCGGCGACGCGGCCGGCATCAGGCCTCAGCTCGGTCGCGAGGAAGCGGAAAAAGGTGAGCCGGTCGCCGGCATCGAGTTGTGCGTACCGGTCCAAGAGCTCGCTCGCGATGGCGACGCCCGAGGCCTCGCCGCGCCCGGAGATCAGCACGCGGGACAGCTCCTCGACGTCGGCTTCCGCGCCGGCGCCGAACAGCGAGCGCGGGAGCAGCGCGCGCCCCCGGTCGGCGATGGAGCCCAGCAGCTCCTGCAGGAAAGAAACGTTCACGTCTAACAACCCTTCCGTCTAACCGGCACATCCGCCGTCGCCCTCAATGGGCAGGTAGTGCGGGCCTCGTCATCGCTCAAGCCATGCTCGACAGCACGAGGCCCTCGTAGGTCAAAACGCGGCGCGAGCGGGTCCAGGGGTCGGCGAGGATGCGGAACTCGGCGTAGTGCGGCAGCTCGCGGTGCGTGAGATAGGCAGCCTCGTCATCGTAGACCTGGTAGAGCAGGAAGGAGGCGCCATCGACGGGGTCGAGGCAGACGTCGTAGCGGCGGCAGCCGGGCTCGCGCTCGATGCACAGCCGGGCATAGGTGATGAGCGCGGTGCGCATGTCGTCCTGGTGGGCGCGCTCGGCCTCGAGAAAGACGACGACCACGAACATGTCCTGCTGCTTCATGGACTCACCCGCTCAACTTTCGCCGCTGGCAGCGGCCCAAAGTGTTTGCCCGGATCAGCGATTCATGAGGACATACGTCAACCATTCCTAAACCGGTTGCCGTGACATTCCGTTAACCACGGCGCCGCAGCCCGGCTTTTGCACCCATGGAACCGCTGCCGATCCTCGACCGCACCACCTCGAACCTCGCCGAGGCGAGGAACGATACGGGCCGCGTCGCCTTCTGCGGGCCCTACGTGCTCTCCGCCATCACCGGCTACCCCATCAGCAAGGTGGAGGACGTGATCCGGATGGGGCGCAACAGCACGCGCAAGACTGTCGTCAAGGGCACTGCGGCGGACGAGGTCGCCGAAGCGCTCGCACAGTTCGACTACGAGATGACGCTGAAAGAAAGCTACATGAGCCGTCCGCGCAAGGAGCGGCCGACGCTGTGGGCGTGGATGCAGCGTCCGCGCAACGTCTGGGCCCACTACATCCTCGCCATCCACAAGGGCAAGGAAGGACACTGGATCCTCGTGAAGGGGGTGAAGATGTGCGACACCTACACCGAGGGGCGGTGGACCTTCGTGGTGGACGGTCCGCATCGCGGCGCACGCATCATGGAGGTGTTCGAGGTGCGCAAGTCTCTCGGCGTTTGAGGCGTCACGCACACTGGAGCCTCGAATCAGATCTTGCCGGCGACGTCGCCGCTCAGCTCATCGAGGATCGGGCAGTCTGGGCGATCGTCGCCCTTGCATGCCTTGATGAGCCGCGCCAACACGCCGATGATGGCTTGATGCGCTTCCATCCGGCTGCGCACGTCTTCTTTGTGCAGCACGGCGAGTGCCCTAACCTTCCGGCTCGGTCGCTTCTTATCACGCCAGAGCTTAAGCAGCTCGTCGATTTGCTTGATTGGAAAACCGAGCAAGCGAGCTCGCCTTATGAACCGAAGCTCATGAACGTTACGCTCGTCAAAAGTGCGATAGCCGCTATCACTTCTGCGAGCCGCGGTTAAGAGACCAATGCTTTCGTAGTACCGGATCAGCTTCGCCGACACGCCAGACTGCCGAGCTGCTTCGCCAATGCGCACGGTCCAACGCCTTAAGCTAAGCTTGACCTTCCAATCGCTGGAAGGTCTAGCACAGCAAGGCGCTCCGCTTTGATTTGGCTCAATGACAGGAGGCCCCTCATGGATAGGCTCAGCCCGGTGACCGTCGGTTTAGCGACGGCGATCACATTGGCCATCGTAAACACTCTCTGTGCGGCTGTGGTGTGGCTTTGGCCCGATGCTGCGTTCACCATCGCAGGTTCGTTCGCGCACGGGCTCAATTTCCGTGCCATGCAATCAACCGAGCCGCTTAGCCTTGGTCGGTTCCTGGCCGGTCTGATTAGCATTGGCATCATCGGGTTCGTCATCGGCGCGGTCTTCGCCTGGTCCTACAACGCCCTGCGGCGCGTCTGAACCGAGCTTGGAGATGGGCATAGAGCTAAACAGAACCGCAGCGGGACCGGCACACGTGCCGATCTCCCTTTCGCTGCCCTTCCATTGCGAAAGCCTGCTCGAAGTGCACACACCGGCCGATTTGCTGTTTTCCTATCTGGATGACCACGCCCAACTGGCGGCTCACATGAGCAAGTCCTCTTGGATGATGCTGGGATCGCGCATGGCCATCGAGCTTGACGCCTCGCAGGGACGCGCCGTTGGAGCACACATCTGCCTCGCTGGCCGTGCGTTGGGCATTCCTCTCTCGGTTGAGGAAGTCGTCATCGAACGCCAACCGCCCTTGCGAAAGGTATGGCAGACGGTGGGCATTCCCCGTCTTCTCGTCATCGGCGATTACCGGATGGGCTTTGAGATCCGACCGCTCGCGTCTTCCGTTTCGCTGCGCGTCTTCATCGACTA